>Ga0187777_10002648_pt1 | contig 11388 bp, 8 predicted proteins | sample 1015_Q2_SP5_10_M_FD_132416 | JGI IMG/M metagenome (GOLD analysis project Ga0187777, IMG submission 132416) | Tropical peat soil microbial communities from peatlands in Department of Meta, Colombia - 1015_Q2_SP5_10_MG | ecosystem: Environmental > Terrestrial > Soil > Wetlands > Peat | place...
GCCGCGGTCATGCTGCTGCTCGATCGCCACCTCGGGACCAGCTTCTTCCTCCCCTCAGGGCTGGTCGTCGGGAATCAGCTCCTGTCCAACACCGGCGGATCGCCGCTGCTGTGGCAGCACCTGTTCTGGTTCCTGGGCCACCCCGAGGTGTACGTGCTGATCCTGCCCGCGCTCGGCATCGCGTGCGACATCCTGCCGGCGTTCACGCGCAAGCCGATTTTCGGCTACCGCACGTCGGTGTGGTGCCTGGTTGCGGTCGGCTGTCTCAGCATGATCGTATGGGGCCATCACATGTTCGTCAGCGGCATGAGCCCGTTCACCGGCGAGTACTTCTCGCTCGTCACGCTGACGATTACCGTGCCGATGACGATCTTCGGCGTGAACATGGTGGCGAGCCTGTGGGGAGCGAAGCTGGAGCTGCGCTCGCCGATGCTGTTCGTCCTCGGCGTGATCGCGCTGTTCGGCAGCGGCGGCCTCGGCGGACTCTTCCTCGGGAACGCCACCGCCGACATGCAGCTGCACGACACGTACTTCGTGGTGGGTCACTTCCACATGATGATCGGCGGCGTGACGCTCATGGCCACCTTCGCGGCGCTGTACTTCTGGTTCCCGAAGATGTTCGGCCGCACGATGAGCGAGGGGCTCGCGAAGGCGCACTTCTGGTCCACGTTCGCGCCGTTCTTCACGATCTTCTTCATGCAGCATTTTCTCGGCCTGCAGGGCGCGCCTCGCCGCTACTACGCGTTCACGGCCTATGACTACCTGCAGAAGACCCGAGGTCAGAACCTGATCATCAGCATCGCGGCGATGATCCTGATTTCGGGTCAGTTCCTGTTCGTGATCAACTTCGTCTGGAGCCTGATCAAGGGACGTGTCGCCGACGCGAACCCGTGGCATGCCACGACGCTCGAGTGGACAGTGCCGTCGCCGCCGCCGCACGGCAACTTCGCGTCGGTGCCGGTGGTGAGCCGCTGGGCGTACGAATACGGGCTCGAGACCGCGGACGGCGACTTCGCCGCGCAGACGGTGGCGCCATGAACGCGCGCGCCGCCGCTCTCCGCGAGGAACAGGTCCGGCTCGGACTATGGATGTTCCTCGCGACCGTCACAATGCTGTTCGCCGCGTTCACGAGCGCGTACATCGTTCGACGGGCAGGCAGCGACTGGAGGCCCGTCGCCCTGCCGTCGATCCTGTGGTGGAACACGCTCGCGCTCGCGGCGAGCAGCGTGTCCGTCGAATACGCGGCGTACGCGGGGAACCGGCGGCGATGGACGCTCGCGCTGGGCGCGATGCTGGTCGCGCTGAAGCTCGGATTCGTCTTTCTCGGCGGCCAGGTCGTGGCCTGGCGCGAGATGATGCAGGCCGGCGTGTACCTCCAGAGCAATCCGCACAGCTCGTTCTTCTTCATGATGACCGGGGCCCACGCCGCCCACATCGCGGCGGCGCTGGCGGTGCTCGCGTGGGGAGCGGTTCAGACGTGGAGGGCCGCACGAGAGCCCCAGGGATGGCCCGCGGCGTTCGCGCTCGCGCGGACGTTCTGGCACTTTCTCGGGTTCGTGTGGGTGTTCTTGTTCGCGTTGGTGTCTCTGTACTAGGCAGGGCTGAAGCCCTGCGCTACGACGATCCGGTGTAGTGCAGGCCTTCAGGCCTGCCGTGGAAGCTGATGACGACGACAACGATCGATCGCTGGGCGGGCGGCGCCTGTCCGTTCGAAGCCGGATGGCGCAAGGTGATGATGTGGTGGTTCATCGTCACCGACGGCCTGCTGTTCGCGGGATTCCTGGCGGCATACGGCTACGGACGCATCCTGGCCTTTCACTGGCCCGACACCGCGGAGGTCTTCAGCCTGAAGTACATCGCCGCGATGACGTTCGTGCTCATCACGAGCAGCGCGACGATGGCGAGCGCGGTCGACGCGTCGCGGCGCGGCGACCGTCGTCAGGCATTGCGGTTCGTTGGGCTCACGGCGATTGGCGGGGCGGCCTTTCTCGGAATGCAGGCGTACGAGTGGCGCCACCTGATCGCGGAGGGCGCGCGGCTCTCGCGGAATCCGTGGGGCGACGCCGCCTTCGGATCGTATTTCTTCCTGCTGACCGGCTTTCACGGCTCGCACGTGCTGACGGGCGTCATCGTGCTGCTGACGACGGCCGTTCGGACGGCGAAGGGGCTGACGTCGGCTGACGGCGTCGAGATGGCCGGGCTGTACTGGCACTTCGTGGATCTCGTGTGGGTGTTCATCTTCACGCTCTTCTATCTGCTATGAAGACTTACTGGATCACCTGGTGCGTCCTGCTGGCGTTCACGGCGGCGATGCTGTGGGCCGACACGGCTTCGATCCCGCGGCTCGCGTTCGTCGGGTTCATGCTGGCCGCCATGCTGACGAAGGCGTCGATCATCGGCGCCAATTTCATGCATCTGCGTTCGGAACACCCGGGCATCGTCGCGACGGTGGTCGTGGGGCTGCTCGTGACGGGCGTGATTCTCTATCTGCTGATTGCGCCGGATGCGGCGCGGATTCATGAGATGGTGGCGGCGTATGGGCGGAAGTAGGGCGCCCGTGGCGGCGATCGTCGGCGTGGCGCTGGCCGCCATCCTGCTCGCCGGCGACACGGCATCCGCGCAGTGTGCGATGTGCCGGCTGGCGCTGAACTCGCCGGAAGGGCAGCGCCTGATCGGCGCGCTTCGTGAAGGGATCGGCGTTCTGCTCGTCGCGCCGTTCGCGGTGTTCGGAGTCGTCGCGACGCTCGCGGTTCGTGCGAGACGGCGCAACGGTGAGGACGGCGGGCCTGAAGGCCTGCGCCACGACTGTCGTAGTAGTGCAGACCTTTAGGTCTGCCCGGTATAGCGCAGCGCCAGGACGGTCAGATCGTCGCTCTGCGCGGCCTCATTCGCAAACGCTTTGACCGCCGAGACCACGGCGTCGACGAGCGCATCGACCGGCTGATCACGATTCGCGAGCACCACCTCAATCAGCCGCTGCTCGCCGAACTCCTCCCAGTCGGAATTGAACGCTTCGGTGACCCCGTCTGAGAATGCGACGACGAGATCGTTTCGCTGGAGCGCGATCCCTTCCTGCGCGAACCTGATGTCGGGAAACGCGCCAACGATCGTCCCGCCGGTCGAGAGGCGCTGCACCTCCCGGTCGCGGATGAGCAACGGTGGCAGGTGGCCGGCGGTCGTGACCGTCAGGACGCCGTCGGCGCCGACGGTTCCATAGACCAGCGTGGCGAACTTCGACTGCAGGCCTTTCTGCGCGAGGGCGCGGTTCGCGCGTTCGACCGCTTCCGCCGGCTCGTGTCCGAGCGTCGCCTCAGCGGCGAAGACGCCCTGGAGCATGGCCGTCAGCAGCGCGGCCGGCACACCCTTGCCCGAGACGTCGCCGAGGACGAAGCCGAAGCGGTCGCCGGGGAGCTGCAGGTAATCGAAGAAGTCGCCGCCGATCGTGAGGCTGGGCACCGAACGGCAGGACACTTCGAAGCCGGCGCCGTCGTAATGGCCGCCCGGGAAGAGCGCCTGCTGGATATCGGCGGCCATGCTGAGCTGCTGTTCGAGGCGCGCGCGCTCGATCGACTCGCGATAGAGGCGCGCGTTCTCAATCGCGAGCGCCGCTTCGGTCGCGAGCGTCTCGAGCGCCGAGCGTGTTTCGAACGAGAGCAGCGCGCCGCGTTCGCGGCTGTCCAGATACAGGACGCCGATGCGCCGCTCGGGTCCGACCGCCAGCGGTACGCACAGCACGTGTCGAATGCCGAGCGCGATCGTGCCGACGTGCCCGCCGGCCAAATCGGCGTCGAGCAGGTCGGCGACCACGCGCGGTTCGCCGGTGAGAAAGACCTCCTCGGGAATTTTTCGGCTCGTCTGAAACGTCTGGCCGGGCAGCGTCACCCGCTTCCGGCCACGCCCGAGCTTGAATTCGAGATGGCCGCCGCGCTCCGCCAGCATGACGAACCCGCGTTCGGCCCCGGTGACCGCGAGCGCCGAATCGAGCACGATCGCGAGCACGTCGTCCAGCACGCGTCCGGCGCCCAGCGCGCGGAGCGCCTCGAGCAGGGCGGCGATCTGATGAAGCTCGCCGCGCGCCTGCGAGGGTTCGGTCGGCGGCTCGGCGGTCGATCCTGAGCGAGCGTCGTGTTCGATGTGGAAGACGAGCTCGGCGCCGTTCCTGCGTCCGATGTGAATGCGGTCGCCCGATTCCAGCCGGCGTTCGGCGACCGGCTCGCCGTTCACGAAGGTGCCGCACTTGGAGTGGCGGTCGCGGATGAGAAACCCGCCGGCGGCCTTCGCGATCTCGGCGTGATCGCGCGAGACGTCGCCGCCAGTGAGGTGCAGGTCGTGATCGCTCCGGCGGCCGATCGAGAACAGCGGCTTGTCGATCGCGACGGTGCGCGTGCCGAGCGCGTCGGTGATCTCGAGTCGCGCGCGCGCCACGGCCTACTTCTTCAGGGCGGACGCCCAGTTGACGAGCACGGTGATTGGAGCGGCGGTGGGGCGCTCGACGAGGACCGCCGCGAGGATCCGACCGTCGGGCGCGATGTCGTACGGATACCTGGCGCCGACGCGCCATTCTCCGTTTTGAATCTCGAGCACCTGGCGGACGCGCTCGACCATGATGTTGCCGGAGGTGATCGTCAGCGGCGCCGCCAGCAGCCTCGAATTGTCCAGCGGGAGGAAGTACACCTCTCGCCCGTCGCGGCTCCATCGCGGCCAGCTGCCGCCGTCGGTCGATACCCGCACGCGATTGCGGAGGTCCGGGAACGAGGCGATGTACACCTCGGTCTGGCCGGACTCGTTCGAAGCGTAGGCAATCCACCGGCCGTCAGGGGAGAGCTGCCCCGGGTACTGCGTGAAATTCGCGTCGTCGAGGACCGCGTAAGCCTTTCGATCGCCGGACATCGACATCGCCGACAAGTGAGCGCGGTTGCCGACCGCGGCCAGCGTGCCGGTGCTGAACAACAACGTGTCGCCGACCCAGCTCATCGGGTACTTGTCCTTGTCGTCGATGAGCACCGGCTCATCCGACGCCGAACCGGAAACCGGCTTTCGGTATAGATCGAAGTGTCCTCGCACGCGCGATCCGAAGATCACCGACGCGCCGTCCGGCGACCAGACGCCCGGGTACTCGTCCGCGGGGTTGTTCGTCAGACGTGTAGGCACGCCCCGCCGGAGATCGAAGATCCAGAGGTCGCGGCCTGTGCCTGGATCGAGCTTGCTGACGAGCGCCTGCGTTCCGTCACCGGAGATCTTGACGTCGGCGTAGTCGGCGACGTCGCCGACCATCTCGCCCTTCTTGCCGTCGCGATCGAACCACTGCAGCTGCGTCTGGAAACCGCGGGTACCCGCGCCGGAGCGGTAGGCGAGGACGGCGTCGCTGACCGAGAACTGACCGACCGGCACGCCGGCGGGCGTCTTCTGCACTTCGTCCGTGATGGTCAGCGGCATACCCGACACCGAGAAGCTGCGCATATCGAACGGCTGCGCGACGAACGTGGTGTCGCGAAGGTAGAAGAGGTAGCCGGCGGCGTACCAGACGTTCGAGGAGGCGCCCTTCAGCACGGGCGTTCGATCGGGACTGTCGAGCGCCGCCGCGTAAATCGTCGCTTCGCCGAGCCCCGCCGTGGGGCCGGTGTCCAGGTACAGCAGGTGGCGGCCGTCGGGGAGAAACACCGGATTGGCCAGCGTCGCGAGGGATCCGTCCGCCGCTTTGCCATTCTGGCCCGGGAGATTCACGGGTTCGCCGCCCGACGCGGCGACGCGACGGAGCTGACGTTCGCTGCTGAACACGATGACGTCGTTCTGATTCCACGCGCCGCCGGCGGCCTGCGGGGCGGCCGTGATGGTCGTCACCGTCCCGGTGGCCAGGTCGACCCGTTTCAACTGTCCGTTCGCGAAGAATCCGACGGACCGGCTGTCCGGCGACCAGAACGGCTGCGTCGCCAACTCGGTTTCCATGACGCCGTACGGATCGAGCGCGTCGAGCGGACGAATCCACAGACGTCGGACGCCGTCGGTCGTGTTGAGCGCCGCGAACACGATGCGCGTGCCATCGGGTGACACCCTCATCGGATCGTTCGTGACCACCAGATTCGGCGGGACGGCGAACGAGAGGCGCACGGCGAGATCGTCCTGCGGCGCCGGACGCCGCAGGCGCGCGCCGAACCACAGGCCGAGGCCCATCGCGGCAACGAGGGCGGCCACGACAAGGGCGGGCCGTCCCGCGCGCCGGACCCGGATCTCCTCGTGAACGGGCGTGCCCGCATCCGTCGAGAGCGCGCTCGGCAGTGCGAATGCCAGGTCCTCGGTCGACTGAAACCGCATCGCCGGCGATTTTTCGAGGCACCGAAGCGCGATCCGAAGCAGCCCCGGCGGGACGTGACGATCGGCGGGCGGTTCCGGCGGCTCGTCTTTCAGAATCGCCGACATCGTGTCCGCCGCCGTGTCGCGCCGGAACGGCGGACGGCCGGTGATCATCTCGTACAGGATCGCGCCGAACGAAAAGATGTCGGATCGATGGTCCGCGGGCAGGCCGCGGACCTGCTCGGGTGCCATGTAGCCCACGGTTCCGAGCACCAGGCCGGGCTCCGTCCCCGGCGTCGTAGGCACGACGCTCCCGACGTTGGCGAGCGGCATCGGCTCTGATAACTTCGCGAGCCCGAAATCGAGGATCTTCACGCGACCGGCGGAGGTGATGAAGACGTTCTCCGGCTTCAGATCGCGGTGGAGAATCCCTTTTTCGTGCGCCGCAGCCAGCCCCTGGGCGATCTGGACGGCGTAGTCGACGGCGCGGCGAATCGGGATCGGGCCGCTCTGCAGGTGATCGCGAAGGGTCTGCCCTTCGAGGAGCTCCGAGACGATGTAGGCGGAGCCCCGGTCGCGGCTGACGTCGTACACCGTAAGGATGTTCGGGTGATTGAGCGCCGCGGTTGCGCGCGCCTCCTGCTCGAACCGGTTCAGGCGGACCGGATCCTCGGCGAAGGCCGGCGGCAGCACCTTGATCGCGACCTCACGCCCAAGGCGCGAATCGCGCGCACGGTAGACTTCGCCCATTGAACCGGCGCCCAGCGGTCCGAGGATCTCGAACGGCCCCAGCCTGGCGCCCGCGGCGAGCGGCATAGATGACATTTTATCGGCTTAGGGCTCACGGCTTATGGCTTAAGCCGGCCTAAGCCTTAAGCCCTAGGCCTTAAGCCGTGTATGATCGCCCCGGCTCCATGGTGCGGGTCAAAACCGTCCTGTTCGTCCTCCTGGCGGTCCTCGTCGGAGGCGCCGACGCGGTGCCCCTCCGCGGCGCCGCGGAGTCGCGCGGGCTCGCCGTTCTCCAGTCCGAGCTCCAGCGAAACTACGACGCGCTCAAGAAGGAGGCGACGCCCGCCTACTTTCTCAGCTACACCGTCCACGACACCCGATCGACCCGGATTGCCGCGTCCTACGGCGCGCTCGATCAGAGCGACGATGCGCGGAGCCGGTTCGCGAGCGTCGAAGTCCGCGTCGGCGACTATACGCTCGACAACACGCATCCGATCCGCGGTGATTCGCGCGCGAATTCGCCGCGGCTGAACCAGGTCGCGCTGCCGCTCGCCGAGGGCGCGGATACGGATCAGGCGGTCCGGCTCGCGTTGTGGCGGGTCACCGACCGCACGTACAAGCAGGCGACCGAGGCGTATACCCGCGTGAAGGCGAACGTCGCGGGCAAGGTGAGGGAAGAGAACCCGGCGCCGGATTTCACGCACGAAGACGCGCAGACCTACATCGGCGAGCCGGTCGCCTACACGGTCGACGCGAAGGAGTGGCAGGCACGGCTCAGGCGGCTGTCGGCGCCGTTTGCCTCCGACCCGTTGATCTTCCGCAGCAGCGTCACCCTGACGATCGACGCCGACAACCGCACGTACGTGAACACCGAAGGGTCGAGAGTCGCGGACGGTTCGCTGGCGTGCCGCCTGTTCGTCGACGCGGTGACGAAGGCGAGCGACGGCATGGAGCTGCCGCTGTACCTGAGCTACTTCTCGACGACCGTCGCCGGGCTGCCGGACGAGAAGCAGGTGCTGTCCGACATTCGCAAGATGATCGACCTGCTCGGACAGCTCAGGAAGGCGCCGCTCGTCCAGCCGTACTCAGGCCCCGCGATCCTGTCGGGCCGCGCCGCCGGCGTCTTCTTCCACGAGATCTTCGGCCATCGCGTCGAGGCCGACCGGCAGCGGAACGCCGACGACGGGCAGACCTTCGGCAGCCGCATTGGCGAGCCGGTGCTGCCATCGTTCCTGAGCGTCACCTTCGATCCGACGCTGGCGCGCATCGGCGGCACCGAGCTGATGGGGCACTATCAGTACGACGACCAGGGCGTGAAGGGCCGGCGCGTGACGGTCGTCGATCATGGCACGCTGCGCACGTTTCTGCTGGACCGGGCGCCGCTCGGTCAGTTCTCGCGATCGAACGGACACGGACGCGCCGAGCCCGGCTACGTTCCGGTCTCGCGGCAGTCGAATCTCGTCGTCGAGTCGAGCAAGACCGTCTCGAACGAACGGCTGATGGGCATGCTGCGCGAGGAAGCGCGAAAGCAGGGCAAGCCGTTCGGACTGCTGTTCGACAACATCGAGGGCGGCGTGACGAACACGGATCGCCGCTCCGCGAGCGCCTTCAACGTGTTCCCGAACGTGGTGTACCGCGTCTACGCCGACGAGACGCGCGAGCCGGAGCTCGTCAGGGGCGTGGATCTGGTCGGGACGCCGCTGGCGTCGTTCGCCAAGATCGTCGCCACGGGCGACAAAGTCGACGTGTTCAACGGTGTCTGCGGCGCGGAGAGCGGCGGAGTTCCCGTCTCGGCGTCGGCCCCGGCGCTGCTCGTCAGCGAGGTCGAAGTGCAGAAGAAGGCGCAATCGCTCGAGCCCCTGCCGATTCTCGCCGCGCCGAGAAAGCGATGATCAAGACACTCGTAGCGCAGGCCTTCAGGCCTGCCGTCGCCACGGCGTCTCTGGTTGCGATCGTGTTCGGGGCCGCGCCGCGCGGCCAGCAGTCGCCGATCATGTCGGCGCTGCAGGACGAGCTGAAACGCTCGATGACCGACCTGCGCATCGGCGGCGAGCCCGCTCCGTACTACATCGAGTACGAGATCGACGACACGACGTCGCTTCGCACGGTGGCCCGCTTCGGCGCCCTCATCGACGAGACGAACGATCACAGCCGGACGCTGAGGGTCCAGGTGCGCGTCGGCGACTATGGATTCGACAGCTCGCGCTTCATCACACAGGACCGCGGCGCCGGCGTGGTGCCGGTACTGGCCGATGGCGGCTTGAGCGCCACGCTCGACGACGATTACGACGTGATGCGGCGGGAAATCTGGTTGATGACCGACGCCGCTTACAAGCGCGCGCTCACCGTCTTCGCAAAGAAGAAGGCGGCGTTCCAGAATCGCGCGGCGGCCGACGCGCTGCCGGATTTCTCACGCGAGAAGCCGGTCCAGATGACGCTTCCGTCGTCGATGCCGCTGCCGGCGTCGCACGAGTGGGCGAACCGCGTGACGGAGCTGTCGGCGGCGCTCATGGCCGTTCGAGGTGACCGGCCGCTCGAAACCGCCGAGGCGTGGGCGAGCGCGGTCACCGGCGCCAGCTATTACGTGAACAGCGAAGGCACGACGGCGGTCACGCCGATCGAATCGGCCTATCTGCGCGTGCTCGCGGATAGGCAAGGCGACGACGGCATCACCGTCCGCGACGCGTTCACGTCCGTTGAATCGAGGCTCGAGGAGATGCAGCCGATGGCCGCGCTCGTCGAGCGAGCCCGCGCTGTCGCCCTCTCGGTCCACGCGCAGAGCACCGCGGCGAGCGGTGAGGAGTTCACGGGCCCCGTGCTGCTGCAGGGCGAGGCCAGCGCTGAGTTCCTGCGGCAGACACTGGCGCCGCTGTTCCTCGCGCGCCGTCCGGCCGACAGCGAGAACCCGCGGTTCGGCGGCGGCAATCAGCAGGTGACGCCGTTCCTGACGAGAATCGGCCTCCGCGTGCTCTCGGATTCCTTTACCGTCTCGGACACGCCGTCGTTGAAGACATTCGAAGGGCGGCCCGTGGCCGGCGCCTACGCGCTGGACGACGAGGCGGTCGCAGCCGAGGACGTGGCGCTCGTCGACAAGGGGCGCCTCGTTACGCTGCTGGCCGGACGGACGCCTCAGCGGAAGCTGCCGCAATCGAACGGCCATTCGCGCGGCGGCGGTCCGCAGGCGGGCGTTCTGCAGATCAGCAGCTCCCAGGCCGTGCCCGCGTCGGAGCTGAAGGCGAAGTACATCGCGCTGCTCAGACAGCAGGATTTGCCGTTCGGCTACATCGTCACGGCGGTCGCCGCACCGGGCGACGCGGCTGGCGCCGGCCCCGGCGGGCCGATCATCTTCGAAGCGGTCAAAGTGACGCCCGACGGCCGCGAGACGCCCGTTCGCGGCCTGCGCTTCGGGAACGTACCGTCGACGGCCTTCCGTGACATCCTCGACGCGTCGCGGGAGCGAACGCTCTACAACTACCGCGTCAATCAGGCGACCGGCGCGTCGATCATCGCGCCCGATCTCATTCTCGAGGAGGTCGAAGTCCAGCACGTGCGCGACGTGCCGCAGAAGCCGATCGTCGTCCCGCCGCCGCCGGCGGTCGCGGCGAAATAGGCTGAAGGCCTTTAGCCCTGCGCCTCAGCAGGCCTGAAGGCCTGCACTACTGGAGAGGCGCGGGAAGATCGGAACGGCCCATCAGGTACTGATCGACGCCACGCGCCGCGCTGCGGCCTTCCGCAATCGCCCAGACGATCAGCGACTGTCCCCGCTGCATGTCGCCGGCCGTGAAGACGCCTGGGACGCTCGTCATCCAGTTCGCGTCGCGCCAGACGGTGCCGCGCTCGGTCATCTTCACACCGAACTGGCCGAGCATGCCGTTGCGCTCCGGGCCGAGGAAGCCCATCGCGAGGAGCACCAGCTCCGCGTCGAGCTCGAATTCGGTGCCGGCGACGGATTCAAACGTCATCCGTCCGTCCTTGTTCACCATCTGCACGTGAACGCCGTGCAGCTTCTTGACACGCCCGTCGGCGTCGCCGGAGAAGTGCGTCGTCGAGATCGAGTACAGCCGCTCGCCGCCTTCTTCGTGCGCCGAGGAGACGCGGAAGATGTTCGGCCAGGTCGGCCACGGGTTCGTCGGGACCCGGTGATCGGGCGGACGCGAGAGCAGCTCGAGCTGGTGAACGCTCTTCGCGCCCTGCCGGTGCGCGGTGCCGAGGCAGTCGGCGCCCGTGTCGCCGCCGCCGATGATCACCACGTCGCGATCCTTGGCCGAGATGAAGTCGCTTTCCGCGATCTCGTCGCCTTCACAGCGGCGGTTCTGCTGCGTGAGGTAGTCCATCGCGAAATGGATACCGGCCAGCTCGCGGCCCTGA
>Ga0187777_10002650_pt1 | contig 11384 bp, 15 predicted proteins | sample 1015_Q2_SP5_10_M_FD_132416 | JGI IMG/M metagenome (GOLD analysis project Ga0187777, IMG submission 132416) | Tropical peat soil microbial communities from peatlands in Department of Meta, Colombia - 1015_Q2_SP5_10_MG | ecosystem: Environmental > Terrestrial > Soil > Wetlands > Peat | place...
AACGAAAAGTCTTTTGTGGCCGCATCAGAGGCACGGTACCAGCGCCAAGTATATCCACTGTAGTTGTCGTTCAGCCTTGCTCCGGAGAATCCCATTAAGACGCTTGAACGTGTGTCAGCTTGAACAACTGTGTCTAAAGTAGATGCTGATGGCGTCGGTGGAGTCGGAGTTCCTCCTGCGCCCGTACCAAAGAAGCCCCCACCTGTGGAGCCAGGTTTTATAAAAGGCATTCTTTACCCCTTACGACAAAGCGGGTTCAAGGGTGTAAAAGCATGTGGCGCTGGCTGTCGCGCCGGACGGTTTAGTAATAGAGATACCCTCGTTGGCTGTGTTGTTCTTTAGATAGAATGGATGAAATTTGCCATCATATCCTCCATTTGCACCAAGATAGACCGTAAGCTTTGTTGTCGAACCAATTTTTACCGAATACGTCCCAGCGGTATCGGTAGAAATAACTATTCCGTGGAGATGGGGAATTTGACCAGACACTGCGGCTACAATTGTTAACGATGTAGCTGATGCTGCATCTGTTTCTGTGGCATCCAGTGTTTCAATTGTTCCTTGCAATAATATTCTTCTTGCCATTGGCTATCCTTTCTTTGTGAAAAATTGGTCGAGGCGCTCGGTAATGTAATCAAGCTTGTCGTTAATGCGATCTACGGCCTTTTCGAACTCTGGTTTTTGGACATAAATTTGCGCGAATTCAAGCCTCAAAGATGTTGCCATAGCTGCCAAGTCTTTAGGAGAGGCGAACATTTTTGAAAAAGTGACAATCCCGTGTACGCCACTTGAAACCAGCGCGCCTACAACAGCGCTTGGAATTTGATTTGTATCTAGAATCATGGGAAAAGAGCTACTATTGCTTGCTTATCTGCTTCCATTTGCTGAGGAAGCTCAAGGCTGTTGATAATCGCCTTGGCAATCGTGCCGCTTGGGTCACTGTTATTTGCGTCTGTCACAGCCAGCTTCACGTTCCAAATAGAGGCAATCACGTCTGGTGTGCAGTAAGACTGCCCAATGTGCTTTGGCAGGAAGCTTGAAAATGCTTCAACAAGGCTTTGATTTAGGCTTTTATATTTATAGACCGGCATGTCTTCAAGCGGTAAGCCTTCAATCCATTGACCGTCTTCCCGAGATTCAGGCTCTAATTCATAATCTGCCGCGTCAGAATAAGACCCATCGGGCCGAGCGAGATAGTAAAGTGTCATCAGACAATCTCCGTTACTGTAAATCCTACCAATCCGATATCAAGCGTTCCTGAGCTCACCTTGTATTCGATATTCCCTGAGCTATCAGTCATCACGTACACTGGCAGCTGTGATACGGTATAACCGCTTCCCGTTGAAAAGGATACGCCGTCGCCTGTTGAGCCTGTTTGTCTGACATGATAAAAGCTGGAGCCTGAGAATGCACCCCCAAGCGCGTAATGGCCTAGCGCTGATATTTCTGGCAAAAGTCCGCTAATGCTTGTGTAACTGGTTGCGCCGCCGCTCGTCAGGACCATGACACCAAAGGTGCTGGTGATGGAGCCGAAGCGCTGGTTATTAAACACGACCGAAGACAAGTAAGGCCAGTTCGTGACAATGAAACGGACAATATTTCCAGAACTATCGTTATAAACAGCAAACGGCAATTGTCTCTTTTGGTCATACCCGGCTGGCATAGTAACCGATCCGCTTCTAGCCTCATTGGCAGTGGAGAAAATGGCCGAAACTGTCCCATCTGAGGATTTACGAATCAGATAGACATAATAATAAGTGCTGTTTGCTTCTGTTCCAGTGTCAAGGCCGCCCGCTCCCGATGCTGTAATATCGAGGGTTAGATCGGTTCCCATTTCGATATTGACAATCCCACTCGAATCCCTGGCTCCCAACCCAGCAGGAAGGGTGATTGTGGAGGCGCTGGCATAAACGGGCGCAGGTCCATAAATAAAGCTTGGGATATTTGACAGAGTGCTGACTGAACCGTTAACCTTTATCTTAAAAGACTCATCAGTTTCGTTGTACCAAAAGTCCCCATCTTGTGGGCTACCTGGGTCAGCTGTGTGGCTGAAATTCGCCCTACCGGAAAAAGTATTATTACCAGTAAATGAATTTGAATCTCCAATCCCCGCTTTGGCCCCAACTTCGGTGGTTAATGCAGTTATGGTATTATCAAGATCGTTATGGGAGGCCACCAACTGGTCTAATTCATCATTCAGTGGATCGACATCGTTATCCGCCCCATTTACCATTTCGTCTGAATAAAGGCGGTTTATCTGAGTCATGCTTATCTCCTAATTTGAAATCATGCTGCCATATTCGACGGTCAATGCGGCCCCAAGAAACTCCGGACCTGTGGATGTCGTCGTCCCGCTCAATTTAAGCTTGAGCCGTCCCCCGTCGCTGGATATCTGGAATGGGACAACGCTCTCTGTTTTAGCACCCCACTTAGATGCTCCCCATTTAGTACCGCCCCGCGTTGAGCCTGTTACCGTTGATGCAATGGATAGGTTTTTTGTGGCAACTTCTTGCTTATCCCCAGTCTTCCAGGTGGTTTGAATTGTGAAATTCTGCTGGCCTCTTACCCTGAAATGAGCCTCTGCATTGTTGACGTTCTTGTATTGCAGCTCGTTACCAAAATCGTTGAAAGGGTATTCATACACCCAATTGATGCCGACCCCATTATAATTTGATGCGCTAAACATCTTGGCGATATGGCCGTTGTAGGTTCCGATATAAAAACTTGTGCCGTACAAAGTGCCACAAGACGCGGTAAAACCTTTGCGCCGTGACCAGCGTGGCAAGCTGGTTTGCTCTCCTGGATCGGTATAACGATAAATAATGAACTCGTTTGCCTGAGAGCTTGCCCCGGTTGGAATGCCCCACCAGATTTCCCGACGGTCTGCCAGGTGAATGCCCCAACATTTATCAACAGCGTTAACGTTGATGCGGCTTAAAACGTCTCTAACTCGGTTATGATTAATACCAACCGGCTGGACATTCCCGCTAATTGTGGCAGACGTGTAAGAGCAAATCCCGTATTCATTGATAGCAAGTAAGTCCTGCCCATTCTCAACAATGCAATTGTTGTTGAATGAGCCAAACCGGTTGTTGAGCCGAATGCATTTGAAGGCGTCCGCATCGGTTGCCAAGCCTGACGCGCCGGTTACAGCAAAAATACCGCGACGTTTAAACAGAATCGTCACATCTGCGTTGCTGTTGGCATTGGCAATGGTTTTTTGCCCAACTATTCCAATCGAGCCGCCTTTGGCTTCCCCAATGAATGAATCACTTGCGGACGTGGCAGGCGTAGTAAACGTTTCAACGTTGTTGATGTCGCTCAAGGCGTAATGGTCTGGATGCTCGTTGAAATTAGATAGTATCAACCGGTTTTGATGCAAGCCTAGGTGTTTTGGCTTGGTATAGGTGTTGGTGCCGTCCGTTATGGTGCCCGCATAAGTGCTGGCCGTTGTGCCATCCCATTTGCGGGGCTTGTTCATAAAGCCGTCACAGGAAAAGAGCACCCCTGACACGTTCTGAAAACTGACGCTTCCCCCAACGTGATAAGTCGCGCTGGCATCCAGATCCGTCGCGATGCCGGTGGTCAAATTCACTGTCTTGAGCTTGCCATTGCAGGCAAATACCAATTGTTCCGAGCCGTCGGCATATTGCTGCCAGTAAACGCCATCAATCGACGCGCCGGATTCATATGCCGTTTCATTCAGATAGACATACCCGCCTTTGTCGGCACTCCATGAACCGTCTTTTAACGAGTGCATATTCACAATGTCAATTGCCTCTGAAGGCGACAGAAACCGCTCATCAACGTTTTGAGATAGGCCGAGCAGGTTTTTTGTTAGAAAACTGTTCCGGACATTCGAGCGAATCCCGCGCGAAGCCTTTGACCCCCAGCTAGCTCCGGCCATATCTGCGGTATCCTATAAAACGTGGGCGCTGCTGTTTGGTAAACTTTGCCGTTAAAATAGCCCATGCAGCTTCCATGTCCTGCGCTGTGTCTAATGGCTGGCCGATTCCTTTTGAAAGCTCGTATTTATACTGCGCGTATTTCTTGATATACGTCAGCTCATACGACATATCAGGCCACGGGAAAGTTGCGGTCGTTGTCGTCTTTTCCGTTGGTTGCGCCGGGTAGCTGAATTGAATAGTCAGGTTAGCCGAACCCGCTTTAAGCAATGGGTAAACAGCCAGCTTGTTGTTATCGATATAGACATATTGCGGCTGGTCCCACTCAAAGGTCTCATACAGAGGGTAGCGGTCAACAATGTATTGCTTGGTGACCACCTGCAAGGGAATATCGCCATCCGGGTCATTGATCCGGACAGACCAGTCAAAGATACGGTCCAAATCCAAGCCAGCGATTACGTTATATGTCCGAGTGGAAGGCGTAACCGTAAACGAGCTGTCCGCCTGAATCTCTGTACCGCGCAAGGAATAGATATCTTGCAAGGCTTCGTTAATTCTGTCGACGATATATTGTGAATCGTCGTTGTCTGAGAATGCCGTAATGCTGGTGTTTTTCTTGCAGGCTCTCAGCACTTTTTTGACTACATCCAGTAATGTTGCCATTTCACACCTTTATAGAAGAGGGAGCCAGAAGGCCCCCTCTAGAGTCATACTATGCGCGTTTTTTCTCGTAATCGCGATCAAGGTCATAGACAATCGATCCGGTCCAGCCAGGGGAGGAGGATCCGCCAACAGCAGATGACGTCCGAACAAAAGGAGGGAATCGAGTAATCCCTTTTGAGTTCGTATCAATAAACTGGCTAGTTGCTGAAGAGATACTCTGTGAGGTTGTTTGCACAGCTGAGCCAGAACTATCAAGAACGGTAAACCAGTTAGTGCCATCTGTGGAGCCCTGCAAGGTTGTTTGCAGGGTGGGGGAAGTGCCCGTGCTGGCAGTGATAATCTGCCCAAAAGTAACACGGGTCAAGCGACCATCGCGGTTGTCAATTGCAGGTCCGGTGACTGGGGTAGTGGTATCATTCCCGGTTGCAACAACATAAGTGTTATTGGTCTCCTTGATACCCCGAACAGTCCCGGCTTGGTTGTATGCAAGTGTCATTCTTTATAACTCCAAAATTAAGCGGTAACTTTCTTGCGAGATTTTGGAGCGGCCAGAATAGACTCAAGCGGAGCATCAGCAATTGAGTCGGTTTGGTCTACACCAATACCGAGAGCCTCAATGCTGATTGCTACTTCAAAGCCATCTTCTATAGGCTTATTCGCTTCAGGCGCATCCGGCCAAATTCCAACAATCCCTTTTTGGGCTTCGTCCAGCTTGGCTAGAAACTCGTAAGTCCCGGCGCTGTTGGACGGCCCGACATATTTCCATTCATGGCTGCCCGAAAGAAAACCTGTGATGACTGAACCGGGGATAGGGGTCCAATATTGTTTATCGAACGCCTTCTCGGTATTGCGGACAATAAAGGTGTGGTTATCGTTAACCTTCCCCTCTTCTCCGCCGAGTCTATCCAGAATTCTCTTGCGTTGCTCAAGATCCATAAATTAATCCTTTCTTAGGTGCCAGCAGCCCAAAGGGAAGCGCCCTGTTTATCAGGTGCAGTAGAGGCCGTGGTGTTTGAGTTTGTAAACACTTTTGCGCCATAGACATACAATGCCTTACAGCGGGTCAGGAATGTTCCGGGGACACGCTCGGTTTCGATTTTCGTAAGCTGTCTTGCGAACGAAATGAAATCCTTGGTGAACGCCAAAATGGGGCGGTTTCCGCTGGATGAGTTCAAGTTGGTTGAAACGTGAATGTTCATCCCGGCGATTTTCCCAATGTTGCCTTCACCCACCGTTTTGTCACCCATTCCAGTGGAGCGGATGAACTCGGGAGAGTTCAGGAACAGCGCTTCACGGGTCGGGTCTACGACTACGTTGATGTCGCCGGTAACGTTCGCGTTTTTCAGCGTTTTACGCAGCTCGGTCATGTAGAAGTAGATGTTATCCTTGGTAAGGGTAACAGGCAGGGAAGACGATCCAATCACGTTGGCGGCGTTTACGTTGGCGTATTGAGCATGCAGAAACTGGTCAACAACCAGTTTGATTGCATACGCTGCACGCTTCAGGTAGCCTTCCATGATGTTGATGTCAGCTTGCGCCTTGTCGACGTCGTCAACGACAAAAGAGGTGTATTTCAATTGGTCGATGACTAAATCAGACATCGGATCAACCAGCGTGTCGTCAGTCAGGGTTTGCGCACGGGTGTAGTTCCGCACGGTAATATCCCCGAAAGAACGGACGTGGACAGTATCACCAGCCTCTTTGATTTCGCCCTCATAATCACGGTTGACGAGGCCAGCCATAACCATGATTTTGTCAGAGAGAGACATTAACTTTTTAGACCAGACTTCTGGAATAAAATTATCTGCGTAGGCCATTTATAGGGTTCTCCTATTTGATCCGGCCCGCCATCATTGCTTTTGTGATTGCAGCTTCGTTTTTCTCGTATTCGCTAACCGACATCGCTTTGATTTGGGCACGGGTAAACGTTGTATCTGTCTTTCCGGTTGGAGTACTTTTCTTGGTCCCCGCGCCTACCGGTGCCGCTAGGTTTTTCCTGTCGTTTTTGCGTATTTCTTTCTCTACCCGGTCCTTGATGCCAGTCTGCTCAAGCACTCGGTCGATAAACCTGTATTTGTCACGCAAGCCACCCCATACAAAGCGCTCCAGCTTTGCGGGATTAGCCTCGAATTCTTCTTTAATCGCTTCTTCCAGCTCTCCAAAATAGCTTTTATACTCAGGAGAAATGGACACCAATGCGTCTTTTATTTTTTCCACATCCGCCAGTGTACGTTTTGTTCTCTCTGCGTCCAGCTTTTCAAATTTTGGTTGCAGCTTTGCACATTTGGCCTTGTAGGCTTCCCGCTCTTCAATCGCCTGGTCTAAGGCGTCCAATAATTGAGGGTCACGGGATTTTATAATCTCTTTTTGAATCCTCCTGAACTCTTCATCTGTTGCCAGAAATGCGGGTTTGCCATTCAGGGGGATAGGGTTTTTAAACGAGTTGACGACTTGTTCATGAGAGGCAAGAACGTCCTGCCAGTCCTCTTTTAAACCTTCGCGCGATTCCCTTAACGCCGACTCTTGGTCGTCTAGCGCTTTTTGGGCTTCGACACGTTTGGTTTCCGGGTCGATTTCTGCGGGCTGCTCGGCTTCTGCTTCGGGTTCATTGCCATCGCCAGATCCGGTGTCTTCAGCATTTTTGCCAGCTTCTTCATTCGCTGTTTCCTTTTCAGTTTCAGCTACCTTTGTTTCTTCCGCTTGGTTTTCGTCCAGCGAAAGAGTTTCCTTCTGGGTGACATCACCCAGATCGGTCTGATTTCCCATTTAAAACACTCCTATTTTTTAAACTTGAGAGCTCTTTCGATATCCGCAATTGCCTGATGCGGTATCTCCATAAGCTCATCTATCACTAAATTCCGGTGAGCAGAAAATTCAAAGGCTATCCTTGAATCCCTGTCAATCGGGCTCTTAACGTCGGTTTTTAATCTATGCAGCTCCCGGCATAGGAGGCACCACGCTTGACTGTCCAATAGCTGCCGCCAAATCGACAGGCGATCCTCCTGCGGGATTTTGCTGATATCCATTAAGCATTGCCTCCAAAGGTGACGGCTGTTGCTGTTGCACTTCCTCCGCCGTGACCACTACTTTCATGTAATCGTTAATGTTCCGCGCCCCCTGCGCCCGACCAATCTGTTGAATCATGCCGTTGATATCCACCTCAGTCACATCCTGCTTAGGTTTGAACGTTGGCAGTTGGAAGAGCTTAGGAAGCATGTTAACAATGCCAAGCAGCGCACTGGCTTCTTTCGATTGGCTCATGGATGTTTTGGAACCCATGACCTCAAACTCGAAATCCATTTGCTTGACGGTTTTGGGGTCGAGCTCTGCATCTTCCGTTTTCAGGACGTCTGACAGGAATTGACGGTCATTCTCGAACCACATCCACAAGAAGCGTTTCAGCTTGTTTTCCTCGTAGGATTGAATCAGGTCCTGATACCGTGTGCTGGTTCCGGACGCCAGCGTATTGACCTCTGTAGCGGTCCTGTCCTGCCCTAACTGCTGTATGCCCCCTGTCGCGTAATTAACGCCGCCTGTTGACTCTTGCGCCACTTCCTTAATGCGCTGCATGAAAGTATCAATCACGCCCAAGTGGGACAGGTCTCCCGTCTCTTTTTGTAGGTTGTCCATATTCTGAACAGGATACGCTCGCCCCGGCTCGATGATGACTTCACCTTCAGCGAACAACTCTAGTAATGCATGATCTGTAGATAGGTACTTCCAGACAGCACCAGCCGACACATTTACAATGTCAATTGCGCTGTTGAAGAATGCGTCGTAAGCATGAACAAGGGGGACGATTGGCTTACCCAGTGAGTGACCAAAGAGCGTCCCCGGAAATGGGATATAAGGACACAAGGAAAACGGTTTATAGCCATGGTCAAACGGATTCTTGAAGAAGCCATGGAAATTGCACTCATTGGAGTAAATCAGCACACAGTTTTCATACAGCTTTTCATCAATCCAGAAATCGCCCCACTCTTCAAAGAGCATGGCAGCGTCCTTGCCCATTTTCTCTTCTTGCCCATTAAGCACAGGCATGAGCCCCATCTGGCGGTAGTTCTGTTGCAGGCGGCTGGTTGAGTCGTCATACACCACGTTGAACTCAGTCACGTCCTTGGTGTTTTTGTATTCCTTGATGGACTTGATATAGTTCACATCCACCCAGCGCCGCCAGATAAAGTTGCAGTCATCAAAATCGTCAATGGTTGGGTCAATCCACCAGTCTTCCAGATTAATAGGCACAAAGTCCGTGCCTTCCAGCATGACTTCATCCACGTATTCTTTTGTCAGGCTCCGTTGAGGAATCCCAAGCCAATTGCGTTTCTGAGTGTAAACAGCCCGTTGCCTTGTCTTCCTCACGTATGGATGCCAGACAGCAGACACGCCATCTAGCATGGCGTTCATCCTGTCCATCTTGGACTTATGCAGGAAGTTGATCAGCTTTAAACGCTGCTCCGTGCTGTCCTCGTAGGCAATCTGGTTTTCTTTTGAAAGCTCATTCATGGCATGAGAGGTGAAGAAATCCTCATCCGTCGGGAAGGTGCCACGGTGTTGCTGTGCCAAGGTGGAGTCTACACATTGCGCCATAAGGGGCATCCGCACGTTTGATTTTGAATCGTTTGCTACTTCGTCATTCTCGAAGTCTTGCCCATACGGCCTGTTCTCTTGGTAAAGCTGGCGGACACGCAACGCTTCTTGACGATAAGGGCGGCTCATTGTCATCCAGTCTTCACGCTTTTTGATAGCCGAGCAAATCAGCTCGTTTTGCTGCGATTCGTTCAGCTTGATAGGTTTTAGGTCACTAACGTAGCCTAATTCGAGTTCGTTCATTCGTTACCTTCCGGTGTAGGGGTTACGTTGCTTGCGTCTGAACTGCGGCACAGTAGGTTTGTGGATAGTCATTGTTTCCAGTAGCGTGCCCCCTGCGCAGTCCATGACATCCTCATACGGGTGAATCTCTTCCACATCGTCGAGGTTTATAGTTCCGTCGGTGTTGGTCGGGTGGTGGTAGCCACCTTCAAACGCATCGATAAGCAGCTTTAATGATTCGTGAATCTGGATCACTGGCTGACCGTCTACCCAATCGCTCAGCTTCTCGTGCATCATCTCAATCCGTGCCGTACGCCTGGAGCGATGAGCGGCTGATACCGTGTGTGTTGGATTAATTCCGTGCTCCCGTAAAACCTGAATAGAAGGTGAGCCATTGACCCACCCGTCGTGCTCACCTGCCGGATCGTCAAAGTCCCTGAAGCGTGTCACGTTCAATGTATTTGAATAGGCCACCGCTGTATTCGCCAACTTGACGGCGTTCCCGCCTGACTCAATCACGATTTCCCGAAAGAAGTTAATGCGGTTGTAGTCGTCAATCTGGGAGAAGAGAACAGCGCAACACGCGCCATAATCGAAATAGCGGATAACAGGCTTGTGGGGGTTGAGCTTTATCTCGCCTCTGTAGACGTGAAACTTTCTGTTAAATTCTGGAAAGATAATGCCTTCCACTGAACCCTCGTAACTGATATCCAGCTCACGCGCCACTGCGGAAGGAGACATTTTCTTTTTCTTAATTTCATTGTCATACCAAGGGGAGCGGGGCTTGTTGTTGTCATCGAAATAAAGGCCCTCTGCTTTTTGAGGGTCATTTGTCCAATGCAGCGATATGGCTTTCAATATCTATCCAATCAAGGTCTTCTTCACTGCGTAACTTGTAAAATTCGTTAGCTTTGCCATTTGGAGTGCTAGGAAGAAAAATACAGTTAGTAGAATGTGTGCATGCTTCGTAAGCCGCTTTTCCGTAGGGATGGAAAGCGAACTCGTCTAAAATAATGAATTTAAACCGACCTGACCGCCCTATGTCCGAGGTGGAGGCTTGCCCTGTAATTGAATTTCCATTTACTGGATGTACCAGTTTAAGTTTTGAGTCATGGGTTTTATTTAATCTTGGGAGCATCCATTTAGGCTGCATCCGTATGTTATATCTTATTTTTTCAAAAATAGTACCCCTTGCCCCTTTAGCATCGACATCCTTCTCTTTTTTTGAACCAATCAGGATGTCCGATCCATCAACAAACTGCCAGAAGTATTGCCCGATAGAGCCTAAAATCCAGGTTACGCCCCTATCCCTGGATTTCTCTATAAGTAAAGGCTCACCTTCCATGATGCAATCGTATGCAACATTAACAAGGACTCTTTGGTCAGCCATTAAATTAAAAGGGAGATCTGGCTTAATTAACCTTGGGTCAAACGTGTAAGCAAAGTAATCGAACCAAAAATTGATTCCTTCTTTCCCATTTTTACATGCTGCGATGCATTGCGCTTGCAGCTCACGATTGCCCCGCGCTGCATGGAGCAGGCGGTAGCGGGCTTCGACTGAGGTCATTGGCTTTCTTAATCTGATAACTTGTATTTACGGTTAATCCAGCCAGATTTTAAATCTGCATAGCAACCATCCGGCCAGTATTCTTTGCCATCCTCTGTCACAAGACCTAAACAAGAGTCATAAGGATCAAATCCTTTTGGTATTTCCCCGAATAAATAAGTTTTTGCGTGCATTATTTCTTTAGAGGCTTCTTGCCTGCGTTGATACGGCCAATGTTCTTTTTATCCATGGCCTTATCTTTCGCACTTCCCTCGCCGTATTTCTTGTCGAGCTTCTTATCTACGGCTGATTTTTCGTATTGCTTCATGGTGATTTTCTTTTTCATCATCGAGCCCTTTTTATTGGAAATGTGTTCACTGCTTTCAGTGGCAAGCCTTGAATTTTGGCCTGTTCAATCAAGTTGTCCACGTACATATCGCGTTGCCACTCGGTGCCTA
>Ga0187777_10002652_pt1 | contig 11380 bp, 9 predicted proteins | sample 1015_Q2_SP5_10_M_FD_132416 | JGI IMG/M metagenome (GOLD analysis project Ga0187777, IMG submission 132416) | Tropical peat soil microbial communities from peatlands in Department of Meta, Colombia - 1015_Q2_SP5_10_MG | ecosystem: Environmental > Terrestrial > Soil > Wetlands > Peat | place...
AGACCCACGCCAACCGCCCCCAGCAACACAGCCAGGCCCGCGTAGAGGGCAAAACGGCCCGCGGCCGCCGCGCCACTGAGCCAGGGGGAGGTACTCACGAACCTTCCGAAGGGCGCTACCGAGCCGACATCGGCCACGCCCACGCCAAAGGCGTAGGCGCCCGCGGCGAAATGCCCATCTATCGCCGAGACGGTCTGCCAATCGACAGTGTAGACGCCGCGAGCCAGCGGCTTCGTCAGCACCACGCGAAGCTGCTGCTGATCACCGGGCACCAGTCGCGAGCGAGATACACCGGGCACCGACCGTCCCCGCGTGTCGACGATACGGACGTGCGACAACGCGGCATCGACCGGCTCGCTGAAGGTGAGCAGCACCTGAGCCGGTGAGTGCGACACGGTGCCGTTGATCGCCGGGTCGGCGTGGATCAGCAACGCGTGCGCCGCGGCGCCGGGAGCCAGCAGGAGCAGCGCCGCCGCGGCGACGAACGCCGCCGACGCGGCGAGAACGGCGCCGCGCGCCGCGATGCGGCGGAAGCCCGACACAACCTAGGTTCTTCTGGGACGCAGCAGCGCGACCACGCCCACGCCCAGGCCCAGGGCGCCGAGCGCCATGCCGACGGCGCCGAACACCTGGGCGCGAGAAGCCGCGCCGTTGCTCGCGAGGCGTGGCAGCTGCGCGTCGAGTCTCTGCGAGAGCTCGGCCGTCGACGGGGCCCGCACAGGGAACTGGGCCGTCGAGGGGTCCTGCACGGTCGAAAACGTCGTCGGACCACTGGAGAAGCTCTGGTCGACGGTCTGGGAGCCGATCTTGCCGCTGAAGTGGAACGTGTAGTCTCCCGGGGCCGTGGGAAACAGCCAGGCACGGTAGTCGCCGGGTGTCCCCAGTCCGGTGTCGGGATCGAACGTCGGCTCGAGCGCGAAAAGCTTCGATTGACTTCCGAAGGAAACCTCGACACGCAACGTGTCACCGAGATCGACCACCGGACGCCCGGTCGCGCGATCGCTGAGGATCAGCTGGACGCTGTTCTCCTGCCCGGCGTAGGCCGGCTCGGTGCCCCAGCCCACGACGAACTGGTACGCGCCGACGTTGCGGACCTCATGCGCGCCGGCCGGAGCCGCGGCCCACAGGGCCGCAAGTCCGACGACGATGGCGGCGACCACGACGTGCCGTCCGAATCTCGATCTCATCCCACGCTCCCCATGACACCTTGTCCCTACGCCTGCCAGAGCGGTCGGCGACCGCTTTCGGGCCGCCCGTTGTTAGGAGACGTCCTCGCCGGGAAGTATGACACCGGCAAACGCCGCCTGGAGGGAGTCCGCATGGTGCACCTGCTGTCGCAGCTCGACCCGATGGTCTGGCTGATGATGGTCGTCGTGGCGATCGGCTTCGTGGTGGCGGCGGTCGTCCTGGTCGAGCTGCTGCCCGGCGCCGGCCGTCGCGAACCCGAGACGCTCGTCGAGACGAGCGGCGCGAGCATCCCCACCGACCCGGCCCACGGCGAGCGCTCTAGCGGCGGGGTATCTTCGCGCTGACCGCTCCCTGGGGCCGCCGCGGTCCCGCGAGCTCCCCGGAGCCGATGAGCCCTACCAGGCCCTCGAGATCGGCCGGCAGGTCGTCGCCCTCGCCCACGAACGGCACGCGCTCGCGCACGAGCTCGAAGACCCGGCGCGTGCCGCGCCCGAGCGGCCCCCAGCCGCGAAGCTCGACCGCCTGGGCCGCGACCAGCAGCTCCACGGCCACCACGCGCTCGCCGAGCCCGGTCATCTGGCTGAGCCGGCGGGCGCCCAGGGGCGCCATCGTGGCGCGATCCTCGATGCCCTCGGCGCCGCTGCTGCTCGCCAGCTCGAACGAGACCGGCTGGGCCAACAGGCGGGCCTCGGCGGTCATGGCCTCGCCGGCGATCGCGTAGATGCTGAGACCGCTCTCGGCGGTGCCCGGGGCCGCTGCAAGCCCGGTGGGCAGGCCCGACCAGGCGGTGTCGAGCAGCTTGAGGGCGCGTTCGTCGGCGCTGGTCAGCAGCGGCGCCAGCGCGATGCGGGCGAGGTCGAGCGCGGCCGCCAGGGCCAGCACCTCGAAGTTGGCCACCGAGATCAGGCGTTCCTCGCCGGGCACGACCAGCGGGTTGCCCTGGGCGGCGTTGAGCTCGACGGCGAGGCGGCGTTCGGCGTAGGCGAGGGCGTCGCTCGCGGCCCCGTGCACCGCCGGCAGCGAGCGGAAGGTGAGCGGGTCCTGCAGGTTGCGCGCCGCCCCCTCGCGCCACAGGTAGCTGCCGTCGAGCAGCTCGCGCAGGTGATCGACCGTGAGCGCGAGGCCCTCGTCGGGGCGGGCGGCGACCACCGCCGGGTGCAGGATGGACAGGTTCGCGGCGAAGGCCTCGAGGCTGAGCGCCGCGGCGCCGTCGGCCGCCGCGAGCAGCCGGCCGGCGTCGAAGACGGCGAGGGCGGCGGCGGCCGTCGAGAAGGCGTTGTTGTTGAGCAGCGCGAGGCCCTCGCCGGCTGCCAGGGCGGGATCGCCGAAGAGGCCGGCGGCGAGATCGGCAAGTGGGGCGAGATCGGACTCGCCGAGCGAGCCGAGCTCGCGCACCACCGGGCAGACCCCGCGATCGAGCGCCTCGATCAGGCGCTCGGCCAGCACCGGCCGCACGCCGGCGTGGCCGGCGGCGAAGCCGTTGGCCAGCCGCAGCATGGTCGCCCTGACGACCTCTGAGGCGACCGGCGGACCCTGGGCCACGCGATGGTTGTCGAGCAGGCGGCGGTTGAAGCGCGCCACCTCGTCGGCGGCCAGCGGCACCCGTTTGAGCACGCCGACACCGGTGGTCAGGCCGTAGACCGGGTCGCCCCGGACGAGGGCGGCGTCGACCGCGGCGCGCGAGCGCGCCATGCGCTCGACCACGCCGGGCGCGAGCGCGACGGCTTCGCCGTCGCGCGCCACCCGCACGAGCTCGTCGAGGGTCAGCGCCGAGCCGCTAAGGACGACCGTCATAGCAGCGTTATTGCCGCAGGTCGCATGGTGGAAGCGCCCCGGCCTGTCGGCCTCAGCCGGCGGCCGCCGGCAGCGGCGCCATGGCGATGGCGCCGGCCGGGCAGGCCGTCGCGCACAGGCCGCAGCCGCGGCAGAGAGCCGAGTCGAAGGTCGGGGGCGTGTCCCGCTGAGCGGCGCCGCGCCCTGCGCCGCCATCGAGCGCGAAAGCCGCGAACGGGCAACGGCGCGCGCAGCGTCCGCAGGCGGTGCAGGCCGCCTGGTCGCGGACCGCGATGTAGCGCACCCGCGGCCAGAGACGGGCCGCGCCCAGCGCCTCGCCGGCGAGCTGCGGAAAGCAGCAGTCGGCGCAGCAGTTGCAGATAGCGCCCGCGGTGACGGGCTCGTCGCCGGCCGCGGCGACCTCGCCGGTGTGCATGAGACCCTGGCGGTCGGCCTCGCGCAGCACGGCGACGGCCCGCTCGTGAGAGATCTCCCATCCCAGGCCCCGATCGTTCGCGAAGCGGAGGCAGACGAGCGACGGCTTGCGGCAGCGCCCCATGAGGGCGCGGCAGTCGCACGGCCACAGATAGACGTGCTCGGCGCGGGCGATCAGGGCCTCGGCCTCGGCGAGCAGGAGGTACTCGGCGTTCTCGATCTGCGGGGCCGGCTCCTCGCCGGCCAGCAGGCTCGCGACCTGGTCCCGCTTGTCGTCGACGTAGCGGGCCAGGTCCCACTCGGCCAGGTCGCGACGCACCTCGTCGGGCAGGTCCTTCCAGCCCTCGAAGAGCGCCCAGACCTCGAGCCGGCTCGAGAAGTCGGCCAGCGTGACGACGTCGGGCGTCGGACGGTCGATGACGCCGCGGCGCTGGGCCCGGGCGAAGAACTCAGGCGAGACCACGCCGCCGACGGCGCTGGCGGCGGCCGGGATGCTGAGCATCCCGGCCGCGCCGAGCCCCGCGACCAGGCGCAGCTCACCGGGGTCGAGGAAGCGGTCGATCCAGGGCAGCACGAGCTCGGGCGCGCGAAAAGCGCCGGTCAGCGCCTCGCGCAGCACCGGATCGAGGCCAATCCGCCCGCTCATCGCGCTCCCTGCCGCTCCGTCATCCGTCTCCCCCTCCTCGCCCAGAGCACGGCTCGATCATACCGCCGACGACGCCGTTCAGCGCGCCGTCGCGAAACCCTCGACCAGTGCCTCGATGCGCGCCGCCAGATCGGCCGGCAGCGGCGCCGGCTCGTGGGTGGCGAGCACCTGCAGCGCCTTGCGCCGGGCCTGCTCGCGCAGGTCGGGGCCGCCGTCTTCGGACCAGCGCTCGAAGCCTTTGCGGTTGATGACCGTCGGCCGCCACTGGGCCGCGCGCATGTGGCGGGCGGTGTGCTTGGTCGAGAGGAAGTCGCCGCCGGGGCCGGTCTCGGCGATCACGTCGAGGCCGAGCGTCTCGCGGTCGACCGTCACGCCGGCGAGCAGGCGGCGGTTCATCGACACGAACTCGTCGACGATCACGATCAGCTCGAGGGCGCCGGTCATGCCGTAGTCGAGGTAGCCGACGTCGTGGTTCAGGTTGGAGCCGGCCATCATGGCGAGCAGGGTGAGCTCGCCGGCCTCCATGCCGGCCTGCGCGTCGACCAGCTGGGCGTCGCTCGTGCCGCCGTAGCCCCAGTTGGGCAGGTCGAGGAAGCGCGCCATCTCGATGGCACCGAGGTAGGTCATGAGGTACTCGGGCGCGTTGTAGGACGACTGCGCCGTGGCCATGTCGAGCACCGCCGGGCCGATGCCGAACAGGAACGGCGCGCCGGGCTTGCGGAGCTGGTGGACGACGAGGCCGAAGAGCGACTCGGCGACGCCCTGGGCGATGTGGCCGGCGACCGTGATCGGCGCCGTGGCGCCGGCCAGCGGCGCCGGCGAGTAGATCGCCGGGATGCCCTTGTCGGCGCAGAAGAGCAGCTTCTCGAGGCTGTCGCGCGGGTGCTCGAGCGGGCTGCTGGGCTGGCCGTACATGACGAAGTAGGGCTTGGCGGCCAGGGCCTCGGCGCCGCCGCGCACCTCGCAGGCGATCTGCCACATGACGGCGAGGTCGCCCATGCCCTCGGCCGTGACGACCATCGGCTTGGTGGTGGCCGCCACCATGGCGCGGAACTCGCGCACGTAGGCCTGGTGGGGATCGTCGACGTCGTTGGGATAGGCGCTCGACATGACGAAGTCGATGTTGGGCAGGCCGTCGCAGAGGCGGGCCGCGAGCGTCACGTCGTCGAGACCGGAGAGGCGGCGTTCGCCCGTCTCGAGGTCGTAGACGTTCATGAGGTCGGAGCCGGTGCCGAAGTAGCTGCGCCGGCCGCCCAGGCTCATGGCCGGCTCGCCGTCGCGGTCGAAGACCGGCACCACGGCCGGCGCCGTCGCCCGGGCGCGCTCGACGAGCGCGGCCGGCAGGCGCACGAGGTCGTCGCCGACCACCTCCGCGCCGCCGGCGCGCAGCAGCTCGAGCGCTTCCTTCTGGTGCACGCGCATGCCCACCGTGGCGGCGATCTCGAGGGCCGCCTCGTAGATCGCCCGTTTGTCGTCGTCGCCGAGAAAGCCGGCCTGAAGGTGAAGGCCGCTTGCGGTGTCAGTCATCGGTCACTCCGTTGTTCGCAGGGTCTGCGGGTTCGGGGCCGGCGTGGCCCGACGGGCCGCCGTCGGCGGATGCGTGCGACGCGGCGAGCGGTCGAAGGGGTCGATCCGGACCGCCGGGTCGTCGGGAGAGGCTCAGAGGCGTACGAGGGGCTCGAGCGTCCAGCACTGACAGCCGGGCGGGGGTGCCTCGGTCGCCCGACGCATCGTCGTGCTCGTGCTGGATGCGGCGCTCACGGCGACAGCCTACCACCTCTCGGGTCGGCGCGAGGCCGTGCGAGCCGGCCGCCGGGGTAGGCGAACGTACCATCGTTCGCCGTCCGGCGCCGGTCGATGTTACGGGATAGAGAAGGCCGATCGGCTCGAGCCACAGGGAGACCTGACGGGGCTCGCGCCGGCGGCACCGACCGAAAGGAGGGGCCACGAGCGAACCGAGATCACAGACGGCCAACGTGCGCGAGGCCATGGTTCGGCGGGCCGCCCGGCCACTGTCGTTCGAGCGGTTCCCGGGCGCCCTGAGCAGGCTCATGCAGCAGCGCGACCTGAGCTACCGCCAGCTCGCCTACAAGACCCGGCTGTCGGCCGGCTATCTGAACCACCTGACCAAAGGACGGCGGCCGGTGCCGGCCGATCCGGTGATCTGCACGATCGCCACCGCGCTGCACGTCGATCCCGATTACTTCATCGAGTACCGGCTGCGCCAGGTCCTCGACGTCCTCGAGGGCTCGGCCAGGCTCACCGACGCGCTCTACGGCATCCTGCTGCTGCAGGCCCCGATCTCTGATGAGATGAGGGCCGCCCTCGAGCAGCCCGCCCGCGAGGAGTCGGCCGCGCAGACGGCCGCGCAGACGGAGCAGGCCGCGCAGCCGCCGACAGGCAAGGGCTCCTAGCCGGGAACGTACGGCCCGCCGGCGGCGAGGCCGCCGGCGGGCCGTGCCGTGGCCGTGTGCGCGGCGATCGCGCCGCAGCGCGCCGTGGCCGTGTTCCCCGCGACAACGCCATACCGGTCGAGGCACTTCTCTCACAAGGCGGCGCAACGTCGCCGGGCCCGGAGACACAAGTCCCCTTCGAGTCGTTGACCTGCCGCCGCAGGAGACGTACAAGGACTCGAAGGAGATGATGAAGACTTCGAGTCTCAGTGCCGTTGAGCTGTTCCGACGCTGCGACATCGAGGGCCTGATCGAGGCGCTCGATGCCGACGACGTCGCCGACCCGCGCGCCAACGACGCGCGGGTGGCGCTGTCGCTGATCGGCGAGCCGGCGATCCCCCTGCTGCTGCGCGAGATCCGCGCGCCCGCCGCCCGTCACGGCCTGTCCGCGGTCACCAGCTTCCGCTGCCAGCGCGCCCGCATCGCCCTGGCCGGCATCGGCCCGGCCGCCGTGCCCTCGCTGCTCGAGGCGATCCGCTTCGGTGACGCCCGCCTGGCGGCGGGCGCCGCTGAGTGCCTCGAGCGCATCGAGGAGGGCGGCGTCGTGCTGGCCGACGCCGACTGCCCCACACGGCCCGTGGCGGTGCAGTACCCCGACGACGTGCGGGCCACCTTCGAGTGCAAGGTCGGCCGCCCTCTCGCGGTGCGCAGCCTGTGGAGGGCCCACTCGGCCGACAGCTGACGTCTCGTCGGTCTGCCGTGCAGGTCCCCGGAGCATGCCTTCGGGGAGAGTCTCCTCGAGCGCGATCCCCCGCCTCGAGAGCCCGGCAGCTAGCGACGCTCGATCGTGAAGCTCGTGCCGCCGTCTCCCAGGGCCGACGTCCACGTCATGGCGATGTCGCCGGGGGCCGCGAGGTGGGTCTTCTTGAGATGGAACGAACTGATCGGCTGCCCATCGATCGCGCACTTCGTGAACTGCACGGGGTCGAAGTCGGACAGCCCCATGTGGCGACCCAGATGCGATTCCACGATGATCTCGGCCGAGTCGCACCTGGCAGTCCGGCAGGTCCTGGTGACGGAGAACGTCTTGCCCTGCGTGCTGTCGACAAGCGTGAGCCGGAAGCGATGGTCCCCCAGACTCGTGACGGTGGCCGTCACCGTGTCGCCGGCCTTCACCATCAGGTCCTGGGAGCCCGAGCCGGCGAGCGGCTGGACCTTGGCGATCGTGACGGGCGGCTTGGGGAGCATCTCGTACCAGGCCCAGTAGTCGAGATCCGTCGAATCGCTACTCCACTGGGCGATGCCGATGCCGGTCTGTTCGCACGTGGTGCTTTCGAGGGTCCAGCCGTCCAGTCCGACCCAGATGTCGACCCGGCGCCGAGTGCCGCCGCTCGCGTAGACACGCGGCTGCGTCCAGGTCGCCGTGACGCTGGTGAACGCTCGGCCAATCGCCGTGTAGCCGGCCCAGTTCTGCGGAGACACGTACCTGTAGTAGGTGTTGTGGGCGTTCACCATCTGTCGCGCCCAGCGCTGGAGAGCCTTGAAGTCCTTGTGCTCGGCCGTCCACTCGCCGGCGCGTCCCTCTTCGAAGGCGCGGTCCTCGTACCTCAGGACGTTCCTGACGCGCACGGCGTAGGTGTGGGCCAGGGTCCATTGCCAGGTCCCGTCGTCCCTTGGCTGAACGGCACGGGCACGCCGCTCGTCATGAGCGGCCGTCTGGTACAGCTTCGTGTAGGCGTCGACGCCTCGGGAGTTGAGGGCCGTCCATGCCTTGTAAGCGTTGCGGTCGGCGCGCGTGAGCAGGACGACGTAGTTCCCGATCGTGGGCGACATCGTCACGCTTGGGTCTGTGACGATCCTCACCGCCGATGGTGGGGGCGCCGCGGTGCTGCCGGTGGGCGAGCGCGACCCGTTGTGGATGACGATGCCCACCACGGCGACGGCGACCAGGGCGACCGCTGCCACCCGCGTGAGGCGCCGGGTCCTCGAGGACCCGGGCCTTCGGTCGTGGCTCACCGGCTGTGCCCAAGGCTGACTCGCTCCACGCACGACCGGAGCAACGAGACGCTCCCACTCCGCAAACGCCTGGACCCACTCCCGCAGGTTCGCACCGGTCCAATCGAGCTGGCCCTGGGCGTCGTGGTCGAGGACCTTCTGGGCAGGGATGGGTCCGTGGTCCTGCAGAATGAACCGCCGCTGGACCTCGTCGTAGACGATGGTCCTCGTCGACCAGCTCGTCGTCTGATTGAAGACCGCAACCAGCACGATCGCGCCACCCCGCTTTACGTCGTCACCCGAGCTTGCTCGCAACCCCGGTGTCAGGGTCGACAGAAGCGCGCCCCGACTTGAGGATGGTCGCTCTTCTTCGGCGCGCGCGGCTCGCACCCCCTGAGCGGTTTCACACCGGCGCGATCGTCGCGCCCCACAGCGATCTCGCCCGTCCTTCGGCGACCCGCGGCGTGACCCACTGCCTGACACACCGCCTGACGCACGGTCCAACACACGGCCGCGCAGTGTGGACGGGTACATAGCCTGGCGAGTGCGCCGCGGCGTCAGGATACGGCCGGTCAGGCCGGGCGGCGCTGCCTACCGATGGGGGCATCATGAAGAGGATGTTGCTGCTCCTGGGGCTTCTCGCCGTCGCCTTGGCGACCGTGGGGGCACAGACCGCGGCGGCCGCGCCGACCCTTGCCAGCTTCGCTCCCGCCTCGGGACCGGCGGCCTGGTCGGTCACCCTGACCGGGTCCGGGTTCACCGGGGCTCAGTCCGTCACTTTTGCGCCGGTCGACACCAGCTTCGCGCCGGCCCCTGCGACGTTCGTCGTGAAGGACGACGCCACCATCGTGGCGACCGTGCCGTTCCTGGCGGCGAAGCCGCTCGCGGCCACGCTCACCGTGAAGACCCCCGGCGGGTCGGCCACGAGCGCGACCGACTTCATCGTCGATGGTCGCGTCGGGCTCTCGGAGCATCGCGGCGCACGGGGCGAGCCACTCACGCTGAGCGGCGCGGGCTTCACCGGGGCTACTGCCGTGGTCTTCGGCACCTGGCGTGCGGACCCGCAGGGCAACGCGCCCTTCTCGACGGCCGACCCCGTCAAGGCGCACTTCCGGGTCATCGGCGACACGAAGATCGCGACCACCATCCCGAAGCTGCGCACCGGGCGTTACTGGGTCGTCGTCGTGAGCCCCTCGGGCAAGAGCGTCAGCAGGCGCTCCGCGCCCTTCCACGTGGTGCGGCCGGGCCTCCTCAAGGACACCTTCAGCAACACCTTCGCGATACGTCCGGCGATGGTCATCCCCGTGGGCGACAGCTCGTTCGTGATCGGTCGGCTGTTCAAGACGGGCCGCGGACAGGCCATCAGCTGGCCCCTGTGGAGCGCCGCCAAGGCCTTCGGCGTGGGGACGGTGTGGATCGACAACGGCATCCCCAACGAGGCGCAGGGCACCTTCCACGGCTATCCCGGCAGCATCGACGCGCGCCGTTCGCGCGGTGGGCACTTCACCCGCATGACCGTGAGCTGGACGCAGGGCGGCCGCGCGCACAGCGAGGTGCTGAAGCTCGCGCACAACACGTCCGGCTGGTTCTGGCGCTGATGGAGGGCTGAGCGGCCGGCCGGCTCCGACGCCTGGAAGGCCGAGGAGCTGGCGGAGCGGCATGGGGGTCGAACCCACCCAGGACGGGAGCACCGCCCCGCAGACGGTTTTGAAGACCGCGCCGGTCACCGGACCGGGAGCCGCTCCGCGAGGAGCTTGAGGTAGCGGAATCCTACACCGGCGCCGGCCGCGACCGTTTCGCCGATCCGACGCCGGAACGAGGCGGAGCCGTCAGGGGCTGGCCGACGTGCTCGGGCTTGTCGAATCGCTCGGGCTGGCCGACGTGCTCGGGCTCGTCGACGGACTGGGCGAGGCCTTCGCCCTGGCCGCCCGACGCACGGCCGGGGCGAGGAGCGCGGCCAGCGCCGGCGTCCACTTGGGACGGCCCGTCGCGAGCACGTGGTAGAGGTCGCGAAAGTCGCGGTTCGTGAGGTGGGCGGTCGTGTTGGTGTCGATGAACCAGCCCGACACGGAGCGGGCGATGCCGCGGCTCGCCGGCACGTAGATCCGGCGGTACGGCACGAAAGCGCGGCCGATGATCGCGCGGTCGTACGAGCCCTCCGAGATCACCACCGAGTAGCCCTTGGCCTGGGCCAGCTTGGCGGCGGTGCGCAACACGCCCGCCCAGGACTTCTCGTAGCGGAAGAACGCGCCGCCGCGCTTGCCGGGGCCGGTGAGCCAGCGATGCAGCAGCTGCCGCTTCGCGGCGTCGGGCTCGGCTATGCGGTTGCAGTCGTGCAGGATGTAGACGTTCCAGGGCTGCTTGCCGGCCGCGAGCGTGGCGCTGTTGTCCCGCCGCCACCAGGTCATGTAGTCGCCGTAGCCCTCGGCGATCGAGGCCGGCGGCGTGTGGCCCTCGGCCGTCAGCACGTCGTTGACCGCCGACGAGGCCATGAGGAGCGGCTCGCCCTTGGCCTGCTTGTCGATCATGCCGAGGCCGTTGGCGAAGTCGGGCGGATCGATGGATATCGCCACGACGCCGGGGCCCGGCGGAAGGTTGTCGATCACGGCGAGCATGCTCGCGAAGTTCTCGGCGTAGGCGCCGAAGGTCACGACGCGCGTCGACACGCCGGTCTTCAGCTTGATCGCCTGCTGCAGCGCCGCCGGTGTCTGGATGGCCTCGCGCACGTTCGACCCGCCGACCACGTAGACCGGCAGGACCTTGGGCGGGTGGATCTTGAGCGCGCCGACCTCGTAGGACACGTGGCCGTTGTCGTCCTTGCGAAAGCGCAGGAACGCCGGCTCGGCGACCCGCGTGGTGAAGTGCCCCGAGACGATGTCGGCGACGGGGACGTCGGTCGCGACCGCCGCCGGGCGCGCCAGCGACGTCGCCCCGCCGCGGCCGGGCTGCC
>Ga0187777_10002653_pt1 | contig 11377 bp, 10 predicted proteins | sample 1015_Q2_SP5_10_M_FD_132416 | JGI IMG/M metagenome (GOLD analysis project Ga0187777, IMG submission 132416) | Tropical peat soil microbial communities from peatlands in Department of Meta, Colombia - 1015_Q2_SP5_10_MG | ecosystem: Environmental > Terrestrial > Soil > Wetlands > Peat | place...
TACAACCAGCAAGCCGAGGACTTCGTAAGCATTTATGAGCAGTTAAACGGACTGGATATACAGCTTGCGGACAATGCTGAAAAGCGGCTAGAGACCAGCAAAAAAGACCCGCTCTATGCCAAACTTCAGACCCAGGCAGATGAACTTATGCACACCAAAGAACAATTGGAAATAAAAAAGGATCGGCTAGGCATTATCGACAGCCCCGAAGAAATCGCCGAAATGCATGCACTGCTGAGCAACTTTGAAGCTGTCTGGCCAACATTCGATTTAGAACAGCGGCAGCGAGCATTCAGTTTGCTTATCAACCGTATTGAAGTCGAAGTGGTGTCACCCCACTGGCTGAGGCTATCCATCGATTGGCTGGATGCCGTGCCCTCGCGTAGACATTGCCTACCTGTGGAAAGTATCGCCGACTCGTGGCGATACTTTAAGCGACGAGGAAGAGGCGCTTCTTCGCCAATATTACCCCCGCGCCACACGGCTAGAAGTCTTACAGAGGCTGCCAAATCGAACTTGGCGTGCCTTACAGCGCCATGCCAGCCTCAATCATATTTATCGGCCCCACTCGGTCAGGGAGGATATTCCTTTGTTTGCCTGCTTTCTGGACTTCATGCCGAAGCTAGACGGCAAGTACTTGTTCAGGGACTATGAGACGACGCTCCAGTATGTTACAATAGCCTGCAATAGTACTGCCAGAGGTGAAGTGCCGCTGTATGCGCTCTGGCTGTTATCTGAAAAGGTGGAAGATTTGGCTAGTCTATTTGATGGGGATTTGGGTCCAGGCACTACAGCCCTGGTGCGTCCAACAAAAAGCATCATCGGACTGGAAGTGGCATCTGTGCGTAAAAAAATGAAGACAAAAGGCTTTGCCGCTGGGGTCAATCGCGAAGACCTGTATAAGGGTGCAGATGAGTTGGGCATAGACCTGGACGAGCACATCGCAAATGTGATGCAGGCAATGTCAGGTATAGCAGATACCCTGGGCCTGGCTGGTATTCAAGCGACAGAAACAGCCACCTTAGGATAAATCTCCTGGTGTACACATGAATAGTATGCAACAGCGACGTCAGCCACAATCAAGGCAACGTCTCTTCACTGCCAGCGAAGTAGCACAATTTGAATATTGTCCCCTGGTTTGGTGGCATGAACAATTCGAACCCCTGGCACAGGCAGATAACGAGGAACTGTTCGCCCGCATGGTAGAACTGGAGTATGAGCATGGAGCGCAAGCTACCGCTTTACCTGAATATCAAATGATCGAACAACTTCTGCTGCGCAGGGGAGCTTTTGAAGAAGGCCGTCAACAACATCTCGATCACGCCGGTGAAGTAGAAGTAATAGAGATAGAAGTACGCAGAGGAGTCAAAGCTACCTGGCGCATGCGCATTTTAACTACACTTGCTATAGTTTTACTGTGTCTGGCCCTTGCTCTGGTCATAGCAGCGATTTTCGTACGTTAAATGTCTCTTATACACTGGTCTGGCGCTGCTACGCGACTACCTGCGGTCTGGAGGTTTGGTTAAGAGTAAACTACTGATATTTTCTTGAAATACGGTATGGAGTATGTTGAGCAACATTTTGATAGCTATTGGTCTTGGCCTGTTGCTAGCCTCGCTTGCACTGCTGGCTCTACTACTAAATGAACGGCGCATCCGGCGATCACAACTGATTGTTGAGCGTCATCGGGCGCTTGGATTACCAGATGGTGAACTTGTCTATGAAGACGCAGATGGTATGGGAGAGCCTTTGTCCTGCAGCGAATATCCTTTAGTCGGAAAACCAGATTATGTCGTCAAGCTTGCCGATGGCCGCCCCGTTCCCATTGAACTCAAGCTCAATGTGCATGATGTTACCGCACCTTATACGAATCATATGATCCAGTTGGCGGCTTACTGTCTTATTCTTGAAGATTATTTTGTCCAGGCCCCAACACACGGTATTTTGCGCTATGCCGATCGAGACTTTACCATTGAATATACACCTGCCCTTAAAAAGAAAGTCATTCGTTTGTTGACCGAAATGGCACACTGCAACGAAAAACAGCCACCCCCTTTAGCCAAACAGCGTGTGGCCAAATGCCGCGCCTGTACATTCCAGGCCATCTGTCCGGTAGGACGCAAAAAGTAGGGGTCAATGTATCCCGCCCAGCGCCGGTTCATTGGCCTCGACCAGGACTCACAAATTGAAAGGAATAGAAAGTAATAATGCCAAGCGAAGTAATAGAACTGAGTGGACACATCATCGACTCCTGGACGCTTCCACGTGCCTGGGACGTAATAATGGATCGTGGAGGAAACTTCGATGTAGAAGAAATGCGCGTTGGCACGACCAAAACAGAACACAGTTATGCTCGCTTAAAAGTCACGGCGCCAGATGATGAAACCCTGGAGCTCATCCTTTCAGAACTGCAACAATTTGGCGCTGTGATCCTGCACGGAGACGATGCCGAAACTGCAACTGTTGAGCAGCATGGCGTATTACCCTCAAAGTTTTATTCCACCACAAATCTACCTACTCAAGTGCGTCTCGATGGTCAATGGATACACGTAGAAAATATTGAGATGGATGTCGCTGTTGTGGTTGACAAAGCCAGTCATCGCGCTTATTGCAAACCAATGCACGAAGTGCATATTGGAGAAGAGGTGGTGATCGGACATGATGGTATCCGCGTTCAGCCGTTTGAGCGCGCCAGAGATCGCGAATCGTTCGCATTTATGCAAAGCACTGTCTCCACAGAGAAGGTCAAGGTACTTGCAATTCACGAGATTGCACGCCAGATGAAAGAGACTCGGGCACAAAACGGTAAGATTCTCTTCGTGCTCGGCCCGGCGGTAATCCATACTGGGGCCGGTCGCTACATTACGGACCTGATTCGCCGTGACTACGTGCAAGTCATCTTTGGAGGAAATGCAATCATAACACACGACATCGAATCGGCGCTGTTCGGTACTTCACTCGGTATCGATCTCCGCAGTGGCGAGCAGGTTGAGGGTGGACATCGCAACCATCTACGGGCTATTAATGCCATTCGAGCTATTGGTTCAGTCGAGAAAGCCATCGAAACAGGCTTACTTAAAGAGGGTATCACGTATGAAGCCACGAAACGCAACATTCCAATGGTGCTGGCTGGTTCCATTCGCGATGATGGTCCCATGCCAGGTGTCATTAGCGACATGCAAGAGGCGCAGAGACGAATGCGAGAGGCATTAGATGGCGTTGATATGGCAATTCTCGTCGCGTCTATGTTACACGCCATTGCAACGGGCAACCTGCTCCCCGCCACAGTGCGTACAGTCGTCGTGGATATCAACCAGTCAGTTGTGACCAAGTTGGCCGATAGAGGAAGTTTTCAAGCAGCAGGACTGGTAACCGATGCTGAGTTATTTCTAAGGGAACTAGCAGAGATTCTAGGAAACGGTTGATGAACCCTTCTTACGCGTATAAAACCTGCGAGCCTTCTCACGGTTGCCACAACTCTTCATATTGCACCAGCGGCGACTGTGGTTCTTGCTCGTATCAATAAACAACCAGTCACAACTGTCAGAGGCACACACACGAACAGTTTCCAGGTCATCCGAAGTCAAGAAATCCGCGGCAGACCGCACAACAGGCCAGAGCATACTGTCCAGGTCAGTTCGCTTACCAGCCCATTCCCAATGGAACCCGTTCGTATCTGGAACAATCTGAGCATGTTTCTGTGACTCCGCCACCACAACGCTCAAAGTAACGAGATCTTCATCTTCAGGTGATTCGTCCTCCGCTATGGCTTTGAAGACACGAAAAATCGCTTCTCGCACCTCAACAGCCCGTTTCAAAACACTGCTTGCTTCTGAGGGGTGCTTTGCTGCTCTCTCAAGCAACTGCTGAGCGTCTTGCTCAGTCAGCACCTGCGCCTGCTGGCTCCACGATACGAGATCTTTAAAGCTGACAAGAAGCTCTTGAGGATGTATTTCCGTACGATCGTCCACAGTATTTGCAAAATCCAGGCACAACAAACCACCTGTTAAATCAAAAATCTGCTCTTGTTTTACATTCTCTTCCATGTAATCATACCTCCTGTTATCACTTTATCACATACCATACTAACCAGCAATATACACTTGACAGGTTATCAATTTCATGCTAGAATGTAACCATCAAATATGATTTTACTGGTTAATCTACACTTTGTCAAGTAAGGAGGCCACAACATGCATCCAATTGATCACTACGCAACAATACGCAGAGGACGAGAAGAACTGCTGAAACGTGCTGAGTACGAGAGGATGGCTCGAAAAGCAAAGGCGGAGAAAATACTGAGCAGAAACATTCATCATGTCGCCAATCGGCTAGGTAACCATCTTGTAAGTTTAGGTAAAAAACTCGAGCAATTTGGATCGGTTGCTCATACTCGGCAGTCTCATTCATCTCATACTTCTACGAGAACATCAACATTGTAGCGCGCAACCCATGAAAGTGTTCTAGTAACGAAAACACACGAAAAAGGACAGGCATGATGGAGACAATAGCCATATTACTCATTTTGTTGGTTGTATTCGACGTTTCAGTTTTATTATGGGGCTTTGACAGCAGGGATGATATTGATTCCACTCAGTGGGAGCTTCGCCAGCGATGGCCAGCATCTTACTAAGAACCTACGTATGAATTTATAGCGAACAATCTCGATTCCGTTGTCCTCAGGATAGCGGAATCTTTCATTCATGAGTGAAAAGTTGATCGCGAAAATTCAAATAGGCCAAACAATATCAGGACTGAAAATTACCGCATTATGTGATAGACTCAAGCTAAGCCATGATAGAGGTTATCACTACAAATCAATAAATGAGGTTATATTCACTATGACAGAACAGCTGAACAAAACGAGCATACTCAAGCAAATGAGCACTAGCTATGCCGCACTCGAAGAAATACTAACATCTCTTGATAAGAAGCAATATTTTACTGAGGGGGTCATTCCTGGTTGGTCAATAAAAGACGTGCTTGCTCATATAGCTTCCTGGCATCACCGGCTCCTAAAATGGTTAGACGCAGCTGCCCGCAATGAAGAACCAACTATTTCTGGTCCAGACAATGTTGAAGAGATGGATGCGCTCAATGCACAATTTTATCAGGAGAACAAAGCTCTCCCACTTGATGAAGTAATGGCTGACTTCCGTTCCTCATACCAGCAGATTATGGACATCACACAAGTTATGGCTGAAGAGGATCTGATGAATCCTCACAGATTTGCCTGGTCACAAGGGAGACCACTCTGGCACCTCATTGCTGGAGATACCTTCGAACATTACCAGGAGCATACAGCACAAATTCAGGAGTGGCTTGACAAATCCTGACAGGCGCAGTTTTCACAGAGATCGTTAGAATGCGCTTCTACTATTCGCGCAGAACGCGTATTATAGACAAAATAGTATAATAGGACGTATCTTTGCGACCGCCATCAGAAGAAATCCTTTAGGAAATGATCGAATGGTAGTGCATATATCTCGAGAAGAAGCTCGCCGCTTTCTCGCACAATATCATTTTAAACCAACCGATTTGACAGGTGTAATTAACCGTTTAGGGACCGTCCAATACGATCCACTGAACCCGGTAGGACGTAATGCCGATCTTGTTTTTCAAGCGCGTATTCCAGGATACCAGGTTAATGATTGGCAAACAGCCGCATATACTGACCGCATCATCTACGACGCTTGGGATAAGCAAGCCTGCCTTGTTCCCGTGAGCGACTGGCCGATGCGCGCCCTGGTGCGTGAAAGGTTTCGTCCTTATCATGATCGAGAAATTCTACAGGCCGAAGCTGAAGGCACAGCTAAGATATTGGCGACAATTGATGAGCAAGGCCCACTCTCATCACTTGAATTCGAAGATCGCATCCGTTTCGGTGAACCTGGATCATGGTATGGTTCGACACGCACAAAGCGCATCCTGCGTTCTTTATGGGCCTGTGGTGAACTCGTAACGCACCATCGCAAAGGCGGGCGGCATTATTATGATAGACCTTCTCGAGTTATACCTGTGCATCATTTCGCATTACCCCCACTGGTAGATGAGGCTGCCTACTATCGCTGGATCATCATGCGCAGGTACCAGGCTGCTGGCATCCTGCGTCCTACGGCGGAAGCTGCCATCTGGAGTGTATGCAATGAAACCCCAAAACGCAAACTGGCATTGGCACAACTTGTAGAGGCAGGTTTGCTCACTCAATTGCAAATCGGCGAACTGGCAGGACCATATTATGCTCTAACAAGCTCTCTCAAGTTACTCAATGAGCCACTTCCAAGCCCACGTGTGATCTTCATGGGACCTCTAGACAGCTTGTTGTGGGACCGTAAAACTCTCTTACAGATATTTGACTTCGACTATGTCTGGGAAGTTTATAAACCAGCAGAGCAACGTAAATGGGGAAACTACGTGCTACCAGTCTTCTACGGCGATCGTTTTGTCGCGCGGATGGATTCACGACTAGAGAATACAACCTTGACAATCTCACACTGGTGGTGGGAGCCTGATATAATGCCGAATGCTGATCTCCTTAATGCATTAGGTCAAGCAATCAAGAATTTCCTGTACTATTTACATGCAGACAGTGTATGCTACGGAGAAAACGTACATGCCTTGCTTCATCAATGCATGTTTGATAGTGTATAATGCAATTACGCTGGTGAATATTGCGTACATAAACAATCTAGGATACATATTAAAATTTTGATTTCGGATACAATCTATGATGGATTTACACGACCGCCCACACCATCTCTCGTTTAACGAACAGCTAACCCTCAGTGTACTCTGGTTTTCCCTAAACTTCCAAAATGCAGCTCTTATACCAATTGTTATCCCAACTCAAATTGTGCTTTTTATCTCTGGCGCTGTCGGGAACGCCCAGCAAGCCACATTCCTTGGCTGGATCACTACCTTTGGAGCCGTTATGACATTACTGGTTCCTCCACTCATTGGAATGCTTTCTGACCGCACAACCAGTAGTTGGGGACGCCGCAGGCCATATATTCTCAGTGGTGGATTGCTTATGTTCTTTGGTAGCATTATCCTCGCCTTTGCAAAAAACATTGGTTTCTTTATTCTGGGCCTGGTCGTCTTCCAGCTTGCATCCAATGCAGTCACTGCGGGTTACCAGAGCCTCATTCCAGATCGAGTGCCAGAGGAGCAAAGAGGTACTGCTTCCGGCTATCTAGGCTTAATGACGATCCTTGGAAATGTGTGCAGCCTGGCTCTGGCGGCCTGGTTCTTTAGCAGTGTCAGTTCTACATCACCTTCTATGTCTGCAATTCATCAAGGCGCGATATTCTTCTATATACTGAGCGGAATTGCACTTCTGGCGGGAGTTTTTATCACCGTCATTGGTGTTCACGAAGTACCGATCACTCAAGAACAAGTTGCAGCAATGCGTCCTGATAGCACAAATGGCTTCAATGTACGTGTATGGTTTGACCATAATTGGGTTCAACCATGGCGGGATCCCAATTTCTCCTGGGTCTTTCTCACACGCTTCTTCGTCATGTTAGGACTCACCCTCTTCATGACATTTATTGCCTATTATTTTGCCAATGTCGCACATGTTTCAAACTTCATAGGGGCAACAGCAGGAGTGGCTGTGCTTGCGCTATTAGGGGCCGTTTTGAGTGCCTTCGTGCTCGGCGTTCTCTCAGACCGAACTGGACGAGTGAAGATCGTTGCTGTTTCAACGAGTTGTATGGCATTGGCTGCCTTGGCATTCGTTATTTTTCCAGACACCTATATTCTCTGGCCGTTGGGCCTTTTATTTGGACTTGGTTATGGAGCCTACACGAGCGTCGATTGGGCCTTAACTATAGATGCCTTACCATCTTTAAATACGGTTGGCAAGGACATGGGTATTTGGAATGCATCGTCGACCTTGCCCGCAATCCTGGGCCCTTTTCTTGGATCTATCATCTTCTATATAGCCAACGCATTTGGGCAAACCCAATCGGCTTATCGAGCAATCTTTGCGCTTGCAGCCTTTGTAATGGTTTTAGGAGCAGTGTTCGTTCTCAAAGTGCGAGAGAAGCGTGAAACCGTCGATACTGGCAGACCTCATGCTCATCAACGCTCTGTAAGCATTGTTTGGAAGCTGGCATTTCAGACACGAGCGGGGAAAGCTCGTGGTTTCTTGCGTTTCTGGCCTTTTTGGGAGTGGTTCACTTCGAAAATCTGGCGCCTGAAGCCGATACCTGGCACTCCTAATGGCTTATTTGAGCTACGCTTCATACGCTATCAAGGAAAGCCCATTGACCTTCCCGATGGCACGCGTATTCGCACAGGGGATCACATTGGAGAACTGCATTTCCGTAACCAGGCATTATTGGATGCTGCCACACATACCAGCACCTGGGGCATCATACATATGATCATGCAGGATTTACAGGCGCTGGCAACCTATTCACAGTCTCCTGACTTTCCTACTGATTTAAAAGCGGTATATGGTGTAACCTTACTAGGACGCGCGGGCGCTCGCCTTGGATTTACAACTCGTGAACGCCCGTGGACCCTGCTGGCCTGGTTTGATCGCATCTTCATGACAGGCTTACTGGTGCTGTACAATGAAAAGGGCCTGGGGCGACTCCTTCAGGGAACCACCTATGGCTCGTACCCGCAGGAAGTGTGGATGTCGCGCGAAACGTTACTAAAGAAATACGGCGATGATATTTCAGCCATCGGCAGTTGATAGTTCCTTCAAAAACGCTGGTATTTTCGACTTCTAACCCTCTTAGCTACCTCATCGTATGGTATAATGAAGTAGTATTTTTACTGACTCCTATGCGTTATCATTATTGATAGAAAACACTACCTAAGCCAATCATCAGGAGAACATACAATAATGCAATTACTTGGGAAAATGCTGGGCGATCCCAACAAAAAGGAACTCAATATTATTCAGCCAATAATAGATAAAATAAATGCATTTGCGCCAACCATTGAAAAGCTGAGTGATGCAGAACTGGCCGCAAAAACGAATGAATTTCGTTCGCACCTCTCTCTTCACCTCAAAGGCGGCATGGTACTTGAAGACGAACTGGTCAGCATGTTCCGCGAAGCATTGGAAAACGTAGAACCGTTTGCGGCAAAATGCACCACTGCCCAATTGCATTCCTCCATCACCGAGCAACGCCAGGTTATTGAAAGACGACGCGATCCCGAGCACATGCTCAAGGATAACTTGCAAGACACCCTCTCTGAATGCTTCGAGAATGCCTACGAGAGCCTGAACCCTACCCTCAACACGCTAAGAGTAACAGCCGCCATGGACGCTGCCGAAGAAACCCAGGACTGGCCAGACGAAGCTAAAAACCCTCATCAATCCACCCTTGCTTTACTCAAAAAAGTTGAGCCAATGTTGGCTGAGATCGATGATGAGTACCTGGATGAAGCGTTTGAAAAAGCCTGGCCACTCTTCGAGGAGGCTCGCCGCAAAGCCCAGAATGATGAAGAGGGGACTGATGAGAGACTTGAGAGTCTGCTGAACAATATTTTGCAGAATACTCAGAGCGAACTCATCGCTTTAAAAGCCGAAGCGATAGATGAATATGTTCCATCTATGGCAAAGCGTTACAAGACGGGTAAAACACTCGATGACCTGCTGCCAGAAGCATTTGCAGTCGTGCGCGAAGCTGGCTGGCGCACTATTCAAATGCGCCACTACGATGTACAATTGATCGGTGGAGTGGTGCTTCACCAGGGCAAAATTGCCGAGATGAAAACTGGCGAAGGAAAAACGCTTGTAGCAACCTTGCCTGCTTATCTAAATGCTTTGACTGGAAAAGGTGTGCACATTGTCACCGTTAACGACTACCTGGCACGCCGTGACGCCGAGTGGATGGGCAATATCTACAAATTCCTGGGACTCACCGTTGGCATCCTCGTCAACGCGGTCGAACCACAATCAGCTGAACGCCGCGCCGCCTACAACGCCGATATTACCTATGGCACGAACAACGAATACGGATTCGACTACCTTCGCGACAACATGGTTGTTGCTCTGGAGCAACAGGTTCAGCGCGAATTGAACTATGCCATCGTCGACGAGGTTGATAACATCCTGATCGATGAAGCCCGTACCCCTCTCATCATTTCAGGACAGGGACAGGAATCCACCGATCACTATATCCAGTTTGCTCGTTGGGCGCCACGCTTGCAACAGGAAACAGACTATACGATTGAGGAGAAAACTCGTACTGTCATCCTGACTGAAGCCGGAATTGAGAAAATCGAGAAACTGGCCGGAGTCAAAAACATCTATTCCGAAGAGAACCTCGATCTGACACGCTACATGGAAAATGCTATTAAAGCCCATATCATCTTCAAGCGTGACAAAGATTATATCGTCAAAGACGGCGAAGTGATCATTGTTGACGAGTTCACAGGACGCCAGATGCCAGGACGTCGCTACAGTGAAGGTTTACACCAGGCCATTGAAGCAAAAGAGGGTGTCAGTGTACAGCGAGAGAACCACACGCTTGCAACAATCACGTTCCAAAATTACTTCCGTTTATACGAGAAACTGGCTGGAATGACAGGTACCGCATTGACCGAAGCAGAAGAATTGCACAAAATTTATAAACTGGATGTGATTGTTATTCCGACCCATAAACCCATGATCCGCGAGGACTTACCCGATCTGATCTATCGCACGACCGGTGCCAAATTCAAAGCAGTGGTTGAAGAAATCAAGGATCTTCACGCACAGGGCGAGCCAGTCCTGGTTGGAACAACCTCGGTCGAGATATCAGAACATCTTTCAGAGCTGCTCGACAGGCAAGGCATACCACACAATGTGTTGAACGCAAAACATCACGAGCGAGAGGCGCAAATAGTCGCACAAGCTGGGCGCAGCGGAGGTGTGACCATTGCCACCAATATGGCTGGCCGTGGTACGGACATCTTGTTGGGAGGAAATCCAGCCGGTTACTTCGACTCAATCCTGCGCAAACATGCGGAGCACGTGGACTTTATCCGCGAGATGCCCGAGGAAGATGAGGACGAACGAGCGGATAAAGAGGAAGCGATCCTGCAGTACATCGCCAATATGTCTGAGGAGGAAAAGAACGAAGTATTACAGGCAAAGATACTTGAATGCGAGGAGGATCACAAACGAGTCGTAGAACTAGGTGGTTTGCGTATCATCGGTACCGAGCGCCACGTGTTGGATGCCCTCGCCCCGATAGTCGTTCAGGAATTCCTCGATCTGCGACCTGTCGTCCTGGCTTTCGTTGAGCGGGATGCGGATCTTGCCGTCCGGGCTGGTCATGGCCTTGGAGAACAGACCCGTGACCTTGCCCTCGATGTCGAAGTAGCGGACCTGCCGGAAATTGAACACGCGCTGGTAGAAGTCGGCCCA
>Ga0187777_10002654_pt1 | contig 11373 bp, 10 predicted proteins | sample 1015_Q2_SP5_10_M_FD_132416 | JGI IMG/M metagenome (GOLD analysis project Ga0187777, IMG submission 132416) | Tropical peat soil microbial communities from peatlands in Department of Meta, Colombia - 1015_Q2_SP5_10_MG | ecosystem: Environmental > Terrestrial > Soil > Wetlands > Peat | place...
CGGTGGAGGAGGCGTCCGCCGCCATTCGCCGGCGCCTCGCCGACGCGAGCTGAGAGCGTCGCGCACGGTCGCCTGCACGCCGGGCCGGCGGCCCGATCCGACCGGCCGCGAGCGGTGCCGCGAGCCGCCCGCAGGTCCAGCGGATCAATGCCTGAAGTGACGGCGGCCCGTGAACACCATCGCCGCACCGGCCCGCTCCACGGCGGCCACGACCTCGTCGTCCCGCTTCGAGCCGCCCGGCTGGATCACCGCGACCACGCCGGCGTCGAGCGCGAGCCGGGGCCCGTCGGCGAACGGGAAGAACGCATCCGAGGCGAGAACTGCACCTTCGACCGAGTGGCCGTGCTCCCGCGCCTTGTCGACGGCGATCCGGACGGCGTCGATGCGGCTCATCTGGCCGGCGCCGATCCCGATCGTCCGGCTCTCGCGGACGAGGACGATCGCGTTCGAGGTCACGGACCGGACGACGTCCCACGCGAACAGGAGGTCGGGCCAGGTCGCATCGGCGACGGCACCGCAGACGACCTCCATCGTCTCCCGCGGGTCGGGGTCGACGTCGCGATCCTGGACGAGCAGCCCGCCGGGCACGCGCGCGAGGTCGAGGCCGCCCGCAGGCAGGCCGGGCGCGGCGGCGGCGTCGAGGATGCGCGTCGACGGCTTCGCGGCGAGCGCCGCGAGGGCGTGCTCGTCGAACCCGGGGGCGAGGAGCACCTCGACGAACTGCTCTGCGAGCGGGGCCCCGAGAGCCGCGGAGACGGGCCGCGTCAGCACGACGACTCCGCCGTAGGCCGAGACGGGGTCGGCGGCGAGGGCTTTCGCATACGCCTCCTCGATCGTCTCCCCGACGGCCACGCCGCACGGGTTGGCGTGCTTCACGATCACGCAGGCAGGAGTGTCGCCGAGCGATGCTGCGAGCACCCGCGCTGCCGAGAGATCGTTGAGGTTGTTGTACGACAGCGCCTTCCCATGCAGCTGGGCGACGCCGGCGAGGAGGCCCCCGGTGACGCCGCGCTCGATGTAGTACGCGGCGCGCTGGTGCGGGTTCTCGCCGTAGGCGAGTTCGCGCTCGCGGTCGAGCGCGACGACGAGCGTCCGCGGGAACGGAGCCGCCTCGAGCCAGCGGGCGATCGCCGCGTCGTAGGCGGCGGTCGTGGCGAACGCGTGTGCTGCGAGCGCTCTCCTCGTCGCGGCGGAGACGCCTCCACTGCGGAGCTCGTCGACCACCGTCGCGTAGTCGGGAGGGCGGCAGAGCGGGATCACGTCCGCATGGCTCTTTGCAGCCGCGCGCAGCATCGCGGGGCCGCCGACGTCGATCTTCTCGATCGCGTCCGCGTAGGTCGTATCCGGGGAGGCGATCGTCTCCTCGAACGGGTAGAGGTTGACGCAGACGAGGTCGAACGGCTCGATGTCGTGCGCAGCGAGCTCGGCCAGGTCCTCCGGCACGTCGCGCCGTGCGAGGATGGCGCCGTGGATCGCCGGGTGGAGCGTGACGACCCGGTGGCCCAGCATCTCGCCGAAGCCGGTCAGCTCCTCGACGCCGGTCACGTCCAGCCCTGCCTCGCGCAGGACCGCAGCCGTCCCGCCGCTCGCCACGAGCTCGAAGCCCAGCCCCGCGAGGCCGCGCGCGAGTTCGGGCAGCCCCGCCTTGTCGTACGCGGACAACAGGGCTCTCACGCCTCGACGAGCTCCCTCACGATCCGCGGCAGCAGACGATGCTCGACGGCCTGCACGCGCGGCCGCAACGTCTCAGGCGTGTCGCCGGGCAGCACCGGCACCGCCTCGGCGGCGATCACCGGCCCGGTGTCGATCCCCTCGTCGACCCAGTGCACGGTGGCGGCCGTCTGGGGCACGCCCGCTGCGAGCACGTCCTCGATCGGGTGCGCGCCGGGAAAGTCCGGCAGCGGCGCCGAGTGCGTGTTGACGACGCAACCGCGGAAGGAGTCGAAGAACACCGGCCGCAGCAGGTGCATGTAGCCCGCGAGCACCACGAGGTCGACCTCCCGCGAGAGCAGCCAGCCCGCGAGCGCCCGGTCGCGCGTCTCCCGGCTCTCGTAGTCGGAAGCGTCGAACACGGCGGTCTCGATCCCGGCCGACTCGGCGCGCGCGAGGGCGCGGACACCCGCCGTGTTCGAGGCGACGGCGACGATCGGGAGGCCGTCGTCGATCAGCGCCTGGAGATTCGTCCCCTCGCCGGAGACGAGCACGCCTACGCGTCGGCCCACCGGACACCTTCCCCGACCTCGACCCGGCCGATCACGACGTCGCCGACAGCGACGTCGCCGGCGGGGACGATCGCGCAGTACCCGATGCCGACGTTGAAGACTCGGCGGAGCTCCTCCTCTGCGACGCCCCGATCCGCGAGCCAGCCGAAGACGGGCGGGCGCCGCCAGGCCGCAGGGTCGACGACCGCACCGAGCCCTTCGGGCAAGACCCGCGCGAGGTTGCCGGCGATGCCACCGCCCGTCACGTGGGCGAGCGCACGGACGTCCGCACGTGCGCGCAGCCCGCGGACCTGGTCGAGGTAGAGCCGCGTCGGCGGCAGCAGGAGGTCCGGGTCGAACTCCTCGTCGCCGACGAGCCGCCGCACGAGCGTGAAGCCGTTCGCGTGGATTCCCGCCGAGGCGAAGCCGAGCACGACGTCACCTGCTTCGACGCGCGACCCGTCGATCAGCCGGTCGCGCTCGACGACGCCGACGCACGTGCCGCAGAAGTCGATCTCCGCGTCCCGGTAGATGCCGGGCAGCTCGGCCGTCTCCCCGCCGAGGATCGCGCATCCGGCCGCGCGGCAGACGTCGGCCGCGCCCTCCACCAGCTCGGCGACCTGCTCGGGCTCGATCGCGTTGGCGGCCACGTAGTCGAGGAAGAAGAGCGGCTCTGCGCCCGTCGTGAGGACGTCGTTGACGCAGTGCGCCGCGAGGTCGGCGCCGCACCAGCGGAGCTTGCCGGCGCGGCGGCCGAGCACGAGCTTCGAGCCGACGGAGTCGGTCGACGCGGCAAGGACACGCCGCTCGTCGACCGCGAACAGGCCCGCGAACGCGCCGAAGGCGCCTGCGACGCCCGGGGTGCGAGTCGATTCGACCGCGGTTCGGAGGCGCTCGACGACGACGTCGGCCGTCGCGAGGGAGACCCCGGCGGCCGCGTACGTGTGCTCCTCCGTCACCGCTCCGAGTCTACGGCGTGGCGCATCTACAGTGACGGCGTGATCGCGGCCTCGCTCCTCACGTCGTGGTCGGTCGAGCCCGCGACGCTCGCCGCCGCAGCCGTGTTCGGCGTCGCGTACTGGCAGCGCGCCCGAACGCTCGCGCGACGCGGTCAGCCGGTTCCCGGCTGGCGGATCGCGATCTTCGCGACCGGGATCGGACTGATGCTGCTCGCGATCGCCTCGCCGATCGACGTCGTCGGCGAGGACGACCTCTTCACCCTCCACATGACCCAGCACCTGCTGCTCGGGGACATCATCCCGATGTGCCTGCTGGCCGGAACGACGGGCCCGCTGCTGCAGCCGCTGCTCGCACGGCTGCCCGTGAAGCAGCTCCGGAAGCTCGCGATCCCGTACGTCGCGCTGCCGATCTGGGCGCTCAACCTCGGTCTCTGGTTCCTGCCGCCGATGTTCGACGCCGCGGAGCGGCACCCGACGATCCACGCGATCTTCCACCTGTCGCTGCTGACGGCGGGCACGATCATGTGGCTGCCGGTCTTCGAGACGCTGCCTGCACCGGAGTGGTTCGGCACGGGCGTGAAGCTCGCGTACATCGTCGTCGTGCGGAGCGTGGGGATGATCTTCGCGAACGTGCTCGTGTGGGCGAGCTCGCCGTTCTACGAGCCGTACCGGAGCGGCGGCTCCCACTACGGCATCTCGCCGCTCGCCGACCAGCAGCTCGCAGGCGGGGTGATGCTCCTCTACGACTCGCTGCTCACCCTCGTCGCCATCGCCTGGCTGTTCCTCCGGATGGCGCAGGAGAGCGAGGTTCGCCAGGAGCTGCTCGAGCGAGGACTCGACGAGCGGGTCGTGCGCCGCGCGGTGCGGTACGGCCGCTGGCGCGAGCTCGTCGGGTGATCCAACGCGTGTCGGTCCCCCGAGGAGCTGACGCCCCCGAGGAGCCCTCGACTGGAAACTCGCCGAGCTGAAGGAGGCAGTCTGCGCGCTTCAGCGAGTGCGGCAGGTGGCCGTCAGGCGGGCGCGGGCTCGAAGCGCAGCTTCGCGAGGTTCCGCGCCTCGGGCACGCGCGTCGGGTACTCGCGCGTGAAGCACGCGCGGCAGACCGACTGCTCGGGCAGACGCGTCGCCCATTGCATCCCCTCGAGCGAGAGGTAGTGGAGCGAGGTCGCGCCGACGTGCTCGCGCATCTCCTCGACGGAGCGGTGGGCTGCCGCGAGCTCCGCCTCGTCGGCCATGTCGATCCCGTAGAAGCACGGCGAGACGACCGGCGGCGACGAGACGCGCACGTGCACTTCGGCCGCGCCCGCGTCGAGGAGCATCGCGACGAGCGCGCGCATCGTGTTGCCGCGGACGATCGAGTCGTCGACGATCACGATCCGCTGGCCGGCGATCTCGTCGAGCGGGTTGAACTTGAGCCGGATCCCCTGCTCGCGGAGCGCCTGGTCGGGCTGGATGAAGGTGCGGCCGACGTAGCGGTTCTTGATCAGCCCTTCCTCGTAGGGGATCCCGGACGCCTTCGCGAACCCGATCGCAGCGGGCGTCCCCGAGTCGGGAATCGGCATCACGAGGTCGGCCTCGACCGGCGCCTCCTCGGCGAGGCGCTGCCCCATCCGGACACGTGCGCCGTGGACCTCGGTGCCGCCGAGCCGCGAGTCGGGCCGGGCGAAGTAGACGTGCTCGAAGATGCAGAGGGCGCCGGGGCCCTCCGGCTCGGCCTGTGCGCTGTGCAGGCCGTCCTCGTCGATCCAGACGACCTCGCCCGGCCGCACCTCGCGCTCCCACTCCGCGCCGATCAGGTCGAATGCGCACGACTCGGAGGCGAGCACCCAGTCGCCGCCGATCCGGCCGAGCTCGAGCGGGCGGATCCCGTGCCGGTCGCGGAACGCGACGAGCGTGTCGCCGGCGAGCCCGACGATCGAGTATGCGCCCTGGAGTCGGGCCATCGTGCGCGCGACCGCCTCCGGCAGCTGGCCCGGCTCGCGCGCGAGCAGCGCGGCGATCACCTCGGTGTCGGACGACGAGGAGAAGCGGACGCCGTCGGCCACGAGCTCCTCGCGCAGCTCGGCCGTGTTCGTCAGGTTCCCGTTGTGACCGAGGGCGACGCGGCGCTCGCGGCCGTGGTGGACGACCGGCTGGGCATTCGCCCACTGCGCGGAGCCCGTGGTCGAGTAGCGCGTGTGCCCGATCGCGACATCGCCGGGGAGCGCCTGCAGCTGCTGCTCGCTGAAGACGTGGGCGACGAGGCCCATGTCGCGAAGCACCGTCAGTCGGCCTCGGTCGGAGACGGCGATCCCGGCGGACTCCTGGCCGCGGTGCTGGAGCGCGTAGAGCCCGAAGTACGCTAGCCGCGCGACATCTCGTTCCTGCGACCGGACGCCGAACACACCGCACATCAGGCTTCAGCCTCCCAGGCGCGCCGCAGCTCGTCGAGCGGAACGCCGAGGACGGTGTGCCCGCCGACGACGCCGAGCCGCTGCACGGCCACGTCCGAGCCGGTCGGGTCGACCTCGATCTGGTCGGCCGGGAGGGCGACGATCGCGCGTCCGCCGCCCTCTCCGAACAGGGCGAGCGGGTCGTCGGCCAGGTCGAGCTCCGCGCCGAGCCCCGAGTGGATCGCCGCCTCGGCGAGCGCGACCACGAGCCCGCCTTCGGCCACGTCGTGCGCGAGCGACGACCGCTCCGCGGTCCGCCAGAGCCAGTCGACAAGGGCCGCCTCAGCGAAGAGGTCGAGCTCCGGCGGCGAGCCGCTGACCTCGCCGAAGCGGGCCTGGTACTCCGAGCCGGCGAGACCGACCGGCCCCGCCGTCGCGAGCAGGATCACGTCGCCCTCGCGCCAGCGCGACGGCACGCGGCGCACGTCGGAGACGAGCCCGACGCAGCCGACGACGGGCGTGGGGTCGATCGAGCGGCCGTCCGTGTCGTTGTAGAGCGAGACGTTCCCCGAGACGATCGGGACACCGAGCGCCTCGCACGCCTGGGCCATCCCCTCGATCGCCTGCGCGAGCTCCCAGCCGACCTCGGGCTTCTCGGGGTTGCCGAAGTTGAGGCAGTCGGTGAAGCCGATCGGCTCCCCTCCCGCGCAGGCGACGTTTCGCGCCGCTTCCAGCACCGCGAGCGCGCCCGCGGCGAACGGGTCGAGCCGGCCGATCCGGCCCTGGCCGTCGAGGGAGAGCGCGAGCCCGCGATACGACGGCCGCAGCCGGAGCACGGCGGCGTCGAGCCCCGGTCGGCGCACCGTCCGCGACTGCACGAGGTGGTCGTAGCGCCGGTAGACGAACGCGCGCGAGCGGAGCGCAGCGGAGCCGAGCAGCTCGAGCAAGGCTTCGGGGGTCGAGGGTGCCGCCACCGTCGGAACCTCGGTCGACGCGGCGCGCGGCTCCCGCTCGACCTCGTAGCGGGGGCACTCCTCCGTGAGGAGCGACGCCGGCACCGCGCCGACGAGCTCGTCCTCCCAGTACGCGCGCAGCTCGCCGGTCTCGGTCACCTCCCCGATCGCCGCCCGGTGGAGCTCCCAGCGGTCGCAGACCTCCTCGACCTCGGCGAGGCGCTCCGGGCTGACGATCGCGACCATCCGCTCCTGCGACTCGGAGATCATCACCTCCCACGGCTCCATCCCCTCCTCGCGCAGCGGGACGCGGTCGAGGTGGACGTCGATCCCGTAGTCGGCGGCCATCTCCGAGAGCGAGGAGGCGAGCCCCGCGGCGCCGCAGTCCTGCAGCGACTCGACGAGCCCGCGCTCGACGAGCTCGAGCGAGACCTCGATCAACTTCTTCCCCGTGAACGGGTCGCCGACCTGGACCGACGGGCGCTTCTCGGCTGCGCCCTCTCCGAGCTGCTGGCTCGCGAGCACGGACGCACCGCCGATCCCGTCCCGCCCGGTCGTCGCGCCGTACACCACGACGAGCGAGCCCACGGATGTCGCCTTCGCGCGCGTCAGACGCTCGACCGGAACCAGCCCGACGCACATCGCGTTGACGAGGCAGTTCCCGTCGTACGTCTCGTCGAAGACCGTCTCGCCGCCGACCGTCGGCACCCCGACGCAGTTGCCGTAGTGGCCGATCCCGCCGACAGCGCGCGAGAAGCGATGGTCGGGCGCGCCGAAGCGCAGCCCGTCGAGCAGCGCGACCGGCCGGGCGCCCATCGCGGAGATGTCCCGCAGGATCCCCCCCACCCCGGTCGCGGCGCCCTGGAACGGCTCGACCGCGGACGGGTGGTTGTGACTCTCGACCTTGAACGCGACGGCGAGCCCGTCTCCGAGGTCGACCACGCCGGCGTTCTCGCCGGGTCCCTGCAGCACGCGCGGACCGGTGCTCGGGAGCCGCCGGAGGAGCAGCGCCGAGTGCTTGTAGCCGCAGTGCTCCGACCAGAGCAGGGAGAACAGCGCTAGCTCGAAGTGGTTCGGCTCGCGCTCGAGCAGCTCCCGGATACGGTCGAGCTCCCCGTCGGTGAGGCCGAGCGAACGATGGAGCGGCTGTTCCGCAACTGCACCCAGAGACGCGAGTCTAGATGGTCGAGCGGCCCGCGCCGCCCCGCACCTCCCTGTGGACACGCTGTTGCACTTCCGCGCTGGTGCCTGTCCCGGGACAGGCACCAGGACGAGATCGGGCCGAGAGCGTGACGGAAGCCGGCTGCTCACGCAGTCAGTACGGTGCAACCGACGTGACCAGGCGACAGCTGACCCTGCTCGTCCTCCTCTCCTCGATCTGGGGTGCGTCGTTCCTGTTCATCAAGGTCGGCGTGCGCGAGCTCGACCCCTCGGACGTCGTGCTCGGGCGCCTCGCGATCGGGACGGCCTGCCTCCTCCCGCTCGCACCGTTCCGCGGCGGGCTCGCGCCGCTGCGCGGCCGGCTCTGGGCGGTCTGCATCCTCGGTCTCTTCAACAACGCGCTCCCGTTCTGGCTGCTCGGCTTCGCGGAGGAGCGGATCAGCTCCGGCCTGACCGCCGTGATCCAGGCGGCGGCGCCCATCCTCACGGTGCTGCTCGCGCGTCGCGTCGACCCCTCGCAGCGCGGCACGCGGGCGCAGCTCGCAGGGCTCGCCGTCGGATTCGTGGGCGTCGCCCTGCTCGTCGGGCACGAGCGCGGTGGCGAGCTCGCCGGCGCTCTCGCCGTGATCGGGACGGCGTCCTGCTACGCGTTCTCGGTTCTCTTCGCCGGCCGCTGGACGCGCGACGTCCCGCCGCTGCAGCTTTCGATCGGACAGCTCGGCACGGCGACCATCCTGATCGCGCCGTTCGGCCTCGCCCAGCTGCCGAGCTCCGTCCCGAGCTGGAAGCCGCTTGTCTCCGTCGCGCTGCTCGGCGTTCTCGGCACCGGCACGGCGTACCTCATCTATTTCGCGCTCATCCAGCGCGCCGGCGCCTCGAAGGCGATCCTCGTCACCTACCTCGTCCCGGCTTTCGCGCTCTTCTACGGCGCGACGGTGCTGGACGAGCCGCTCACCGTCAGAGCGCTCGGCGGGCTCGCGCTCATCCTCGGCGGGACGACGCTCGCGACGGGCGTCAGCGGACGCGGCGCGGGCGGCGGACGCGCGCACGACTCACGGCTGAGCTCGGTCGGTAGCCTCGACCCGTGAACCGGTACGCGCCGCTCCTCCTTGCGCTCGCGGCGACCTGGGGTGCGTCCTACCTCTTCATCAAGGTCGGGGTCGACGGCGGCTTCAGCCCGGCGGCGCTGATGGCCGCGCGAACGCTCGTCGCAGCGATCGTGCTCATCGGCTACCTGGCCACGACGCACGGCTGGCGTCGCGCGGCAGCGGACATCCTCGCTGCCTGGCGCCCCTCGCTCGTCCTCGGCGCGCTCAACGCGGCGCTGCCGTTCTGGCTCGTCGCGTGGGGCGAGACGCGAATCGACTCCGGCGTCGCCGCGATCGCCCAAGCCACCATTCCCCTCTGCTCGCTGCTGATCGGGCTGCGCTTCCTGCCGCACGAGAGGATCGGGGCGTTGCGCTCGACGGGAGTCCTGCTCGGGCTGGGCGGCGTCGCGGTACTCGCCGGCGTTCACCCGGCGGGGGGCTGGGGCGCCGTCGCCGGGACCCTCGCGATCGTCCTCTCGTCCGTCTCGTACGCGTCGGCGGGGATCTACGGCCAACTGCGGGTGAGCGGGACGGCCGGCCCCGTGCTCGCGACCGGGTCGATGGTCGCCGCCTTCCTGTTGCTCCTGCCGCTCGCGCTCTACCAGTTTCCGAGCGGGCCGCCGACCAACGGAGCGATCGCCTCGGTGCTCGCGCTCGGTCTCCTCGGCAGCGCGGCCGCCCAGCTCATGCTCTTCCGCGTTCTCGCCCACTGGGGTGCGCGCAAGCTGAGCCTCGTCGCCTACCTGATGCCCGGCTTCGCGCTCGTCTACGGCTCACTGATCCTCGACGAGCCCGTTCGCGTCACGGCGATCGTCGGCCTGGCCCTCATCCTGCTCGGGGTCGCGCTCGGCTCCGGCGCGCTCCGGAGGCCGGCCCGCACGCTGAGCAGCGCCGCCGTGCCGTGAAGATGAGCGCGCTGCCGGAGGTCGTTCTCCGCCGTGCCCGGCCCGACGACGTCGGGTTCCTCTTCGAGCTGACGAGCCACGCCGACATCGACCCGTTTCTCTCCGCCGGCCGCGATCGCGGCGCCGACGCGATCACCGCGGACATCGAGCGCAGCGACGCCGAGCCCGAGAGCTTCGGCGTCTTCGTGATCGAGGCGGATGGCGAGCGCGTCGGCACCGTCCGGTTCGCGCTCGCGAACCGGCGCTCGGCGATCGCCGACCTGACACAGCTCGCGCTCCACCCGGACGCACGGGGCCGCGGCATCGCCGACGAGGCCGCGCGCCGGCTCCAGCGGCACCTGATCCGCGACCTCGGCCTCCACCGCCTGCAGCTCGAGGTGTACGCGTTCAACGAGCGGGCGCTCGCGCATGCCGAGCGCGTCGGTTTCCGACGCGAAGGCGTGCGGCGGATGGCGTATCGCCGCGGCGACGGCTGGGTCGACGGAGTCCTCTTCGGCCTCGTCGCCGAGGACCTGGAGGACTAGTCCTCCCCGCCGATCCGGCTCTCCGCCCTGTGGATGGCGACCCAGCCGACGAGGACGACGGGGATGATCACGACGGCGGCGAAGATCCCGTAGCGCTGGAACGCGTCCGCGGCGGCCGACCCTCCGTAGTAGGCGAGGAGCCCGACGCTCGTCGCCCAGGCGATGCCGCCGGCGGCGTTCCAGAAGAGGAACTTCCACCACTCCATGCGCGCGAGGCCGGCGAGCCAGGCGACGGTGTAGCGGAGAACGGCGACGAACCGGCCGAAGAAGACCGTTTTCCCGCCATGCCTCTCCATGACCCGCTCGGCACGCGGCAACACGCGTTCCGCGTACGCGTTGAGCCACTTCCAGCGTCGGAGCAGAGCCCTCCCGCCGACGCGCCCGATCAGCCAGTAGCCGAAGTTGTCGCCGATGATCGCTCCCACAGCGGCCGCGACGATCACCCAGGCGACCGAGTAGTGCCCCTGCGAGGCGAGCACGCCGAACGCGATCAGGGCGGTCTCGCCGGGAAGCGGGATGCCGAACGACTCGAGCATCACGACGAGGAAGAGGAGCGGCAGCCCGTGGTGGGTGAAGAAGTGCGTCACGCAGCGCCATCCTCACAGACGGCGAGCCGGGAGGGATGCTCGCCCCCCGTGACGTCGGTCAGACGCCGGCTTCGAGCGTCGCGATGTACTGCGCGCGCTCGAAGGCCGCCGGATCGGGCGCTCCCGCAGAGCTGACCGTACCGCGGAAGGCGGCGACGCTCGGGTAGCCGTGGTCGGCGAGCCAGGCGCCGAGCTCGGCGGTGAGCTCCCCGACGGCGCTCGTGCCGCGCTCGAGCAGCACCGACGCGAGCATGACGGCGTCCGCCCCGACGGCGAGCAGCTTGAGCACGTCCTCGAGCTCGTGGACGCCGCCGGTGGCGCCGAGGCTGACCCGCAGCCGACCGCGGAGGATCGCGATCCAGCGAAGGGCCAGCTTGACCTCGTCGGAGCTCGAGAGCTTCAGCCGCGGCGACACGGTGAGCAGGTCGAGGTCGATGTCCGGCTGGAGGAAGCGGTTGAAGAGCACGATGCCGTCGGCGCGGGCATCCACCAGCCGGTCGGCCATGTGCGCGAACGCCGTGTAGAACGGGCTCACCTTGACGGCGACGGGGATGCGGACGGTGCTCTTGATCCGGTGGACGATCCGCAGTGTCCTGTCCTCGACGGCCGCGCCCGACGTGTAC
>Ga0187777_10002655_pt1 | contig 11373 bp, 10 predicted proteins | sample 1015_Q2_SP5_10_M_FD_132416 | JGI IMG/M metagenome (GOLD analysis project Ga0187777, IMG submission 132416) | Tropical peat soil microbial communities from peatlands in Department of Meta, Colombia - 1015_Q2_SP5_10_MG | ecosystem: Environmental > Terrestrial > Soil > Wetlands > Peat | place...
GATGTTTATGTGCCTGGCTGTCCACCTCGGCCCGAGCAACTGATCTATGCGATCACCCTCCTGCAGGAAAAAATTCAGAAAGAGCGCGGAACGGTGAAACGGGCGTTAAATCTGATCTCGGATGAGGCCCCGGCCAGCCCGGACGTTCAGCCACACTCGTAATCTCTTTGCCATAGTTCTCATTGACCGGGCAAATTCTCCGACGTAAGATTCATGGCAACGCGACCAAGGAGATAAGATTTCCTTGTCGTTTCGAGCAGAGCAGGATGATCGTCGATCATTCTGCGGAGTCGAGAAACCTGCTCTATGGTTGTGTGGACCAGCAGATTCCTCCGACTGCATTCGACGATCCGCGTGCGGATCGCCGAACTCCGCTCGGAATGACAATTTTTGAAGGGTGTACCTAGTCTAAGAACCGCGCATGCAGACGAACTCTTTTATAGGACGTCGCCGCGAACGAGGCCAGACCATTATTCTGGTCGCGATTTCGCTTATAAGTCTGCTGGCGATGGCGGCGCTGGCGATCGACGTAGTGACTCTCTATGTCGCGCGCACCGAAATTCAACGTGCCGCTGATGCCGCGGCATTAGCTGGGGCCAAGGCAATGGCGGATTCGGGGATTACAACGCTGCCAATCTCGGACCCAGCATTTTCCTCGGGAAATGTGCAAATTCTCGCGCAAAGCATGGCAACTTCGGCCATAACCGCGGTCCTCGCAGCTCCCAACAACCAGGTATCGGGATTCACGGTAGCTCCGGGAAGCCCGACATTTAACTTTCCCGCGTCACCGGGGGCAACGCCCGTCAACAACCCGCATGTGACGGTCACATTGCAGCAAGCAGGATTGCCCACTTTTTTCGCTCACATTTGGGGCACGAAGACAGCCACGGCATCAGCGACCGCAACAGCCGAAGCATATAACCCCGCTAATACACCTTCGGGGACGAATTTCACTCCGATTGCTCCGCGAAGCGTGAAGCCGTGGCTGGTAGCGAATTTGGATCCCCTGCAACCTGTCGGCACAACCTTCGTCAATGCTGCGACCGGAGCGGTCGAGGCTGGAGCAATTGGAGAGTCGTTCGATTTAGATGCTGATTGTCAAACTTTCCATCACCACCATTGTCATCTCCAAGACAATCCCTTGAAGGCATACACTGCGCCATACAAATACGTAGACTACGTGCCTGCGCCGCCTTCGTTCAACACAGCAAATGTCTGTCCTACGGCCTGCGGAGGGGGCAGCCAGTATGAGCAGACAATTGAATGTGCTGATGCCAATCAATACACCTACTTCCAGTGCGGCACGAACGACAACGCGACGACGATCTCATGGTGGGACGGCGTGAACCCAAATGGTACGGCGAACGGGGGGCTTAACGACAGCGCTGACGGCGCGCAGTGCTTAACTCACGCAACCGCCGCCGGCCCAGGACAAGGACAGGACACGCTGACCAACCCTAACGGGTGGGCGGCGGGTCCGTTCCAGATCACGGGGCAAAGCGGAAATGCAGTGACCACAAGCAGCTCCATCGTTACTATCCCCCTGATCGATGCTACAAATCCATTGCCCGCATTTCCCGGCGGTCCGGTCACAATCGTCGGATTCCTACAGGCCTTCATCAACGGATATGAGCCGGGCTTTGAGGCCGGGGCGAATGCTGGCGATATCAACATCACCGTGCTAAACGTGGTTGGCTGTAGCGGAAATGCTAATGGCACGCCTATTGTCGGCGGCGCGGGTACTTCTCCCATTCCAGTTCGACTGATCAGCCCCCCGTAGGAAAAACCCACACCGCCACAGTTCCCGGCCGATAACAGGCCGGATTCAGAAAAACTAATCCTGATTGACGACAGTCGCGTTTGCCGGAATCGTGCTCAGCAGAAAAGTACTACCCGGTGAGATCAGATGGAGAACGTTGTTGAAGTGCCACTGATAGGGATACGTGATACTAACCTTGGTGCAGGGCGCGTAGACCGTGACGCCGCCGTAATTGCTCAGGGTGAGTGAGCAGGATGGGTTGGCGAGGCCACCGGTCGCGTCACGAGCAATAGTCAACGTCAAGGTACCGGCGCAGCCATTTCCCGCCGCAGTATAAGCCCAGGGAGGTCCGGCCGCTGGTGGTGCGACGCCGTTCAAACCGCAATCATTGATTTTGGCCGCTGTCAGATAGGAATCCACAAGATAACGGATGGCGTCGATCGAGGGTGGCGCAATGCAGGTGTTACACAGATCGTTCGTCGGTTGTGCTGCTCCAAATCGCGCCCCTTCGCGGGTCACATTACTGAGCTCTTGCTTGATGTTAAAGGCCCCGCCGAAGTCGAAGATTCCCACAACGAGCACGATGAGTAATGGAAGGGCGACGGCAAACTCCACAATGGCAGCGCCAGTACTGGATTGCGGCAGTTCGAAGAGGCGCTCGGCCAGAAGGCGTTTAAGTGCCGACATCAGTATTCCCCGGCCATCTGTACATCAGCGGTCAGGATGATTTGCTGATTGTTCAGCGAGGTAAATGGTAACCAGAACTGATAGGGATATTGGAAGCTGACCACCACCCCGCAGGCTGCCGCCCCGCCGCCCGCCGGTGGGGTTTGTAGCTGCACATTCTTGCAAACATATATGTTGTTGCTGGTCGTGCAGGAGCCACCGCAAACCCCCGCATTGACAGTCGGCGCGTATGGTTTGATTTGGCCCGGATCTACGCTAGAGGCTTGCAAGGTCTGGTTCACCGCATTAACGATATTAGCGGTGACCGGTGCTGCATTGCCGCAGTTGCCGCAGGTTTGGGCAAGGGCTACCCGTGCTCCCTCGCGCGCGGCATTGTTGATCGTGGCGTACGTATTGAAGGCGCGGCCGAACCAATAGATTCCCAGGAGAACCATAAAAGCCAATGGCAAGACCAGGGCCGCTTCGGCTATTTCTGAAGCTCGGTCATCGAAAAGGGTCTTCTTGATTGGACAGCTATGCATGGTTGCCGCGATTCGGCAGGATTTTCAGGAATTCTCACACGTGCTGTAATCCAAGTCAATGTGACTCGCGTACAGGTGGTGGGGGAAGTTAATAAGGTAGCGCGCCAAGCGTGCGATTCTTGCGTCGCAAAGGAGACTTGCTCGGGGGCCGGAGAACGAGATTTTGCGGGTCTTGGCCGATTGGGCCGCATCTAATCGTACAGGTTCCTCTGTAACTGATTGATAACGCTTGCGGTGGTACAGTAGTCTGTGGACCATCGGGCATGGCCTTGGGAGAGACCAGTAGCGGGTTTTGGAGGCGCAATCGCTGGTTGATGTGGACATCGATTATTGTCGCCGCCGTTTTGTTGCTCGCGTCGTTTATGTCGCGAGGTGATTCGGTGCCCATCCGTGCGGCTACCGCACAGATCACCGACATTCGCAGCGTGGTCTCGACCAATGGCAAAGTTGAGCCGATACAAAATTTTGAAGCCCATGCTCCGGCTGGAACAACGGTGAAAAAGTTGCTGGCAAGAGAAGGCGATCAGGTGAAGAAGGGTCAACTGCTGGTACAAATGGACGATGCCGACGCGCGCAGTGCGGCAGCGGAAGCTTCAGCCAAGATTCGGGCGGCTCAGGCCGATCTGAGCGCCGTGCAAACAGGCGGAACGCAGGAAGAAGTGTTGACGCTGGAATCACAGCTTAGCAAGGCACGCACCGCGCGAGATACTGCGCAGCGGAATTTCGCGGCTTTGCAGCGGCTCGAGAAGGACGGGGCTGCTTCCGCCGGAGAAGTGAAAGCTGCAGAAGATCAGCTGCAGAGAGCAAATGCCGATTATTCTTTGTTACAGCAAAAGCAGAAAGATCGCTATTCGAAATTTGAGATAGCCAAGGTTGAAGCGGAAAAAGAGCAGGCGCAAGCTGCTTACAACGCGGCTGAGGATGCTCTGAGTCAGCTGAATATTAGGGCCCCTTTCGACGGCGTTGTGTATTCCCTGCCCGTCGTACAAGGAGCGTACGTAAACCCCGGAGACCTGATTCTGCAGGAAGCAGATTTGTCTAAAGTTCGAGTAAGGGCATTCGTCGACGAGCCTGACATTGGCCGCCTTGCCCCCGGGGATTCAATTGATGTGACCTGGGACGCACTGCCTGGGCGCAGCTGGCACGGGGCCGTGAGCTTTCTTCCCACGGTCATTAAGCGCCATGAAACGCGAAATGTGGGCGAGACCACGTGCATTGTAGAAAATCAAGATTTGAGACTGTTACCAAACGTGAACGTTGGCGTCACTATTGTCACAGCCGAGCATCACAACGTGCTCGCCGTGCCCCGTGAAGCCATTCACCAGGAAGACAGCCAAAGATACGTGTATCAGATAATCGATAACGAGTTGCATCGTAAAGACGTCAAGACGGCGCTCTCGAATCTGACCCAGGTTGAGATCACCTCGGGGATCCCCAATAACGCGCTAGTTGCATTGAGTCCACTGAATACGAAACCATTGCATGATGGGTTGGCAGTGAGGGTGGTTCACTGATTTATGTTTAGTCATTCATTTCTTCGAATTGGCCGCATCGCGTCGCTAACTGTCGCAATGGGCGTTTGCTCGCTTATTGCGAGCGCAGCGCCTGCTCCTGAGACCCTTTTGGCGCAAGGGCGGGTTGATGACGCGATCAACTCCCTGGAAAACAAGATCGGCAGCACGCCAGACGACGCGCATGCGCACAACCTGCTCTGCCGCGCATATTTCATTGTTGATAACTTTGACGCCGCGGCCAAAGCTTGCCAGCAGGCGGTTTCACTGCAACCCTCGAACAGTGACTTTCACCTGTGGCTTGGGCGAGTGTACGGAGAGAAAGCGAGTCATTCCAATTTCATCTCAGCCACAGGGTTGGCGAAGAAGACTCACAACGAATTCGAAACTGCCGTCCGGCTCGATCCTAATAACTTGGAAGCGCGGGCCGATCTGGCCGAGTATTACGTAGAAGCGCCTGGAATCGTGGGTGGAGGAAAGGACAAAGCCGAACAGCAGGCGAGAGAAATGGCCAGGCTCGATCCGGCACAAGGAGAATTGGTCGAGGCCTGGATTGCAGAAAAGAACAAAGACCGCACGGGTGCTGAAGATCACTTCCGCGCTGCAGTGAAGTTGAGCCACGGGAAACCGGGTGCCTGGTTGAACCTGGCACAGTTTTACCGGCGGACAGGCCAGATCGATAAAATGCAGGATGCAGTCCAGCATGCCATTAGCGCCGAAGGCAGTAACCGCGTACTGATGCAGGCGGCGGACATCTTGAATCGCGGCAAGCGTGACGTAACTCAAGCGGTTGAGCTTCTGCAGCAGTATCTGTCCAAGCCAGCGGTTGAGGACGCGCCGGCATTCAAGGCCCACTATCTCCTGGGAACGATATACGAGGAACAGGGCAACAATGCAGCTGCCGCCCAGGAGTATCGCTCAGCTTTAGCATTGGCCAAGAGTTACACTCTCGCACAAACTGCATTGGATCGCGTTACGCGTGAGATGGCATCGACACCGACGCGTGCAACCTGGCATCCCAGCGACTCAGAGTAATATCTTTCAAAATCCCACTAATCGTGTCGAGGTGAACAGATGCACCCTGCTTCACGTCGTTTCCCCCTCGCATTTCTGACTGCATTTTTTCTCTTCCAGGCGCTCACGGCATTCGCTGATCCGGTGCCTCTAAAACGCGTGGTCGAGCTGGCATTGAGTCACAGCACTAGCGCAGCGTCAGCGGAGGCAATGGCACAACGCGCTTACGCGAGCTACCGCGAAGCGCGTAATCAGTATTTGCCCACACTCGTGGTTGGTTCGGGCCTGGGTTATACGCAAGGCTACCCGCTCAGCCTGGAAGGCTCTGCGCCATCGATCGTGAATACGACTGCTCAATCGGCCGTAATCAATGCGGCGCTGCGCGATTTCGTACGCGAGGCACGAACGCAATGGCAAGCAACGACAGTTCGCAGCAAAGATGAGCGCGATCAACTGATTCAGGATACGGTCTTAAGCTACGCCGAACTGAACAAATGGGAGTCGCTTCTGGCACACCTCGGCGAGGATTACTCCGCGGCTCTGAAAATGGAGCAACTGGTCAATGAGCGAATCCAGGCTGGAGTCGATAGTTCACAGGCGAGGACACAGGCGCGACTCAATACCGCGCGGGTGTATCTGCATATTTCGCAGGCACAAGGATCAATTGACGTTCTGCGCGCGCGGTTATCGCAATTGACAGGCTTGCCAGCGGGGTCAATTGAGACAATCTCTGATTCCGTTCCGGCTCTGCCGGAGATCAAACAGGATGAGAATCTGGCCAAGAAAGCGGTCGAAATGAGTCCGGCAGTTCAGATTGCCAGCTTGAATTCGACTGCACTGAGTTTTCATGCTCGAGCGGAACATCGCACCATGTGGCCAACCGTGGACTTTGCGGCACAGTATGCGCTGCTCGCCAAGTTCAACAATTATCAAAATTTCTTTCAACCGGGATCCTTTCAGCGCAACAACGCCAGTATTGGCGCCGTGATCCGTTTTCCGTTTTTCAGCCCCACTCAGCGGGCTGCGGCGCGGGCTGCGGATTTTGACGCGTTGCGTGCGCGGCATGACACGGAAACGACCAAGAACCATGTCTCTGAACAAACCTTAAAATTGCAGCGTTCGGTCGACCAGCTGGGGGCGGCCCAAGAAGTCGCAGATCTGGAATATCAGGTGGCGAAGTTAAATCTTGACGCCGTGCAAATCCGCGTCGATTCTGGGACGGCAACACTGCATGAGGAAGATGACGCGCGCAACCAGGCCAGCGAACGCTATGACACACTACAAGATACCCGTTTCGAGCTGCAGCGGGCCCGCATAGCTTTATTGCGAGCTACCGGGGACCTTGGTTCCTGGCTCGGACTTAGCAGTAAGTAAAGGGTCGTATTCGCCACTCAGCGCATCAAAGCATCCGTTCAGGGTAAAGCTGTGGCCGTAAACCGGTTGGCAACTTTAGACTTAACCTTGGATGTACGCAGCTTCTCAAGAAGTGCACAAAAAATGCTAGGATAAATAACTGAGAATATGCCCTTAAAAACATTGTTTCTAAATCCCCCGTCATTTGAGAATTTTGACGGTGGCGCCGGGTCGCGCTGGCCGGCTACGCGCGAAATTGAATCGTATTGGTATCCAGTATGGTTGGCCTATCCTACCGGTATGCTGGAAGGCGCGCGCTTGCTCGATGCGCCGCCGCACTACGTTTCTGCCGATCAGACCATTGACATTGCCCGCGATTATGAATTTCTGGTCTTGTTCACCAGCACTCCGGGTTTCCCTGGCGATATTCAGCTCGCGCAGAAGATCAAGGACACTAATCCCAAAATTAAGATCGCGTTTGTGGGGCCGCACGTCAGCGTGTTGCCGGAGAAGTCTCTGCGCGATTGTTCGGCGATCGATTTCGTGGTTCGCAAGGAGTTCGATTACGCCACAGTGGAGTTCGCCCAGGGCAAGCCCTTGGATCAGATCCTAGGCGTTTCCTACCGGAAGAATGGTTCGGTCATTCACAACGCGGATCGGCCCGAGGTACAAGATCTGGACTCCCTTCCCCACGTCACGGATGTTTACAAGCGGGATCTAGACGTAACCCGGTACAACGTTCCCTTCCTGCTTTACCCGTTCGTTTCGCTCTACACGACACGTGGTTGTCCGGCGCAATGCACGTTCTGCCTATGGCCGCAAACTTTGAGTGGCCATCCGTGGCGAAAGCGATCCAGTGACGATGTTGCGCGGGAAATGGCAAAAGCTAAAGAATACTGGCCAAACGTTCGGGAATTCTTTTTTGACGACGATACCTTCAATATTCAGAAGGCTCGTACGATTGAGCTCTGTTCCAAACTTAAGCCACTAGGATTGACTTGGTCCTGCACCTCGCGCGTAACCACCGATTACGAAACGCTGAAAGCCATGAAGGAAGCGGGATGCCGCTTACTTATTGTCGGCTTCGAATCCGGCGATCAACAGATTCTGAAGAACATCAAAAAGGGTGCGACCGTCGAACGCGCCCGTCAGTTCACCAAGGATTGTCACAAGCTGGGGTTGGTGATTCACGGCGACTTCATTCTTGGACTTCCGGGGGAAACGCGAGACACGATACGAAATACGATTCAGTTCGCCAAGGAATTAGATGTGGAGACCATCCAGGTGTCGGTGGCGCATGCCTATCCCGGAACTGAGTTGTACGACTATGCGGTGAAAAACGGCTTTATGGTCTCCGACAGCAAGATGGTGGATGAGGGCGGCCACCAGCTCGCCCACATTCAATATCCGGGACTGCCGGCGGACGACATTCTTGAAGCTGTGCACCGCTTCTACGATGAGTACTACTTCCGTCCCAAAGCGGTGTTGCGCATTCTGAGAAAAGCTGCATTTAACGGTGTGGAACGTAAGCGCCTCTACAAGGAGGCGAAGACCTTCCTTAAAACTCGGGCCATGCGTCACAAGTGGGTGAAAGAGAAACGCGAGAAAGACGACTCTACAACCGCAGCCGAGCCGCTCAAAGCATAGGAAAGCCGCGTGACCTTTCGGAAGTATCTCGTCCTCGCAGGGGTAGCAGTGTTCGCCGTCACCGGCGACTCTTTGGTCTCTCGCGGGATGAAACAGGTGGGAGGCGTCTCGCTCCATCACCTGGCGGGCATTATTCTAGTCGTCGTTCGTCCTGAAGTGGCCCTTGGTGTCGTATTCCTGTTGGCATTTCTGGGCTGCTATTTGACCGCTCTCTCCTGGGCCGACCTGACCTATGTGCTGCCTACCACTTCGGTCAGTTTCATTCTGCTGACACTGGTGGCGAAGTTTATGCTTCACGAAAACGTGAGCCTTGCGCGCTGGGCGGGTGTCGTGATGATTTCCGTCGGCGTTGGATTTGTGACTCAAGGCCCGGCGCTTACGGCTCCGCGACGCAGGGATACGCATGACCATGTGCCTAGCCGCATTTCGGCGAGGACAGATCCATGAACCACGTTTATCCCTGGGCGGCGGTGGCCTGTATTGTCCTCACTTCGACAACTGGTGACGTCCTGCTTTCGCGCACCATGAAACAGGTGGGCGATGTGGGCGAACTGCGGCGATGCTTCGGTTTGGCTCACGTGATCAGACGAATTCTGCGGAATCCCAATTTTGTGCTGGGCATCATGGCGATGGCGACCGCGTTCTACGCCATGCTCTTTGGGCTCTCGTGGGGAGATGTGAGCCTGGTGATTCCCGCTTCTACTTCCCTTACTTTTGTGACGAATGCGATAGCCGCCAAGATTTTTCTGCACGAAGCGGTGGACCATCGCCGCTGGGCAGCGGCGGTATTAGTGGCTGGTGGAGTGATCCTGCTGGCGCTGTAAAGCGATCTCGAAGCCGTGCTACCTACCCTTCGCTGCGGCTGTCCCTACCTGAACATTTTCGCCTGAATCATTCGAACAACCGCATAAATCCGCTGGCGGGAAGGTCTGGGACAAGGAATTTTGCCTCGCTCTTGCCGGCTTTCTTAGCCAAGGCTTCGGCAGCCAGATGGCCGCTGCGCACAGCACCCTCCATCGTTGCAGGCCAAGCGGTGGCGGTCCAATCCCCCGCCAAAAAGATACGTGGCCAGGCAGTTTCGTTTGCGGGCCGATACACGTCTATGTCTGGGCAAGGCGAAAATGTCGCGTTCACTTCCTTGATGACAGTCGATTTCAGCAGCTTGGCATCCTTCGCCGTCGGGAAAAATTCGCAAAGCTCACTCAAGGCCAATTCAGTGATTTCTGATTTTGATTTCTCAACCAGGCTCTTCGAGGAGCTGACTACCAGTTCGATGTAGCTGCCGTTCGCCTCAGGGGCTAAAGCCCCATCCTGATCGGAGCTGTGATCGGCACGACTGAAGTCGTGCCCTACCCCTCTCACCTTTTCGGCGCGACTGAACTCGCGCCCTACCCTCGCCGACTCTATTGGGTTTGCGTTCGTCCTGCGCGACCCAGAAAGCAGCTTCGATTTATGAAACATCCACTGAATAGTGCGATCAAGAAGAACTGCGTGGTCCAGATCGGTGATCTGGCGATCGAACCAGAGGTGAATCCCGGTAATCGGAGACGTTGCAAAGTGTGCAAGCTTAGTACACAGGGCTTCGGCTTCTGTACCTTGGGGCAACATGCGTGACAGCACGTCGAAAGGGACGGCCAATACGGCAAAATCGAAGCTGAGTTCGTTGCCTCCGAGAAAGAGTTTTGCGCCTTCGGGCTCTGCTCGCACGCAGTCCACTCCACTGCGAAGCCGGATTTCGCCGCCGCGCGCGCGAATGTAATCGCCGGCGGCGTTGTAGAGTTCAGTCAGCGGCACCGTCGGCACTCCCATGCGTCCAGCCACGGCGGATTTCAGGAATGACTCGCGAACGACTTGAGCAGCGTAGGGCACGGACATTCGGTCGAGATCTTCGTTGAGGGCACTAACCAAAATGGTCTTCCAAAACCGCTCAATCGCACGGTGGGTCTGATGATGGTCTTCGAGCCATTTCAGGAACGAATCACCAGTATCCGCTGGCAGTTTCCGCGCGAGCAAGGCCATGGCCGACGCAATGGCAAGCTTGTCCTGTAGCCCCAGGCACGGCGCGATCAGAAATGAAAAGGTATTGTGGAGCGGAGCGGGCAATGCGGACGGTGCAATGACAGAGGCACGCCCACCGGGCTCAAGAAAAGTCAGCTGATCGTACCAGCGGATCTTGTCTTGAACCCCGAGGCTTTCATAGAACCGAATCAGATTCGTGCAGCAGCCGAGCAAAACGTGCTGACAATTGTCAACCACTTCCCCGGTGCCCGGATGCTCGTAGGAAGAGGCCCGGCCCCCCAAATAGGGACGCCGCTCAAACAGAGTGATATCAAAACCCGCATCTGCCAGAGCACAACCTGCGGCAAGGCCGGCCAGTCCACCTCCGACCACGGCGACTCGGGGAGATGTAGAGGAAGGCGTGCTCATCAGGCGAGGCGCTTCAGGAGTCCCTTCGCCAGAACGGTCAGCTTTTCGGAACGAGTGAGACTGATCCTGCTGCTAAACACGTCATATTGCCGCGCAGCGATTTTCTCGAGCAGTCGTCGATAGATGGTAACCAACACCCAAAGTCCGGGCTGGCTGTCTTCGTCAACCAACGGAATCAGTTCTTCTGCGGATCGATAGAACTCGCGAGCACGATCGGCTTGCAATTCGAGCAGCGGACGCACCCGTGCCAGGTTCTTTCCACTTGCGAGATCGGAGGGCGAGACGCCAAACCGTACTAGATCCTCTGCGGGCAGATAGATACGGCCCATGCCGGCATCTTCTTTGACATCGCGAATGATGTTTGTAAATTGAAAAGCCAAGCCAACATTTTCGGCGAGCGGCTCTGCAGTTTTGTTTCGATAACCAAAGATGCGAATGCACACCAGTCCGACGA
>Ga0187777_10002656_pt1 | contig 11372 bp, 12 predicted proteins | sample 1015_Q2_SP5_10_M_FD_132416 | JGI IMG/M metagenome (GOLD analysis project Ga0187777, IMG submission 132416) | Tropical peat soil microbial communities from peatlands in Department of Meta, Colombia - 1015_Q2_SP5_10_MG | ecosystem: Environmental > Terrestrial > Soil > Wetlands > Peat | place...
AAGCCGTCCTCGCCCCTGCCACTCGAGCCGGCGGAGACGTGAGCTGAGTCGGCCGCCCCGACGGGGCGTGCTGGATTTGGGTCCACCATGAACCCAAATCCAGCAAAGCCGCGGAGGTCAGAGCACCAGCGGCGGGACGAGATCCCCGTGTGCCCACAGCAGCTCGTCGACGAGCTCCTCGATCTCGTCGAGCGGCAGCTCGGCCCCCGTATGCGGGTCCAGCATCGCCGCGTGGTACACCGGCTCGCGGCGGCCGGTGAGGGCGGCCGAGACGGTCAGGCCCTGGACGCTGACGTTCGTCTGGATCAGCGCGGCGAGGTGGCGCGGCAACGAGCCGACCGGGCGCGGCTCGATCCCACCGGAGCCGGCGACGCACGGGACCTCGACGCAGCACTCGCCGGGCAGGTTGTCGATCAGCCGTCCGTCGCCGGCGGTGTTCGGCACGTTGCCGTTGAACGCGAACGGTTCGCCGGTCTCGCACGCGTTGATGATGTCGGCGCCGTATTCGTTGCTCCGCTCGGCCTTGACGGCGCCGCCGTTCTGCGGGCCGGCGCGCAACGCGGTCCATTCCTCGATCTGGCGATTGCAACGCCGCGGGTACTCGTCGAGCGGAATCGCGTATCGCTCAACCAGATCGGGCCGGGCCGACTTGATGAACCACGGGACATACTCGGCGAAGTGCTCGGAGGACTCGGTCACGAAGTAGCCGAGGTGGCGCAGAACCTCGAACCGGACCCGGTCGTCGGGAGGCACCCGGTCGGCCTCGACCAACTCGCGCAATCGCGGATACAGATCCTCACCGTGGCGTTCCAGCGACAGGAAGAACGCGAGGTGGTTGATCCCCGCCACCAGGTACTCGACCTCCGCGGTCTCGACCCCGAGCACGCCCGCGAGCTGGGCGGCGGTGTGCTGGACCGAGTGGCACAGTCCCACGGTGCGGATCGGGCTCGCCTCGGCGACCGCCCAGCACAGCATCGCCATCGGGTTCACGTACTGGAGGAGCAGCGCATCCGGGCACAGTTGCTCCATGTCGCGGCAGATGTCGAGGAGGACCGGGATCGTCCGCAGTCCTCGCATGATTCCGCCGATGCCGAGCGTGTCGGCAATCGTCTGACGAACGCCGTAGCGCTTGGGGACGATGAAGTCGACCATCGTCGCGGGATGGAGGCCGCCCACCTGAAAGCAGGTGATGACGTAATCGGCACCGTCGAGCGCGGCCCGCCGGTCCTCGGTCGCCTCCACGCCAGCGCGGGCGCCGCGGCTCTCGGACAGCCTGCGCGCCATCACCTCCGAGGTCGCCAGACGCTCGGGATCGACGTCCATGAGCGCAAGCGTGACCCCGTCCGCGACCGCGGGAAAGCGCAGCAGATCACCGATCAGGTTGCGCGCGAAGACCGTCGAGCCCGCACCGATGATGGCGATCTTCGGGGCCACTGGCCCTGGACCCTAGAGGGTCAGCGCGCGTACGTGAGCGCCTCGCCCGACTGTTCGTCGAAGAAGTGCATCTTCGCCGCGTCGAGCCAGATCTCGGTTTCGTCCCCGGATCGCGCCCGGCTTTCGGGACTGAGCCTCGCGACCAGCACCGTGTCCCCGGAGTCGGTCAGCTCCTCGACTCCGCCCGCGTCTTCACGCAGCTCCTGCAGCTCCTCGGACTGCACCATCTTGGCCTTGATCCCGAAGTGGGCGTAGTACTCGGCTCCCATCGCCTCGACCAGGTCTAGCCGGGCCTTGAACGTTGCCCCACGTCCGAGGCTCGCGTTGTCGACCTTGCTCGCGTCCTCGAAGTCCTCGGGCCGGATGCCGGCGATCACGCGGCGCCCCTCGGGCTGCCGCCCTAGCCGCTCGCGGACTTCGTGGGGAATCGTGACCTCGGCCATCGGCAGACTCACCGATCCGTTCGTGAGCGTGGCCGGCATGAAGTTCATGCCAGGCGAGCCGATGAACCCTGCCACGAACAGGTTCGCCGGGTTGTTGTACAGCTCCATCGGCGAACCAACCTGCTGGAGCACCCCGCTGAGCATGACCGCCACGCGATCGCCGAGCGTCATCGCCTCGGTCTGATCGTGGGTGACGTACACCGTGGTCGTGTCGAACCTGCGCTGGATCCGCGCGACCTGGGCACGCATCTGCACCCGGAGCTTCGCGTCCAGGTTTGAAAGCGGCTCGTCCATCAGGAACGCCTTCGGGTCGCGCACGATCGCCCGGCCCATCGCGACTCGCTGACGCTGGCCGCCGGACAGGTTGGCGGGCTTGCGCGCGAGGTGCTCGGTCAGGTCGAGGATGTCGGCTGCCTCCTGCACCTTGCGGTCGATCTCGGCCTTCGGCACCTTCTTGAGCCGGAGCGCGAACGCCATGTTCTCGCGGACCGTCATGTGCGGATAGAGCGCATAGCTCTGGAACACCATCGCGATGTCGCGGTCACGCGGCGCCACCCGGTTGACGACCCTGCCGTCGATTCGCAGCTCGCCCGCGGAGATGTCCTCCAGTCCGGCGATCATATTCAGCGCCGTCGATTTTCCGCATCCGGACGGCCCGACGAGGATCATGAACTCCCCGTCGCCGATGTCCAGGTTCAGGTTCTTGACGGCCTCGAAGCCGTCGGGATAGCGCTTGACGACGTTATCGAGAACGATGTCGGCCATTTCCGCTCCTTTTAGCCCTTGACGGCCCCGGCGGTGAGTCCGGAAACGATCCGTCGCTGGAAAATCAACACCATGATCAGGATCGGCACGGTGACGATGACCGCTCCCGCGGCGATCGCGCCGGCCGGCTGTTGGAACTGCGACGCGCCCGTGAAATACGCCATCGCAACGGGCGCCGTGCGTGCCGCGTTGGACGTCGTCAGCACATTGGCATACAGGAAGTCGTTCCACGCCGCGATGAAGGCAAGGATGCCGGCGGTGAACACGCCGGGCATCGCGAGCGGGAGGATCACGCGGCGGAACGCCTGCATGGGCGTGGCGCCGTCCATCTGCGCGGCCTTCTCCAGATCCCACGGTATCTCTCTGAAAAATGCCGACAGGATGTATATGCACAGCGGCAACGAGAACGTGAGGTAGGGCAGGATCAGCCCCGGCCAGGTGTCGAACAGCCCGATGTTCCGCCACACGTTGTACAGCCCGCCGACGATCGAGATCGCGGGGAACATCGTGACCGCGAGGGCTCCCGCGAGGATCAGCGTCTTGCCCGGGAAGTCGAGCCGTGTGATCGCATAGGCGGCCGCCGAGGCGAAGCACAGCGCCAGGATCGTCGTGATCAGAGCGATCCCGATCGAGTTCCGCAGCGCGGGCGGGAAGAAGTCCGTGTTGAACACCGAGCTGTAATTGCTGAACGTCCAATGGGTCGGAAGGAAGCTGCCGTCGCCGATCGACTCCGGCGTCTTCAGCGACAGCGAGATGATCCAGACGACGGGGAACAGCGCGTAGGCGAGGACCGCGATTACCGCCAGACCCCAGAGTGTCTTGCGTGCGGGTGTGTTTTCACTCTCCACGTCGTTCACCTCCGCTGAGGGCTGGCACCGAGGAACCGGAAGAATGCGACCGCTATCAAGCAGACGCACAGGAAAATCAGGACGGCGATCGCCGAACCGAGCCCGAGGTCGAGACGCCCGATCAGGACCTGGTAGCCCAACAGGGATACGCTCGCGGTGTTATTGGATCCGTTGGTGATGATGTACACCGCGTCGTAGATCCGGAACGCGTCGAGCACACGGAACAGGACCGCCACCGCCAGCGCCGGCTTGATCAGCGGGATCGTGATTCGCCAGAAGCGCTGCCACGCGCTCGCGCCGTCGACCTTCGCGGCCTTGTACAGGTCCTCGGGAACGAGCGCGAGCGCCCCTAGCATCAACAACGATATGAAGGGCGTCGTTTTCCACACGTCCGAAAGGATGATGATCGCGAACGAACCCGCGCGCGTGGTCAGAGGCGGCGTTGAAAGCCCGAGCCACTGAGTGGCGAATCCGGTGGCCGGGTTGAACGCGAGTGACCATGCGAACGCGGACACGACCGTCACGGCGCCGTACGGCACGAGCACCGCCACCCTGATCCAGGTGCGCGCGTACAGCGCTCGGTACATCGCCTCGGCAATGAGCAGTCCGAGCACAATTTCGAGCGCAACGGAGAACACCGTGATGATCACGGTGTTAAAGAAGTCGGTCCACCACGTGTGTGACTTCAGGACGTAGATGTAGTTATCCAGTCCGATCCACGCGGTCAGGTTCGGGAACCGGAGGTCCGCGCGATGCAGCGAAAGCCAGAACGCGTACAGGATCGGGAACCCGGCGACAAGGATCATGACGACCACTGACGGCATTACGAGCAACAGCCCAAGCTTGCGCTCGGCCTTGGCTCGCTCGGTGAGCCCGTGGCTCTTCGGAGGCGCAGCAACTGGCGCGGCACTGGGGGTTCCGGCGACGGTGGCCATCAGCACAGACCTCCCTTGAGTAGCGTCGTCAGGCACGAACGCAGGCTCTTGATGTCGGACACCGGCTTAATCGAGGCCGGTGGGTGCAGCGTCTGCTGGATCGCGAGCGTCACGTCTGAGTAGTAAGGCGTCTCGGGACGGTTGGTGGCGTTCTCGAGCTGCTTGAGCAGAACCGCGGCGAACGGGTAACTCTTGATCACCGTTGGGTTGTGGTAGGACGCGATCGTCACCGGCGGAAGGCCCTCGTTGATCGCCTCCTGGTTCTCCCAGTAGTACCGGGTCATGCACAGCGCGGCGGCGAGCGCCTGCTTCGGGTACTTGCTGTACGCCGAGACCCCGATGTTGGCCCCGCCGACGGACGACTTCCCAGGGACACTCGGATACACCGACGGGTATGGAGCCCAGCCCATGTTCTCCCATACGCGCTTGGTTGTCGCGCTGGTCGCCGCGTCGGTTCTGCCCGCGGCGTATACGTACGGCCAGTTGAGCATGAACGCCGCCTTGCCCGCCTCGAACGCCAGACGTCCCTGATCTTCCTGGTCGGTCGACAGCGACGGATCGGCGCGGCCTGACGTCGCAACATCCTTGATGATCGTCGCGGCCTGCACCGCCGGCTTACCCAGCACCGGCTGGTCGTTCGCGTTGACGACCTCGCCACCCGCGGAGGCGAGGACACTGTTGAACCACACGGTGTAACCCTCGTACTGCTGCCCCTGCTCCTCGATCAGGCCGTCGCTCGCGGGCAACAACTTTGCGTCGGCGATGACCTGGGCCCATGTCGTCGGCGCCGGCTTGTGGATCGACGCGAGCAGGTCCTTGCGGTACCAGAGCAGCTGCGCATTGGTGTTGAGCGGCACCGCGTACAGCGTGCCCTTGTACTCGGCCGACTGGGCGGCGATCGGGAGCACTCCCTCGAGCGCCTGGAGCCGCGCGGCCCCGGTGATCGGCTTGAGCCAACCGGCGGCCGCGAACTCGGCCGTCCAGATCGTGTCCATGTTGAGCAGCGAGTAATCGGAGTCGTGAGCCGCCAGCCGCTGGACTGCCAGCTGGCGTGACGCGTCGGAGCTGTTCGCCTCAGGAGTGATCGAGATCTTGTAGCTGCCACCTGACTGCCGGCTGCAGGTCGCCGCCGCCTTCACGTTCGTCCCGTTCGAGTCGACCGGGCTGTAGTAGACGATCGACACCGGACCGTGGGTGGGCCCGGACGAGCCGCAGGCTGCGATCCAGAGCGTGCACAACGCGCCGATCGCGATCGCGGTAGCGATTCCGACGACCCTACTTCCAGGCGAGTTCGCAGACGCTTGGCTCACAAGATCCTCTCCTCACTCGGTCCGGGCCGGGCGCTTACCGCGTCGTGTTCTACCGCCGGGAAGATTTTGTGAACAGGTCCGTTCGGCTATGCCGGACGGGTGTCCGTAACGTGGTCTCGGCCCCCGGCCAATTCAGCTCTTTGAGGATCTGACGGGCCATCGTGTCGTCGCGCGCCGACGGTGGTCTCACCTCTCCGAGCAGCCGCTCGACGATCTCATCTGACCACTCGTGCGTGGTCAGCAACAGATAGCGAAGTCGCGCGCAGGTAACGCTCCGTCTCAGTGCCCTCGCCGCCGATGTGCGCTTCGTTCAGTACCTGCACCACCGGCTCGTATTCCTCGTGGAACCAGGCCTCGGCGATCTCAGGCCGGGTCAGGAGCCGCTCGCGGGCGTGGCTGGCACGCAGACCCCACGCCTCGATCAGCACTGACAACTCGGCATAGCGCCACTCGTCGGACAGCTGGATCCGATCCCGGACCGCCGCCGGCAGCGGGACGCGCTCGCGGAAGATCCGCTCGTGTCGCTTCAGGGGGAGGTCGCTGAGCGTAAGGTCAGCGCTTGCTCCAAGCGCCGTGCGCACCTCTTTGACGTACGCGTCGATGTGAGTGTCACCCATCGCCCCGGCCACCGACACGCGATGGTGACCGTCCTCGACGAAATGCAATTCGCCGATCCGGTAGACGTCGATCGGCGGCATCGCCTGACCGCGCCGCCGCGCGGTGGCGATGCCCTCCCACCGCCCGCGCACCCCGGTGGACGTGGGCCGGAACTTGCGGTCGAACTCACCGCGGCGACGCGCAACTGTGCCAACGATCGAGTCCAGGGTGATCGAGCGCAGCCCTAGGTCGCGCTGGCTCACGCGCCCGAGCGCGGCGACCACCTCCTCGAACGGGAGCATCGCGGACACATCGTCCGGCTCGAACCGCAGCCGTGCCGCGACCCTCGACAGCGCGAGGCGGCGGCGCTGGCGCGCAAAGTCCGACTGCGCGTCCTGCTGAGGTAGGCCAGTGTCCTTCAATTCGGTGTCACGAAGTTTGGACCGGCGGGCCGGTTGCACCTGATGATAAGCGCCCCCCGACCAAGGTCCCTTTCCCACCGTGGCCGCAGGGGTAACCTATTTCGCATGTCCCGCCAGTCGGTGCTCATGGGTGTCCTGACGATCGACCCGACGAGCACCTCTGACCTTTACGAGAGCGTCGGCTACGGGAAGCTCGCAACCGTCGGGCTGATCTCCTATCACTCGTTCCGGGCCGAACTCGAGAAGCTCAAGGGTGCCGGCATCGTGACGAGCGAGCAAGGGGCCGATGGGTCGACGATGTGGAGCCTCACATCGGAATCGGTGAGTAAGGACTGAGATGCTCGTCTTCGGCCTCGTGCACGACAGCGGATCGGAACCACCTGAGCACGGGTGGGAGCCACCCGAGGACGAGTTCCACGAGCAAGAACGCCGCGAGTGGGACTGGCACATGGTGCCGTGGCGGTCGTTGCTTTGGCTCGTGCTTTGGGCCGTGCTGATGGCGATCGTGCCGTCCGTCAGCAGCAATTTCGGTGGGCTGGCCGGGTTCGGTGTTCTGATGGTCGCCGTGGCTCTTGCGTTCTGGCGGCTCGAGCGGTTCTGTGCCCGCCAGTACTGGAACGGCCTGCGCGAGTACAAGCTCTAGCAGCGCCTTACCCCATTCCGGGATTGTCGAACGGGTCTTGACCCCCGCGGGGCCAGGCTGACACACTCGCCCGCGCCAATTCTCAGCGAGGGGAGACTCATGGAGACGGCAACTCCGCATCGCACTTTGATCGTGGCAAACCTGACTGCCTCGACGCCGTTCCTGCTCCAGGAGGTTAAACGCCTTGCGTCCGAGCGCCCCACCACCTTCAGCTTGCTGATCCCGAACGTCAACCAGGGTCAGGGCACGGACTGGTCGATCGCTACCGCGAGCAAGCTGCTCGGTCGAGCGGCCGGCTCGACCGTCGACGGGCATGTCGGCGGCCAGGATGCGTTCGAATCGATCAAGGCGGAGATCGCCGGAGGACAGTACGACGACATCCTGATCTCGACCCTGCCCAAGCGCCGGTCCGAGTGGCTCCGCAAGGATCTTCCGACCCGGGTCGAAGCCCTCGGTCTCCCCGTCAACGTGATCACGCCGCCCGAGGAGCCGAGCCCGCTCCAGCAGTTCACCGACACGTTCTCGGCCAGAAGCGAGTAACAGCTGTCTCGCGTCCAACGTTCCGGCCTCACGCCGCCGGCTTCAGGCTGCGAGCGAGTGGTGCCGGATCGCCGCTGAGATCCTCGAGGCCGCGGCCACGACGGCCCGCGCGTGGAGATCGACGTTCGAGGTCGAGAACGGGTCGAGCAGATCGAGGCTGATCGCCGCGGCGACGTTTCCCTCGGCGTCGCGAACCGGTGCCGCGACCGCGCTGCTGCCGTGCGTGTCCTCGGCATCGTTGTGTGCCCAGCCGTGTCGCCGGACCACCTCGAGATCCAGCTCGAGCTCGTCGACCGACGCGTGCCGGGTGTGCACACGTCCGTCGCCCCATAGCGTCTTGACCTCCTTGCTCGGCCGGCTCGCGAGCAGCACCTTGGAAGCAGCGCTTCCGTCCAGCGGGGCCGCGGTTCCCGCGACGGGGCCGCAGGCGCTCATGTGCCGGGCGCTGTACCGCCGGTCGATGTAGATGATCCGCCCGCAGTCCCATGCGGCGAGGCTTACCGTCAGGCCCTGGCGCTCGGCCAGGTCGCGAACCACCGGCCGCGCGTGCGCCTTGAGCTCGCTGGTGCGCAACAGCACCGACGCGAGCGTCACCGTCCGCCAGCCGAGGCGGTATCGCCCGTGGCCCACCCGCTGGAGCAACCCGATTCCCGCGAGGCTCGCCAGCACGTCGTGGGCAAGTGACTTCCCGATTCCGAGACGCTGCGCGGTGGCTGTCACCCCCCACTCGGGTTCCTCGGTCGTGAACAAATCGAGCACCGCGCCCGCTCTGGCCAGCGTGCCTAGCATCGTCTTCTCCCGGGTCCGGGTGCATTCACCATTCCAAGCACCACTCCGCATCTACCTTCGCGGCGCGCGGAGGCTCCGCGCCCGCCCGCTCACAGGTGCGAGCCGCTACCACCGAGGCGAACTCGGCGGTCCGCACGACTGCGTCGAAATCGCCCAGGTCCTGGCGTCCGAGCCCGTCGGCCACCCAACCTCCGAGCCACGCTGCGCCAAATGCGTCGCCCGCCCCGACCGTGTCCACGACGTCGACGAACGGCGCCTCGATCAAGCCCTCGTACCTGGCGGTCAGGACCGTCACGTCGCAGCTGCCATTCGTGAGCAACACAACCGCCGGACCTCGCTCGAGCAGAGCGCGCGCGGTCTGGTGTGGCGTCCGGCCGGGATCGAGGTAGGCGAAGTCCTCCTCGCTCGCCTTGACGACGTCGGCCAGGCACATCACGTCGCGCAGGCGGTCGCAGTGGGCGGTCCGCCTGCGGACCACCCCGTCTCGGCAGTTCGGGTCGACGAGGACGAGCGTCTCCGGGCCGGCATCGCGAACGAGCGTGGCAATCGCGCTCGCCTGGGGCTCGACCGCCAAGCCGAGCCCGCCGACGTGGAGCGCCACCGCCCGTTCCGGCATCGCCGCACGGGCCTCCGCGGGCAGCAGTCCCGCCATCGAGGTCCCCTCGATGTACAAGCGACAGTTGGCAGCCCCGTCTCCGTCGACCTCGACCCGAGCGAACGTCGTCGGGGCGTCGCTCGCGATTACCCCGTCGAGGCTGACGCCCGATTCCTCGAGCGCGCCGCGCAGCGCGCGTCCGTACCGGTCGCTCGACACCCGCCCGATGAACACCGGCCGCAGCCCGAGCCGACCGAGCGTCCGCGCCGCGTTGAATGAGCCGCCGCCCAGGTGAGGCGTCGTCCGGCCGCTCGACTCGAGCACGAAGTCGACGATCGCCTCGCCGGCGACGGCTATCGCGCGCCCGGCCTGCGGGACGGCGCCGCCAGACCTAGACGGCGACGCGGCTGCGCCAGGGACGTTGATGGACTGCTGCTGACCTCGTCTGACCATTCCCGGCAACCGTTCACCTCGGGTGCTCGCTCGCAACAGACCTTGACCTGGCGGTTTCAGCCTGGCCCGAGCGAGGAAATGTGGAACCGGTTCCAATATTTAGCGATTTGGCCGCCCATAGTCAAGTCCGACTCTTTGACTTTGGAGCTACGCTGCACACTGATGGATCCGGTTCCACCCAGCAGTTCGCGGGATCGAGCGCCGACGATTCGCGATGTCGCCCGCCGCGCGAAGGTCGGGGTCGGGACCGTTTCGCGCGTACTGAACGACAGCCCGCTGGTCAGCGAGGACGCGCGCCGGCGCGTCCACCGGACGATCGACGAGCTCGGCTACCGGCGCAGCTCCACTGCGCGCAACCTGTCGCTCGGGCGCACGCAGATGATCGGGGTGGTGGCCCCCTTCTTCACCAGCAGCTCGGTGCTGGAGCGGCTGCGAGGCGTCGTCGACCAACTCCGGGACCACGGCGACTATGACCTGGTCTTGTTCGACGTCGAATCGCTCGCCCAACGCGAGGACGCGTTCCGCAGCTTCGCCCGAACCGATCGAGTCGACGGCCTGCTGGTGATGTCGCTCCGCCCCACCGACGAGGAGGTCGAGAGCCTACAGCGGGAGGGGCTCCCCGTCGTGCTCGTCGATATCGTCCATCCGGACCTGCCGCGCGTCGTGATCGACGACGTCCTCGGCGGCACGCTGGCGACCGAGCACCTGCTCGCCAGGGGTCATGAGAGCATCGGCTTCGTCGGCGATGAGCCGAGCCCGTTCGGGTTCACGTCCAGCGAGCGGCGCCGGCAGGGCATGGCCCGTGCGCTGCGCCGCGCCGGCATCAGGCGAAACGGCGCGCTCGAGTTCCGGGCCCCGCACGGGCGCCACCCGGCGCGCGAGTCGGCCGAGCGGCTCCTCAACCTGCCGGACCGCCCGACAGCGATCTTTGCCGCCTCGGACGTGCAGGCGATGGGCGTGCTCGAAGCCGCCTGGGCGAAGGGCCTTCGCGTGCCGGAGGACCTGGCCGTGATCGGCTTCGACGACATCGAGGTGGCCGAGGTGCTCGGGCTGAGTACCGTCCGCCAGCCGTTGCGGGAAACCGGCGCCCGCGGCGCCGAGCTTCTGCTGGCCGCGATCGATGGGGACGACGCCGAGCCGACCGAGGAGCTCGCCCCGCTGACCGTGGTCGCCCGTCGCACGACGTAGCGCCCTCCGCTGACCGCGGTCGCCCGTCGCACGACGTAGCGCCCTCCGCTGACCGCGGTCGCCCGTCGCACGACGTAGCGCCCCCTTCCTCACCCGCGGCGTTCGCGATGGCCGAACGACGTTTGGGCTGTGCGCCGGAGGACCGGTAGAAAGGCGGCCGTATGAAACAGTCGGCCGCTGCCTTGCCCGCCATCGACGAGTCCGAGCTGGTCGCCCGCGTCGCCTCCCTGTCATTGGAGCTGAAGGTTCGGCTGCTCACGGGTGCCGACTTCTGGTCGCTGCACCCCGAGCCGGCGGTGGGCCTCCGCCGCCTGGTCGTGTCCGACGGACCGGCGGGTGTGCGCGGCGAGCGGTGGGACGAGCGTGATCCGTCGGCGAACGTGCCCTCGCCGACCGCCCTGGCCGCGACC
>Ga0187777_10002657_pt1 | contig 11370 bp, 8 predicted proteins | sample 1015_Q2_SP5_10_M_FD_132416 | JGI IMG/M metagenome (GOLD analysis project Ga0187777, IMG submission 132416) | Tropical peat soil microbial communities from peatlands in Department of Meta, Colombia - 1015_Q2_SP5_10_MG | ecosystem: Environmental > Terrestrial > Soil > Wetlands > Peat | place...
ATACGTTGGCAGCAGGATAAGAAATCCCGCAGCTCCCGTAATGAGCCATTTCTTTAGGTTCCTCAGTCCGAAGAGAGAAGCAACTGGGAGCCACAGCATCCACATCAGTGCTAACCCCAGCCAGACCTTACTGGAGAGAATGTGAACGTTGAACCTAAAGTCAAGAACCCAAAGGACCGTGATTAGAACAGCGTGAACGAGGCACGCAACATACAGCCAGCCAGAATGAAGGGTACGCATTTTGATCGCAGCTATTGGAACCACCGCTGGGCCTTTTGGCAAAAGAAGTATGCGTCGACTCCTGTTCCGGGTCTTGGCGGCTTCGGCCAATTTTGAGGTGGCATTCCTTCCAGGTTCTTCGTGCAGCGCACGAAATCTTGGTTACATTTCTCCTTGCCTGCCTTATTTTCACCGCTTGTCCCGCAAGGATTGCAATCATATTCGTACTTCGCCCAACAATAATCATGTTCCATGCAGCATTCGTCCACACTATCGATTGGTCCTGCAGGACTTTTGGGGATTCTTGGCCCTTCCTGTCCGCCGCTCCAATTTCTTCCGCACCAGTTACCATACCGCGTTGAAAAGCCGCCTCCTTCGAGGCCATATTGATCAGACCAGCGGAGGGGGCTGGCCGATACATAGACGTAGGTATTGAAGCCACCTCTTAGCCCAATGAGGTCGCTCTGCTCGTATCGTCCGATCGTAGCATCGTAATCACGGAAGTAGTTGTAGTGCGTTCCAGTCTCTTGATCATAGTACTGGCTGGGGAACCTCAGGTTGTATTTGAAGGGCCCCTGCGCCGCCGGGTTCTCGCTCGCAGCATTCGCGCCGAATGGATCGAGGTTGTCCCACTGCCACATCAGCGCATTGTCGCTCGGGCGAGTTACCGCGCGCGGGGCGCCAAGGTGATCGGCGTGCACGTAGTAGACGCTGATCGGGGTCGGGTTACCGGGAGCACCGCTCGGACGTAATGTCGCCACCGGCAGGTCCTCCACCCACACCGTCTCCTCGATCAGGTTGCCCGGGCCATCGTACTCGCCTACCAGGCGCCCGTGCTCGTCGTACACGAAGAGCGTCGTAACCCCCGAAACCGTCTTGCTCACGCGCTGCCCGAGCGCGCTCACCGCGTAGCTCGCGATCGTAGTGCCGTTGCTTTGGATCTGGGTGAGGCGGTTGGCGTTGTTGTACGTCCAGGCGAGCGAACTGGCCCCGTTTAGGTAGCCGGTAGTCACCACACCGATCATCGCCTGTAGCCGGTTGCTGCCGTTGTAGAAAAGGTTGGAACTCTTCCCGTCCAAGGTGGCGTTGAGCCGGTTGCCAACTGCGTCGTAGGTAAACTGCTGGGTGTGGGTGGCCGGATTGCCCCTCTGCGCCACCGTGAGCCGGTCGAGCGCGTCGTACTGGTAGGTTTGGTTCGCGGCCGGGTTGCTCGGATCGGCGATGCCGACGATGCGGTTAACGAGGTCGAACCTCAGGTCTCTGCGCAGGATCGAGCTTCCGTTGCGGAATTCCCAAGTGACCAGCCGCCCGTCGTTGTCGAAGTCGCGGTACATCTTAAGGCCATTGCCCCAGAACCACGCCGCGAGCGGCCCGAATGGTTCAGTAGCCGTGCTGGTGATCAGCGGCTGGCCGTTGATCCTGACGGTGGAGATGCGATTGTTCAAGTACCCGTAGGTGATCACCTGGCCCGAGGGCGTGGTCATCGTCGTTAGCTGACCTGCTGCGTTGTAACCGTAGCTCAGCGTGCGGGCGACGCTGCCCACCTGCTGCGTCTTGCTCGCCACGCGCCCCTGGCTGTTGTAAGTCCAGCTCGTAGTCTCCGCCGGGCCCGTCACCCGCGAGAGGCGCCCCTTAGCATTGCCCCCAAGGTCATAGGCGAAGCTGTGCGTCTCGTTGGGGCTCCCCGCCTTGCTGTAGACAATCTCGGTCGCCCGGTTGAGGGTGTCGTAGGTGTATGTCGCGGTCGCGCCGCGAGCGTCGGTCTTCGTGAGGATATTCCCGGCAGCGTCATAAGTACTGGTGGCCGTATCGGTATCCGGGCTCGCCAGTGTGATGACGTCGTTGAGGCCGCTGTAGGTGTAGGAGGTAACGTTGGCGTTGGCATCCGTCACCTGTGTGAGGTTGTTGGCGCCGTCGTAGGCGTACTTGCTGACCCCGGCGGCCGGATCGACCACCTGGATCAACCGGTTCAGCGCATCGAACGTGTTTGCGGTCTGGTGGGCCAGCGGGTCGGTCACCGAGGTCCGGTTGTAGTTGCCGTCATAGGCATAGGTCGTCGTCTGGTTCACCGCGCCAAGGCTCTGATAGAGCTGGTTGAGCATGCTGTAGGCGCTCGAGCGCGTGCGTGCGAGCACGTTGCCCGGGTCGTAAGCGGACTCGGCCGTGCGGTTGCCAGCGTTGTCGAGCGTATAGACGATCTTGTTGCCGAGCCCGTCGTTGATCTGCGTCAGGCGGTGCGCGGTGTCGTAACTGTATTGCACGTACGAGCCATCGGGGGTCGTGACGCGTGTGAGCTGCCCGACGCCGTCGTAGGTGTAGGTGGTCGTTTCCACCCCGACCTGGCGCGAGGTGAGCCGACCCCGCGTGTCGTAGGCCAGCGTCGTGACCAGGCCGTTAGGGTCGGTGGCGGTGAGCGTTCGCCCGTGCAGGTCGTACGCGTTGATCGTCGTGACGTGCCCAGCCGCGTTGGTGACTGTTTGCAGGTTGCCACTCTGGCCGAGCTTCGGGTCCGTGTCGCCGTAGTAGCCGTAGGTCGTGACGTTGTTGTCGGGATCGGTTGCGGTCGCCACGCGGCCCAGCGTCCCGTAGGTCCAGCCCCGGGCGCGCGTGATATTCGTTCCGCTACCGTCGTTCTTGGGAGCAGTGATCGACTTCTGCGTGAGATTGCCGGATGCGTCGTAAGTGAAGGTCGTCTTCTTCGTGCCGCCCGGCGCCGGCTCGGTCATCGTGGCGGGCAGGCGCCACTTTGCGTTCCAGGTCGTCGTCGCCTTGCGGACGTCGGGCCGGTTTGGTGGCGTGGCGAGTACCGTGCTGCAGCTCTCAGTCGACAGCGCGCCTTCCAGCCGCGCGGTTTCGAGGTTTCGCGTCAAGTCGTAGGAGTAGCAGATCTTCTTGTTGTTGAAGTCGGTGCGAGAGGAGACGTTGCCGTTGGCGTCGTAAGTTACGAAGCTACTGTTCACGCCACACGTCATGCACGGCTGGCTGATGCCGGCGTTCTTGACGGCACCCAGGACTGTCGTGAAGGTGAAGGTCCGTGTCATCCCCTTCGGGTCCGTGATCGTGCTCGTCCCATCCGTGTTGTAGACGAACGAGTAGCTGTCGGCGCCACCGGCGAGCGACTCGGCGATCGCGCGTCCGTGGGTGTCGTAGGTGTAGGTCGAATAGCGCTGCCCGTTCTCGTCGATGATCCCCGTTAATGCGCTGGCGTAGGTCGCATTCTCATAAAGAAATTGGCGCACTGCGGCATCCGGCCAGGTGATGCTGACCAAGTTGTCGTTCACGTCGTATCCAAAGGTATAGACTCGTCCCGACGGATCGGTGAGGGTAGCGAGCAGGTTCCATCCGTTGTAGGTGAAGTTGAGCTGCCTGCCGATTGCGTCGGTCACTCGCATTAGGAGCCCCGGAACGGCCGCGATCGAGGGCGGCGTGCTCGCGTCACTGTAGGCCAATATTGTCGTCGCGCCAGAACGACTCTGTATTGAGATGAGTTTGCCCGCGGAATCGTACGTTTCCGTGTCCTCGGTGCTAGCGACGTAGTACGTCCATCCTGTCGTGTTGCCACTTCCGTCGACGAGGCGCGTCAGCCGACTTGAGGTGTCGGCGGCCGGTGTGTATACGCCGCTGGTAAGGCTGAACTTGGCAACGAAGCCGCTCTCACGGTATGCGAAGATCGGCGTCACCGAGGCCATGTTGGGAGATGGCGCTATCAAGCGGCTGTAGGTGTGGCTCCAGCCTCCCGTCTTGACGAGCGTCTGATACATGTTGCTGCTATAGAGCCACTCGAAGCGTAGTGGCTGAGGCGTTGAGGCCGCAGCATAGACCGGTTCCCGGTGAACTTTGATGCCCAAGGCCGCGTTGATCGGGTTGCCGATCGAGGGATGAGCACGATTGTCGCCGCTCGGGCCCGACGGGTTGCTGCTCTCACAGTTGTCGTCACATTTTCCTGACTCGAAGTTATGGGGGGTAATTTGGCCGAAGGCTTTATTGCCACACATGCCTTGCGGGTACACGCGACCCGTGGCGACGAAATCGGTTTGTCCGGGCGGGTCGATCCAACCGTATCCGATGTAGTCTGAGCAGTCCGGGACCACGGGGCCCCACCAGCCGCAGTCCTTGCTGAACTCGCATGACCAATAGTCGTAGGGAGCCAACCACCGCATCATGTTTCCCGTAAATCCGCAGTACGAGGTGGTAGCCAAAATGCACACCTCGCTCACCGATGGCATGGGGGAAGTAACCCCCAATCCTAAGTAACCTTCTTTAGGGAGAAATGGGTTGACGACATATTGCGGATCGGAGGATGGCTCGACCCGCCGCCACTCCGGCCAGCCCCGATTCCAAAGCGCCCGAATGGCCTGCAAGGATTCTTCGTAGCTGTAATACTTCGTCGTACCGCTGCCGCCCCTTGGCTGCAGGCCGCCGTCCCAAGCACCCCAGCTATACCAGTAGTTATCCGCTCGCGCAGACCCGAGATGCATGATGGCAATCAGCCACATCAGCAGCAACAGGCCAAAAGAATGGCGACGCCGTGCTCCTGTTTCGTGTTGCCGAGTCTTCATGGAAGCAGCACTGTGACAGCTGCTACATTGTTGGTCTCATCTGCTTCCGAGACGTAGCCGTTATCCGTATTGGTACCTACGCCGATCGCCGGGCCACGACCGTCCGCCTTTATAAACAGCGTATACGTGCCTGCAGCGATTGTCGTTGAGGTAGTGAACGTCATGCTGACCGCATAGTTGCCGCCCGCCGATAGCGGTGTCGACCGAATGTGGTATCCAGCGAGATTGGGATCGCTCTTCTCGAGCGTGGTATTCGTCGACAAGTAAGCGAGGTCGTACCAGCTTCCGGCGGCAGAGCTCCCGCCGATGTTGTTCACTTTGAAGCTGACGGGAATGCTGTAGGAGCCATTTGCATTCTTAATAATCGTCTCGGCGCTCACATTGCTAACCGTGAGATCGGGACGCTGTGGCAGTGTGATCGGCACTGCTTGCGTGTTATTGGTCTCGTTGGCCTCAGTCAAGTAGCCGTTGTCGGTGTTGGTGCCTAAGCCGATGATCGCGCCACGGCCATCCGCCTTCACGAACAGTGTGTAGTTACCAGGCGTCTTGTTAGTTGCGGTGGTCGCGGTGAACGTTGTTGTATAGCTTGAGCCGGCGGCGAGCGGAGAGTTGCGGGCTGAGTAACCAGGTGTTCCGTCGCTGTTATCCAGCACGCCATCGGTGGAGAGGTATGTGACGTCGTACCAAGTAGGTTGCGCTGTTGCGCCGCCGATGTTGGTCACAGTGAAACTGACCGAAAAGGTGTACGCGCCATCCTGCCTCACGGTTACTGCGCCAACGCTTGCATTGCTGACCGCAAGATCCGGCTTCACTGGCAGCGTAATCGGCAGTGCCTGCGCGTTGTTGCCTTCGTCCGCCTCGGCAACGTAGCCGTTGTCGGTGTTAGTACCAAGGCCGATGGCCGGGCCACGCCCGTCGGCCTTGATGAACAAAGTGTAAGTCCCTGGTACCGCGCTGGTTCCCGTGCTAAAGGTGGTCGTCGCCGTGTAGCTCGAACCCGATGCGAGAACTGTCGACTGGGGGTGGTAGCCACTGATATTGACCGAACTGTTGTCGAGCACCCCATTGCTCGCGAGGTATGCAACGTCGTACCACGTTGGCGTTGCCGATGAACTCCCAACGTTCTTGACCTGAAACGAGATCGGAAAGCTGTATGAGCCGTTCTGATTGACAGTTATCGCCCCAATGCTTCCACTGCTGACGGTCAGGTCCGGCTTCGGAGTAGCCGGCAGATTGATCCTCAGCGCCTGCGTGTTGTTGAATTCGTTATCTTCGTCGACGTAGTTCGGACCAGTTGCGCTGTATTGGCCGGAGGCGCTAGCACCTCCGTCTGCTTTCACGACGAGATACCAGTTCCCTATCGCCGTGGTCGTGCTTGTCGTAAAGATGGCATTAACGACGTAGCCACTCCCGGCCGCGAGAGTCGTGCCATGGAGGACGGAGCCACTCAGCACTTGATCCGGGTCATGCAGCGTTGGCGAAGCCGAGAGGTAGCCCCGGTCGTACCAGCTTGCGGCTGCGGGCGCACCGCCTACGTTGTGTACTTGGAAGGTCACGGGGAAGCTGAACGAACCGTTCCCGACTGCGGTGATTACGCCAACGGAAAGATCACTAACGGTCAGATCAGGCTTATTACCGCTGGCTGTCCGCATCGCGCCAGTCAAATTACCGGCGGCATCGTACGTGTACTGGATCCCCGCCTGAGGCTCGGCGCGAAGTGCGGTGGATAGCAGCGTAAGTGCAGTCGGCGCAATGATTAGCGCGCTCGCCGCGAGCATCGCGGCGATCCGCCGTGCGCAGGTCACGGCGGATCGCGCGACGCAACGTGCCAGATGCAAGGCCCCTCCCCTGACGGCTGCTGGAGTTATGAATGCGGTCAACCTTACGCCCCACGCCGCGAGACAAATTCATCCGAACGGATGAAGGCTTCGATTGCCGGCGACCTGTGCAGCCACAGCTCGCGCGAAAAGCCTGTGCCCAGTTGGCAGACCCGTCAACTGTAGAAAGTTACAGGTGGTGAGCGCCGACTTGATCGCGCTTCGCTCGCCCGCGCGTCATGACGATGTGCCCGCCAAGCAAGGCGAACGCCGGTCAAACAAGACGTTAGCTGCGGCGGTCGATCGCAAATGCGGCCGCGCACGGACAGGCTTTGTGCACGTCTCTCGAAGCGTATTGCCAGTGCACGTCGACTGGACGAGAATCACCGCAGCGAGCGACGGGGGAGTGCGATGAACCCGAAGAAGCTGAAAGCGCTCAGACAAAGATACGCCGGCGCGAAAGGCGGAGACATCTTTCATCCGCCTTTTGCTGCGGTCGCGTCTCAGGTCTTCTCCAGCGCGGATCGGCGCATGTGGCCATTCGCCGACGTGGCGACCTTCCTCCGCCTCCCCTACCAGCCGGAGGCGGCAGCTTCGCAGTTCGCCGGATTGGATGTCGTGGTGGTCGGTGTGCCCATGGACCTCGGTGTCACCAATCGCGCCGGAGCGCGACTCGGGCCGCGCGCGGTGCGCGCGGTCGAGCGGATCGGCCCCTACGAGCACGCGCTGCAGATGTCGCCCGCGCTCCGCGTAAAGGCGGCGGACATCGGCGACGTGCCGATGAAGAGCCGCTTCAGCCTCGAAGAGTGCCATGCGGACATCGAGGCGTTCTTCGGCAAGATCCGCGACGCCGGCGTGATCCCGCTCGCGGTCGGCGGGGACCACTCCATAACGTATCCGGTTCTGAAAGCGCTAGGCAGGGACCGCCCGGTGGGTATGGTTCACATCGACGCGCACTGCGACACCGGCGGGATCTTCGAAGGCTCGAAGTTTCACCACGGCGGCCCGTTCCGGCAGGCGGTGCTCGACGGCGTGCTCGACCCCGAGCGTTGTATTCAGATCGGCATCCACGGCGGCGCGGAGTTCCTCTGGGAATTCTCCTTCGACAGCGGCATGACGGTGCTGCACGTCGAGGAGGTCGCCGAGATGGGCATCAGCGCGGTGATAGAGAAAGCGCGCAAGGTGATCGGCGACGGGCCGACCTACGTCACCTTCGACATCGACGGCATCGATCCGGGCTTCGCCCCCGGCACCGGCACGCCCGAGGTCGGCGGGCTGACGCCGCGCGAGGTGCTGGCGATCCTGCGCGGGATCGCCGGCGCCAACGTCGTCGGCGGCGACGTGGTGGAGGTCGCGCCGCAGTACGATGCGACGACCAACACCGCGCAAGTCGCAGCTCAGGTGCTGTTCACGCAGCTGTGCCTGGTGGCGATGTCACCCAAATATGCCTCGCGAGCGCAGGACGCAAGCGGCGGCTCCTAGCGTGCTCCGCCGCGCCTACGAGCCCCGCGTGAGCCCGAACACCGGCGCCGGCGAGTTCTCGCTGCGGGATCCCGACGGGTATTACTTCACGATCAGTGCTCTCTTTGCGGCCTGACCCATGAACTGGACCCTTGCCCAGATCGTCCTGGGCATCTTCACCGGAGCGCTCGGCGTCGCCTACATCGTCTATGGCAGGCGCCAGACCAAGCTGGTGCCTGTTGTTTCGGGGCTCGTTCTTTGCGTGTATTCGTATTTCATCGACAGCTGGGTCTGGCTATCTCTTGTCGGCGTGGCGCTTCTCGCCGCGCCATTCTTCATTGATTTCTAGCTGACCGTGTGACCGGATGACAGGCATCTGATGAATGCTGCCGGCATGGCGATTGGCATCGTCGCGATATTCTCCGGGGTGGCCATCGGCGTCTTGATGCTCGCTTTTCCGGGCGGCATCAACCCGGCCTATCCGGCCTGGATCGCCATTCTCGCGCCGCTCGCGTTTGTTCTTGGCGGCGTGCTCGCTTGCGCTCATGCCTTGGGCCGCCCCACTCTGGTCGCAGCGGCGTTCAGCGGCTTCGCGCTCTGCCTGCTGGCGATCGTAAATTGGGGCGCATTCTTCAGCAGCAGCATTCAGTGTCTGGAAACCGTCTCCTTTCTCGGAATGGAAATACTCCAACGATACCCGAGCGAGGTCGAATGTCGAGCTGGCCTGCGCATCATCATGGCCTATCTCGACGCGGTGGTGCTGATTGCCGTGGCCGTGCTCGTTTGGCGCAGGTGGGCAAGCCGCGATCCGTGAAGTTTCGCGAAATCACCGCGGCCGACATTCCAGCGCTGTTCGACGTTCGCACCAGGACGCGCGAGAACGCGTACACGGTCGAGGAGCTGCGGAATCTCGGCATCACCCACGACAGCGTGGCCGAGAAACTCGCCGGCTCGTTCAAGGGCTGGCTGTGCGTCGACGCCGATCGGGTCGTCGCGTTCTGCATGGCCGATCGGTCCACCGGCGAGCTCTGGGTCATCGCCGTGCTCCCCGAGTACGAAGGACGGGGCATCGGCAACCGGCTGATCGAGCTGGCCGAGCAATGGCTGGCGGCATCCGGCTGCGCGCGCGCATGGCTCACCACGGATGTCGACCCCAGGCTTCGCGCCTACGGCTTTTATCGACAGCGCGGCTGGACCGACTGGAAAGTGGAGAACGGCCTGCGCTGGATGGAGCGTGATCTGCCGACACCGACGGGAGCGTGATCCGGTTGGTCGTCGCCAGGGCAGTGCTCGGTTGCACGGTCGAAACGGCCCGTGGCAAGATCGTGGGCCGCATTCGCGCGGCCGCGCCAAGACAAGGATCCCCGCATGGCCCAGATCCTGTTCAAGAACGCAAACCTGCTCGATCCCCACGCTGACGCGCTCAAAGGCGGGATGTCGGTGCTGGTCGAGGACGAGCTCGTGCGCGAGGTCTCGGCCAAGCCGATCAGGGCGCCGAAGGCTTCGGCGATCGACTGCAAGGGCCGCACGCTGATGCCCGGCTTGATCGACTGCCACGTGCACGTCCTGCTCTCCGAAGTGAACATCCGCTACCTCGAGGCGATCCCGCTGACCCTGATGACCGCGCGCGCCGCCACGCTGATGCGCGCGATGATTGACCGCGGTTTCACGACGGTGCGCGACACCGGGGGCGCCGACTGGGGCGTGCGCGACGCCGTTGCCCAGGGCCTGCTGCCCGGTCCCCGCATGTTCATCGCGGGCCGCGCCATCGGGCCCACGGGGGGGCACTCCGACGCGCGCCGCCGCACCGATGTCCACAAGCACCCGTGCCACTGCTGCAACGCGATGCTCTTCTGCCTGGAAATCGCCGACGGCGCCGACGCCGTGCGCGCCGCGGCGCGCGAGCAGCTCCGGCAGGGCGCGGACCAGGTGAAGATCATGGTCTCGGGCGGCGTGGCGAGTCCCTACGATCCGCTCGACAGCCGGCAGTTCTCGTTGGAGGAGATCGCGGCCGCGGTCGAGGAAGCGCACGCCTTCGGCCGCTACGCCCAGGCACACGCGTACACACCCGACGCGATCACACGCGCGGTGAGCCAGGGGGTGCGCACGATCGAGCACGGCAACCTGATCGATGAGCCTTCGGCGAAGCTGATGAAGCAGAAAGGCGCCTACATCGTCGCGAACCTCGTTGCCTAATAAGCAATGAGGGAGCGGGAGCGCGAATACGGCATGACCAGCGACATGCTCGCCAAGAACGACCTCGTGATCGACGGCGGCTTGCGCTCGCTCGAGATCTGCAAGCGCCACGGCATCAAGGTCGGCTACGGCAGCGACCTGCTCGGCCAGCTGCAGGTCGACCAGAGCCGCGAATTCCTGTTGCGCCGCGAGGTCCTCTCGCCGCTCGAGATCATCCGCCAGGCGACCCTCGTCGGCGCCGAGATCGTCCGCATGCCGGGCAAGGTCGGCGAAGTGAAGCCCGGGGCGTTCGCCGACATCCTCGTCGTCGACGGCGATCCGATCCGCAAGCTCGAGCTGCTGACCGGTCAGGGCGAGCACCTGTCGGTCATCATGAAGGCCGGCCGCTTCCACAAGAACCGCCTGGCCTGAGGAAACTGATGGCGAACGCGGCGCTCGAAGCCCTGCCGGCGCCCGGGACCGGACACGCTCCGCTCACCGATCCGCGCCTGATCGGGCGCATCGCCCTTCTCGGCGCCGCCGCGTTCGGCTACGCAGTCATCCTGACGCCGCTGTTTTTTGTCTGCTGGCTCTCCTTTTTCTCGAACGAGATCGTGACGTTTCCACCGCAGGGTTACACGCTGCGCTGGTTCGCCCACATCTTCGACGAGAACAACTTCGTCAGCGGATTCCTGACGAGCCTGCAGGTCGGCATCGCGGCGATGGTGGGCGGGCTCGCGCTCGGGATTCCGGCGAGCCTCGTGCTCGCGCGCCGGCGATTTCCCGGCCACGAGGCGCTCAATACGCTGCTGGTCCTGCCGCTCGTCGTTCCCGGGATCGTCGCCGGGACGGCGATCTACGTGTTCCAGATCGAGGTCGAGATCGCCACCGAGCTGCCGCTGCTCGGCTCGCTCGCCGGTCTCGTCCTCGCGCACATCATGATCACCATTCCCTGGACGGCGCGTCTGCTCACGGCCAGCCTAAGCGGATTCGACCGCTCGCTCGAAGAGGCGGCGCAGAATCTCGGGGCCACGCCTTTGCAGGCGTTCTGGCGGGTTACGCTGCCCGTGATCAAGCCCGGCATCGTCGCTGCCGCGCTGTTCTCGTTCATCATCTCGTTCGGCAACCTCGAGATGACG
>Ga0187777_10002658_pt1 | contig 11365 bp, 7 predicted proteins | sample 1015_Q2_SP5_10_M_FD_132416 | JGI IMG/M metagenome (GOLD analysis project Ga0187777, IMG submission 132416) | Tropical peat soil microbial communities from peatlands in Department of Meta, Colombia - 1015_Q2_SP5_10_MG | ecosystem: Environmental > Terrestrial > Soil > Wetlands > Peat | place...
CGTGGAAGGCAAATCCGGACGCGTATTGGTCGAGGATGCACACGGCGCGCCCCCCACGGTTCCTTTTTGGCTGGGCGAAGCTCCGGCGAGAACCCAGGAACTGTCGTGTCACGTATCCGACTTACGTCAGGAAATTAGTGATCGGCTGAAGACCGTTTCTCCCGTTGGATTCTCGCCCTCCCAGCCTCAGGTCGCGGAAACGATCAATTGGCTTAAGCAGGAATGCGGTCTGGATGACTCCGGCGCTGAGCAGATGATCGAGTACATGCTTCAGGGCCGAGCTGTGCTGGGAGCGGTGCCCACCCAGGACACCGTCATCGCCGAACGCTTTTTTGACGAAGGCGGCGGAATGCAACTGGTCATTCATGCCCCTTTCGGAGGCCGCATCAACAAAGCTTGGGGACTTGCGCTGAGAAAACGTTTTTGCCGCAGCTTCAATTTCGAACTGCAAGCCGCCGCAACGGACAATGGCTTGAACATTGCTCTCGCCGAGCAACACAGTTTTCCACTCGGAGATGTTTTTCACTTTTTGAACGCCGATACAGTCCAGCCAATTCTTGAACAGGCAGCATTAGCTTCGCCAATTTTTGGAACCCGCTGGCGATGGGACGCAAACCGGTCGCTAGCGCTGCTGCGCTTTCAAGGCGGCAAGAAAGTCCCGCCGCAGATTCAGCGCATACGATCTGATGATTTGCTGGCGTCAGTGTTCCCGGATGTTGCGGCTTGCCAGGAAAACATTGTTGGAGACATTCAGATTCCCGATCACCCGCTGGTAGGGGAGGTCATGAAGGATGTCCTTAGCGAAGCGATGGATCTGGAGGGCCTCAAAGATTTATTGCGCCGGATCGAAACCGGGAGGATCCGTGTCCTTGCAGTGGATACTCCTGTGCCGTCACAGTTCTCCCATGAGATTCTGAATGCGAATCCCTATGCGTACCTTGATGATGCGCCTCTGGAGGAGCGAAGGGCGCGTGCGGTCGAGATGCGCCGCATTTTGCCTGAATCAGTGCTGGAAGAGGTGGGTAAACTCGATCCAGCGGCAATCGCCCAGGTTCGCGAAGAGGCCTGGCCTGACGTCCGCGATGCCGATGAGCTGCACGATGTGCTGCATACTCTGATTGCCTCACCGGTAGATACCATTTCATCAAGCGCCTTGGGGTTTACTGTCGATGTCGCCAAATGGCAATGGTTCTTTGACAGCTTGGTTCAGCAGCGACGGGCGGCAATAGCAGAGGTGCAAGGTCGGCGCTATTGGATTGCGGTAGAGCGTGCGCAGTGGGTTACGATACTTTTCCCGGACGCGAGATTTGTTCAGGCCATAGCCGCAATCGAGGACGGACCCGCCGGAAAAGATGAGGCGCTCTTAGCGCTTGTGACTGGTTGGATGTCGCATGTTGGGCCAGTTGGACCTGATCAGCTCGGTGTGTTGCTCGGTCTGCCAGCGTCCGACATTGAGAAATCGCTTTTGCGAATGGAGGCAAGCGGCTCGGTGCTGCGCGGTAACTTCACTGGGCAAGCATGCGCGAAGGAATCGGTCGATCTGCGCTCGACCGGGCAGCCGGGTGCGGGTGTCTTTACGTCTTCGGAAAAACAACCGGAGTGGTGCGAACGGCGCTTGCTGGCGCGAATTCACCGGCTTACCGTAGCTACATTGCGCAAGCAGATTGAGCCAGTCACAGCGGCGCAGTTCATGCGCTGGTTGTTGCGATGGCAGCACGTTGCGCCGGGCTCACAGGTTGAAGGGGAGCGAGCCACGCTTGAAGTTTTGCGCCAGGTTCAGGGATTTGAAATTCCGGCGAATGCCTGGGAAAGGCAGATCTTGGGAAGGCGGATTGCAAATTATGATTCCAAGTGGCTTGATCAACTCTGTCTGACGGGTGCTGTCGGATGGGGTAGGTTATCGCCGCATCCCGCCACGCTGGACGATTCTGCAAATGGGCGCCGCCGCGTAATTCCCACCAGCGTTGCACCAATTACATTCTTTGTGCGGGACGAGGCCGACTGGATGACAGCTCACAACCCAGCTACCGACCAGGCTGAGGCTCGCGGTCTGAGTGTGAGCGCGAAGCAGGTGCTGGAATTTTTGCGGCAGCGCGGAGCATCTTTCTTCGCGGACATCGTTCGCGGCACTGGCAAGCTGAAGGCGGAGATTGAAACTGCATTATGGGAGCTGGTAGCGGCGGGTATTGTAACGGCAGACGGTTTCGACAACTTGCGTTCGTTGATCGATCCCAAACGCCGGGCAGGACAGGGAAGCGGGCGTACCGCACGGCCTCGACACAGCGCTGGCCGCTGGGCGTTGCTGTACACAGATCAGGCGCTGGAACGCAATCGCACAACCGAGGCGACCTGCTGGATGTTGCTAAAGCGTTACGGCATTGTGTTTCGGGACTTGTTGGCACGGGAAACCAATTTGCCGAAATGGCGGGAACTGCAGATTGCCTTCCGACGGTTGGAAGATCGTGGAGAGATTCGCGGTGGTCGATTTGTCGACGGATTCCTCGGCGAGCAATTCGCGTTGCCGGTTGCAGTGGAATCGCTCCGCGCCACGCGGAGAATGCTGCCAAGTGGGGAAACGATCACGCTTTCGGCTGCAGATCCGCTGAACCTGATCGGAATCATTGTTCCTGGCGAGCGGGTGCCTGCTATTTCTGGCAGGACCGTCACGTTCCGTGACGGGATCGCTGTGCAGGAAGCGGGAGCGCTGATCGCGTCAGAGAAGTCCGTGGCACTCGGTTAGGGCAATCTCAAGTTCATCAGAGTTGCCGGATTCACGTAAATACCCTGCCAGCGTACTGCGACATGGAGGTGAGGCCCGGTGGCACGTCCGGTACCGCCGCTCAAAGCGATTTCCTGGCCTTTGGTGACTTGGTCACCTTCTTTGACCTCAAGTTCGGAAAGGTGCATATAGAGGCTTAAAAGCCCTTGTCCGTGGTCGATAACGACGCAATTACCCTCGAAGAAAAGAGGACGGGCGAGCAGAACATTCCCGCGATTCAATGCCTTGACCGGTGTGCCTGAAGGAACTCCATAATCCAGCCCTTGATGCATGCTCTGAGTTTCGCCATTAAAGACGCGCGCAGTTCCAAAAACATCGGAAATCGGCGCCGAAACCGGCGGAACGAAGTTCCCCTGCCATTCCTGTTCGGGGTTCAGATGTGAGAAGACGCCTTCCTTGAGCGTCCGCTCCTGCTTGATCTCAACGACTTGGTCTGCACTGGGCTCGGTAAATTGCTTGGCGACGCTAACGGCAATATGCCGATACTTTCCCTTGGCAATATAAACCGGTCGATTTAGTGAGATTTCTCCGTTGTCGGAGGTATGCGCGGTCAGGGCGAGTGAATACTTGCCGGGGTGAGTCTCGAGGCTGACACCCGCAATGCCAAGCCACAGTTTCTGTTGCGGATCGAAGGAGAAGAAGACATCACGGTCCATCCATCTTCCAGAAATGCTCTTCAGGTGTCGCGGTGAGTTTATCTCAAAGAGAATCGGCGAACCGTTCATCAGGCGCGATGGTTGCCATTGGACGAGAAGAGGCACGGTTCCCTTGGTCGGGCTGCTAGCGGATGCGCCGATGACGAAGATGCTGAATACGCAGGCGAACGAGCCAAGCGAACCAAGGGTCAATTTGACTCTCATGGTTTCAGGGCGGCTCGGGTCTCTGAAGGGGTTAGCCGGGATACGCGAGGGTCGGTGAGTGTTCCGCTGATGCTAAATCCTGAAGAATCGTCACGAAGCAATTTAAGACTCAGAACCTGGGTCAGCGATGCAGTACCACTCACGTGGAAGATGTCGTCGGCCGTTTCGAGTTGCCCGGCTCGAACATCAAGCGTGCCCTCTTGCAACAGCAGATGAGCAGTCAAATGACGCATTTGCAATGGAGAGGCAGCCGAAGCGAGCACCAGGTGCGGAAGCTCTCCCGAGAGTGCATCGACTTGCAGAGTAGCGGTAGCGGAAGAGAACAATTCTGAGGGTACAAGCCCCGACGCACTCGCGCGATAAGTTGCTGTAGCTGTTCCGGTGATCCAATCGTCACTCATAGCCGCGGCCAGCTGCGCCAAGTCGATTTGCTGAAATGTGCCATTGCCAACATACTGCGGTGGTTTCACGGTAAAGTCGGCCCGCCACTCGCCGCTGTGCTGGCCTCCAAGAAAATCTGCTTGCAGATCAGTGAGGCGAATCTTGCCCTCACTGAGCTGAATGTCGGTTGTGACGTTTGTGGCGTCCAGCTTACCCACAAGCAGCCGGTCCGCTTTCAGCTTGGCGGAGGCACTCACTTTTAAGAGGAAAGAACTGCCGGACGTGAAAGAAGAGGAAATCGTGCGATACCAAGGTTCTGGGGTAGCCCCGGGGTTGAGCAATTGGTTCAGACGGGAGATCGCGATCTCGTCGGCATGAAGATTGAAGTGAAACTCGCATCCGGATCCTGTTACACAAGGCCGCGCGGCCGTCATTGAGCCGCGCCACGACGTACCAGCAGCGGAAGCGACAAGCTTTTCGACCGCAACTTGATCTTGCTTCAGGTGGAGATTCGCGGAGCTGATCTCGAGCGGTGCGTTGAGTCCGCTTACTTGAGCGCGAATTGCGTGTAGCTGGACGGTGCCCACAACCCTAGGTGGCTCAACATCAGACCATTGTCCGGCAAGCTGTAGGTTTACTTTCGCTGCTCCGTCGGCGTTGAGGTGAAGTGCAGGAATTCCAAGCAGCCGCGCTGCTGTCAATAGTTTTTTCAACTGCGCTTCGCCTTGGATTTCAAAATCGTACCCTTGTTGCCAAACACGGCCCTGTACGCTTAACGGGGCGGCCTTCCCAAGGGCAACATGGACCGGGCCAACTGCTAGATACTGGGGTGTGTCCGGTCTCGCAGCGGGATTGGAGAGCAACTTGGTGTGTCTCGGCGATAGCAAAAAGGGGACCGTTCCCAGTGCAATATTGGTATCGTCATTCCTAGACATCAGTTGCAAACCAGCAGCCTGGCCAGAGCCGTCCCAAGCTGGAGAGACTGAGCCGGCGCCGGGTTGTACGGTCCACTGGCCATTGAGTGCTCCGGACGCGACCAAATCCTGCGGTATAGCGCCATTGGTATGTCGCGCAAAAAACAGGAGTGATTGAACGGGAAGGTCTCGGGCGAGAAATATCAAATTGTAATTTCGAAATGAGAATAAGTGATGAATTTGCCCATTGATGTCGAAATTGCCATCGCCCACAGGTGAATGGCATGCAATCTCAGAAACGCTGTCTTCTGTTGAAGCATATCGGCCCGTGCAGCGGGTTTGGAGACGAAGCTTGTCAGTTGGGATGACATCATAGCGGTGAAAATCATCCGCAGAGCCCAGTGCAATGACCGCAAGATCAGTTGGTGTTCCGGTGAGCGTAAGATTCAGGCTTACCTCCCCTCTCCAACCCGTATCAGTGCCGTAGGCCAGCTTGGTCAGTTGTCCAAGTTGTCCTCCGTTCCAATCAAGAGTGAACTGGACTGGTGTTTGGCGTAAGGATTCGGCTCGGTGCCAAGATCCGCGGAGTTGCAGTACACCCGTATCCGTCAGGTTAAAGTTGCTGCTGACCGGCCGAGTCTTCAGACGGATTTGCCATTCGTCCTCCGATTCCTGCCACAAGGCAAAATCTGCTTCCATCAGGGCGTAGGGCTTCTTCTCCTGACCGAGCTTGAAGTTAATGCGTCCGCGGCTTCCCTCGATGTATGGGAATCCTTTCCGCTTGTCACTTTTGACTTTGGCGGTTGGCGCAACCGCAATCTTTTCTGCCCTCTCTACCACAGTGGATAGGTTCCACCGATCTTGAACGCGCACAAGATTAAGGCTCGGCTCCACAAAGCTAAGTCGTGAGATTTCTAAATGCCCCCGCAGCAGGGAACTGAGGCGCAAAGACGCGACTACTTCATCGGCGCGCAGCATCGGTTCTGCGCCAAAGGCAGGGTCATCGTGAACCACAAAATTTTCGAGATCGAAACCCGGCTGGGGGAGAAATCGTACGCGAACAGAGCCGACATCAACGGGCCGATCGAGAGCTAGACTGATCGAGCTCACGATGCGTGTTTTCAGCCGATTCGCTCCAGGACGCACAAGGAACAGAACCGCGAGCGAAACAACTGCGCATATCAAGACTCCGCGCTTGGAGCGCAAGAAGCTCATCGCACAATCCTGAGAGTACGGCGCCAGCGAGTTTCGTCAAAGAAGTGAATGACGACGTGTGCCAGGAATCCAATTCGCTGGCTGAATCCCTTCTGAAGATATTGGTCGGCCGGTGTCTCAAAAGACCAGTAGATAAACAAGGGTCGGCCGATCAGGTTTTCACGCGGCACAAATCCCCAATAGCGGCTGTCATAGCTGACATCGCGGTTGTCACCCATGGCGAAGTATCGATCCGATGGCACCACGATGTCGTTGCCCTCGATGTACTGGTGCATAGTCAACTGCCATTCCGGAACGACGTTGTTGAATTCGGAAGGTGGCACAGCCGGAAAATCGTCGCGGTAGGGATTCGCGCTGTCATTGCCCTGCTGGTGAATCACGTAAGGCTCACTCAGTTGTTGGCCATTGCGATACACCACGCCATTACGCAAGTGAATGTGGTCACCCGGTACGCCAATGATGCGCTTCACGACGTAGAGACCAGGTTCCGCAGGGTGAAGGAATACCACAATATCGCCATCGTGAACATCTCGATAGGGCAACACCGGTCCGAGCCAGCGTGTTCGGGGAGAAAACTGCTCGCGATTGACGAAAACGTGATCGCCGATCAACAGGGTGTTCTCCATGGAACTGGACGGAATTTCAAAAGCTTGCACAATAAAAGTAATGATGAACAGGCCGGTTACGAGCACAGCCGCCAGGGATGCGAGGAATTCGATTGTAGTTTCACGCGGCTTTTCCGGTTTTAGTTCTTCTTTGTTAGCCACTGAGTAGGTCTCTATTCCTGGTTAGTGGACCAGCCGAAATGTTCTGTCCCAACGCGTGATTTGAAATAAATGAGTCAGCGCGTAGGCCAAGTGAAAAAGTTTATCACCCGGACTCCCAGCCCCAGGCGTTTCCTCGGCAGCGTTCTTAACCGACCAATAGATCACCCAAGGAGTACCGATGATATTTTCTCGTGGAACGAACCCCCAATAACGGCTGTCAAGGCTCTCATCCCGATTATCTCCCAGGGCAAAATAGCACCCTTCTGGAACAATGAGTGCGCCATCCTCGACGAGCTTATGCATTTGCAGCCACCATTTGCTGGTCACATCCGGAACCGGAACTGATAATCGCGGGAAATCATCACGAAAGGCATCGTGCACCTGCGAAATGTGTCGAACATATGGTTCGCTCTGAGCCACGCCGTTCACATAGAGAACGGTCTTGCTCATACGTATGCGGTCACCCGGTACACCAACTACGCGTTTGACAAAATGCTGGCTGGGGTTCACGGGATAATGAAAAACGACGATGTCCCCGCGTTTCACTGGACGATAGGGCATGATACGGTCCCAAGTACCACCACCTCCATAGCGAAGCTTGTTCACCAGCAGGTAATCGCCGATCAGGAGCGTGTTTTCCATAGATTCGGAAGGAATCTGAAATGCCTGGACCACGAACGTAATCACGAAAATGGCGATCACCACAGTTGTCAGGAGCGATTGCAACGAGGCCAGCCAGTCCGTCTGCTGCCGTTGAAAGGTCATGACTTTATGGCCACAGGCCTCCGTGGCTGCGTTCGTGAGGTAGCGATGGGCAGCGACCGCAAATATTCCAAAACTTGTTGTGCCGCGCCCTGCTCCGCATTTTTCTTGGTAGTACCTTGTGCACGACCCACGAACTCGGGTTCGGGCATATCGCCGCTTTGCAAGCGAGCTTCGACCGTAAAAGTCTTGCTATGCTCGGGCCCTTGCTGGTTTACAAGAACATAGACAGGCTGAGGATGTCCCATCGACTGAAGTTTTTCCTGCAGAGCCGATTTGAAATCGGTCAAGGGCAAACTGCTGCCATTACGCGCGATTCTCTCCAACTCCGGGGCGATAACGTGGGGCACTACCACACGTCGTACACTTTCCAAACCACCATCCAGGTACATTGCTCCGAGTACGGCCTCGAAGGCATCCACCAACAGAGCCGGTTTGTGGCGCCCACCGCTTTTTTCCTCGCCTCGACCGAGTCGCAAAAACTGACCAAGCTCCAAATCCTGCGCCACCCGGATGAGATGCTTCTCGCTCACTAAATGAGCCCGAAGTTTTGATAACTCTCCTTCACGAAAGTGGGGAAAAGTTCGGAACAGCTCCTCAGTTGTAATCAGGCCGAGAACCGCGTCGCCCAGGAATTCGAGTTGCTCGTTATCTGCGGCTCGTGTGCCCGGGGAAGAAGCCAATTCGACTTCGCGCGCCTGCGAGCTGTGTGTAAGCGCCTGCTCGAGCAACTCCGGCCGCATGAAATGATAAGCGAGCGTTTGCTGCAATTCGGCAGTGTTATGAGACTTCATCGGTGATACGGCGTCAGGAAGCAATGATTTTGAAAGCCAGTGTCGCCACCTCGCGCTTACTGCGAAGATGGATTCGAATTTTGGGCGGCACCAGAAGGCGGCTTAGCTGGAGTGGATGGAGTCCCACCCGTGAGTTGCACCAGTCGATCGCGTTCGCGCCTTGCCAAAGTGCCAGCGGATGTATTCTCCTGAGTCAAATCCACGGCCCGATTGGCTTCCTTAAGAGCCTCAGGATATTTTCCTTGATTATCTAACGCGATGGCCAGACGCAGCACGACGACGGGATCAGGCTGCGACGGTAACGCATCGATCGATTTGCGGAATTGGCTTTCCGCCTCCGTGTAGTTCTTCTGGTTAAATGCGACGGTGCCGAGAACTGAATATGCTGAAGATCGCAAGTAGCCTTTATACGCATCCACTTTCTCCTGCGGAGTGCCTGCAGGAACCGCGACGTCCGTATCGACGGTTTGCAATGCGTGCTGCGCATCTTTTTGAGCTTCGGCAAAACGTTGGTCTCTGTCAAGATCGGTGTCGCGCGTTCGTTCCGCGATTACTTCCGCCGCGCCGATGAGCGCCTCCGGGTCATCAGGGTCGATCTGCAATACTTTTTGTGCCATGGCCGCCATCTTTTCGGCGTTGTTAGTCTGTTGATAATCATGCATTGCTTGCCGATACAGGAGGATGCGTAGCTCGCTATCGGGAAATTTGGCGGCGAAGTCGTCAGCAGATTTCTCCATTGCGGCGGGATCGTTCGCATTCTTTACGGCTGCCTGATACGCGTCGAACTCCGGTTGGGTCTTGGCTTGCGGCGGGCGTTTGGTTCCCGGAGTTGAAGATGGCTGAGACGCACCGGCTTGGCCGCCTGCCTGGGATGATGGTTTCTGCTGATTGGGCGTCTGCTGCGATTGCTGGGACAATGCAAAACCCGACAATACCAGCAACAGCAGCGGTAGTTGTTTCATATCGTCTCCTCACTTGCAAGTCTAGTTATTGCGTGCAGATGCAACAAGCGTTCTTCAGTTGTTCGTTTCCGCTGATCGTTTTGGAGGTTCGTACGGCTGCTGCAGGCCGTGTTCGGCCGCAGCTTTGGCCTCAGGCAACGCAACACTGGCATTCAGGGCTGCGCGATAATGATCGAGCGCTGCCGCACGGTCCTCTTGCAGATCAAAAATTCTTCCCAGATAGATGTGTGACCACGCAACTACCTTCGGTTCCTTGCTGACTCCAAGCGCTTGCTGAAAGTAATTACGTGCACCCTGCATATCGCGGTTCATGGTCGCAACCTGTGCCAGGATGAACAGAGCCCGGCCGTGGTCCTCAGTATTGGCCTGCAAGGCTTCCTGAGCGAGTTTCTTTGCGTTCTCGCTGTCTCCTATGGCCAGCCGTTGTTCGGCGGTTACGAGCAAGGCTGGTTTCGTGGTTCGCGAAAGGCGCACCAATTCGGGATCCGCATTGGACGCAAATTGTATCTGCGAGGCTCGCCGCTGTTCTTTGTGCAAATCGATACTGAGTAGCAACCCACTGTAAGCATTGCGCATACCCGTCGGGCTCTTCTCGAACTGAAGCAATGCGTCGTAGAAATACGGCGCTAAAATATAGCCCTGCTCCGCCGCCTGCTGAATCGCGACTTGTCTTTCGGCTTCCGGCGCCTTGGATGAGAACCCAGTCCTCGTCTCGATCGCCCGAATCAACGACTCGGTGACGAGAAGGGAGACATCATTCTTAAAGCTTTCGTCCATCGGCGCCTTCTTGACCTGTTCCAAGAGCGGCTTTAATCGATCCATCTCTGCCGGATACTTCATCGCAAGTGGATCAAGCAAATAGTGAAGATAAGTGTGGCGAATCTGCTCAACTTTGAGCGTCGACCTATTTCCGGGTGAAATGACGAGATAGTAATCGGTTCCGTAGTCTCGGGCGTTGGTTTGATCGGGAGCCCCCATAGGATCGAGAAACACCGTGAAAGTGTGTCCCAGATAACCCGCCGAGGGGAGCTTCAAATAGATTTCGGTATCGAACAAAACCTTAGACAACGGGTCGTGATAGAGAGTGGTTAAGCTAGCGTAAGCCCCCTTGTTACGTTCCCAAATAGCGTGTAACCCGGCGACATCATAGAATTTCTGAACGATGGGAACAAAACCTGCGATCTGCAGAGCATCCGGCGGCAAATCAGCTTCTTTTACCTTGAGTTGAAAGCCTGGCGGGCCTTCGAGAAATAGAGAAAGAGAAACATATTGCGCCAAGGTGCGCGAGGGATCACGTTGCAGATGGTCCTGGTAAAACTTGCAAAGTACTTGGGTCTCCTCTTTAGCCTGGTCAAATGTCTGACTGGCCTTTGCGACTTCGTTGCGCACCTGTTGCCGCAGCGACGAAGAGACATTCAATCCCTCGTCATAGCCGCACGTATTTATGGCCGTTAACACGGTGAATAGAGTCTCGCTGGTATCCAACGAAACCGGGGGAGCGCTCTGCGCGACCGACACTTGCGCTGCCATGCCAACGAGAATGGCAGCGGCGAGGCTTCGCAGCTTTAAGTCCAGAAAACCTCCACTGATAGCTTGAAATGTGAGCGCTACTTGTCAGTTTAAGAGCTTCTGAGCAGAGGGTCAATCGAGCAGACTCATCGGTAGTGGTGCAGTTTGTTAAGGAAGCGGGCCAAACGCGCGATTGTTGTGTCGCAAAAAGCGCGACACGACGCGCGGCTCGCCCAGGCTCTCGCGGCGCAAAAGAGGCTTGCTCGGGATGACAACGAAACTGCACCACTACCGACTCATTCCCCGCACGCCGCATAAACGGCAAAATCAGAGGTTTTCAACCTTTGACGCTGACCTTGGAAAACGACAGAATTGCCGTTCCCGCAGTTGGCCGACCCATGAAAGTTGCGGGGCGAAAGGTA
>Ga0187777_10002659_pt1 | contig 11365 bp, 12 predicted proteins | sample 1015_Q2_SP5_10_M_FD_132416 | JGI IMG/M metagenome (GOLD analysis project Ga0187777, IMG submission 132416) | Tropical peat soil microbial communities from peatlands in Department of Meta, Colombia - 1015_Q2_SP5_10_MG | ecosystem: Environmental > Terrestrial > Soil > Wetlands > Peat | place...
CGCGGCGCAGGCGCCGGCGCCCACGCCGGACGAGGGGCACGCGCTGCTGTACGAGCTGGCAGAGGTCCTGGAACAGGAAGGCGAAGTCGCGCGAGCCCTGGCGGTCTGCATGGAGCTGCAGGCCGACGCCGGCAGCTATCGCGACGTCGGCGAGCGGATCGAGCGCCTGATGAAGGTGCAGACCGGAGGGTAGGGCGCTGATCCGCCGGTTGACGTACGTCGCCTTCTTCCTGGAAGTCGGCCTCCTGCTGCTCGTGCTCCCCTGGTCGGGGTTCTGGGAGCACAATTACTTCGCCGATCTCTGGCCCGGCGTTCACGACCTCATCACGAACAATTTCGTGCGCGGGGCGATCAGCGGTCTCGGCGTCGTCAATCTGCTCGCCGGCCTCGCCGACCTCGCCCTGATGTTCGGCGCGCGTCATCTCCCGCCAGACCTCCGGACGTTTGGACGTTCGGACGTTTCGTGATCCTCTGCCTCGTGACTGACCGGCGTCGTCTCGCCGGGTCGTCTGGTCTCGAGGCCGCGAAAGCCTGCCTCCGCGCGCAGGCCGTGTATGCCGTTGAGGCCGGCATCGACTGGATTCAGGTCCGCGAGCACGGTCTCGAAGCCGCGGGCCTGGCGGCCATCGTGACGGACGTTGTCGACGCCGCGCGAGGCAGCGCCACGCGTGTCATCGTCAACGATCGTCTCGACGTCGCGCTGGCCTGTGGCGCCGACGGTGTGCACCTGCGCGGCGATTCGGTGCCCGCGGCCGACGTCCGGCGCCTGGCGCCGGCGGGATTCCTCGTCGGTCGCTCCGTCCATTCCGCGGCGGAAGCTGCGGCAGCCGGGCCCGTGGACTACCTGATTGCCGGCACGGTCTTCTCGACTGTGTCAAAGCCTCCCGATCGGACGCTCCTTGGACTATCCGGGCTGCACGCGGTGGTCGGCGCCGCGCGCGTCCCCGTCCTCGCGATCGGTGGAATCGATACCGTCCGGATGCACGAAATCGCGCGGGCCGGCGCAGCCGGGGCGGCCGCGATCGGCCTTTTCATGTCCGCGGCGGCTCACGCCGATAACGTGTGTCGAGCGGGTTCCCTCGTCGACGTCGTGCGGCGGGCACGAGCGAGGTTTGACACCACGCAATCGGGTTCCTAACATTCAAGCGATCAGGTCGATCATGGCGGCTCCTGCCCCAGGCGGATTCGGACGAAAGCTGCGCGTCGCGCGCGAGCGCCGAGGGGTTTCGCTGCGTCAGATTGCCGAGGCGACGAAGATCTCGGTCGCGGCGCTCGAGGCGCTCGAGCGCAACGACATCTCGCGCCTGCCGGGCGGGATCTTCAGCCGCGCGTTCGTCCGCGCCTACGCGCTCGAAGTCGGTCTCGATCCCGAAGAAACGCTCCAGGAATTCATCGCCCAGTTCCCGCACGATTCCATCACCGCCGGCCATCCCGCGCAGACCGCCGCCGAAGATCATGAAGCGGTCGAGAGCAGCCGTCAGATGGCGAACGCCTTCGTCCGGCTGATTCTGGTGAGCGTGCCGCTGATCGGGCTCTTGTTGTACTTCACCGGACCAGGGTCGCGGCATCCCCGATCGGCGCCCGCGCCGGCGCCGGCCGCGGCGCCGGCTCCGGCACCACCTGCGGTGACGGTCCCGGCTCGCACGGATTCTCCGGCGGCTTCCGAATCGACGGCGCCGGCCGCCTCGGAAGAACCGAAACCTTCGTCGGAAGAGCGTTGATCGGGCCTACTCCACTCGTCGACTTCTTCAAACGCGGAGAAGTCGCGCGCGATGTCCGGCTGCTGGCCGCGCAGGGAGCGTTCGCGCCGCGCGCGACCGAGCAGATCGCGATTCTCGTGTTGCTGCTGGACGATGCCGATCCCGAAGTGCGCGGCGAGGCGGATCGGACGATCAACCGCATTCCCGAAGACGTCCTCAAATCCTTCCTCGGCCGCTCCGACGTGCCCGTTTCGGTCCGTGAATTCTTCGCCGACCGCGGCGTGTTCCCCGACGAGACGCCGGCCATCGAGTTCGACGAGCCGCTGATTGACACGAGTCCGGCGTCGCCCGATCTGGAGGGCGAAGACGAGAGCGGCGACCGCGACAGTGTGGTCCAGAAACTGGCGCAGATGAATTTTCCGGACCGCCTGAAGGCGGCAATGAAAGGCTCGCGCGAAGTGCGCGCGATTCTGGTGCGTGATCCAAACAAGATGATCTCGGCGGCGGTGCTGAGCAGCCCCAAGCTGACCGAGGCCGAGGTCGAGAGTTTCGCCCGGATGACGAGCATCTCGGAAGACGTGTTGAGGATTATCGCGTCGAACCGGACCTGGCTGAAGAACTACGGCGTCGTGTCGGGGCTGACGAAGAACCCGAAGACGCCGGTCGCGATGTCGATGAATCTGATGATGCGCCTGAACGGCCGCGACCTGGCGCAGCTCTCGGTCGATCGGAACGTTCCCGAAGCGTTGCGGATCGCGGCGCGCAAGAAGGCGGCCGCGGCCACAGACAAGGGTTAGGTCAGCGCTTCTTCTTCCGTTTCTTCGTCCAGTCACGTCGCATTTCGGCCAGACCCTCCATGAAGACCGCGGCCCGTTCGCGCTCGTCTTCGCTGCCGAGCGCCTTCAGCAGATCGAGCGCCCGCGTGAGGTCCTGCTGAATCGTTTCGGGCGTCGTCTTGAAGTAGAGCCGCTTGATCTCGGCAATCGTGTCGTCGGCGGAGAGCATCCGGAACTTCACGCGTGCCTCCGGATCGACCGCCGGAACGCCTCGAGCGGCAGCGTGTTCAAGACCTGCGTGGGCTCGAGCCAGGCGCGGCGCGCGACCGACACGCCCCACCGCAGGGATCCGAATGCGGCGCGCGAGTGGGCGTCGCTCGAGATGACCACTCGCACGCCGTGGTCGCGCGCGAGCCGGGCGTGCGCGTCGCCCAGGTCGAGCCGCTCCGGCTGGCTGTTGATCTCGAGCGCGACGCCCTTCGCCGCAGCGGCCCGAACAATGGCGGGTACGTCCATATCGTGGCCCTCACGCCTCAAGATCAGACGGCCCGTCAGGTGACCGATGATGTCGACCTGCGGATGCGCGATCGCTTGCAGAAGCCGGTCGGTCATCTGCGCCGCGTCCTGATTGAAGCCGGAGTGAACGGAGGCGACGACGACATCGAGGGCGGCGAGGCAGTCGTCGGCGAGATCGAGGCGCCCGTCGAGGCCGATGTCGCACTCGATGCCGGCGAGCAGCCGGATGCCGATGGATTCGGCGTCGAGCGCGCGGATGCGGGCCGCGTGGGCGAGGGCCCGCCGTTCGTCGAGTCCGTTCGCCATCGCGAGCGCCTTGCTGTGGTCGGTGACGGCGATGTATTCGAGGCCCGCTTCGCGGGCCGCGAGCGCCATGGCGCGCAGGTCGTCGCGGCCGTCGCTCTCGGTGGTGTGGAGGTGCAGGTCGCCGCGCAGGTCCGCGCGATCCACGAGCCGCGGAAGCGTTCCGCTCTCGGCGGCGGCGATCTCGCCGTGCATCTCGCGCAGCTCCGGCGCGATCCAGGCCAGCCCGAGCGACGCGTAGACCTCCTCCTCCGTCTCACCCGCGACGCGGGCGCCGTCGTGGACGCGAAAGACACCGTACTCGTTCAGCTTGAGGCCGCGGCCGATGGCCCTGTCGCGCAGCGCGATGTTGTGGGCCCTGGATCCGGTGAAGTACTGGAGTGCGGCGCCGCGGCTTTCCGGGGCGACGAGCCGCACGTCGGCCTGAAAGCCGCCGGGCAGCAGCACGCTCGACTTGGTCTCGCCCTTTCCCAGGACGCGCTCGACGCCCGGATACGCGACGAAGTCGTCCATCAACGTCGGTGACGCGCCGGCCGCCAGGAGATCCAGATCGCCGCAGGTGTCGCAGCCGCGGCGAAGGCTGCCGACCGCCGTAATCGAGGCGGCCGATTGACGGTCGCCGAGGTACGCGATGAGCGACCGGGACGCGTCGAACGCCTTGGCCAGCAGATGCCGGCCCTGATGGCGCTTCCGCTCCTCGAGAGCTTTCACGATGAGCGCCTCCTTCTTCGCGCCCATCCCTCGAAGCGTCCGCACGCGTCCGGCGGCGGCCGCCTGCTCGAGATCCTCGATCGTCCGAATGTTCAGTTCGCGGTAGAGCGCGGCAACGGTTTTCGGTCCGACGCCCTGCAGGTGCAGCAGGTCGAGCACGGTCGAGGGAAATTCGGCGGCGAGCTCGCGGCGGAACTCCGCGTCCCCGGTCGCGCCGATCTCGAGGATGCGTGCGGCCAGGTCCTTGCCGATCCCCGGAATCTCGCGCAGGCCGGCGTCATCGAGCGATGCCAGCGTGTGCGGATGGTTGGCGGCGATGTCGGCGCCGTTGCGGTACGCGCGGATCTTGAACGGATTGTCGCCCTTGATCTCGAGGAGATCGGCAATCTCGCGCAGGATGCGCGATATACCCGCGTTATCCAACCCGAAGTCCCTCGCGCTCGATGCGGTAATCGAGCACCCGCGCACCGCCCGCGGCGAGCGCGGCGGCAATCGCCGGCCGTGCGCCGGGCGGGCCGTAGCAGAACAGGCAACCCCCGCCGCCGGCGCCGCAGACCTTCGCCGCCGTCGCGCCGGCAGCCGTGGCGCGCGCGACGAGCGCCTCGATCGCCGGCGTCGTGACCCCTGGCGCCAGACGTTTCCGGTTGTTCCATTCTTCCGCGATGTGCCGGCCGACCGAATCCCAGTCGCCGCGCTCGAGCGCCGTCCGCATTCCGGCGGCCGTATCGCGAATGCGCTCGAAGCAGTCGAAGATCGCCTGGTCGCCGTCGATGTGGCGCTTGGTGATCTCCCAGTTATTGGTCCCGGAATTTCTCGGCGCGCCGGTGTAGGCCAGGACGATCCGGCGTTCGAGCTCCGCAGGGTCGATGTCGAGCGCCACGCGGCGGATGCCGTCGACCGCGAGCTCGATCGACGCGATGCCGCCGTAGAACGCGGGCCGGTAGTCCTGGACGCCGGTCGGCACATGGATCGTCTGGCATTCGACGTTCATCGCGGTTTCCATCACGGCGCCGCCGTCCTCAGGCGCGCCCGTCCAGCGGGCCAGCGCGGCGCAAAGCGCGATGGCCAGCGCCGACGAGCCCGCGATGCCGGCGCCCGCCGGCGATTCACCCCGCGTGGTCACCGCGGCGCCGGCGATGCCGTAGTGCCGGGCCGCGCGGGCGAGGAGCGGCAGCGGTCCGTCCGGATCGAGGTCCGCGGCTCGGGACGCCGACATCCGACGGTCGACGTCGACGGCGCGGAGATCGACGATGCCCGGCCGAGACTCGATCTCGACGTGCGCGCGCAGGCTGATCGCCGCGTTCAGGGTCGAGGCGCCGGGATGAAAAAGGTAGAGCGGCCAGATGTCGATGGTGCCGCCCGCGAGATCGATGCGGGTCGGCGCAGACGCCGAGATGCGCACGGCCTCGAATTATACGTACAATCTTGCGCATGCCGCCCGCGCTTCGTCGACAGATCGGCCAGCTGCTGATCGCGGGCTTCGACGGCGTGCAGGTACCGGTGGAGCTCCGATCGCTCGCGCGCGAGTTCGGGCTCGGCGGCGTCATCCTCTTCGCCCGGAACATCGTCGAGCCCGAGCAGGTCGCCGAGCTCTGTTTCGAAGCGGCCCGCCTCGTGCCGGACCTGCCGCTCTGGGTCAGCGTCGATCAGGAGGGCGGCCGCGTGGCGCGCCTGAAGGCGCCGTTCACCGAGTGGCCGCCGATGGCGACACTCGGGAGGAGCGGGGACGTGACGCTCGCCGAGCGTTTCTCACGCGCCCTCGCGGCCGAGCTGAAAGCGGTCGGCATTTCACTCGACTTCGCGCCCGTTCTCGACATCCACACGAACCCGAAGAACCCGATCATCGGCGACCGCGCCCTGGCCGGCACCGCGGATGGTGTGGCGCGGCTGGGCGCGGCAATCATTCGCGGCCTGCAGGCCGAAGGCGTCGCCGCGTGCGGCAAGCATTTCCCCGGACACGGGGATACGCAGGCCGACTCGCACCTCGAGCTGCCGCTGGTGGAGCACCCACCCGACCGCCTCCGTGCCGTCGAATTCGTGCCGTTCAGGGCCGCCGTCCAGGCCAATGTCGCGACGATCATGACGGCGCATGTCCTGGTGCCGTCGCTTGACGAGACGCGGGCCGCCACGTTGTCGTCGCGCGTCGTCGAGACGATTCTGCGCGGGGAGCTCGGGTTCGAGGGGGTGATCCTGAGCGACGACCTCGAGATGAAGGCGATCGCCGCCGAGCATCCGATCCCATCGGCGGCCGTCGAAGCGGTGGCGGCCGGCTGCGACGGCGTGCTGATCTGCAGCGGCAATCACGACGTCCAGGCGAGGAGCCTCGAGGCGCTCGTGCACGCCGTCGAGGACGACACGCTGCGGCTGTCGCGTGTCGAGGACGCCCTCAAACGGCACCAACGGGCGAAGGAGCGTTTTCTCGCGGCGCCGGTGGCTGCGCGGCCGTTGACCGGACGGGCGCTCCGGCAGGCGCTCGGCCGCGACGACCATCATCGTGTCGCCGCCGAAATGGCCCGATTCCTCTGATGGTCAAGCCGAGAGCCCTGCACCGGGGGTCGCGCATCGCCGTGATCGCTCCGGCCAGCCCATTCGAGCGCGACGAGTTCGATCGCGGTGTCCAGGAGCTGCGGCGTCTCGGATTCGATCCGGTGTACGACGAGTCGGTCTTCGCCCGCCATCGCGCCTTTCTCGCCGGCCCGGCCGAGGTTCGCGCGCGGGCATTCCTTTCTGCGTGGCGCGATCCCGACGTCTCGGCGCTCATTGCCGTGCGCGGCGGGTACGGGAGCGCTCACTTGCTGCCGTTCCTGAAGGATGACGAGCTGCGAAGAACGCCGAAGGCGTTGATCGGCTACAGCGACGTCACCGCGCTCCTGAATTTTCTGACGATCGGCTGCGGGATCGTCGGTTTTCACGGCCCGATGCTCGATCGGCGGTTGTCGCGTCCCGGCGAGGGCTACGACGAACGTTCGTTTCTCGGCGCATTGTGCGCCGTCAAGCCGCTCGGCGAGCTCGTCCCGCCGTCGCTCGAGGCGATTCGCCCGGGAGATGCGGCCGGCGTCCTGTTCGGCGGCAATCTCACCCAGCTCGTGTCGTCGCTCGGGACGCCGTTCGCGTTCGACCCGCCGCCGGGATTCGTGCTGTTCGTCGAAGAGGTTGGTGAGCGGCCGTATCGTCTCGACCGGATGATGACCCAGCTGGCCCAGGCGGGGATCATGGCTCGCGCCGCGGCGATCGTCGTGGGTGAGCTCCCCAAGTGCGACGAGCCCGGGGGCTCACCGTCGGGCCGAGGGGTCATGGCGGATTTCCTCGCCGAATTTCGAGGGCCGGTGGTCGCGGGATTTCCGTCAGGCCATACCAACGGCCCGGCGATGACGCTGCCACTCGGCGTCCGGTGCCGCGTCGTCGCGGATCCGAGGCCTCGCCTCATCGTCGAAGAAGCGGCGGTTGCGTGATCCGTTTCTCATGAAGATTCATCTGATTGGCGTCTGCGGCACCGCGATGGCGACGTTGGCCGCGCTGTTGCGAAGCAAGGGCTTCACCGTCCAGGGCTCCGATCAGGACGTGTATCCGCCGATGAGCGATTTCCTTGCCGCCGAGGGTATCGAGACGATGAACGGCTATGCGGCCGCGCATGTCACCGGCGACCTCGACCTCGTGATTGTCGGCAACGCGATCTCGAGGGGCAACGTCGAGCTCGAAGAGGTGCTGGACCGGAAGATCCGGTACTGTTCGCTGCCCGAGGCGGTGCGCGAGCATTTTCTGTGGGGCGCGCGCTCGATCGTCATTGCCGGGACGCATGGGAAGACCACCACGACCGCGCTCACGGGCTGGCTGTTGACCCACGGCGATCTCGACCCGAGCGTCCTCGTCGGCGGGATCGCGCGCAACTTCGGCGCGAATGGATCGAGCTATCGCGTCGGACGTGGCCGCGATTTCGTGATCGAGGGGGATGAGTACGACAGCGCGTACTTCGACAAGACGGCGAAGTTCCTGAAGTACCTGCCGGATATCGCGGTCGTGAACAACATCGAGTTCGATCACGCGGACATCTACGCCGACGTCGAGGCCGTCACGCTGGCGTTCCGCCGGTTCGTCAACCTCGTGCCGCGGCGCGGCCTGCTGCTGCTCGGTGCGGACACCGAGCGGTCGAGGGCGCTCAAGGCTGCCGCGGTCTCTCGCGTGGCGCTCTTCGGCACGTCCGAGGACGCCGACTGGCACGCACACGACATCCAGCCGACGCCCTCCGGCTCACGGTTTCGTGTGCGGTATGCGGGACAGCCGTTCGATGAATTCGAGGTGCCGCTGGTCGGGACGCACAACGTCAGAAACGCGACCGCCGCGATTGCCGTTGCGACCGAGGCCGGCATCAGCCCGGAACGCATCCGCGAGGGGCTCAACGCGTTCGCCGGCGTGAAGCGCCGGCTCGAGATCGTCGGCGTGGCCGATGGCGTCACCATCTACGACGACTTCGCGCACCATCCAACCGCCGTGGCGGAGACACTCGCCGGCCTTCGGGCCGCGAGTCCGTCGGCACGGCTCTGGGCGATCTTCGAACCGCGATCAGCCTCGTCCTGCCGGCGGGTCTTCCAGGAGGACTTCGCCGCGGCGTTCGCGGCGGCCGACGAGACGCTGATTGCGCCGGTGTTTCGATCGAAGCTGCCGGAATCCGAGCGTCTGTCGGTGCCGGATCTGGTCCACGATCTGCGGTCGCGCGGGCAGTCTGCCCGAGCGGCGGATTCCCTCGATGACATCGTCGCGACGGTCGTTCGCGAGCATCGGCCCGGTGACCTGGTTGTGCTGATGTCGAACGGCGGCTTTGGCGGCATCCATCAGAAGCTGCTGCATGCCGTCGCCGCCGCGGCGGGACGCCGGTGACCGGTCCGTTTCTGCGGCGCGTGGGCGATTCGGCGGTCCTCGTGGAATTCTCCGAGCGCATCGATCCGGACATCAACGACTTCATCGTCCGGTTGGCGGGCGCCGTCGAGGCCAGTGCGATTGCCGGCGTGCGTGATGTCGTGCCGGCGTACGGATCGCTGATGGTCCATTTCGATCCCAGGCGCACCGATTTCGAGGAGCTGTCGACGCGCCTCCGCGCGCCAGTTGCCGCGAGAGAGCCGGCCGGTTCGCGGCCGCCGACGCGCATTCCAGTGTGCTACGAGGGGGAGTTCGGTCCCGATCTCGCGGACGTGGCCGCCGTCCACGGCATCACAGCCTCGGATGTCGTCGCGCTTCACGCCAGACCCACCTATCGGGTGTTCATGCTCGGGTTCATCCCGGGCTTTCCTTACATGGGCATCGTCGACGAGGCGATTGCGACGGCGCGGCTCGATGTTCCGCGGTCGCGAGTGTCGGCGGGCTCGGTCGGGATCGCCGGACGGCAGACCGGAATCTATCCGGCGGACAGTCCCGGCGGATGGCGGATCCTCGGACGCACGCCGGTTCGCCTGTTCGATCCCGCCGCGGCCAAGCCGTTCCGCTTTGCCGCCGGCGATCTCGTCCAGTTCTATGCGATCGATCGCGACGAATTCGATCGCGCGTCGGCGGCGTGAATGGGTGCGATGACGGTCGTGACCGCCGGGCTGCTGACGACGGTCCAGGACGAGGGGCGGTGGGGCTGGCAGTCGCGAGGCGTCCCGGTTGCGGGCCCGATGGATCCACAGTCGCACCGAATGGCGAACGCCCTCGTGGGAAATACGGCCGGAGCCGCCGGACTCGAAGTGAGCTTCGCCGGCCCGGAGCTGGCGTTCGACGACCTGCGCATCATCGCGGTGTCGGGCGGCGTCTGGGACGTGACCGTCGGTGGGCGAGCGGTTCCAATGAACACCGCGGTCGAGGCCGCTGTCGGGCAGCGCGTCAGGCTGGGCACGCGGCGCCGCGGATCGCGGGCGTATGTGGCTGTCGATGGAGGCATTGACGTGCCGCTTGTCTTCGGCAGCCGCTCGACTCACGTGCGTGGCGCGATGGGTGGCTTCGAGGGCCGAGCGCTTCGCGCGGGCGATCGAGTGCCGCTTGGCCAAGGAGGTCGTACCCCTTTCTTGCGGACGTCCAATCTCAAAAAGGGGTACGAGCCCCTTTCGCGCGCGCCTGTTCGGATTTTGCCTGGGCCGCATCTCAATCGGCTGCGCGCCGACACCCTCGATCTGCTCCAGTCGGCGCCGTACACCGTCTCGGCACGATCGGACCGCATGGGATTTCGCCTTGCCGGCCCCCGCCTCGCGCATCGCGGCCAGACCGAGATGCTCTCGGCGCCGACGGCATTCGGCGCGATTCAGGTGCCGCCCTCAGGCGAGCCGATCGTCCTGATGGCCGACCGCCAGACGATGGGCGGCTACCCGATCGCGGCCACGATCATCAGCGCCGATATCGGCATCGCCGGACAGCTTGGACCCGGAGACGCGGTGGCGTTCACCGTGTGCACGCTGCAGGAGGCGATGACCGCGCTCATCGCCCAGGAGCAGACGCTCATGGCCGTCCAGGTCGGCCGATGATGCGCGAGTTGGGGGACCAGCTCGCCGAGCGATTTGGCGCCAGGGCGCGGCGCGACGCGCCGCTCGCTCCTTTCACGACGTTCGGGGTCGGCGGTCCGGCCGACTGGCTCGTCGAGACTCGCGGCGACACGGAGATGATCGATGCGCTGCGTCTGGCTCGTGATGCCGGCGTGCCGGTCACGATCCTCGGCGGCGGCTCCAACGTCCTCGTCTCCGACGCCGGCGTGCGCGGCCTCGTGATCAGGCCTCGCGGCGGGGCGGCGCGGCTCGTGGCCCCGGACGCGGTCGAGGCCGATGCCGCGCTCACGATCAACGGACTGGTCCGCTGGACGATCACCCAGGGCCTGGCGGGTCTCGAAGCATGGGCCGGCACGCCCGGCACGGTCGGGGGCGCCGTCCATGGGAATGCGCATTTCGGCGGCCGCCTGATCGGCGATCTCGTCGTCGCCGTCAGGCTGACGACCCCCGGTGGCGAGGTCCGCGAGTTGCCGCGCGCCGACATGGAGTTCGGGTACGACTCGAGCCGGTTGCAGCGATCCGGCGAGGTCGTGCTGACCGCGACGTTCCGCGTGTCCGCCGGCGAGCCCGGCGCGCTGCGCGCCCGCGCCCGCGAATCGCTCGCGTTCCGGAAGCGGACGCAGCCGCTCGAGTCACCGAGCGCCGGCTGCGTGTTTCAGAATCCATCGCCGGATCGGGACCGCGTGCCCGAAGGCGTTCCCTGGTCCGCCGGCGCGTTAATCGACCGGGCCGGCCTCAAAGGAGAGCTCGTTGGAGGCGCCCGGGTGTCGCTCGCGCACGGCAACTTCATCGTGAACGACGGGCGCGCGACGGCGCGCGACATCCGCGAGCTCATCGAGAAGTGCCGTGCCCG
>Ga0187777_10002660_pt1 | contig 11364 bp, 12 predicted proteins | sample 1015_Q2_SP5_10_M_FD_132416 | JGI IMG/M metagenome (GOLD analysis project Ga0187777, IMG submission 132416) | Tropical peat soil microbial communities from peatlands in Department of Meta, Colombia - 1015_Q2_SP5_10_MG | ecosystem: Environmental > Terrestrial > Soil > Wetlands > Peat | place...
CGCCTCCGTTCTGGTCTGCCTACTGTCGTTGCTTATGGCAGCGACGAAACCGGTCGGGTTGGCCTTCACGCCCTTTTTGCCTCTTACGCGAAAAGCTTGAGAAACAGGTCAAAATCAGCTAATTGATAGTCTCTCCCACTGCCGTTTGGCGGTAGCCATGGAAACTTTTGGAACAACTTCTTTGCCGGAAGGTCTCGCCGCCAAAGTGGTGACGCATACCGAGCTAGAACACTCCGATGAGTGGAGGCGAGCGTTTCAAAACAAATGCAAAGATCACCGCTTTTACGAAATCGTGGAAGAGACATTGGCGAACGATTTCGATTATCGGTATTGGCTGCTGCAAGACGCCGATGGACGTCTTCGCGCGATTCAACCAATGTTCTTCGTCCAACAGAGTTTGGTCGAGGGCGTGCCAGGCAAGGCGCGGGCGCTGGTTGAACTCATCCGCAGAAGATTTCCGCGATTTTTGACGATGCGCGTCTTGATGGTCGGCTGCGCTGCCGGCGAAGGGCATCTTGGTGCGTGCGATCCGAAGGACGAAAATTCGTTGGCTACTGCCTTGCATCGCAGTTTGCGGGCTTATGCGCGCAAGAACAAGGCCGCGCTCGTTGTGCTCAAGGATTTTCCAGCAAAATATCGGCAAACCCTGTCCAATTTTTCAACGAACGGCTACGCCCGCGTGCCGAGTATGCCGATGACGCGACTCCCGCTTAAGTATGCCAGCTTCGACGATTATCTCGCGACGCTCGGTTATATCACGCGCAAAAGTTTGCGCCGGAAATTCCGCAAAACCGAGCGGGCGGCCAAAATCGAGATGGAAGTTGTCCACGATATCGGTCCGTGCATCGACGAAGTCTATCCACTCTATCTCCAAGTTCACCAGCGCTCGCCTATGAGGTTTGAGCAATTGACTAAAGAATCATTCGTTAGGCTGGGACAAACGATGCCGGAACGGGCGCGCTTTTTCATCTGGCGCCAGGAAGGACGCATCGTCGCCTTCAGCTGTTGTTTGATTCATGACGGGAAAATTTACGATGAATGTCTCGGACTGGATTATCGCATCGCGCTCGACTTGCATCTTTATTTTTACACGCTGCGCGACGTTCTGACCTGGGCCATCAAAAACGGATTGAAAGAATATTGCAGCGGTCCTTTGAATTACGATCCGAAGTTGCACCTGGGCTGCGAGCTGGTGCCGCTCGATCTTTACGTGATGCACACACGCGGTTTTTTGAATCCGATTTTCCGGCACGTGTTGAAATACCTGGAACCAACCCGACACGATCCGGTTCTGCGAAAGTTCCCAAACGCGAACGAGCTTTGAGCCCAAGTCTCGACGCCGAACAGCGGATCAATCGAGCGAGCGTGGGTGGAATTTTTGCATACGGCGCCAAGTGCGATCGTACTTTGCGAAAATACTTTCGCAGCCATAGTTGCGCGTGATGGATCGCGCGCCGCAGCGTTTTGCCAATCCCTGGATTGTGCTCGTTTTCGAAATCGTCTTTGTTACTGCGCATGAAACGCTGGTCAAGATTGGTGCGTCGAGAACGGCACGAATCGCCGGCTGGGAATGGACCGGCCTGACCGGACTCGGCTCCGTTTGGATTTGGTGCGCTATCGGCCTGGTCATCCTAAGTTTTCTCTGCTGGATTTACGTTCTGCGATACATTCCGCTCTCGATCGCCTTCCCCCTTTCCCAGGTGGTGCACGTGCTCGTGCCACTGAGCTGCTGGATGTTTTTGTCCGAGCATATTTCGGCGCGACGCTGGTGCGGCATCGCGATAGTTATTCTCGGTCTTTCGGTTATGGCGAAACCGGTCGCAAAAATCGAGGAGCAGTTATGACTGGGCAAACGATCGTGCCTATCGCCGTTTTTGCCATGCAGGCGACTGCGACGGTGGTCGGTCAACTCCTGCTCAAACACGCGATGGAATGCTCGCGGGTCAAAGGCTTCGGCCGTCCACCGACTCTGAAATTTTTTATCGGCGGCGTTTCCAGCCTGACGATCGCCTTTTTCCTCATGATCGGACTGCTGCAACACTTCGATCTGAGCTTTTTTTATCCGATCCAGGGATCGACTGCCGTCATTATCGCCATCGCTGCGACGATTTTTCTGCGAGAAAAGCTTTCGCCTCAATTGATTATTGGCTCGCTCCTGATCAGCGCGGGAATCGTTCTGGTGTCACTCAGTTAATGCCGGCCAAAGTGTTTCGAAAGCGGCGCGGTTGATCATTCGCGTCGTGACCGAATCGGGACGTTGAAATTTTGGATGATCCATCTTGGAGGCGAACCGTTGTTTCCAACGGGCGTAGACAGGATTCGAATAGGCGCCGCAAATATCGCCCCCCACAATTCGACCGGCAGCTCGCAATTGTCTCAGGGCCCAGACAAGATCCACCATCGTAAATCGGCCATTTTCCCAGTTGGTCATGGCCTGGTCTGCGCGAAGGCAATCAAGATCAATCGTCACATAAATGTTTGCGCCGCGACGATCGTTCACGAAGCGCTCGAAGTGTTCGCGCCAGTTGTCGTGCAGGATTGCACCACGCCTTTCACGATCTTTCGGTGGCCGATCGTCCGCCCATGGATGCACTTCCAATATTCCTTTGCGTTCGGCGCGGCGATTCCCAAAGATCTGCCCCGGCCACCAGCATTCGAAATTTCCACAGCCCCAGACCGCGACATGCTCGACTTGTGGCAATTCCATCGCCCGGTTCAACCACCCGCCGCAACACCATCGCGGCGGCCGTACATCCCAGTCGGGGTGATTATCAAACGAGACAAGGACGACTGGCTCCTGGACTCGTCGCACCCAAAGCGCGCTCAGATGATGGAAATCGCCCGAACCGAAGAGTAAAAATGAAGTCAGGCGCGAACTGATTTCGGAGTAAAACTGCTCGATCAGCCGCGGCGGGGCGGAAAACCGCAGCTGCGGACCCCAGTTTGTTGCGTCTAAGGTTTCGAGCGCGAGTTCGGCGGAACTCCAGGCACCATCGAGATCGACATGCAGCGGACGAGACAAGAAGCTTTGCTACGGTGACGGCTTTCGGGGAGGGGAAAATTGATTCGCCTGCGCGAATCGAAGATTCTCCGCCGCATCGGCGTCATCGGGATGTTGCCGCAGGGCCTCGTTGAATTGCTCGATGGCCAGCGATCTTTGACCCAGCCGCATGTAAACGACGCCGAGACTGTTGTGCACTGGCGCCTTTGTGTCGAGTCGCGCTGTCTCTTCGTACTGGGCGCGCGCTCCCTCGAAATCGCCTTTCAAATAAAAAGCGCGGCCAAGATGATAATGCACTTCAGCTTGGCCAACATTGTGTTGCAGGGCCGTCTTAAATTGAACGATTGCCCGATCCAGATCTCCCCGAGACAACAGAAAGACGCCAAATTTATAATGAGCTTTCCCTGACTTTGGAATCAGCTCCGTTCCCTTCTCGAATTCAGCCTCGGCTTCATCTTTTCGACCGAGCTGTTCGAGGATGTAGCCATAATCAGCGTGAACTTCGCCGTTGCGCGGATCGTCTCGAACGGCTTGCTCCATCTCGGCCAGCGCTTCATTCCACTTCGACTGGGTTAGGAAAACATAACCCAATCCATAATGGGCCCTTTCCACTTTCGGATCTATGCGCAAAGCAGTTCGAAATTGCTCGCTCGCCTCATCGAGATGTCCGGAATCTTGCAACGCTAGGCCAAAGTGGACGTGGGCGGCTGCGCTTGCCGGAACATCGCTCACGACCGACGCAGCGCAATCGACCGGAGATGTTTTGCTTCGAACTTGTCCCACCCAAAGCGCTCCCAGTGGAACAATAAAAACAACAAGCCATTTCAGGCTATGCAAAGCCCAGCTTGGCACAAACTGATTGGCCACTGCCGCGCTACCGCCGGTCAATCCAAGATGCTCTCGCGTTGTTTTCTCCCGAACTTTCCAAATGAATCCGTCGTAATAGAAATGGAGAAGACCCGACGCCGCCACCAGGCCGGTCAGAAATTGCTTGATCGTTTCGATTTGGGTTTCCTTAAAATAACCAAGGGAACCGTAGGCAAAGACGAGCCCGATGTAGAGTCCGACTAACGAGCCGCTCCGGCGAAACACGAAGCGCATGAATCCGCCAATGGAGCGGTCTTTTTCCACGCGGTTGCGGTTGTAAATCCAAACGAGCGACAGGTATTGCACGTCGTGAAAAACCTCGAAGAGCGCGATCCCGGCGAGAATATTGGTGACTCCGTTGTTGCAATACCACCAGAAGGCTATGCTGGTCGTGAGCAGCGCCAGTTTGACCGGATTCGGTCGCTTCCCAACCGTCCACATCCTGGCAAAATTCCCGAGAAACAACACCGCAACGCCAATCGCAGACGCGAAGAGCAGCTGTTGACCGATGCGCAGGAACTCCGGCGAAATAAATGGCCCGCCGCTGGCGTAATAAGTATCGAGTGTGCCGGCCAACCGTTGTGGCGAAAGGAAGACTGCTGTGGCAAACCAAATGGCACAGGTTGCGAAATCGATCCGCCGCGTCAGGCTGGCAAACGAGCCCATTTTCGCGTCGTAAATGCGGCAAAAACCGTACGTCTGCATCATTCCATGCCAGACACCCCAAAAGAAAACGACCAGGATAATTCCTTTCAGATCCCACCAGGTAAACGCCAGACAAACCGACAGTAGGAAGATCGGCGCGAAAATAAATCGCCAGCGAAACCGCTCAAACAAGGCGCGATCACCGTAGGCGCGAATCATTCCGGGCAGGTGATGGCCGGTGGCGCCAAATGCCGCCACAAAAACATAAATGTCCTGCGCGCTCCAACGCGCTTGCGCCAACGCGAACATCGGGACCAGCAACAGCGGTGTCCCGACGTAGAGAATCAAATCCCGCCAGCTGCTCAGGATCCAGGGATTGCTCTTCGGCACGGTTGTCGGAACGGCCGGGACGGTCTGTGGACGTGAAAAAGCGGAAACCTGCTGCATTTCGGGGCAGACCATTTTCTCTAACCTGGCGGGAAAAGCAATCTCCCTCTCCGCTTCGTCGAAAACGCCCGAACACACGCGCGTCTCACCTGGCGGACGCGAACGTAGAATGTGAAGACAAAATCACAGGATCGAAAACTCGAAACCGAGCCCGAGTGGCTTCGTAACTTGGCGGAAGCTTTTCACTCATTCGCCCGCCGATCGTCAATTGTACTTGGAAGCGCCTGGGCCTTTGCCGCTGCCTTGCTGATCATTATCGTCTGGGCGCTGACCGGGCCGACCTTCCATTTTTCGGATACCTGGCAGCTCATCATCAACACCGGGACAACGATCGTCACGTTCCTGATGGTCTTTCTGATTCAGAACACGCAAAACCGGGACGCGAAAGCGGTCCATCTCAAGCTTGACGAAATCATTCGCGCACTAACCGGCGCGCGTAATCAATTGGTTAATCTCGAAGGTCTATCCGATGAGGAACTGAAGAAATTCGAGGAAGAATTCAGCCGCATTCGCGAACGCGCAGAAAAGGCCGGGGAAACCGCGGTGCGTCTTGAAGAATGCGCCGACCAGCTGGCTAACTCGAAGTTGGAGAGTTAATCTCTGGCGATTTCGGGTGATGCAGCCTTGCCCGTTCGCACAAAAACCTTACCGCTGGGGCAAAGATGAAAGATCTCGCAATTCGCACAATCAGGCCTGCGCGCGTAGCAACGGCGACGCCCATGCCAGATGAGCCAATGACTCCAGTTCCTCCAGTGCTGGCGCGGGACCAATTTCATCAACTCGAGCTCGATTTTTACCGGATCGATTTGTCTCGTTAGGCCGAGCCGCTGCGACAGGCGCATCACGTGCGTGTCCACGACGATTCCCTCGTTTTTTCCAAAAGCGTTTCCCAGGACCACATTTGCTGTTTTCCGGCCCACGCCCGGGAGCTCGCATAGCTTCTCCATGGTCGACGGAACTTTGCCGCCAAATTCCTCGACAATCGCTGAAGTTGCTCCGCGAATGCTTTTAGTTTTGCTCCGAAAAAACCCGGTGGACTTGATTGCCTTCTCCAACTCTGACTGCGACGCTCGCGCGTAATCCTTCGCTGTCCGATACTTCTTGAACAATGCGGGCGTGACCATGTTCACGCGTTTGTCGGTGCATTGCGCCGAAAGAATTGTCGCGATCAGCAATTCGAGCGGATTTTTAAAAGTCAGCTCGGTATGCGCGTCCGGATAAACTCTTGGCCAAATACGAATCAATTCTTTTACTCGTTCGCGCGCGGTCATACCTGCATTATTCGCGAAGCTTGTTCTGGATTCAATGCAACCAATCACCCTGGATAAGCAAGAGATCGACCGCCGTCCGAAGCGATGTGAAATCGACGGCAAGGTTTTCTTTCAAACTCAAACAATCAGCGTTCGTGGTCGCAGACCGCTCAAACTGTGGAAGCGTCCGTCCGAGATCTGGCCGATCAGTCTTCCGCCGTATAGCGTTCGAGTTTTTGGGCGAGATCCGGGGGGAGGTGGGCGACGATTAACGCGCCGTCACCTTCGTATTTCAATTCGAGGACGTGACCAACGCGATGAATTTCGGCGATCAGGGCCGATTCCTTTGCCGGGATGCGAAAACGGGAACGCAATCGCCATGCGCTGAGCGCGTCCTGCAAAGCCTGCACCAAATTGTTCATGCCTTCGCCGGTTCGCGCTGAAATCGCCACGCTACCGGGGAAACGCTTTCTGTAGCTCTCAACCAGCTCGCGACCCTGCAAGTTGTCGATCTTGTTAAAAACGATCACCGTCTGTTTGCCAAACGCATCCAGTTCCTTGATCACGGCTTCGACCGCTTCCATCTGTTCGTCTACCCGCGGATGGCTGAGATCGACTACGTGAATGAGCAGATCAGCCTCACTTACTTCTTCCAAAGTCGCTTTGAACGATTCGATCAGGGTATGTGGCAGCTTGCGCAAAAATCCCACCGTATCGGTGAGGAGCAGGCGCTGTTTGTTAGGCAAAACGAAACTGCGAGTGGTCGGGTCCAGGGTGGCAAACAATCGGTCTTCGGCAACCAGATCCGACCCGGTCAGCAAATTTAATAAGGTTGATTTGCCGGCATTCGTGTAACCGATGACTGAAGCCACCGGCCATTGATGGCGTTTGCGTCCCTGCCTTTGCACCGCGCGCGTTTTGCGGACTGATTCCAGCTCACGCTCCAGTCGTGCAATCCGCTCCTGTACCCGGCGACGGTCCACTTCCAGTTGCGTTTCACCCGGGCCGCGTGTTCCGATTCCGCCAGTCTGGCGAGAAAGGTGGTGCCACATTCTCGTCAGGCGCGGCAAAAGATATTGCAGCTGCGCCAGCTCGATTTGCAACCGGCCTTCGCGGCTGCGTGCGCGCTGCGCGAAGATGTCCAGAATTAGCTGCGTGCGATCAAGCACTTTCCGCGCGAGTAAATTTTCCAGGTTGCGACCCTGGGCCGGCGAAAGCTCGTCATCGAAAATGACCGAGGTCACTTCTCGGTCCTGAAATGAATCCTTGATTGATTCCGCTTTTCCTTTGCCGATGTAATAAGGCGCGGTCGGCTTCTGCAATTTCTGGGTGACGGTATCGACCACTTCGGCACCGGCCGAATTTGCCAACTCGGCCAGTTCTTCGAGCGAATCGCGCAAGTCCCACTTCGAGACGCCGTCCTTCTCCAGCCCGATTAGAAGTGCCCGCTCGTGTGTTTTTTTCGGACGAGTTTCAATCATTCCCTTGCGCGAAGGCGAGGCGCGCCCTCTGCGAAATCCATTCCACGGCTTCCTGGTGAGTGAGAAGCGATAAGTTCAGCGGTTGAAAATTAGTTTGATGCCGAAACCAGGTCAACTGCCTTTTGGCGTAACGCCGGGTGGCCTGCTGAATCGCCGTGATGCATTGCCGCCTCGAAATCCTGTTGGCGATCAATTGTCGGATTTCCGCTAAACCGATCATCTGCGACGCCGTCACGCTCATCGGACCGGCCGATTGCACTTCTTCGATCACGCCGAGTTCGAAAAGTTCCTCCACTCTGCGATTGATTCGCTGATAAAGCTCTTCGCGGTCGCGAAAAACAAAAACGCCCTGCATTGCGCCAACTGACTTTTTTTCCGGTTCGCGTCGATGCGTGGAAAAAGGCTTTCCGCTGAGCAAACAAATTTCGATCGCGCGCACCAGCCGTCGCCTGTTCTTTGGGTCGACCCTGTTTCCGGCTTCGAGATCGAGTCCGGCAAGTTTTTCGCGCAACTGGTCGAGCGGCAGGTCGTTCAACCGTGCGCGAAGACCTGGATCGCGCTCCGGAAGATTCGTTAGGCCATGAGTTAGCGCCTTCACGTAAAGGCCGCTCCCACCTACAACCAGCGCCAGCTTTCCGCGCGACCGAACCTCGGAAATCGCGTTTACGGCCAGCCGCCGAAACTTTTCCGCGTTCATCTCGTCCGAGACTGGCGTAACGCCCATCAGATGATGCAACGCTTTCGTCTGGGTCGCGGCGGCAGGCTTTGCGCTCAGCAGATCCAAACCGCGATATATTTGAAATGCATCTGCGCTGATAATCTCGCCGTCAAAATCATGTGCGACGTCGGCCGCGATCTCCGATTTGCCGGTCGCAGTTGGACCGACGATGAAAAAGACGCCATTCAGTTCCGTCATGTCAAGCGCATGCCCCAGTCCGGCTCGGACAGAGAAAGAAACGCCATTAATTAAATCGGGAGACGCGCGCTTTCGCTTCACGTCTCCCGATGAAGATCCTTCGCCACGGCAAATCCGTCCGTAGACGGATCGATCTTACGAACGCGGCTGCTGTTCGCTCGACTTGGCGCCGCTTACGACCAACTTCCGGCCAAGAAACTCCTTGTCATGCAATTCGGCCACCGCTCGCCTGGCTTCATCGATCGTTTGCATTTGGACAAACGCGAAACCTTTCGAGCGCTGGTTGTGCCGATAGCTAACCACCTCGGCGTTCTGCACGTGGCCAACGCCATTGAAGAGCTCGAAGAGATCGCTCTCGGTCGCGTCGAAAGAAAGGTTGCCGACGTAGAGGCGCGGCGAAGTTACTTCAACTGGTTCAGGTTTGCGGACCGACCGCGATTGCTGTTGCGAACCGTTGCGGGAAGGAATCGCCGGTTTTTTGCTAGGCTGGCCGTTTCCAAAAAATGCAGCGATACGCTGCCAGAATGTTTTTTTCTGGGGCTTCGCGACCGCGGCATTGTAGCGCGGACGGCGATCGCCCCGTCGTCGAGAGCCGCCGCGCGAATGGCGCGAACGTCTGCCGGATGAGTGAGAGTTCATGTTGATATGGAATATTTCGTCGATGTTTAAATGGGCGGAGCGCATCGGTTGATGCACGGTCCTGGGCGCGCCAATCTTGTAAGATTTGCAAACTGCAAGCACTCTGCGACGCCACCGGAAACCCCGCCTCGTCAGGGCCGGAAAAAATTCGCCTCGAACTGCAAGCCATTACCCTAAGCAAGCGAAGCAGCGAAGATGGATAACCTCGCGACATAAAAAACTTGAATCGTGGAAAGCAGACGTTCGGAGGATCGAATTTGATTCCCAACCTCTTGGCGGGGATTATCGCGCTGCCTTGGAGCGATTGCAAGTGAAAGGAAATCGAGAGCCGTTAGGGAGTTATCGGCGTTCAACTGCTGCCAATGCTCCTCAAAAACCACTCCGCGAAGCGCGGTAATCCCTCTTGAAACTTTGTCTGTGGATCATAGCCGAGCAGCTTGCGGGCTTTTGAGATATCGGCGCAAGTGAGCGACATGTCTCCGGGCTGTTCGGGTAATTGGTTGATTTTCGCTTTCTTCCCAAGCGTGTTCTCAATTGCCTTAATCAAGTCTTTGAGCTGAATCGTTTCGCTCTCTCCAAGATTGAAAATGTCGAACAACGGGCCGTCGTACTTCAACGCCGCGATCGTGCCCTGAATGATGTCGTCGATGAAAGTGTAATCCCGACGGGTGCCACCGTCGCCAAATTGATCAATTGGCCGGCCGGCAAAAATCTTTCGGGTGAATTGATGGATCGCCAGATCGGGTCTCTGTCGCGGCCCATAAACTGTGAAGTAACGTAAAGCGACCACCCGCATCTGGTAAAGATGGGAAAAAGTGGAGCAGAGAAACTCGCCGGCAACCTTGGTCGCGGCGTAGGGACTCAAGGTTTGCGTCAAATGTTCCTCTTCTGAAAAGGGGACTTTTTTCGATGCGCCGTAAACGGAAGAGCTGGACGCGAAGATGAATCGTTCGACCCCGGTCAGCTGCGCGGCTTCGAGCAAATGTAGCGTGCCGCTTACGTTCGTGTCGTAATAAAGCTGGGAGTGTTGAATCGAAGGACGCACCCCCGCCCGCGCCGCCAAATGCGCAATGATCTCAAATTTCTCGCGACGAAACAAATCGCGGACCGCGGCATTGTCTCGGAGATCAGCATGATGAAGCGACACATCGCGGGCTACTCTCGAGATATTCGCGCGCTTGATTTGCGGATCGTAGAAATCGTTAAAATCATCGAGAATCGCAACCTGGTGGCCGAGCCCAAGCAACTTTTCCACCAGATGCGACCCGATGAATCCGGCGCCGCCGGTAACGAGAATTCTCATTGCCTGGTAAGGTTAGCCACAGATCAACACAGATCGACACCGATTTCCAAAAGCCGCGGCTGGATCGACGGAATCAGGGTCATCGCAGCGTTGCGTCTGAGACTAATAGGCCCGCCAATTGATTAGCAAATAAATCCAATTTGCGAGCAGAAGCGTGACAACCGCGGCCCGAAGACAAAGTTTTTCGATAATTGTGAAGCGATGAATTCGCAAACGCGGTGCGTGGAAAACCAACGCGGCAAGGGCATAGACATTGAAGACCGACAGCCCGCACAGCGTTCCAAAGATCAGTGGATTCCATTTGAGCGCCATTAAGAATTTTCCGTGGAAAAATGCGATCGCAGATCTGGTCGCCCCGCAAGTCAGGCAGGGCAAACCGGTCAGATCGTGAAACAGACAGCGCGGCCAGGGCAGACCGAACGCGAGCCACAGGGCTGCGAAGCCTAACGAACCGAGAGAAACGCCAAGCCAGACGAGCTCGTAATCGAGCTCGCCCGGCACGAGATTGCGACGCACAAATCGCATTGATCGATTAGTGAGTTCGCGTGTGAAGAAGTGCAGGTATTGACAGAGCTGCCAGCATCGCGAAACCGCAGCAAACAATAACCGGAAACAAGACCGCAAGGACGGCCCGGCCAGTATCTGTCTCGTGTGCTCGCGCCAATCCAACGCAGTAGAGAACCAGGGCCCAAACGCACGCGACAACTCCGCCACACAGGGGAATCATCTGGAGCGGGCCGGTCGAACCTTGAGAAAAAGCGACCACCCGGAACGTAGTCTCGAAAGAATGCTTTGCCCCGCCAACAATCATCAAA
>Ga0187777_10002662_pt1 | contig 11363 bp, 8 predicted proteins | sample 1015_Q2_SP5_10_M_FD_132416 | JGI IMG/M metagenome (GOLD analysis project Ga0187777, IMG submission 132416) | Tropical peat soil microbial communities from peatlands in Department of Meta, Colombia - 1015_Q2_SP5_10_MG | ecosystem: Environmental > Terrestrial > Soil > Wetlands > Peat | place...
GAGCCGGTGCCGGGCGCCGCGGAGAGCGCTCCGCATACACCCCATCTCTTGCCCAAGGTCGTGGCGACGACGATCGTCTCGAGCCTCATTTTCGCTCTCGTCTACGCGATCATCGTCGGGCACGTGATCACGCTCGACGACATCCCTTTCCTTCCTCGCTACGAGCACATCCAGTAATGCGAAACATGTGCAGTAGCGACTTCGCCAAAAAAAAAGCAAGGCCGATCGACCTTGCTTCAGTAACGCGACTCCTTATCTCCGCTGCCTAGCGAGGCCCGTTCATCCATTTAGAAGATCGAGAATGCAGGCAAGGAGCGGCTGCGCCCATGCTCCAACATGATAAGCGCGCCTGGAGTTACTTCCTCCCAAGACTTGGACCTGGTCCAATCTCAACGCGTGACTGACGAGATCGCTACCGGTCCCGACTCTCATCACGTTGTGGCTGGACACTAGCAAGGCCGTGCCAAATTGTCACCATAATTATCACCGGTTGGCATAAATTCATACCTTCACCCCCGTTTCCTCGAGGCAGATCGCCTCAGAATTATTCAGTCCGAGGAATTCGCGGCATCAGGGCCACTACTGTTTCGGACCCGGATTCGTACGCACCTGGACGATGCGCAGGCTCGGGTGGCTGCCGCCAGTTGTTCCTCCCCCGATTGCTAATCCTCGCCAAAGTAAGCTATAGCCGCCCAGCAATTCCGCCTACCCTCAAGCACGAGCACGGCTCCTCATGCGCCTCAGCCGCTATTTCCTGCCTCTGTTGCGCAACGACCCAAAGGAAGCCGAAATCGTCTCCCACAAGCTGATGCTGCGCGCGGGCCTCGTTCGCCAATCGACCGCCGGCATCTATTCCTGGCTGCCCCTTGGACTTCGCGTCTTGAGCAAGATCGAGCGCATCGTGCGCGAGGAGCAGGACCACGCCGGCGCGCTGGAATTGCTCATGCCGACCATCCAGCCGGCGGAGATTTGGCGCGAAAGCGGCCGCTACGACGTGTACGGCAAGGAACTGCTGCGGATCAGCGACCGCCATGAGCGCGAGATGCTTTATGGCCCCACCAATGAGGAGCTGATCACCCAGATTTTCCGGGACAGCGTGAAGTCCTATAAGGAACTGCCGCGCATCCTCTACCACATCCAGTGGAAGTTCCGAGACGAGATCAGGCCGCGCTTCGGGGTGATGCGTGGACGCGAGTTCCTAATGAAGGATTCCTACTCCTTCGATCTCACGGTCGAGGATGCCCGCGCTTCCTACAACAAGATGTTCGTCTCCTATTTGCGCACCTTCAACCGCATGGGGCTGAAATCGATTCCTATGGCGGCAGAATCTGGCGTCATTGGCGGCGACATGAGTCACGAATTCATCATCCTCGCCGACACCGGCGAGAGCGAGGTTTTTTGTCACAGGGATCTGCTCAAGCTCGATTCGCCCGGGGCCAACGTCGACTATGAGGGGGATTTGTCTCCGATCATTCAGTCCTGGACGAGCAAATACGCGGCGACCAGCGAGAAGCACGATGCCGCCCGCTTTGCCAAAGAGGTCCCGGACGCCGACCGCTTTACCACCCATGGCATCGAGGTCGGCCACATTTTCTTCTTCGGCACCAAGTACTCCGAACCCATGGGATGCGAGGTCCAGGGTCCTAATGGGGGATTGGTGCCAGTGCAGATGGGCTCCTATGGTATCGGCGTGTCGCGACTGGTCGGCGCCATCATCGAGGCATCGCACGACGATGCCGGCATTATTTGGCCTTCCAGCGTAGCGCCTTTCGACGGCGGCTTGATCAACGTGAAAAGCGGCGATGCGGAGACCGACAAGGTTTGCGAGGAGCTCTATGCCAAGCTGGAAACCGCGGGCTTGAGTGTGCTGTACGACGACCGCGACGACCGGCCGGGCGCGAAGTTCGCGGCCTTCGACCTCATTGGCCTACCCTGGCAGCTCATAGTAGGGCCCAAGGGCATCAAATCCGGTGAGGTCGAGCTAAAGCACCGCGCGACCGGCGCCAGACACACGCTCGGCTTTGATGCCGTCCTGAATCGTCTCGTTGCTTCGGCCGCCGAACTCGGCAGGGAAGCGGCATGAGCGCTAACGGGACACGCCCTTTCTCGTCCTTTGAATGGATGGTGGCGCTTCGCTATTTACGCGCTCGTCGCAAGGAGGGCTTCATCTCGGTGATCGCCGGCTTCTCCTTCATCGGCATCATGCTCGGAGTGGCGACGCTGATCATCGTCATGGCGGTGATGAACGGCTTCCGCCAGGAGCTGTTCAAGAAGATGCTCGGGTTGAACGGTCATGTCGTGGTGCACAGCCTCGATCCCAACTTCGGTAATTACGACACCGTCGCCAACAATGTGCGCGCCGTTAAGGGCGTGAAATATGCCCTCCCGTTGATCGAGGGGCAGGTGATGGTGTCGACGCCGTCATCCTCCACCGGCGCGCTCGTGCGCGGCTTGCGCGAGACGGATCTCAAGGAGCTTAAGGCCGTCGCCGGCAACATCCGCTTTGGTACCCTCGATGGCTTTGACGCCAAGGAAGGCGTGGCGGTCGGGACCCGTCTTGCCAATGAGCTCAACGTCAAGCTTGGCGAAGAGGTGACCTTGCTCACGCCGCGTGGCGCCTCGACCGCGCTCGGCACGGCGCCGCGGGTGAAACGCTATCCCATCGTCGCTATCTTCGAGATCGGCATGTCGGAATATGATTCCAGCATAATGTTCATGCCGCTGGCCGAGGCGCAGCGTTATTTCTCGAAACCAGACGGCGTCACCGTGCTGGAAGTCCTGCTCGATTCCCCCGACGAGGTGAGTAAGCTTGGGCCGAGGATCATGGAGGCCGGCGGTTCGTCTATCTATATCAACGACTGGCGTCAGCGGAACGCGACTTTCTTTACTGCCCTGCAGGTCGAGCGCAACGTTATGTTCCTGATCCTCACCCTGATCGTGCTCGTGGCAGCGCTCAACATCATCTCCGGCCTGATCATGCTGGTGAAGGACAAGGGCCACGACATCGCGATTTTGCGAACCATGGGGGCGACCCGCGCCGCGGTGATGCGCATCTTTTTCATCACCGGGGCGAGCATCGGCATCGTCGGAACGTTGGCCGGCCTCGCGCTCGGCGTGCTCGTCTGCCTCAACATCGAGCGGATTCGCGAATTTATCGGCTGGATAACCGATACCGAGTTGTTCTCGCCCGAGCTCTATTACCTGTCCCAATTGCCAGCCGACATGGACACTGGCGAGACCGCTTCCGTCGTGATCATGGCTCTTGTGCTGTCTATCCTCGCCACGCTCTATCCCTCCTGGAGAGCCTCTCGTCTCGATCCAGTCGAAGCCTTGCGCTACGAGTAGGGACGAAGCGTGGGGAGGTCCGACCAAGCGCCGGCGCTTCGCCTCGAGCACTTGGAGCGCGCTTACGCGCAAGGCCCTCGCCTGATCGAGGTGCTCAAGGGCGCGACCGCTCGTCTCTATCCCGGGGAGTCCGTGGCTCTGCTTGGTCCTTCCGGTGCCGGCAAGTCCACCTTGCTCCATATCGCAGGCCTGCTCGAGCGGCCGGATCGGGGCGCTGTAGTGATCGACGGCGTCGATTGCATCAAGCTCGGCGATAGCGAGCGCACCCGCATGCGCCGTGCGGATATCGGCTTCGTCTATCAGTTCCACCATCTCCTGCCGGAGTTCTCGGCGCTCGAGAACGTGGTGTTGCCGCAGCTAATTATTGGGCTGTCGCGGCGCGAGGCCGAGGATCGCGCCAAGCAACTGTTGCATTCGCTGGGTCTTGACGAGCGCTTCGATCACCGCCCCGCGCAACTCTCCGGCGGCGAGCAGCAGCGCGTAGCGATCGCCCGCGCCGTCGCCAACGGCCCGAAGCTTCTCCTCGCCGACGAGCCGACCGGCAATCTCGATCCGCATACCGCAGAGCGCGTGTTCGAGCAGCTCTTAAGCCTCGTGCGTCGATCGAGCGTGGCGGCACTTGTGGCCACCCACAACCTCGACCTCGCTACCCGCATGGACCGAACCTTACGCCTCATGGATGGGATCCTTGTGGAGGAGCAGGTCGCAGTTGTGCGGGTCTCCGAGGCGTAGGTGACCCCGCCTAAGCCATTGTAAATAAGCACGTCTACGCCGCCACCTTGATCTTAGAACAATCTAAGAACAATCTTGGCATTAGGGTGAAAAGCCGGGATATCTTGGGCAGCAGGTTGGCTGACCGCCCACGAATCCCACACGATAATGGCTTGAGCAATCAAAGCAGAGACGTGGCCCTTGTCTGTTACCCACCAACCCTTCGTGCACCTACGCCTGCACTCGGCCTATTCACTGCTTGAAGGGGCGCTGACCATTCCGCGGCTCGCCGCCTTGGCGGCCGAGCATCGCATGCCGGCGCTCGCGCTCACCGACACCAACAACCTCTTCGGCGCGCTAGAATTCTCCGAGATTCTGGCGCGGGCCCATATTCAGCCGATAATTGGCTGCTCGCTTTCGTTGAGCTTCGCGTCTGAAGCCGAGTCCCAACCGGAAAGCGGCGAGGTGACACGGCATGTGAACCATGGCCGCATCGCGCTTCTTGCCAAGGACGCGAATGGCTATGCAAATCTCATCAAGCTCTCGACCGAGTCGTACAGTTACGGCGCGGACAGCGGCGAGGCGATGGTCACTTTCGCGCATCTTGCGCTCTACCAGGAGGGGCTCATCGCGCTGACCGGGGGTCCCGACGGTGTCATCGACCGCGCCATCGCCACCAACGATTTCAGATTTGCCGAAGCCGCCTTGAACGCGCTCAAAAGCATTTTCGGCAACCGCCTTTATGTGGAACTGCAGCGGCATGGATTGCCGCAGGAAAGGGTGGTTGAGCCGCTTTTGCTCGATCTCGCCTACGACACGCACCTGCCGATCGTGGCGACCAACGAGCCTTACTTCGCTAACCCTAACGACTTCGAGGCGCATGACGCGCTTATCTGCATCGCCGAAGGAAGCTATATCGCGGTGGACCAGCGACGGCGCTTGAGTCCTGAGCACTATTTCAAGGGTGGGGGCGAGATGACAACTCTGTTCGCCGACCTACCAGAGGCGATCGAGAACACTATCGAGATCGCGCGTCGCTGCTCATTCCGTCCGCAAGAGCACGCGCCCATCCTGCCACAGTTCCTGAACGGCAAGAGGAGCTCCGGCGCCCAGGGAGAGATCGAGGCAGCCGAGCTTCGTCGCCAGTCCGAAGCCGGCCTTGCCCGCAGACTAGCGGAGGAGGGAACGGCTGCAGGCTACGACACCAAGGTCTATGCTGATCGCCTCGCCTTCGAGCTCGAAGTCATCACCGGCATGAACTACCAAGGCTACTTCCTGATCGTCGCCGATTTCATCCAATGGGCGAAGGCGAGGGGGATTCCCGTCGGTCCCGGCCGCGGATCCGGCGCTGGCTCCCTCGTGGCCTGGGCACTCACCATCACCGACCTCGACCCTATGCGTTTTGGGCTGCTGTTCGAGCGCTTCCTGAACCCGGAGCGCGTGTCCATGCCGGACTTCGACATCGACTTCTGTCAGGACCGCCGCGACGAAGTGATCGCGTATGTGCGCGAGCGTTACGGCGACGATCGCGTCGCCCATATCATCACTTTCGGCAAGTTGCAGGCGCGCGCGGTGTTGCGCGATGTGGGGCGGGTATTGCAGATGCCGTACGGCCAGGTCGATCGCCTGTGCAAGCTCGTGCCCCACAATCCGGCGAACCCCATCACGCTCGCGCAAGCCATCGCCGGCGAGCCCCGCCTTCAGGAGGCGCGCGATCAAGAGCCGATCGTAGCGAAGCTGCTCGACATCGGCCAGCGCCTGGAGGGGCTTTATCGCCACGCCTCGACGCATGCCGCCGGCGTGGTGATTGCCGATCGCCCTCTGATCGAACTCGTGCCGCTCTACCGCGATCCCCGCGCCCAGCTTCCTGCCACGCAATTCAATATGAAATGGGCGGAAGCAGCGGGGCTCGTGAAGTTCGACTTTCTAGGCTTGAGGACGCTGACTCTCGTCGAGACCGCACGCGAGCTGCTTGCGCGAAAGGGCATTACCCTCGATCCCGCGCGGCTTCCCCTCGACGACGCCGCGAGCTACGACCTTCTCGCCCGTGGCGACACGGTCGGGGTGTTCCAGCTCGAAGGTGCTGGAATGCGCGATGCTTTACGCAAGCTGAAGCCTGACCGCTTCGAGGACATCATCGCCATCGTTGCGCTCTATCGCCCGGGGCCGATGGACAACATTGACAACTACGTGAACCGCAAGCACGGGCGCGAGCAGTTAAACTATTTGCACCCCGCGATTCAGCCGATCCTGGAAGAGACGTATGGCGTGATCATCTACCAGGAGCAGGTGATGCAGATCGCACAAACCATGTCCGGCTTCTCACTCGGCGAAGCGGACCTGCTTCGCCGCGCGATGGGCAAGAAAATCAGGAAGGAGATGGCGCAGCAGCGCACACGCTTCATCGAGGGCGGCGTCAGCAAAGGCGTCGATCGGGGCCGCGCCGAGTTCATCTTCGAGCTGGTGGCCAAGTTCGCGGGCTACGGCTTCAACAAGTCTCACGCCGCTGCTTATGCGCTGATAGCCTATCAGACGGCCTATCTCAAGGCCAACCACCCCATCGAGTTCCTGGCGGCTTCCATGACACTCGATATCGGTAACACCGACAAGCTGAACAGCTTCGCACAGGAAGCCCGCCGCATGGGTATTCGCATCGAGCCGCCATCGATAAACCGCTCAGAGGCTGGCTTTGTGCCAAGCGATGGCGGCATCCGGTATTCGCTCGCTGCACTCCGAAACGTCGGCCGCCAGGCCGTCGACCATATCTGCGCCGAGCGAGAGAAACGCGGCCGCTTCCGGGACGTGTCGGAGTTCGCGCGCGCCATCAATCCACGCATCGTCAATAAGCGCGCGCTGGAGACCCTCTCTGCTGCCGGCGCCTTTGACGAACTCGGCATCGACCGTGCCACGGCGTTGGCCAATGTGGATCGCTTCATCGCAGCTGGCACCCGCTCGCTCGAAGACGAGAACGGCGGTCAGAACGACCTCTTCGCCAGTGCGTCGCGCACGCCGCCCCCGATCGAGCTTCGCACCGCCAAGCCTTGGGTTCCCACCGACCGGCTGTCGCGCGAATTCGAGGCCGTCGGCTTCTTTCTCACCGGCCATCCCCTCGACGACTATCAGGACGTGCTCGACGCGCTCGGCGCCGAGACCTGGGTCGACTTCGCAGCCAAGGCCCGCACGCGTCGCGTTGTTGGGACGCTCGCCGGCACGGTGCTCTTCGTCCGCGAGCGCAAGGGTAAGACCGGCAATGCTTACGCCTTCGTCGCCGTCTCCGATCCCACCGGCCAGTTCGAAGCCGTCGTCTTCTCGGAAGCCTTAGCGGTTTCGCGCGACCTGCTCCAGCCCGGCAGCGCCGTGCTGCTCGACGTCGAGGCCGAGGCCGACGGCGAAACCGTCAAGGTACGCGCCCAACGCATTTCCTCGCTGGAGGCAGCAGCAGAGTCGCGCCACCGCGGTATCAAGGTTTACCTGGACGGCACGCGCGCGCTCGACTCCATCGCCGAGCAGGTCGGGGATCGGGGAGGGCAGGGAGAACTCAGACTCGTGCTCAGACTCAACGATGCGCGGCGTCAAGTCGAATTCGTGCTACCGCAAGGCATCGACGCCACCCCGAAGCAACGGGGCGCGCTCAAGCTCGTCGATGGCGTGGTCGCCGTCAGCACCCTTTGATCGGTCGTAATCGAAAGCCTCCCGCCCTTGCCAAGAGCAAGTTGCATCCCTATAAACCGCGCGATCTCACACGCGGGACCTTAGCGCCGCGAGGCTGATTCCAAGGCCTCTGCGCTCGCTCCGGTGTCCGGGAAACCGGTCTCATCATCCCGCGGCGGCAGAACCGGAAAAAGGAGAATGCAGTCCCATGGCACTGCCTAATGTTACTATGCGCCAACTGCTTGAGGCTGGCGTGCATTTTGGTCATCAGACTCACCGCTGGAACCCGAAGATGGCGCCGTTCATCTATGGCTCCCGCAACAACATCCACATCATCGATCTTACCCAGACCGTTCCGCTGTTCCACCAGGCGCTGCTCGCCGTGGCGGACACGGTGGCCAAGGGCGGCCGCGTGCTGTTCGTCGGCACCAAGCGGCAGGCTTCGGAGGCCGTGGCCGAGGCGGCGCGATCTTGTGCCCAGTACTACGTGAACCACCGCTGGCTGGGCGGCACGCTTACCAACTGGCGCACAATTTCGAACTCGATCCGGAGGCTCAAATCCCTCGAAGAGCTGCTTGCCGGGGAGACGCAAGGCCTGACCAAGAAGGAGCTCCTACAGCTCACCCGTGAGAAGGAGAAGCTCGACCGCGCCCTTGGCGGTATCAAGGACATGGGCGCACCGCCGGACCTGATGTTCGTGATCGACACCAACAAAGAGTCGATCGCCATCGCCGAGGCGCGCAAGCTGAACATGCCGATCGTCGCCGTAGTCGATTCGAACTGCGATCCAGAAGGCATCAGCCATCCCATTCCCGGGAATGACGATGCCGGCCGCGCCATCACGCTTTATTGCGATCTGATTGGGCGCGCGGCCATCGACGGCATCGAGCGCGCTCAGGGCTCCGCTGGTGTCGACCTCGGCGCGTTGGAGACGCCACGCAGCGAGCCCACCCTCGATGATGGTAAAGAGAACGGCGAGACCAGGGAGCCGTCGCAATCGTACGGCGAGCGGCGCCCCCGGCGAAAGCCCGGGCGAACCGAAGGGGGCAATGGCAAAGCCAAGGCTCCGCCGCACACAAAGCGTCCCGCGCGGGTGCCACGGCCACGGGCTGCGGAAGGCAAGCCCGAGCTGAGCGATGACAACAGTTAGAACCGGAGCAAACAAATTTCCGGCCCGGCGGAGGATGGCATGACAGCGATTAGTGCAACGATGGTGAAAGACCTGCGCGAGAAGACCGGCGCAGGCATGATGGACTGCAAGGCTGCGCTGAACGAGACCGCGGGCAATATGGAGGCCGCGGTCGATTGGCTGCGCACTAAAGGTCTTGCCAAGGCTGCCAAGAAGGCAGGTCGCGTGGCGGCGGAAGGCCTGATCGGGCTTGCCGCCGACGACAGGCAGGCGGCGCTGATCGAGGTCAACTCCGAGACCGACTTCGTTGCCCGCAACGACAAATTCCAGGAGATGGTGCGCACCATCGCTGCCGACGCGCTCAAGGCCAAGGGCGCCGTCGACAAGCTTGCCAAGGGCAAATATGGCGGCGGCAAAATCAGCGTCGCCGATTATCTGAAAGAGATGATCGGTTCGATCGGCGAGAACATGACGCTCCGGCGGAGCGCCTATCTCGGGGCGAAGAACGGGTTCGTCGCGAGTTACATGCATAACACGATCGCGCCGGGGCTCGGCAAGATCGGCGTGATCGTAGCGCTAGAATCGACGGGTAACGCGGGGAAGCTCAAGAGCTTCGGCAAGCAGGTGGCCATGCATATCGCCGCGGCCAATCCGCAAGCCTTGGACGTGGCTGGCCTCGACCCAACTTTCGTCGAGCGCGAGCGCGCGGTGCTCACCGAGCAGGCGAAGGAGTCCGGCAAGCCCCCGACCGTGATCGAGAAGATGGTCGAGGGCCGCTTGCGCAAATTCTACGAGGACGTTGTCCTCTTGTCGCAGGCCTTCGTCCACGATCCGGAGACGACTGTCGCCAAGGCGCTTGCCGCCACGGAGCAAAGCGTCGGCGCGGCGATCAAGATCACCGGCTTTCATCGCTTCGCGCTCGGCGAAGGGATCGCCCGGCCGGAAAGCGATTTCGCAGCCGAAGTCGCTGCTGCGGCGTCGGGATCCTAGAGGCCGGCGAGGGATCGGCTCATGGAACAACCACGCACGGGCCGATCGCTCCGCTACCACCGCGTCCTCGTCAAGCTTTCCGGTGAGGCCTTAACGGGGCGGAACGGTTACGGCATCGACGTGGACGTGCTGAACCGCATCGCGACAGATATCTGCGAGTCCGCCGATCTCGGCATGCAGCTTTGTCTCGTGGTCGGCGGCGGCAACATCTATCGTGGCCTTGCTGGCGCCGCCAACGGCATTGACCGGGTGAGCGGCGACTATATGGGCATGCTCGCCACGGTGCTCAACGGACTTGCGCTCGGTCAGGCGCTTGAAGCGAACGGCCGGTCGGCGCGCGTGATGTCGGCCATCCCCATGTTGAGCATCTGCGAGCCTTTCATCCGGGCCAGGGCGCTCGCCCATTTGGATGATGGCCATTTGGTGGTTTTCGTCGGCGGTACTGGGAACCCCTTTTTCACCACCGACACCACTGCGGCACTCCGGGCCGCCGAGATGGGATGCGACGCGATTCTAAAGGCGACCCAAGTCGACGGCGTCTACGATACCGACCCGGCAAGCAACACAAGAGCCCGCCGGTACGATGCGCTAAGCTATGACGATGTGCTGCGGAAGGACCTGCGGATCATGGACGGAGCCGCAATCGCCCTTGCCCGGGACAATCGGATTCCGATAATTGTGTTCTCCATCAAGGGGCAAGGCGGGCTTGCTGCGGTTTTGCAAGGGAAAGGCTCCTCAACCACGATATCTTAGCTGATCCCGAGAGCACCAGACGGAGGCACGGATCCGCGGGATAATAAGCTCGCCAAAGCACGGATTTAGCCGCGCGACGAGGAGAGGCGACATGGCTAGCTTGGACCTTAAGGAGATCGAGCGGAGGATGCGTGGCGCGCTCACGGTGCTCAAGCAGGAGTTCGGTGGCCTGCGCACGGGACGGGCCAATATGAGCCTGCTCGATCCGATCATGGTAAATGCCTACGGCAACCAAATGCCGCTCAATCAGCTTGCCACCATCAACGTACCGGAATCCCGGTTGATCACTGTGCAGGTGTGGGACCGGTCGCAGGTCGGCGCCATAGACCGGGCTATCCGCGATTCCGATCTAGGGCTGAACCCGGTGGTCGAAGGACAGCTTCTTCGCCTGCCGATCCCTGAGTTGAATGAGGAGCGACGCCACGAGATCGCGAAAGTCGCGCACAAATACACCGAGCAGGCGCGCGTGGCGGTACGCAACGTTCGGCGTGACGGAATGGAGCACCTGAGACGCATGGAGAAGGACGGAGACATCGGCAAAGATGAGCACCATTCGCTTTCTATCAAGGTGCAGGACTTGACCGACAAGATCATCAAGGAAATCGACGAGACGCTCGCGAGCAAGGAAGCTGAGATAATGCAGGTCTAGCTGGCGAGACGGCGCGAAGAGCACGACGCCTCTCACCCTTATTGGAGCACTGAACACGTGACCCTTGCAGTAGAGGAGCTTGCCTGGTCGACAACCGAGATGCCGGCGCCTCGGCACATCGCCATCATCATGGAC
>Ga0187777_10002665_pt1 | contig 11360 bp, 12 predicted proteins | sample 1015_Q2_SP5_10_M_FD_132416 | JGI IMG/M metagenome (GOLD analysis project Ga0187777, IMG submission 132416) | Tropical peat soil microbial communities from peatlands in Department of Meta, Colombia - 1015_Q2_SP5_10_MG | ecosystem: Environmental > Terrestrial > Soil > Wetlands > Peat | place...
GCGCTCGCGACCCTCGCGCCGACGTTCGCCAAAGGCATCGTCGTGACGCTCTGCGCAATCCTGCTATTCATCGGGAGCGTCTACATCTTCCTCGCGGCGATCTTCGGGCGGCGGATGGGGTACTTCGTTCTGGGGTCGGCGCTGTTCGCATGGATGATCGTCCTCTCCGGCCTGTGGGTCGTCGGGTCTGGCCCGCTCAAGGTGAGCGGCGCGCAGGCGACGCTCCCGAACCTCGGGCCCCGGGGAACCGAGCCACACTGGCAGATCCTTGCGGCGGGATCGGGCGACCTTCGGACGGCCTACGCGGAGACCTCGAAGTACCCGGGGCCGGCGTGGAACGTTCCCAAGCCCACCAACCCGTCGATCAGCACACTCACGACCGCGGTGCAGACCTACCTCGCGGTACAGGCCGCGAAGCAGTTGACGGCGGGGCAGGCGGCACTGATCCAGCCGTCGCAGTTCGTCGTGCAAAACCCGGCGTTCGCAACGAGCGGGCACACGTCCCTGGGCGTCGTCCAGGCGTTCAACTCGTCGGGCGGCCCCGCCATCACCGTGTTCGCCTACCACGATCCGGGGAATGTTCCCGTCTATTCCTGGGTCTTCCTGATCATCTCGATCGTGGGATTCGCCATCCACGTGCCCTTCCTCGATCGCCTCGAGAAGCGTCGCAAGGACGTCCTCACCGGCGGCCACGCGCCCCCTTGGTACGGACCCGCATAGGAGACCGACGATGCATCTGCTCGGACTGATCACCGACGGAAGCGACGCGTTCATCGCGTTCACCGGCATGATGGTCGCGATCTTCATCGCGCTGGTGGCCATCATCGGCCGCGAGCGCTGAGCGAACCGTCCTCCGCGCCCGGCGCCGCGCCGGGCTTCCCGGGCCCGTTCGCGCGGGTGCCATACTGCGCAGGATGAACGTTCAGGAGTTCCTGTCGGGCATCGCCCCGTTCGACTCGCTGGACGACGAGAGCCTGGCAAGGGCCGCCGCGGCTGTCGAGATCGAGTTCTTCCCGAAGGGCACGGAGATCATCCGAGCGGCCGGCGAGCCCTCGAGCTCGCTGTACGTCGTGCGCGCGGGCGCGGTCGAGCTCGTGGAGGACGGGCGCCTCATCGACCTGTTGAGCGACGGCGAGCTGTTCGGGTTCCCGTCGCTTCTGTCGGGCCGGAGGCCGGACCTGACCGTGCGGGCGCACGAGGACACGATCTGCTACGCGATCCAGCGCGATGTCGCCGAAACCGTCCTCGGTTCCCCCGCCGGGCTCTCGTTCGTCGCGAGCCGTCTTCGCCGTACGGGGTCCGGCGAGCCCGAGTCGAGCCTGCTGTCCGACGGGCTGGTCCCGGTCGAACGGCTGATTCGACGCCAGGCGATCCAGTGCGATCCGTCGACGCCGGTCCGCGAGGCGGCCGCCACCATGAGCGAGCACCGCGTCTCGTCACTGCTGATCCGCCGGGGCGATGAACTGGGGATCCTGACCGACCGCGACCTCCGGGCGCGGGTGGTCGCGGCCGGCGTCGACGGCGGGATGCCCGTCGCCGAGCTGGCGACGTTCCCCGCGCGCACCGTCTCGTCCGACGCGACGGTGACCGAGGTTCTCCTCGCGATGCTCGACGGCGGCATCCACCACTTTCCTGTGCTCGACCGCACCGGCGCGTTGGTCGGGGTCGTCACCGACACCGACCTCATGGGCCTCGCGCGGCAGAGCCCGTTCGCGCTCCGCAGTGAGATCGAGCGGGCGGCCGTCCCCGGCGACGTGGCGGTGGCGGCGAGGGGCCTCCCCGACGTGGTCGCCGGTCTCGTCGACGCCGGCGTCGACCCGGTGGACGTCGGGCGGGTCACGGCCATCGCAATCGACACGATGACCGAGACGCTCATCCGGCTCGCGACCCGCGACCTCGGCGAGGCGCCGGTGGCCTGGGCCTGGCTTGCCCTCGGGAGCGCCGCCCGCCGCGAGCAGGCGCTGCGGACGGATCAGGATCACGCGATCGTGTACGAGGACACGGCCGACTCGAGCGCGGCCGATCGGTACTTCGGCGAGGTGGGAGCACGGGTGACCGAGGGCCTGGCAGCCGCGGGCATCCCCAAGTGCGAGGGTGGCGTCATGGCGGCGAATCCGGCGCTCCGCAAGTCGGTGCAGGGATGGCGGAAGGCTCTCGACTCGTGGATGGAGGCGCCGGGAATCGAGGGAAGCCAGAACACCTCGATCGTGTTCGACTACCGGCGCGTCGCGGGGACGCTGGACGCGGAGGGCGTCCTCGACGAGGCCGTCAGCGACGCCAGGAACCGTCCGCTGTTCATGCGCCATCTCGCGCACCGGGCGCTCGATCTGCGCCCACCCACCGGCTTCTTCCGGCACTTCGTCGTCGAGGCAAAGGGCGAGCACGCGGGCAGGCTCGACCTCAAGCACCGGGGCATCATCATCATCGGGAACCTGGCCCGGATCTACGCGGTCCGGTGGGGAATCAACGAGAAGTCCACGCTGGAGCGCCTCCGAGCCGCCGCCGCCTCGGGCGAGGTGGACGAGACCCTCACCGAGTCGCTCGCGGAAGCCTTCCGGTTGTTCTGGCGCCTTCGACTCGAGCACCAGGCGGCGCAGGTTCGCCGGGGAGAGCCGCCGGACGACTTCATCGATCCCGCGGCGCTCACGACGGTCACGCGGGGTGGGCTCCGAGCCGCCTTCCGCTCAGTCGAAAACGCGCAGCGGCTGCTGGCGACGGAGATCGGCGTGCGGCCACCGTGAGCAACCCGGCCGCGGCGCGCGCCCCGTCCTCCTCGACGGCCCGGCCCACCGCCCCTCCGCGCAGGGTTCGCCGGCTGCCCTGGCGATCCGTCGAGTACGTCGCGCTCGACTTCGAGACCACCGGGCTGAATCCCCGAGTGGATCACGTCGTCTCGTTCGGCACCGCGCCCGTGCGCGGCGGACGGGTCGTCCTCGACACCGCCCGGTATGCCGAGGCCGCCCCCCCGTCGTGGCCGTCGCACGGGTCGGTTCGCATCCATCAGTTGCGCCCCGCTGATCTCGCGACCGCCCCGCCGGTGTCGGAGGCCAGCCGGCTGCTCGCCGAGGCGCTCGACGGGCGGGTGCTCCTCTGCTGGGCAGCCGACGTCGAGGCCGCGTTCCTCGACACGCTGTTCGGTGGAGGTCCCCGGCGGTGGCTGCGCCGGAGCATCGACGTGCTGCAGATGACGATGCGGTTCGAGGGGCGTGGGAGCCGGAATCCGGACCTGCGGCTCGCGTCGGTCGCCGAGCGATACGGCGTGCCGGTCGACCGTCCGCACCACGCGCTGGGCGATGCCCTCATGACCGCGCAGCTGTTCCTGGTGATGGCGACGAAGCTCGAGCCGCTCGGCTACGGGAAGGCGGGCCGGCTGCTCCGCCTGACCCGCTGACGGTTCTCGTCCACAGGCGTGGGCGATCGCCCGCCGGCTACGCGAGCGATCGGGCGACCGCCCGGGCCGCTTCCAGCGTCCGGTCGATCTCGGCGTCGCCGTGCGCGGCCGAGGGGAACCACGCCTCGTAGCCCGACGGCGCGAGGGCGATCCCACACTCCAGCATCCCGTGGAAGAATCGCGCGTACGTGTCGTGAGCCGACGCCCGGGCCGCCGCGTAGTCGGTCACCGGTCCCTCGGTGAAGAACACGGAGACGAGAGTGGAGACGCGGTTCACCGTCGCGGGGACGCCGGCTCCAGCGAAGGCCTCCTGCAGCCCGCCCGCCAGACCTGCGGCCCGGCGCTCCAGCTCCTCGTAGGGATCCTCTTCTCGAGCGAGTTGGAGCGACGCGATGCCTGCGGCGACGGCGACGGGGTTCCCTGCGAGCGTCCCCGCCTGATACACGGGTCCCAGCGGAGCCAGGCGTTCCATGATCTCCCTCCGGCCGCCGAACGCGGCGCAGGGGAAACCTCCGCCCATCACCTTGCCGAGCACGGTGAGGTCGGGCGTGACCCCGAACAGCGACTGCGCGCCGCCCCACGCGACACGAAACCCCGTGATCACCTCGTCGAAGACGAGCAGCGCGCCGAGACGGTCGCACTCGCCTCGCAGGCGCTCGAGGAAGCCACGTGCCGGGGCGACGACGCCCATGTTGGCCGCGACCGGTTCGACGATCACGCACGCCAGCTGCTCGCCCGCTTCGTCGAAGGCCGCGTCGGCCGCCTCGAAGTCGTTGTAGGGCACCACGATCGTGTCTCGCACCGCCCCCGCGGTCACTCCGGCCGCGCCGGGGAGCCCGAGCGTCGCGACGCCCGAGCCGGCCGCGGCCAGCAGCGCGTCGGCGTGGCCGTGGTAGCACCCCTCGAACTTCAGGATCCTCTCGCGGCCCGTGAACCCGCGGGCCAGCCGGAGTGCGCTCATGGCCGCCTCGGTCCCCGACGACACCAGGCGCACCATCTCGACGCTCGGGACGGCCGACACGATGAGCTCGGCGAGGCGCACTTCGCCCTCGGTGGGCGCCCCGAACGACGTGCCGAGCGCGGCTGCCTCCGCGGCCGCCCGGACGATCTCGGGGCGGGCGTGGCCGAAAAGCAGCGCGCCCCACGACTGGACGTAGTCGAGGAAGCGCCGACCGTCCGCGTCGACGACGTAGGCCCCCTCGCCCCGGGCGACGAACGGCGGGGTGCCGCCCACCGCTCCGAACGCACGGACCGGCGAGTCGACCCCACCGGGGATGACATCGCGGGCGCGCGCGAACAGCTCCCGCGAGCGCGCGCCCGCGCCGCCCGAGTCGCCTACGCCAGCCACTCGCCGGCGTCGGCCGCGTGGTAGGTCAGGATCAGGTCGGCGCCCGCCCGGCGGATCGAGGTCAGCACCTCGAGCACCGTGCGCCGCTCGTCGAGCCAGCCGTTGGCCGATGCCGCCTTCACCATGGCGTATTCCCCGCTCACGTTGTACGCGACGATGGGGATGTCGAACGCCTCGCGGGCACGCCGAACGACGTCCAGGTAGGGAAGCGCCGGCTTGATCATGACCATGTCGGCGCCTTCCTCGATGTCGGCCCGGATCTCGCGGAGCGCCTCGTCGCCGTTCGCGGGATCCATCTGGTATCCGGCGCGATCGCCGAATCGCGGGGCGCACTCCGCCGCTTCCCGGAACGGGCCGTAGAAGGCGGAAGCGAACTTCGCTGCGTACGCAAGAATGCCCGTGTCGGCGAACCCACCGGCGTCCAGCGCGTCGCGGATGGCCGCCACCTGTCCGTCCATCATCCCCGAGGGAGCCACGAGGTCGGCACCCGCCTCGGCCTGAGCAAGCGCGATTCGCCGGTACCGGTCCAACGTCTCGTCGTTGTCCACGGTCCCGTCCGGCGCGAGGACGCCGCAGTGCCCGTGGTCGGTGTACTCGTCCAGGCACAGGTCGGCGATCACAATGTGATCGCCGCCGAGCTCGTCGCGAAGCGCTCGGATCCCTTGCTGTCCGATGCCGTCGGGGTTCCACGCGTCGGATCCCTCGGCGTCCTTCCGGGACGGGACGCCGAAGAGCGTGAACCCGAGGATGCCGCGCTCGGCGATCGACCTCGCCTCCTTGCGGAGCGACTCGAGCGTGTGCTGCGCCTGTCCGGGCATCGAGGCGATCGGCACGGATTCGTCGATCCCGTCCTTGACGAACAGCGGGGCGATCAGGCGGCGCGGCGACAGGTCCGTCTCGCGGACGAGCGACCGGATCGCCTCGGTCCGCCGCAACCTGCGGGGGCGGTGTCTGGGAAAGCTCATGTCCTCCTCCGAGTCCTGGCGCGGCCTGCGAGCGCGCGCTCGACGGCCGCGACGAGGCCCTCGATTGTATGCGGGTCGGCCACCGCATGGACGCGGAGGCCCTGCGCGCGGGCCTCGGCGGCGGTCACGGGACCGATGCAGACGACCTTCGGCGTCCGGCCGGCGGCGGCCATCGTCGGATGCCGGAACATCCCTCCGGCAAGCCGAACGAACCCTCTGACGGTCGACGCGCTGGTGAACGTCAGCGCGTCGACCGTGCCGGCCGCCAGGGCGCGGCGAGCCGCGAGTGGCACCGCGCCCGCCGACCTCGTGCGGTACGCGTCCACGCGTTCCACCGACCAGCCCTTCCGGCCCAGCGCCTCCTCGAGGCCTTCCGGAGCGATGTCCGCCCTGGCGAGGAGCACACGCCCGTTTCCCCGCGGCATCTCCCGGCCGAGCGCCTCGGTGGTGAAGGTCCGGGGGACGAGCGCCGGCTTGATGCCGTGCTCGCGCACGACCGACGCGGTTCCGTCGCCCACCACAGCGATCTTCGCCCCGGGTGACCGCGTACGACGCGCGTCCAAGCGGTCGAGCAGCGCGGCAGCGCCGGCACGGCTGGTCAGCACCAGCCACTCGAACTCTCCCGCTGCGACGCGATCGAGGGCAGCGTCGAGCTGCGGCGCGGGAGCCGGCGCGAGGCGTATGGCGGGCGCGAGGATCACGCGCGCACCCCGGCCCTCGAGAAGGTCCACGAGCGCAGGCGCCTGCGCACGCGGCCTCGTGACCAGGACGGTCCGTCCGCCAAGCGAGCCGCCCACGTCAAGACTCCCGAGCCGCGGCGAGCAACGGCTCGGCCCCCGCCGCGAGCAGCGCGCGGACGGTCGCCTCGGAAGCCGCCGGCGAACTCGCCGCCGTCACGTCCGCATCCGCCGCGACGCCGTCGCTACCGACGACCGCCGCCCGAACGCGGAGACCCCCGTTCCCCGCCACCGCGTACACGCCGAGGGGGAGCGCGCAGTCGGCGCCGAGTGCCCGAACCACGCCACGCTCCGCCTCGAACGCGTCTCGCGAAGCGAGATGGTCAAGCGACCTGACGATCGCGAGCGCCCCTGCGTCGTCCGCTCGGACCTGGACGGCGAGCGCGCCTTGTCCGGGCGCCGGCACCATGCGATCGAGGCTCAACCGCCGCGTGAACGGTGGGCGCAGGCCGAGCCGTTCGAGCCCCGCGGCGGCCAGCACGAGCCCGTCGATGTCGCCGTCTTGCAGCCGCCGCAGTCGCGTGTCGACGTTGCCGCGGAGATCGACTACGCGAACGTCCGGCCGCCACCGCAGCACCTGGTTGCGCCGCCGCAGGCTCGAGGTCCCGAGCGCGGCTCCCTCCGCCAGCTCCTCGTCGCGCGAGACGAGCACGTCGAAGGGGTCGGCGCGTTCGGGAACCGCGGCGGTGACCACGCCGTCCGGATCCTCGGCCGGCAGATCCTTTGCGGAATGGACGGCGAGGTCGACCTCGCCGTCCACCAGCGCGCGCACGATCTCGTGGACGAAGGACCCCTTGCGCCCCGCGGGCCCGGCATCGCGGCGAAGCGCCACGCCACCCGAGTCGTCGTTCGAACCCGCCGGGGAAGCGGCGTCCCCGGCCGTCGCGATCGGAACCAACTCGGCGGGCGCTCCTACCGCGGCGAGCAGATTCATCACCGATCCGGCCTGCGATCGCGCGAGAGCCGACCGGCGGGTGCCGATGCGAAGCACGGGAGGTCAGGCGCCTGGCGGGTGCTCGAGGTCGAAGAGGTCGATGAGCAGCCGGACGGCAGCGTCCCCTTCCTCGCCCTCCAGCTCCTTCATTCGGACGGTCGGGCTGTGCAGGAGCTTCGCGGCGATGGCGCGGGCAAGCGCCTCGACGGCCTCCCGCTCGCTCGGTTCCAGGGACGCGAGGCGAGGCGCGGAGCGAGCCAGCTGGTCTTCGACCGCCCGGTCGCCGGCCTCGCGAAGCGCCCGGATCACGGGCGCGAGCCGGGCCGCGCGACGCGAAGCTGCGAACGCCCGAACCTCCTCTTCCACGATCTCGCCGGCGCGCTTCGCCTCGGCCGCCGATCCCCCGAGCGCCTCCAACCGGCCGCGCAGGTCGTCGATGTCGACGACCGCGACGCCGGGGACCTCGCGCACCGCGGGGTCGACGTCCCTCGGAACCGCGAGGTCCACCAGGAACAACGACGACCCACCCCCGACCGAGGCGCCGGCGCCGACCGCATGCGGCCAGACGACCGCCCCAACGGAACCAGTGCAGCAGAGCGCGACCGAGGCGCCCGCGAGCGCCGCGCCCAAGTCCTCCATTCCCACCGCCACCCCGCCGACGCGCGCCGCGAGCGCTTCCGCCCGGGCGCGCGTCCGGTTGACCACGGTGGTCGGCCCCGCGCCGCGGGCCGCGAGCGCGGAGGCGGCCAGCGCGGCCATCGTCCCCGCGCCGACGACGACGGCGGCTCGGCCGTGCAGCGAACCGAGCGCGTCCTCGGCGGCGTCCAGGCCGGCCCCGACGAACGCCGCAGGCGACGACCCTACGTCCGTCTCCGCCCGCACACGGCGGCCGGTGCGCACGGCGGCCCTGAAGAGCGCGGACACGGCCGGCCCGCCGGTCCCCTCCTCCTCGGCCCGCCGGCGGGCCGCGCGCACCTGCGCGAGGATCTGCGACTCGCCGAGCACCATCGAGTCGAGCCCTGCGGTCACGCGGAAAAGATGCTCGGCGGCGCTGTCCTCGTAATGCGCGTACAGAGACTGCGCGAGCTCCTCGACCGGCACCTCCGATGCGTTCCCGAGGAACCGCTTCATCGCGAGGAAGCCCGTGTGGTACGACCCGACCTCCCCGTACAACTCGACGCGGTTGCACGTGGAGACCAGCACGGCTTCGGCGATCTCCTCGTCGTCCGCGAGCCACCGGTAGGCCTTAGCCAGCCGGTCCTCACCCAGCGTGAGCCGCTCGAGCAGGTCCAGGGAAGCCCGGCGATACGACACGCCAAGCGCGAGGAGCGGCATCAGCGAGCGTCGTGCGGTCGGGTCACGGCCTCACACCCTACCGCCCCACGGCGGGAAACGCGCTCAGCGACGCGGACGCCGCCTCCGCGCCCGACGCCACGGCCTCGAGGGCTGCCTTCCTCTGTTCGTAATAGGCGAGGATCTGGAGCTCGGTCGAGAGATCGACCTTGCGGACCGACACCTCGGGCCCGACGTTGATCACCGCGGGCGCGAAGTTGAGGATCGAGCGCAGTCCGGCTGCGACCATCCGGTCGGCCACCCCCTGGGCCGCCTCGCCCGGGGTGCAGATGACCCCGATCGCGACCTGGTGCTCGTCAACCGCCGCGGCCAGGTCGTCGAGGTGCCCGACGCGCAGGTCGCCGATCCGCTCGCCCACCTTCCCGGGATCGACGTCCACGATCGCCACCACGCGGAACCCGCGCTGCCCGAACCCCCGGTAGTTCGAGAGCGCGTGGCCCAGGTTCCCCGCCCCGGCGATCAGGACCGGCCAGTCCTGGGTGAGACCGAGCTCCCGGCGCACCTGGTGGAGCAGGTAGGCGACGTCGTATCCGACCCCCCTCGTCCCGTACGACCCAAGGAAGGACAGATCCTTTCGCACCTTGGCCGAGTTGACCCCCGCCGCCGCCGCGAGGGTCTCCGAAGAAATCGTTGCCTCACCGGTAGCGGCCAGGTCCACGAGCGCCCGAAGATAGAGCGGCAGGCGGCCGACGGTGGCTTCGGGAACCGGACGCTGACTCACGGGCGAGGGTGCGAGCGCCGTGGCACGGGCGTCGCGAGCCCCAAAGGAGGCTTCACTCGCGGATTCTAGCGCGGGCCCTGCCCCACGCACAATCGCACAAGCGACCGGAGAGCGTCCGGCGACACGGACCCTCTAGCCAGCTTCCGCGCCCGCCACCAGCCGCTCGAGCCCGTCGGGAACGACCTCGTACTCGAACGCCTCCTGGCCGTCCACCTCCACGACCGGCACCCGGAGCCCGTAACGCTCCTCCAGGGAATCGTCTCCGTCGATGAGAATCTCCTCGAAGGTGAAGGGCCGGCCGACTCGGACCGACTCGATCACCGCCCGCGCCTCGTCGCAGAGGCCGCAGGTCCGTCGCGAGTACAGGACGACACGGGCCACGGCCGACATCGTAGCCGCGATCTGATAGGAACCTCTCGTGCAGGAGCGTCGCCGGGACATGCGGGACGCCGAGCTCCAGACCCGCGTCGCGGCCGGGGATCAAGCGGCCTTCGAGGAGCTCTATCGCCGGTACGCGGCCCCGGCCTACGGCCTCGCGCTGCGGGTCCTGGCCAGTGAGCCGCTTGCCCAGGACGTCGTCCACGACGCGTTCCTGGCGCTCTGGCGGGCTCCCGAAGCCTTCGACCCCGCCCGGGGGTCGTTCCGCTCCTTCTTCCTCTCGCTCGTCCACCATCGCTCGGTGGACACCGTTCGGCGCGAGGAGCGGCTGCGACGGCGCACCCAGAGAATGAACCTGCAGGCCGTCCAGGACGAACAGGATGTAGCCGAGCGAGTCGCCCAGGACGCTTGGCTCGTGGATCTGCGAGACCGGGTGGTGAAAGCGCTGGAAACGCTCTCCGACGAGCAGCGGGAGGTCGTGGAGTTGGCGTACTTCGAGGGCTTGACCCAGGCGCGGATCGCGGAACGAACCGGCGTCCCCCTCGGGACCGTGAAGACGCGAACGCTGGCGGCCCTGCGGCGACTCCGACGGGTACTGGAGGAGGAAGAAGAGTGAACGGCGAGCACGAGCGGGCCCAGGAGCTCCTGGCCGCCCACGCCCTGCACGCGCTCGACGACGAGGATCGGGTGAGCCTCGAGCAGCTCGTCCGAGACCACGTGAACGGCTGCGACGAGTGCCGCACCGCCATGTGGTCGTTCGAGGCGATCTCGGCCGACCTGGCGCTCGCGGCCGACCCCGTCCCGCCCCCGTCGTCGCTGACCGGCCGGCTGCGCCGGGACCTTCGCTCGCCACAACGGGTGAGCGTGTGGGCCAGGTCCGCCGTGGCCGCCTCGATCATCCTCGTCCTTTCGGCGTTGGCCGTCTGGAACGCTCACCTGCACGGGCTCGTGACGCGCGCCGAGTCCAGCCAGCAGCTCACGGGCGAGGTCCTCGACACGATGAGCCGCCAGGACTCGCGCCTCGTCACGCTCGGCGCCGGGGACACCTCGGCCATGACCGGCCAGGTCGTCGCGGCGTACGTCCCCGGACGCGCTCGGATGTACCTGTTCGGCTCCATGCCGGCTCCCCACCACGACCGCGTGTACCAAATCTGGCTCGGGCGCCAGGGCATCTACGCGAGCGAGGGGACGTTCGTCCCCGAGTCGAGCGGGCAGGTGGTCGTCCGGATCATGGCCGACCCAACCGTCTTCGACGCCGTCCTCATCACCGAGGAGCCGGCGAGCGGAAGCTCCTCGCCGTCGGGCCGCCACGTCCTGACGGCATCCCTCTAGGCCGCGCCTCGGCTCCGGCGTCACGGCCGCCTCCACCGGAAAAAAAGGCGAGCCGGGCCTGAACTTCCGAACCGCCGGTGTCGAAATACATACGGAGAAGCATCCCCCTTCTCTGCAAGGCCGGACGAGCGCCGGGCGACAAAGCCCGACGCTTCCCTTGGAGGAGGCCCCACCCCCTGGGGCCTCCTCTTCTTTTCGGGA
>Ga0187777_10002666_pt1 | contig 11360 bp, 12 predicted proteins | sample 1015_Q2_SP5_10_M_FD_132416 | JGI IMG/M metagenome (GOLD analysis project Ga0187777, IMG submission 132416) | Tropical peat soil microbial communities from peatlands in Department of Meta, Colombia - 1015_Q2_SP5_10_MG | ecosystem: Environmental > Terrestrial > Soil > Wetlands > Peat | place...
GAGATGATCCGGCGACTTCAGGATCCATTGGCGGCCCGGTAGCTGGGCGTCAAGATGCTGCAAAAAGCGGCGATGAAAACGATAGGCGTCGAGAAAGCCGCTGCGCGCGAGCCAGCTGTTGTAAGAAGGAACTCGGTACATGGCATCAAAGCGCAAGCTCTGGAACACGTGAGCCGTGATATCGGTGCACTCCTCGGGAGCATCGACCGTGACGGGATGCAGGGCGTTGAGCTCGGGGGCGATCAAGCGAAACAGCGCGAGCTGCAGGCTCACCGACTTCTTGCGCAGCGCGGTTCCGAAACGGCCGGCTCGCGAGGGCCAGGGATAAACGAGTTGAAACAGCCGCGGCGCAATGGTGCGCGGGTCCTGCACAATCAGACGGTGCAGCAACGTCGTTCCACTGCGCGGCATCCCTGTGATGAAAACAGGAGCCCGGATCGGACGCGAGAGAATGGAGGGATTAGCCGCCTCGATCGCATCGAAGCGCAGCAGCGTCCTCAGGCAGCGCAGAACGTCTATTCGCAACGCACGGCTGCCGAACACGCTCAAGTCCGCCTCGTCGTTGCAGGCCTCGAGCAGACGCTCAAAGGGGCGAATAAACGAACGGTCAGCAAAATCGCGCCGCTTTCCGCGGCTCAAAGCCGACTCGAGTAGCTCGTCGGCACGCAGCGGGCGTCGACCAGTGGCCCTCGTGAGTTTCGTGCGCAAGCCAGCGCAGCCGTTCTGCATCTCTCCCATCTCTTGCTCCTTCAAGTGTCCCGGAAAACCCCTACTCCGGGAGCCTGAGAGGGCCTGACTGGAGTACGCACGACGGGCGGGTCTGAAATCGCCTTGGGATTGTTCTCACGGATCACGGTGCGGCGTCCAAGGAGCGTCCTGCACCAATGCCTTTATAGCACGCCCCGGGGGTGCCCCGGCGAATGAGGTGACAGCCTTCCGCCGAAGGGTTCGGGAGTGCCCGTACGGTCCGCTCACTTGGAGTCGTGCACCCAGCTATACACATATTTGAGGGTGACGCCGGTGTAGGCCGGGGCATTTGTGTGTAGGACAGCTTTTGCGAACACGAGACCGAGCGAACTATGCGAATCCGGGGACCAGTACAGCTCCGATCCCAACGTGAAACTCTCCTGCGCATCGTCCTGGTTCGCGTCGTCGACCCATGTAACGCCGCGAGCGCAATACCGGGTATCCAAAGATGCCCAGAGACTTGAGGTAAAGCTATAGCTGAGGTGCACCTCAATGCCGGGTAATGCCTCCTGGCGGAGGATCTCCACTCCCTTGTATGCGGTGTTGTCAGTAAAAAAATAGACGTTGAGGTAACCGTCCAGCTCCCACTTTTCGTCACGTCCGAATGGGTAGGAGACGGCGATTTCAGGTTTGAAGGACCAGCGGTTTGACCCAAGGTTAAGCAGCTTGTCAGCATCGTACTGACCTGTCGGAGCGGTTATGGTCAGACTCAGCCCCACGACCGTGGTCGCCTGATACGACTCTAATTCCGCTGCGCTAAACGCCCGACCTCCCTTGAGTAGTCCGGCGAACTCGAGGCTGATATCACCGGTACCGGTAGTCGAACCTGAAATGTTGGTGCCGGCGATGGCACCACTGAGGCGGGCGAACGGGACTGCTAGCTCCACCCACGCGAGATGCCCGAGGACCCCGAAGTCGTGCGTGTAGGAGGCGGTGACTTGATTCAGCTCAAAGTTCGCCCCGGCAATCACGAACGGGGTATCGATTGAAGCATTGGAGTGCGCGTGACTGTAATCGAGCTCGAGCTGATTGAGCCCTACAGGAGACTGAGTATAGGTGCGAGCGTCCGTGAACTGGGCGAATGACGTCCGGGGAAGACAAAGAGCGGCTATGACAACAAACGCGGATAAGAGCCGGCCGGGCATGGCTGTATTTGAACAGAGAAAGCAACCGACGTGCCCATCTAGGTCATCACGCCCGGTTCTCAATACGGCGGACGCGATCCGCGCCATCACCTAGCGCTACGACGTTTTCCTCTACTCTGGCAATGCCTCAATCAGATACATCGCCCGCAGTACGGGGGTCGGCGTCAACCCTGCCCCTCCGAACCAGCGACTGAAAATATCCTCGATCTGTCCGCTCCGATACAGCTGCGCAAGGGCACGGTTGGCTACCAGGCGGAAGTCGGCGTCGTTGCGTCTCACGACGAGCCCGTAGGGTTCAAATGAGAAAAGGTCCGAAGCGAGGCTGAATACCCTCGGATCCGGAGCCTGCAGGACCTCCCCTATCAGCAATACCTGATCTGCAGCGAATGCGTCCACTTTGGCGGCTTGCAGTTGCTTCATCCCGTCCTTGCGATCGGCCACCGCAACCACTTTGGCATCGATGAGGTTCTTCTGCAGATACTTCTGCAGCGCGATCTGCGAGGTCGTGCCCGATACGACCGCCACCGACTTCCCCGCGAGATTTGCCATTGAACTGATTCCCGAATTCGCGAGCGTCAGCAACCCGCCCCCAGTAACAAAGGTCATCAGCGTGAAGTCGACCTTCTCGGCCCGCGAGAGCGTTATCGTCGTGGCGCCGCATTCGATATCCGCCCGGTTGTTGATGATCGCCTCGATGCGATCGTCGGAAGTCAAGGGAACGAGGGTGGTCTTGAGGTCCTTGAGCTTCAATTGATCCTTGACCTCGGCAGCAATGCGCTTGCAAAGCTCTACCGAGTACCCGGCAGGCTGGCCTGAGGTATCGTTGAAGGAGAGCGGCGGGGCATCGGTGCGGTACCCCAGTCGGATCTCACCCGATTTCTTGATTTGATCGAGGGTGCCGCCGATCACGATTGCCGGTACGACGCAAAGGACGACCGAGGCCAGCAAGGCTTTCGCGGATGGATGCGACATGGGAGCTCCCTTCGAGCTTAGGTTTCTTGATTTTCGATGAGCGCGTACGGTCCCTGCGCGCGAGCTAGTGTAGCCCCACACGCCAGCTCTCACAAACAATCTAAAGGAGAAACATTGTGAATTATTTCAACACGGCTATCTGCTGCAGCGTATTCACGCTCGTTGGTTGCGCCACTCAGTCCAAAAACACAGGCGGTCTCGAGGAGACGCTGTCGCCTAACGCGAACGGCCCCCCCGGGACCCTCGTGTACCGATCACCAACCCTGCAAAAAGGTCAGTACAAATCCCTGCTAGTCGAGAGTGCCGAGGTCTATCGTGGCGCCGATGCGGACTTTGGCAAAACGAGCGAAGAAGATAAAACGCGACTCGCGGGCGAGATCACGACGGACTTCACCAACGCCCTGACCAAGCGCAAGTATCCGCTCACACATGACACGGGCCCGGGCGTTGTTCGTCTCCACCTGACCCTCGCGGGCGTCAAGGGCAGTCAGCCGGTAGCGGCGACGCTCCTGCGTCTGACCCCGCTTGGCCTTACACTCAGCGCCGCTGAAACCGCTGGTGACAGATCCCCGGTGTTCGTCGGCTCGGTCACGATTTCCGGCAAGCTGATCGATGCGCAAACCGGCGAAGTGCTCGCGGCATTTATGGCCACGGAGAGCCCGATCGCCCTCGATGTAACGTCCGGACTTGGCTCGCTGCGCGCCGCCGAGCTTGGCATTGCGCGCGGGGCGGACGATTTCGTCGACGCGATGGATCGCGCCCTCAATCGGCCGCACTAGGGGTCGACCGGCCTCACGCGCCCAGGAGCGCCGGCAATGCACTCAGCGAGGAGATTTCGTACTCGGGTTGGCCCGGTAGTCGCTCAGGCGGTTGCCTCTGGCGATTGCACCAAACCGCTCGCAGCCCGAATGCCGAGGCGGCGTAAGCATCCCAAGCGTTGGCGGACTGAAAGCAAATGGCCTTGGCCTCAACTGCCAGTCGATCGACCGCGAGCTGATAGACCTTCGGGTGCGGCTTGTACACACCGACTTCCTCGACCGAAAACACCGCGTCGATGAGTCCCGCAATCCCGGCCGCATCGACCGCGGCACGTAGCATCTGGGGTGAACCGTTGGAGAGAATCGCGACCGGAAATCCCGCCGCCTTCAGTCGCTCGAGCACCTCTCGTACTTCGGGATAGGCGCCGAGCGTCAAATAGAGACTCATGAGACGACTGCGCAACTGCGGGTCAGCGATTTTTAGGGTCTCGAGCGAGTAATCGAGTGCCTCACCGGTGACCTGCCAGAAATCGACGTGGCGCCCCTGAAGGCTGCGCAGCCAGGTGTATTGCAACTGCTTATCGCGCCACAGAGCACTCAGCACCGAGCCGCGCTCGCCGAGCGCATCGCGGCATGCCGCCGCTGCCGAAGCGACGTCGAAGAGCGTGCCGTAGGCATCAAATACACACGCACGCACGCCGGCCAGCGCAGCCATCATGAACTTTCGCGAATGCCCGTCTCCACGCCAAATTTTTCGGCGTAGGCACGAGTGACATCGGCCAGTTTCCCGATGTCCACGCCAAAGACGTTGAGATCATAGACCACCGTGCCGTGCCGACCATTGGGATGTGCTTCCGAGTAGGCGGCCATCTTCGCTATCGATCCTCCTTCGAGCGGCTGTCCGGCGACTCTGTAGATTTTCTTGATCGTGCCCATCTCGTCGGCCATAAGGTCCTGGATGCGTATGCCGATCGTTCGCTCACGTGGCAGCCGGTCGTGGAAATTCATGCAGCCGCTCAGCAGATCGATGCTGCGCTCGGCCCAATAGCGCCCAATGGCCTTCAGATCCGGCCTGTCGGTACTGAGTCTGCGACCGTAGGCGATCATCGTCGTCATCGATGCCGTCACCTCGACAGGGTTGCGGTGCGTAATCACTACCGTCGCGTCAGGAAATGCGGTCAGCAACGGACCGAACTGTTCCAGATGCTGCGGACATTTCAACACCCACCGCCTCCCGCCCCGTAACCAGGTAAGCGCTTTGAGGATGCGCTTCAGGTAGAGGTATGAGGGAGTCTGATCGTTGGCTTTGTAATAGTCGCGCCACGCTGGCACGTGCGCCATCGTTTCAAACAGCATGCCCGAGATGTCGAGTGTCAGTAATTGGATTTCCTCATGTGCGTGTTCGGGAGTCATCTCGTGCATGCGCTTGAAGTACGGCATGAGACTGTTGATGAAGTCAGTCGCCTGTGCACAGCGACCGAGGCGCGGATCCTTCTTGCTGGCGGCGAGGCGCTCCGCCTCGGGCAGCACCGGCTCGCGGCTCTCCCAGTAGGGGAGATATCTGAGCCCCGGGTCCGCGGACATCAGGTTGAACAGGTGCGTCGTTCCGCTGCGCGGCATGCCGCAAATGATGATCGGTCTAGGAACCTCTATCTGCTCGATCTCGGGGTGCCGTCGCCACAGCTCCTCGAACAGGAGACGATTTCTGAGCGACTGACCGAGCTGCTCTCCGCAGGTGAGGCGTCCGAGGCCGTTGAGATTCGCCTCTTCGCGCAGCGAGCGGCAGAGCACGTCGAGTCTTTTCAGAAAAGCGGTTTCGCCCCAACCGCCAAGTCCGGTCTTCTTGCTCGCTTGTTCGCATAGCTCATGAGACTCGATGGTCATCCCTTTGCCACGCATTCCCAAGAGCGCGATCATCGGCCGAAGCGTCGCGGGAAACTTCGGGTCGCCAAGATCGTCGAGACTCACGGGTGGGGGTATTTCGACCTTCTTGGCGACGACCGCCTTCCCGTCAGCTCCAAGTAGCGTCGTCCTCGGCCGCTCCACCGCTTCCTGCGGCAGAAACCAGCGGAACCAGATCAGACCCCGCTTATGGCCCTGCGTGCAAAGCCAGTTCGGCACCTGAGGCGGCGTTGCCGAAACCACGATCTTCCACGAGCCATCCGCCTCATATTGGATCGCAGAAGCATTCATCGTGACCCGGTCATAGGCATAGTCGTATGTGTGCAGAAAGGGATTCCACAGGCACACGTTCCAGAAGGCGCAATCGGGCGATCGGCCCTCAATCACAAGCGACTGGCCCTCCTCGAGCTCAAAGCTTCCCATGGCATAGGAGGCATCACCCGCCGACCACCCATAAGTTGCCTGAGGCACCGGATACGGTTCCTGAACAGTGTTGGCGGGTGAAAGGCGGATCGGACACATCTTGCTCTGCTCGCTGAACCAAGTGCGCACAGCCCGCAAGCGCTTCGCCAGGTTCGCCGGGTTGTCGAGCTTCGCGGTCGGCGGATCGATGGCCTCAATCGACCACTTGGCGCGGACGCCATTGACTGGATCGTTCAAATAGTCGCGCGTCAGTCCGCAAACGGCATCGGATTCGAGCTTCAGCCAGTTGCCGGACTGCGGCTTAGGGCTCAGCCAGAGTTCGTAGCTCCCGTCCGCGGAGGGCTTCATAGTCCGGTCGTTCGCGATGCCGACGATTCGATTTGAGTAACGTCCATCATCCGGGCCGCCATAAATAGTCAGCGAGAGATACGCCGCATCGCCCGGGCGACATGCAACGCGGTAGCTGCGGTTCGGATCCACGGATATGTACTGGTAGTACGCATCCGAATTGTCGCCGCCCCACTTACGGTACGGCCCCACGATGTCCGTGAAGCGCGGACGTCCGCTGTCGGCCCAGACGTAGACATCCATGGCGACGCTCAGCAGGCTGAAAATCCAGCGATACCCCTCTACCCGCTCCGAGTCATCGAGCGCGGGTTCGGCCAAGCGCAACCGCTCCTCGGCCTCACGCAACTCGTCCAATAAGCCTGTGTACGCCCTCTGAAGTTCGTCGCTCATCGGTCACTCTTATGGAAACACACCAGGGGTCGCCTCATATTTTTCGCCCGTTCCACGCTAGTGCGGCCGCAAGCGCAGTCGGGGCCTCCGGACCGTAACCGTCGCAATGCAAACAATTGACGTGATACGCGGGGTCGGGGTCGCCCTCCTCGCTCCAGCGCTCGACCACGAGCTGGTCTGCCCCGCTGCCGCAAAAAGGGCACGACGAGGGCGCGGGCGCGCCCGCCACGACTTTGTCATCCTCATCAGTGAACTGACCGGTCGCGAACGAACTCATGGTGCACCTCTTTGAAAATGGTCGATTGAACCATCCCGGCGTTTGGGTTATTCGTCGCAATCTGAGGGTCAGTCAACCCAGTCATACAAGGGCTTATCCTTGTCCACGACGTGAACTGTGAAGAGCCTCAGCGGCTGTTCCCCGACGACTTTGAAACCGGCATGCGGCACATCGCGAAGATTCATCGCGACCGAACCGGTCTCCATCATTGTCGGTTCCTTCCCCGGATACTGAATCATGGTTCCCTGCAGGACGTATGCGGTTTCGACTCCGTGGTGGGTGTGCCGCGCAATTCCCTCGCCAGTCTTCACCTCGACGATTGAGCTGATCACCTCCATGCCGGGCGCTCCGGAGAGGTCAGCTCGCTTCAGTTCTTTCCTCTGTGGGATGTCGGAGGTAACCGCCGCAACACAAACGGCCGCGACGACAACGCACGCAAGGATCGCACTCGATCGAACTAACCTCACGGCTCCTCCCACTGTTGGTATATGTAAAGGAAGAAACCATTTTGGGCGCGACGGTTTCCGCACGCAATTGGTAGCCGTGAGCGCCGATCACCCGAAGCAGATAAACGCTATCTGAGGCAGTCGCACACGGCCGGTGTGATGCACGCATCTTCGACGTCGGTCCAGAGTTCCCGGCCCCGCGCGCAGTAAGCTTCCCGTTCGCCGCAACTCACCGAGCACCCCGGGCAGTGTCCCCCGGGTGACGACGGCGGCGCGCTGCACGAATGACCGCCAGTGAGCGGATGCAACTCCGCGTATGCGTCCGCGCCCTCTCTGACGCACTGCCGGTAGGCGCTTGAACCGGATGGCAGGCCATAGCGCTGGCACTCGTCGCTGTTGAACTGGGCAGACGCGCAGCCGGAGAGACATGCAACCCCGACCAGCGCAGCGATCGAGACGGGTAACCGGCAGCTCATGTGCGCAAAAAAGTGCATTTCTGCTTGTTTCCGCTAGGGGAACCGACTTCGCACCTCGCGTCAAATCGCCCAAGCCCCATGCGGTCGCGGCGCCGAGTCGTTCGCCGGCATTTGCTGCAGCGCACCTTGGCACAGAAACACCGTCTGGACAGGCGTCGGCGCGCGGACCAATATCCGCGCTGCTCGGCGCGCCCCGCCGGGCCCATGCGGGAGGAGATGAGGATGAACAAACGCAAATTTAGGTCTCTATTGTCGCTCGCCGTCGGAGCCGCCCTGGGTGTGTCGGCTGTCGGAGCACTCCAGGCAGACACACCGGCCCAGCCGGCGGCCGCCAAGACCCCCACCGACGCGGAATTGATCGCAAGTGCCGAGTCGGCTGCCCCAGCGAATGTAGGGAAGCACGCCACGATCGTCGCCATGGACGCGACGGGAAAGATGCGTACGCTGCGCAAGGGTACGAACAATTTCACGTGCATGCCGGACAATCCGGATACGCCAGGTCCGGACCCCATGTGCATGGACCAGGCAGCGATGGAATGGGTACATGCTTACGTGTCGCACACCAACCCGACGCCGGGCAAGGTGGGCTTCATGTACATGCTTGCCGGTGGAACGGATGCGAGTAACACCGATCCCTACGCAGCGAAGCCGACAGCGACGAATCACTGGATTCAGACTGGACCGCACGTGATGGTTGTGGGTGCCGATCCGAGCTTCTACGAGGGCTACCCAAAGAGCGCAGATCCGGACACGTCCGTTCCGTATGTGATGTGGGCGGGCACGCCCTATCAGCACCTCATGGCCCCGGTGAAAGCCGCATCGCACGCGGCCCCGGCGACGAAATCAGCCGCGCCGACGAACGCGACTACAAAATAGAGCGCGAGGAGGGAGGAACGAGGCCGCTCGGTGCGCAGTGCGCGCCGAGCCGGCCTACGTCCGCGTAACCCCGGTGGTGCCGCTCAGGCGTTCGGAGTGATTTTCTGGCACGGGCGGCACGAAATTCGGACGGAGGAGAAAGCCGCCGACAGTTGCACGCAGTATTCAGCGAAGCGCGCCGCCGCTACCTTCGCTGTATGCGCTCGAGTCGCGACTCGTATCAACTACCCGCCTCAGACCCAAGTCTGCAAATCGCTCGTCGAATTCAAGCGTCGGGGGCGCCCATCCCACGATGTGTCCGATCGTGAGGTAGATCACCCTGCCGCTTTGAAAATCGACTTCTTCGTCGTCGGCGTCGTCTTGCGAGGGGTCATAGCGGCGAATATTCCGATCGCAAAGGCTCAACATGTAGCCGACCGTATGCAGTCCCTGGTTGGCGATCGCATCGGCGGGGGAGAAAAAGTCGGCAAAGGGCTTGTTGTGCACCGAGCAGATGTGCGTATGAAAGTCCGCGACCACGTCGGAGCCGTAAAGCTCCCCCAGATCCACACCGAAGGGTTTATATGACGTCGTGAGAACGGACGCTTCATAGCCCCCATCGACCTTGCGCACCACACCCCCACATTCATAGTGCGGATCGCAAGTCGCAGCGGCGTGCTTCAGGGCGTCAATCGCCGTCTCGTCAATTGTCGCGAACACAGCCAGAGCTAACAGGTTCATCAGCCGCTCCAAACTGCGGGGGATACCGGTCGCAACCGTTTGCCCCCGGGATCTTCGGCCCGTGATCCATGATCACGTCCTGTGAACCTGTATAGCGCAGAGGGTGCGGGGTCTTAGCCGGCAGACCTCACGGCGTGAGGCCTTTTGACGTGCGGTGCGTCGCATAATCACTGGGCAGAACCCGCGAGGCGCCGCATATTTGTGTCCGCGCCGAGCCAGGCGCCCCTTGAGTCGGCTTCAAGTGTGACGACCGTCTAATCTCAATGTGGCATGCGCATGCGGGAGCGCATCCCCAACGCGCCGCCCGGCCCGGCAAAAGCGCCAGCGGCTCTCCGCCCGCGATCAGCGGGCCTGCGGGTGGGGTGCGCCGGCACCCCGGTCTTGAAATGACTGCGCGGAACCCCATAGCGGGTACATGCCTGATTCCGTCCACATCGTTTGTCCGCACTGTGAGACGGTCAACCGTATTCCCGCCTCGCGTCTCGGTGAGGGACCGAGCTGCGGGAAGTGTCACCAGTCTTTGTTCACTGCCCATCCCATCGAGCTGACCACCGCCAATTTCCGTCGGCAGGTCGAACGAAACGACATCCCGGTCGTCGTGGATTTTTGGGCTCCGTGGTGTGGTCCCTGTCAAATGATGGCGCCACACTACGCGGAGGCTGCCAAGGAGCTCGAACCGAACGCGCGCCTTGCGAAAGTGAACACCGACGCCGAGCCAAACCTCGGAAGCGAGTTCGGCATTCGCGGCATTCCGACGATGATCCTGTTCAAGGCGGGCAAGGAGATCGCTCGCCAGTCAGGCGCAATCGGTAAGTCCGACATACTGCGCTGGGTGCGGACCCACTCCTGAGGCGGCCGACGAGCCTGGCGCTTGAAGCGCCAAAGGGCGGGCCCGGTTCGAGACGCATATATACAATCGAGCTCAACTCAGCAAAGCCACGACAGCAATCGACTCATGAACCGCATCTTCATCGCCATCGGCGTTATTTTCATTCTCGTCGGGGTTGGATGGCGATGGCTGAAGGGGGTAGGACTCTTTCATTTGCCGGGCGATATCGTGATCGAAAGGCCCGGGTTCAAATTTTTCTTTCCCCTCACGACGATGTTACTCATCAGCGTCGTGATCTCGCTCGTCGCGTGGATTCTTCGCAAGTAACTCGAACGATTTGCGCCCCCTGTTGAAGTACCGAAAAGACATGGGGGATCCCGCCGGTCAGATGGCAACCCGTGCTTCACCACACGCGGGCGAGAAGTCGCGGCTCAAGCGCGCAGGCCGCGAGCACCCCGCCCATCATCGCGCCGGTGACACCCGGACTGACCACATCCTGCCCGGTGAGGTAAAGGCCAGGAATTGGTGTCTGAGCGCGCAGACTTGCGGATAGGAAACGGCGGGGACTCGCTTCGAGGCCGTAGATCGCACCTTGCTGTGTGCCCGTGAAGGCGCTCGTAGTAAGCGGCGTCGAGAGCTCATGGCAGACCACCATCCCTGCGAGCGCGGGAAAGTGGCGTTTGAACTGGGTAAGCAGAGTCGTCTCGATCCGCTCCTTGATCAGGGCGTACTCCGGGGGCCGTCTGCCGATCTTCGACCCCTCCCACTGACTGAACGCTTCCCAAGTCGTCATCACGACAATCTCGACGGTGTGCCGCTGCCGTGCTCCCGAGTCATGGTGCGGATCCTTGAGGGAGGGGAACGACACAAACATACCCGGCGGTGATGACTCCCCAAAAGGGTCGCGCCAGATGCCCGCATCCAACCGCCAACTGTCGTAGAACCAGTGGTTGGAGGTCGTCGCGCCGTTGGCGTGTATATCCCCCTCCAAACCCAAAAAAAGCCCGATGTGGCACACGGAAGGCTTGAAAGACAGGATCTCCTGCGCCCA
>Ga0187777_10002667_pt1 | contig 11359 bp, 14 predicted proteins | sample 1015_Q2_SP5_10_M_FD_132416 | JGI IMG/M metagenome (GOLD analysis project Ga0187777, IMG submission 132416) | Tropical peat soil microbial communities from peatlands in Department of Meta, Colombia - 1015_Q2_SP5_10_MG | ecosystem: Environmental > Terrestrial > Soil > Wetlands > Peat | place...
ATGAGCGAAGAGATGCTCTGATCGACTACCTGAGAATACATGACTTTCATCTTCCTTCCCATGGGCTAAGTTGGAATAATTTCACGCAATATGCAGAACAGTTGGATCGCATCGGTCTCGGGCTCAATTTAACTCCGTTAGTGGCCCATGGAGCACTCCGCATCGCCATTCTAGGCGTGGGCGATCGCAGCCCCAATTACAAAGAGCTTGAAAATATGAAGAGCCTCTTGACAGATTCTCTCGAACAGGGGGCCTGGGGACTCTCCACGGGCTTGATTTATCCACCCGGAAGTTTTGCGAAGACAGAAGAACTGGTGGCCCTCTCTAAAATCGTCACCCAATATGGAGCCCTCTACGCTAGCCACATCCGGGGCGAAGGCACCACACTGATGGAAGCTCTGGATGAGGCGGTTTTCATTGGGAGAGAGAGTGGTGTCAGAGTGGAAGTCTCTCATTTAAAAGCGATGGGGCAAGACAATTGGGGCAGGGCCAAAGAAATCCTTTCAAAATTAGAAAGAGCTCGTCAGAGTGGGGTCGATATCGGCGCCGATCAATATCCCTATGAAGCAACAAGCACTTCACTCACCGCCTTGGTTCCCCCATGGGCCCTTGCTGGCGGTATCTATGAACTTTTGAAGAGGCTCGCTTCTTCGGAGATGAAGGAGCGACTTCAGGCGGAGATCCTTCGTGAAATGAACAAACGAGGAGGCCCGAATCGGATTGCCATTGCTGAGATAGGGTCGACAAAGAATATGGGGCTCTCCGGAAAAAATGTGAGCGAGGTCGCTGAGATTTGGCATTGCACCCCAGAAATTGCAGTGATGAGACTCCTCCTGGAGGAGCAGGCAGCCGTGGGAGCAGTCTATTTTTCTTTATCGGAAGAAGATGTGGTTGCCATCCTCTCCAATGATCAGGTGTCCGTAGGTTCGGATGGGATGGGAATGAATGCTGGGGAAGATTCTGGGAGATCAACCCACCCCCGCTCCTATGGGACGTTTCCAAGAATATTGGGCCTCTACACACGTGAAAAGCGGACTCTTTCGCTGACAAAAGCCATTCATAAAATGACAGAACTGGCTGCTGGCCGGCTGGGGTTAAGAAACCGCGGCTTGATCAAACCAGGGTTCATAGCTGACCTGGTATTATTCGATCCCCTCGCGATTCAAGACCAATCGACCTTTGATCATCCCCATCAGTATGCTACGGGTGTGGTCCACACGTGGGTGAACGGTTACCCTGTTGTTCATGACGGAAGAATAACAGGAAATACTCCGGGAAAGGTTTTGCTTTCGCGATAAAAGGAGGATGACCCGATGGGAGCAGAAGGTGGGTTCAACGTATGGTGGGGCTTGTTGGGCCTTTTACCCCTCGTGGTTTATATCGTTCTCGTTTTCCGGGATGTCGATCCCCTGCCGGCCACAGCGATCTGCGTCCTGATCGGAGCGATCTTGACCCACCAGAGCCTCGTCTCTTTCGGTGAGGCTTTAGCTGATGCATTGAGTTCTCTCCTGGCTCTTGTCGGTTTGATCATCATGCTCGGCCGGGGGTTGGGAGAGGTGCTGATCGAAACCAAGGTCAGCCACACGCTTGTCCATAAGATTATTTTCGGAATTGGGATCGATACAGAAAAGAAGGCCATGCTTGGAATCATGCTCGCCTGCATGGTAGTCATTGGTCTCCTCGGGACCATGGCGGGAGGCAATGCGATTCTTGCTCCGATTATCTTGCCCATTGCCGCTTCCGTGGGGCTTTCGCGCAGTGCGGTTGCTGTTATCTTTCAAGCTGTGGGAGAGGAGGCTTTGATCCTCGGGCCTTTTACGCCTCCGGTCGTCACGCTTCTCGGTTTAACCAAAATCGGCTATGGCGGGATGCTATTATTTGCCGCCGGGCCTATTGCTCTGATCACATTTACTGCAACCTGGTTCATGCTCCAGAGGATCCAGCGCCGAACAAGAGAAACCAACCCCTACGAACGCTTGACGGGCGTAGAGCAGTTTGTCCCGACCCCTCGGAGCAAACGCGCGACAGGCATCTTTGTCGTTCTCTTCCTTGCGGCAGTCGTTTACGGGATCATCGCGAACGCAACAACACCGTATGTGATCGTTGTCATCCTGGGACTCGCCATCATCACCGGCGGGGTGGGAGGTTTAAATTTTAATCAGATTCTTAAGCTGGTTATTAAAGGAATGGCTGGAAATGTGGGGCTCTTCTTCCTCTTCTTGCTCCTCGATCCCTTCATCAATTTTATAAAGCTTGCCGGAGGTTTTAAAGCCTTGGCGATCCTTCTCAAACCTTTGATCGATCTCGGCGGAAAGACAGCCATCGTTATCCTGGGGGGTCTCATTGGGGCTTTCGGTATTTCGGGAGCCACGGTGGCCACGCTCAACATGCTCCACTCCATGTTTAATCCCATGCTGAGCAAGCTGGGTGTCTCTATGTTGGCTTGGTCCGTGGCACTGATCGTCGCAACCAGGGTGAGCAATTTCATCTACCCTGGTGCCAATATGTTCAGTTCCTTGGGATTTGCCGAGACGAAGGATCTGAAATCCATGCTAAAAAACGGCTGGGTCGTTGCTGGCTGCCAAATTTTCTTCTTAATCATCTACAGCCTGCTTCTTGCGTGAACCCGTTCGAAATGGCAGTCCTTAATTTTTCATCAGCTCTTTCAATTTATCGACGGCTGGGGGGAGGACTTCTCCGATCTTTTCATCAAAGCGTAGGTGGCAGCTTCGATCCATGGGGGTCTCTCCCTGGTTAATGATGACCAGGCGGGCTCCTGATCGTAGGGCTACTCTCGGCATATCATTCGCAGGACTCACCACAAGACTCGATCCCACCACAATGAAGAGATCAGAATAACCTGAGTGCTGGAAAGAATCCTCCAGGTCCTTCTGAGGAAGCGAGTCGCCAAAGTTTACCACACTCGAGACGAGCCTTCCTCCACACTCGCAGGTCTCTTTTCCCAGAGCTTCGTCCCACTGAGTCTGACAGCTTTGACATCTGAGCTTCGCGACATTTCCGTGCAATTCAGCCAACAATTCAGGACGAATCCCGGAGCGCAGATGAAGGTTGTCCACATTCTGGGAGATGAGGAACTTCAACTTACCCAAATTCTGAAGCTCGACAATCGCTCGATGCCCAGCGTTCGGTTCGACCGGAGTGGTAGGTCTGGTGACGGGCGGAAGCCCTTTCTCCTGTCTTGTCCAGACACCATCCGGTCCACGAAAGTCAGGTATCCCCGACTCAGTACTGATGCCAGCGCCGGTGAAAACGACGAGATATTTGGCCTCGAGCATCCACTGGGCTAATTTCTTAATCCGCTCTTCCAAATTCGCCATATTGGATACCTCTTTTTAGAAAAATCAGATGGGGAAACCCTTCTCGGCAGTAAGAACTGGATTTTGGCTTTTCCTATCCCATTTTACAACCTCCCTTTGCCTTTGTAAAAGAGTTTCAGAGTTGACTTCAGCAATTCGAGATCGACCATCCAAGGAGTCAGAGGCTCCGGGAAGGATACCGAATTCCGCTGCAAGAAAAAAGGGGAGATCCGATCTCCTTGAAATAGGCAGGAGCGATGATTAGTTATATAAAAATTGAGGGAAGGGGGTCCTCCGGATGAGTTGGCCAAGTCCCCGGGAGGTGCTTTGGCAAAAACGCAAATAAATGGAGGGAATAAGAATGGATCAGAAGAAGAAATTATCAGTCGTCATTGAACATTGGGTCGAGCATAATGAGAACCACATGGGTGAGTACAAGAAATGGGCTCAAACGGCCGGTGAGTTGGGATTAGATTCGGTAAAAGCCGAGATTGAAGAGGCCATGGGAAAAATATTTCAGTCGAATGAACATCTGGAAAAGGCTCTAAAAGGTGTAAGTTAATGCTCAGCGGAAACGAGGACTAATTAAAGGAGAAAGCTTGGGTCCTACTCTGAAATGTCTATTTTTTCTTCTCTAATTGCTTCTTCAGTTCCTCGAGAACATTTCTTTTCGCTTCTTCAACTGTTTCCCCTGCGGCTTTGGCTGCTTCTTCGAATGTTCTGTTGGTAATATTTTTTGGATCCCCAAGATCATTGTCCAGCATCCCGCATCCGCAATTGTAGCACATACTCTGACCTCCTTTAGAAACTTTGCTCAAAAAAGATTCGCTTCTTCGTTTATCGGCCGCCTTTACACTGTCCTCTGCTCAAAAAAGTGTAACAAGAAAGTAAAATCCAGCTGAAGATGCCACCATTCCAAGCGTCAGAAGCGCAATGAGGGGGCCGAGTGTGAGGACTTTGCTGTAGAACTGTCTGTAAATCCTGATGAACGTAATCTTTAAGGCAAGAAGGATGATTACCGAGAAGGCAAGTAGAGCGTGTAGGGCGACTCGGGGTGAAACCTCGTCCTTGGAGTCCGCAACGTACCTCAAGCAGAAATAAGCGATTAAAAGGTAAAGGCAAATGAATAAGATGCCGTTTATTCGGTGAATTCTTTTGAGTTTGGCAGCGTCATATTTCTTTTCACTTCTTCCGAAGAATTCGAACATGAGGAACATCTGTAGGAGGGTGATGAAGATCAAGACTACGGACAAAATTGATTTCAGCATCAAGATAGGCATATTAGCCTCGGGGGTATAGAATAAGGTCGCTGGAAGTATCGCCTCTATTTGGCATTGCGATCGTCGAAACGTGCCAAAGGTTATTCTGTAACGGTAATGGTTCCGGTCATTCCTTCATGACCGGTTCCACAAAAGTTATCACAGTGAAAGGGGAAAATGCCGGCCTTCTCTGGAACAAACCGCACCCGGGTCGCCTTTCCTGGACGAATATCGGCGCGGATCCCCAGGCCCGGGCAATTGAAGCCGTGCAATCTGTCCAAAGAGGTGAATTCCAATACCACTGGAGCGCCTTTCTTTACAACAATATCTTTAGGTGAGTATTCGAACTTTTTTGCCGTTATCTGGATCACCTGTTCTTTTTCTTCTCCAAGAGCGTAACCACTTATTAAGAAAGCACCCGTGATGAATACAAGGATTGAGATACTGACCATCATCGACCAAGGTCTCATCGACTTCATAATTTTTCTCCTTTCACACCGAATTCTGCAATCGCAAGCGCAGCCTGTTTTGCCCTCATGTCAACGCCACGGAATCCCAGCCCTCTGTACGGTTGGTTCGCGTCCCAAGGGACAGGAGCCTTCTTGGGAACCGAGCCTGGGGCGGGCAGCGGATACATCAACCCCTTGGCTGCATGGTGGGCAATATTTCCGGTCTTATGATGGTGTTCCTGATGGATATGTCCGTAAAGGACTGTGACATTGGAATATGGCTTGAGAAGCTCTATTGCTTTAGCCCCATCCCGCGTGTACCAGTCCCAGTCCGTATAGAGATCGAAAAGCGGACGGTGCGTGAAGACCACGATTCGTGCCTCTTTACCAAGTTTCTTCAGATCGGCACTCAACCATTGTAGTTGATCTTCTCCGAGGGTGGAGGCAGGATCAGAAACGTTATCCAAGACGATGAAGTGAACTCCTTTGTGGTCGAACGTGTAGTGGGTGTTTCCGAAGAGTTCCTTAAAAACCGCCCCCTCGTCCAGCCCTGCATCGTGCTCTCCTGGCATGAATCTGATATTTTTCACCTTTAATTCACTAATGATATCTCGAAACTGGGACAAGCGCGTTCTTCGGTCCTTGTCGTCGTCGGTGACATGCGTCAAATCACCTGTGAACATAATGAAATCGGGTTGATCGGTCAGGCTGTTGACCGACGCCACGGCTTTCTTGAGAGTTCCTGCCGAATCCGGGTTTACTGCGGGATTAGAGAATCCCCAGTGAGTATCCGATAACTGGACGAAAAAGAAATCGTCCTTTCCTGAAGCTGCATTTGCGTAACTTCCCAACCTCCCCAAGCCAGAGGAAAAAATGGCAGCGCCAATACCGGCCAATTTCAGAAAATCTCGTCTATCAATTTTCATAACCCCTCCTTCCTTGGAATCCAGACGTGTTTCAGTTTTCAGAATGCTGTGAGCGACCGTTTTCTCACTCTTTTTCTTCTTGGAGTTGTGAGCAGTTACAGCAAGATGTGAAACAGGATACCAAAGGGTAGATAGGAGGGTCAATGCGGGAAAGTACGTATTTCCGAGGATGAAACACTGTATTTTAACGACAGAAATGGTTTTGGCGCTTTTCGGATCTTCGGATCGACCTTCGCTTCTAAGCTTCCTTCAAGAATTTCAGCAGGGGCGTATTAAAAGCCTCGGCCTGCTCTACGTTGGAAAGATGGCGGGCAGCCGGCAGTATCATCAGTTTTGAGTTGGGTATGCGCTCGTGCATGGCCACCGAGACAGAGACCGGCGTTCCAGGATCTTCCTCGCCTACCATGATCAGCGTTGGTACTTTAATCTCTGAGAGCCGTTCCAAATAATTCAACCTTCGAATCGCTTCTGCGCAGCCAATATAACCCGATACGGGGGTAGCCAGGAGCTGCCGTCGAACGAGTGCCAACATCTCGGAGTTTTGTTTAAGAAAAGAAGGGGTAAACCAGCGCTCCATCGTTTGGTTCAATAATGCCTCCATGCCCTTTGTACGCGCCTGATCCATCCGCTCCTGCCACAACGGTTCGGCCTCCGCGGGGACGACGGCAGCCGTGTCGCACAGGACGAGGCTCTTGAGGCGATGCGGATCATTCAGAGCAAGACTCTGACCAATCATTCCTCCCAGGGAGAGCCCCACAAAGTGCACTCGATCCACATCCAGAGCGTCCACCAAGCTAATGACATCCTTGGCCAACAGCTCCAGGGTGTACGCTCCTGACGGGGCGTCGCTACCGCCGTGGCCGCGGATGTCATATCGGAGGACCTGAAAATAAGGATGCAACGCATCCATCTGAGGGTTCCACATGAGCAGGCTCGAACTGAGGGAATGGCTCAGAACGACCATCTGAGCGCCCTTTTTTCCTGAAAGTTCATAATTGATCTCAATACCATTCGCCTTGATTCGCATCGATTCTCCCTTATCTTTTTTTCCCAGAACTTCTGATGCCTTTGGCACAGTGGCCAGGGCCGATCTTACGCCAAACAGCAATCCCCTCCCTGCTTCATGAATGAGAAAGGAGGAGCAGTTTTGATTGAGTGATGAGATATGTTTTAGGTTAAATTAATGATGCCTGCTTGTCAACGGAAATTGAATTTACCGGGAGAATGGATCGATGAAGCAGTTATTTCTTAACCGTCCAGCTCAGAATCAATGTGATGGAGGAGAGAACGGCCACAGAAAACATGGGCAAATAGAATGTACCCGTAAGATCCATGAGGAAGCCGAAGACCACCGACATGACAAGGGGTCCAATGTTTCCAAGAGAAGTGATGAGACCGATGACACCTCCGATGGAGGAAGAAAGGTGTGAGTGTTCCGCCGGCGCAGAAAGGGCAACAGTGAAAACGCCGGTGATTGTAAATCCCGCAAGAAAAATACAAAAGGGCAAGAAAGGGAACGGGAGATAATCTACTCCTATGATTGATGCACACGAAAGAGCACCCAGTATGGCTAACATTTTTCTCTTATCCCAAAACCGATCTGATAAAAAGCCTACGACAGGTCCGGCCAAAAAAAATCCCACGGAGAGCAAGGAGGCGAGAGCTTTGTTCAACCCTTTCATCTCAAGGACTTTTGGCATCCAGGTAGCCAGGGTGTCATAACTCCCCATGGAGGCGATCATAAAAAGAAGCAATATCCAGACGTCCTTTTCCTTCAGAATGAGAGTGAACTTTTCCAGTTTGAATTCTGATTTCTCTTTTCCAACACTTCTGGCAAAGCCCCACCAGAGCCCAGCCACAAGTGCGGCAAAGCCACTATGGATAAGAAGAATCTCTCGCCAGTTCATGATGGTGAGAAGCTGCGGGGTGAGTCCAAGGGCGGTAAAATTGCCCAGCGCAAAACCCGAGACATAGAGACCTGTTGAAAAACCGAATGCTCCGTCAGATCCCCATTCCTTGATGACCAGAGGTAGGCAAGGAAGAATTGCTCCCGAGCCTAATCCAAGGAAGATCTGGCTGATAAGAAGTGCGGAGTAACTTGGGGAAAATCCACGGAGTACAGCAGAAGCTGCTAAGATGGGTAATGCAATCCTGAAGACATTCAGATATCCAATTCGATCACCGATGATTCCCCAGGGTATCCTAAAAAGGAAAAGGCCCATCATCACTGCCGAGAAGACAAGGCCAAAGTCAGCATGAGACAGGTTCATCTCCCCCATGATCTGTGTGACCATCGGTGCCGTGTCGAAAAGCAGCAGGTGTAAAAGGAATGCAAGGGCAAAGGTAAAGGAGACCATGGTCCAATGGTGTTTCCTAGTCCTAATCGATGCATTTCTCATCACCATCTCAAATTAACAGAGACGAAGTGCTAATAGCAACCTTACAGGCCCACACCGAATGCCTGTTACCACGAGGGACCAGCACTTCTAATGGGTGTTATCGTTTCATAATCCGTGTCGTCTAAGATCTCTGGGCTTTTTCTGAAATCTCACATTTTTTTCTTGACAAACAGGGGAAGGCAAGTTAAATTTAAGCCATATACGGTAGGGGGGTATAGCATGAATGAAGAAAGAAGAGATGTCCTGCTGAGATTACGAAGAATCGAAGGACAAATCCGCGGGTTACAGAGGATGGTCGAGGAAGAAGTTGCGTGTGCGGACATTCTGACTCAGGTGGCCGCCGTGACAGCCGCCGTCAAAAAAGTGGGGACAGTGATTGTGAAGACTTACATGGAAGAATGTCTGAACAAGACTCAAAGGACGCCAGGGGTCAAAAGAGTGGAGACCTTAAGAGATTTCCAGAAGGCTGTTGCAAGGTATATTGACTGGGCCTAAATAGACTGCGGAATTGAATGAGACAAAAACACGCATCGGATAGTCTGAGAGAGGGGAGAAAAGGGAAATGGCTACGAGTTTGAAAGTCAAAGGAATGAGCTGTCAGCATTGCGTGATGTCCGTCACTAAGGCGCTGGGCCAACTGGATGGGGTTAAGAATGTGCAGGTGGACCTTGCGGAAGGAGAGGTTCGATTTGATAATACCAAGGAGATCGCCTCGAACCGGATTGAAAAAGCCATCAGTGATGCGGGGTATGAAGTGGTTCAAAATTAGATTTCAGATTTCAAATTCTAGATTTCAGATTTCTCAATTTGCAATCTGAGATCTGCCATCTGCAATTCGGAGGTAGTCATGCCAATCTATGAATATCGATGTCGAAAATGCGGGGAAGTTTTTGAGAGGTTCATGAGGGTCAATGAAAGAGGAGATTCCTTAACATGCCCTTATTGCGGAGAAAAGAAGCCCGAGAAAATTCTTTCCAGCTTCTCGTCATCAAAGGGATCGGAATCCTCTTCTTGCGTCCCTGTGGGTGGCTCGACCCGTTTCAGTTGAGGCTAATCGAGAACCGGTAGTTCACCGGTCATCTTACTTGATTGTCATTGCGGGCCTGACTAATCCTGCTGAGTACCGCTCACCCTTTCCCTCTCCCCGGCGGGGAGAGGGGGCCCGTTGTCAAAAAACTGAATGCGTTTATATTAGATGCAGAAACCTTATCTTTCTTACAGGATCTCGTAACAGGTCTTCACATCCATGCCCGGTTCCAGCAGAGGAGCAAATTTCTCCAGGGATTTTTGAAGATTGCTGGAGTGAACCTTTAATGCTTCCTTATCCTGGTATTTTTCGTAAAAAATAATCGTATTGTCTTCGCCACGAACGGTATGGGGAATATAAGCAAGGCAACCCGGTTCGGCCGCTTTGATCTTCGGAACAATCTCCTTTAGCGCATTAACCGCCTCATCCATTTTCCCTTCTTTCACTTTCACCTTCGCAATTAGCGTAATCATGTTTTTCCTCCCGGCTGAAGTATGTGAACAACCTGAAAAACCACAATAACTTCTAACATTATTGATCACTCCATTTCAACACTTAACATAAGTCGAGAATGTATAATAGGTACTTTTTGCAACGTGGGACTGTTGGGCCGACTCGAACTGAATGACCACTTACGAATACAAACGCAGAAACAATTTTGATATTTGGCTCGGCTCCCCCTCACGCCGCCCTCTTCCCACTGGGGAGAGGGCGGCGTGAGGGGTGCAAATTCAAAAAAATTTAATGCGTTTGTATTAAAAGGTGGTGTCAAGGCTTCGAGCCTGGAGTTTCGGGTAGCTTTGAAACTGTGCCCTGAGAGGTTGCACAGAGGCTCTCTTGTCCTTCCTCGGACATGAACACGCCGCACCGGCAAACAGCTTGGCTTTTGCTGGAGTAGATGACTGTGGCCTTGGCCACCAAGAAGTCACCCATAGCCGGCCTTAAATAGTTGATCTTAAACTCGGACGTCACAACGCCTGGGCCGAGAACACTTCCCCCGGCGAATGTCAAGGCGTTGTCCGCGGCGTAGCTTATGACTCCTCCGTGTACAAAGCCATGCTGCTGTTTCAGTTCAGGTCGGATCGGAACTTTTATTTCCGCACGTCCTTGCGAAAAATAGAGAAGTTCAGCCCCAAGCAAAACACTAAAGGATTGCGATGTCAGAACTTGTTTTCCGATAGCGAGCACGTCATCCATCATTCGACTCCAAGTTTCAAGAAGAGGCTTATGAGAAAACGAACGAAACAAGTTTGCGAACCGTTTCAATGCATTTCGGTCAGAGATTCATGTTGGTCAAGAACTCGATGAGCAATTGATTGACCTCCGTTGGACGCTCCTGCTGGATCCAATGCCCGGCTCCTGGTAACAGAACCTTCTTTTTTAGCTCCGGCATCGTTTTTTCCAATGTATTGAACGCCCTCTGATTCATTGCGACGACCGGGTCGAACTCACCCGCAATGAACAGCGCGGGTTGGCGGAGCTTCGCACCATTCAAAAAAGGTGTAAGCTCCCAGTTCCTATCGAGGTTCCGGTACCAGTTCAATCCACCCCGAAATCCCGTGCGTTTGAACTCATCCACGAAAAAGGCGACGTCCTGCTCGGTTAACCAGGCAGGAAGCGCCTCCGGCAGCGACCCTGTATCAAGAAACTTCTCCGACTTAGCAAACAGATAGCGCCACCTTTTTTCCGGTGGCGGGTCTCCCGAGGAGGAATAGAGGGAGATGCGTATGGTTTTAGAGACGTCTGCCTCAAGTTCCGACTCCGCTTTGCCCGGCTCCTGGAAGTATAGCATGTAAAATTCTTGCTCCCCTGCCATTCGTTTCATTGCTTCCGTCGGTCGTCCGGACTCCCAGGATCTGGAAAAATAAGGCACACTGAGCAGGACGATTGCACGGAAGAGGTCAGGACGGAGTAAGGCACAATGCCAGGCAACGGGTGCACCCCAATCGTGTCCGATAATGATCGCCCCTTCTTCCCTCAAG
>Ga0187777_10002670_pt1 | contig 11353 bp, 8 predicted proteins | sample 1015_Q2_SP5_10_M_FD_132416 | JGI IMG/M metagenome (GOLD analysis project Ga0187777, IMG submission 132416) | Tropical peat soil microbial communities from peatlands in Department of Meta, Colombia - 1015_Q2_SP5_10_MG | ecosystem: Environmental > Terrestrial > Soil > Wetlands > Peat | place...
CGCCGCCCTCATCGGGCTCCCGGTCCTGCGCCGGCGCGGGCTCACCATCGCCGTCATCACGCTCTCGTTCTCGCTCATGACCACGGCCTGGCTCCTCAACCCGCAGTTCTTCGGCGAGGGCGCGCACTACGACTGGCTCCCGCCCGACCGCATCGAGCGCGCGAGCCTCTTCGGCTTCCTGAACTTCCGGTCGGAACGCGCCTACTACTTCCTGTGCCTCGTGGCGCTCGGGCTGGCCGTCGTCGCGGTGCGCGGGATCCGCCGCGCCCGGAGCGGGCGCGTGCTCGTCGCCGTCCGCGAGAACGAGCTCGCCGCGAGTGCCTACGGGGTGAACCCGCGCACCAATACGCTCGTCGCGTTCGCCATCTCGGGTTTCCTCGCCGCGTTCGCCGGCGCGGTGCTCGTCCACCACCAGAACGGGATCCAGCTCGACACCTACTCCGCGGGCGAGAGCCTGGTGGTCTTCGCGATGGTCGTGATCGGCGGGCTCGGCTCCATCCCCGGCGCGCTGCTCGGCGCCTTCTACGTGCGAGGGGTCACGTGGTTCCTGCCCGTCGAGTGGCAGATCTTCGCGACCGGCGCCGGCCTCCTCGTGGTGCTGCTCGTGTTCCCGGGCGGCCTCGGCGCCGCGTTCGCCGACCTCCGCGATCTCTACCTGCGCCGCGTCGCCGCCCGCCGGGGCATCGTCACGTGGACGGCGCCGAGCGCCGCGAGGCGCGAGCGCGGCCCCGGGCGCGTGCCCGCGCCGGCCTCCGTCGGCGGCGCGCTGTCCGTCCGCGGGCTCGACGTCGAGTACGACGGCGTCCAGGTGCTGTTCGGCGTCGACCTCGACGTCGGTCCCGGCGAGATCGTCGCGGTGCTCGGCACGAACGGATCGGGCAAGTCGACGCTGTTCCGGGCGGTGGCGGGCGTCGTCCGGCGCGAGCACGGGACGGTCACCATCGGAGGTCGCGACACGAGCAAGCTGCCGCCCGAACGCGTCGCCGCCCTCGGGGTCGCCCTCGCGCCCGGCGGTGAGGGCGTGTTCCCCTCGCTCACCGTCGCCGAGCACCTCCGGCTCGCGCGGTGGCTGACCCGCGACGGGCCCACCGCCGACGAGGCCCTCGCGCACTTCCCGCAGCTCGCGGCGCGCCGGCGCGAGCCGGCCGGGAACCTGTCGGGGGGCGAACAGCAGCTGCTGACGCTCGCGATGGCGCTCGTGGGCCGGCCGCGCCTCCTGCTGGTCGACGAGCTCACGCTCGGCCTGGCTCCCGCGGTCGCCGACGAGGTCGTCGGGCTCCTGCGCGAGCTGCGCGCGTCGGGCACCACCGTCGTCGTCGTCGAGCAGTCGCTCGACCTCGCGCTCCGGATCGCCGACCGTGCGTACTTCCTCGAGCACGGCGAGGTCCAGTTCGCGGGCGACCCGCGCGAGCTGCTCGACCGGCCCGACCTCGTGCGGGCCGTCTTCCTCGGCCGCGTCGCCCCCGCACCGGTTGCCGCGGCAGCCGACCGCGTGCGAAGGCCGCGCCTCGAGGTCCAGGGCGTGTCCAAGCACTACGGCGGAGTGGTCGCCCTCGCCGACGTGTCGTTCACGGTGGCGGCGGGCGAGGTCCTCGGCTTCGTCGGCGCCAACGGTGCGGGAAAGACCACGCTCTTCGACGTCGTGTCGGGCTTCGTCGCTCGTGATGCCGGCTCGATCGTGTTGCACGGCGCCGACGGCCCGATCGTCGAGATGTCGCGACTCCCCGCGTACGCGCGCGCCCGACGCGGGCTGGGGCGGTCGTTCCAGGACGGTCGCCTCTTCCCCGCGCTGACGGTGTCGGACACGATCGCCGTCGCGCTCGAGCACGCGGCGCGGGGTCGGGATCCGCTGTCGGCGGCACTCCATCTCTCGCCCGTCGCCCGGTCCGAGGCGGCGATCCGTACCCGAGTGCTCGAGCTCGCGGAGCTGCTCGGGCTCACCGACTACCTCGACGCGTTCGTGCACGAGCTCTCCACGGGCACGCGGCGACTCGTCGACCTGGCGTGCGCGCTCGCCCACGAACCCTCCGTGCTGCTGCTCGACGAGCCGTCGAGCGGCATCGCGCAACGCGAGGCCGAGGCGCTCGCGCCGCTGCTGCTGCGCGTACGCGACTCCCTCGGCGCGAGCCTGCTCGTGATCGAGCACGACGTACCGCTGCTCCGCGCCGTCGCGGAGCGGCTCGTCGCGCTCGACCTCGGTCGCGTCGTGGCGACCGGCGAGCCCGGCGCCGTGCTGCAGGACCCGGTGGTCGCCCGCTCGTTCCTCGGCGCGCCGGCACCCTGACCGCCGGCGCCGGGATCGGCGCGCGAGCATCTTCCGCATGGTTCGGGGGCCCCGTCTCGTGGCGATCACCGCCGTCGTGCTCGCCCTGCTCGGTCTTGGCGTCGCCAGCCCCACCAATTCGGTGGCTGCGCAACGCCGAAACGGGGGGAGCCGGCTCCCGCTCACGTTCGACGAGGCGCAGGCGCAGGGCAAGACCGTCGAGTGGGGCCCGAACTGCGACACCAAGACGGGCAAGGTCGCGGTGCCGAGCGGCTACGCGCCACCCTGCGTGGAGCCCTGGAAGGGTGGCGACAACGGCGGCGCCACCGCCCCCGGAATCACGAAGACGACGATCACCGTCGCGCTCTACCAGACCCAGCCCGACGTCCTCCAGCAGGCGTTCTTCGCGAACACCGGGAGCGACGAGAGCCTGGCCAAGGAGCTCGAGACCACGCAGGCGTACGTCGACTACTTCTCGTCGCACTACGAGCTCTACGGGCGCAAGGTCGTGCTCGTACCCGTGAAGGCGAGCGGCGCGCCCGACGACGCCGTGGCCGCGAAGGCCGACGCGATCAAGGTCGCGACCGAGGTGAAGGCGTTCGCCTCGTTCGGGGGCCCCGCCCAGACGAGCGCGTACGCGGAGGAGCTCGCGGCGCGCGGCGTGCTCTGCGTGGGCGACTGTCTGATCGCGGAGCCCCAGCGCTTCCTCGAGCAACACTCGCCGTACCTGTGGCCCATGCTGGCGTCACCGGAGCAGGCGAGCGAGCACTGGGCCGCGTTCGTGGGCAAGCAACTCGCCGGGAAGAAGGCCGTGCACGCCGGCGAGGCCGACTTCACGCACAAGCAGCGCGTGTTCGGGATCGTGCACTACGACGACGACGCCGGTAGCTTCCGCCGGAGCGTCGCGCACTTCAAGGATCTCCTCGCGGGGTACCACGTGAAGACCGCGGTCACCGTGCCGTACACACTCGACCTCGGCACCGCGCAGGAGGACGCCCGGCTCGTGATCACGAAGCTGAAGACCGCGGGCGTCACGAGCGTGCTCCTCGCGGGCGACCCGATCTTCCCGTCGTTCCTCACGAAGGAGGCGACGACCCAGGGATACTTCCCCGAGTGGGTCGTGCTCGGGTACGCGTACACCGACACCGCGGTCTTCGGACGCACGTACGACCAGAAGCAGTGGGCGCATGCCTTCGGCGTGTCACTGCTCCCGGCGCGCACGGCCGACGACGTCGACGAGCTGGGCAACCTCATCACGTGGCAGACCGGCAAGCCGCCCGCGGCGAAGACGTTCCGCGAGCTCGTGCAGGCCCCGCTCGTGTTCTTCACCGGCGTACATCTCGCCGGACCACACCTCACGGCGCAGACCTTCCGCGCGGGGCTCGATCGCTTCCCGTCCGTACCCGACACGACGCCCACGCGCCTCCACCTCTCGTGGGGCAGGCACAAGGTGTGGAACTTCCTCGACGTCACCGGCGGCGACGACGCCACCGTGATCTGGTGGGACCCGCACGCGACCGGACCCGACGAGGTCGGCCGCGTCGGCAAGGGCCTGTACCGGTACGCCGACGAAGGGCGGCGTTACCTGCCGGGCGCCTGGCCGTCGAAGCCCGTCGGCCTCTACGACGACGCGACCTCGGTGACCGTGCTCACGAAGCTCCCGCCCGAGGACCAGCCGCCGAGCTACCCGTCGCCGGCTTGAGCCGCGCCGCTCGGCGGGTGCAGGTCGGGATGGTGGTCGGCGTGCTCGACGTGCTCGTTGACGCGCACCCAGCCCTCGCCGGTGAGGTACCGGCGGATCACGCGCGCCGGTGAGCCGACCGCCACGCTGAAGTCGGGGATGGTCCCGGTGACGACCGCGCCGGCGCCGACCACGACGTGACGGCCGATGTCGGCGCCGGGCAGCACGACCGAGCCGTGGCCGAGCCACGTGCCGGCGCCCACCCGCACCGGCAGCACCTCGCCGAACTGTGCGCCGATCGGGAGCGTCGTGTCCTCGTAGCCGTGGCTCGAGTCGGTGATGTACACGTAGTGCCCGGTGAAGATGTCGTCGCCGAGCTCGATCGACTCGTGGCAGACGATGCCGCTCCCCTTGCCGATCAGGCACCGGTCGCCGATGGTGAGCCGCGGCGACCGCCCGCCCGTGGCGCCGGGCATGATCCCCGCCGACATGCTCACGTACGGCCCGACGATGCAGCCGTCGCCGACGTCGATGTGCTCCTCGCCGAAGAGCGCCGCCACGGGGAAGCAGATCGCGGCACCGTCGCCGAAGCGGCGGAAGCGCCTCGCCCTCGCGGTGCCGGGCCGGATCGCGGCCGTGCGCCCGACGTAGTCCCAGAGCGAGAGCAACGCGTCGCCCGCGAACAGGTGCAGCCGCTCGGGAATGGTCGCCACGCCCGAGCGTAACGCTCGGGGCCTACGATGCGCGCCTCACAGGAGGTGCGATGGCGACGGAGACGGCGACCCGCCGAGATCCCGCGATGAAGCTCCTCGTCGTCCTCCTGGCCGGCGGCGCGGTGTCGCTGGCGCTCGGTGTGTACGGCCGGGTCCACGACCCCACCGGCGAGCAGCCCTACACGCTCGTCTTCACGCACACGATCGAGTTGAAGGTGTGGTTCGCGACCGCGGTCGTCACACTGGCCCTGGTGCAGGTCCTCCTCGGGGCGCGGCTCTTCGGCAAGATCCACGTTCCGCGCACCGCACCGCCGTGGCTCGGCGACGCCCACCGCCTCACCGGCACCCTCGCCTTCGTCGTCAGCCTCCCAGTGGCCTACCAGTGCCTCTGGTCGCTCGGGTTCCAGACGACGACCACCCGGGTGCTCGTGCACTCCACGCTCGGCTGCCTCTTCTACGGCGCGTTCACGGTGAAGGTGCTGTCGGTGCGCGCCCACGGTCTCCCCGACCGGACGCTCCCGATCGTCGGTGGCGCCGTCTTCGCGATCCTCGTCGGCATCTGGCTCACGAGCGCGCTGTGGTTCTTCACGTCGCGACCCGTGGGCATCCCGCTGTACTGACCGATGTTCCGGCGCATCGTCAACGTCGTCGAGGTCCTGGCCCTCGTCGGCGCGGGCGTGTTCGTCGTCCTCCTGTTCACGAACCAGGGCTCGAGCGGGTCGCCGTCGTCGCCGGGAGCGGCGATCTTCGCCGCCAACTGCGCGCGCTGCCACGGCAGCGACGGCGGCGGCGGCCTCGGCCCGCAACTCTCCGACGGCAAGGTCGTGAAGGACTTCCCGGACGAAAACGACCAGATTTCCTTCGTGACCCACGGGCAAGGGGGCATGCCGGCGTTCGGCAAGGTGTTGACCGCGGAACAGATCCGGCAAGTGGTTGCCTATACACGGACGCTCTGAGCGCGTCGCAGAAGGCGGTGGAGTCATGGGTGGACTGATCGCGATCCTCGTCGTGGTCGCGCTGGTCGTCATCGTGGTCCTGAAGTCGTTGCACTCGATCGGCTCGACGGAGGTCGGGCTCGTCTCGAAGCGTTTCGCCTTCCGCCGCCTGTCCGAGGACAACCCGATCGCGTTCCGCGGCGAGGCCGGCTACCAGGCGGCGCTGCTCATGCCGGGCATCCGCTTCAAGATGTGGCCGCTCTACGCCGTGAAGAAGTTCCCGTGGGTGCAAGTGCCCGCGGGCGAGATCGGCGTCGTCATCGCGCAGGTGGGCGCGCCGCTCCCGATCGGCGCGAAGAGCGCGGAGTACCGGCCCGAGTTCGGCAACTTCTCCGACCTCCAGACCTTCGTCGACGGCGGCGGTCAGAAGGGCGTGCAGCGTCCGGTGCTGCCCCCCGGGTCGCTCCTGCCGATCCACCCCGTCGGTTTCCTCGTGATCACCACGCAGGGCGTGTACGGCCTGCCGGTGTCACCCGAGCTCGTCGACCAGTCGAAGGCGGGCGGGCTCACGCCGCAGTCGTTCGGCCTCGCCCCCGAGCAGCTCCGGGTCGTCGTGATCGCGCCGGACGGGGCCATCGACCTCATCGGCGTCGTCACCACGCTCGAGGGGCCGCCGCTGCCGTCCGGCGACATCGCGAGCCGGCTCGGCGGGTTCGAGGACATCTCCGCGATGGAGGACCGGGAGGGTGGCGTCGACGACGCCGACCTCATCGAGACGCTGCTCGGCAGCAAGAACACCGTCCACAACAACTACCAGGACTACCAGGCGTTCATCGATGCAGGCGGCAAGATCGGGCTCCAGCACGACCCGCTCCTCTACGGCGCCTACCTCCTGAACCCGTTCCTCGTGCGCGTCGACCTCGTGCCGATGCTCGTGGTGAACCAGGGCGAGGTCGCCGTGATCAAGGGCTTCGTCGGCCTGCCCACGCTCGACACGTCGGGTGCCGAGTTCAAGTTCGGGTCGATCGTCCGACCCGGTCACCGCGGCATCTGGCAGGAGCCGCTGCGCACCGGCAAGTACCCGATCAACCCGCGCGTCTACGCGGCGGAGATCGTGCCCACGTTCATCCTCACCCTGAACTGGGCGGAGGCCAGCTCGGAGGCGCACGACCTCGACGCGCACCTGTCGTCGATCGTCGGCAAGAGCCGGGAGGGCTTCGTGTTCCAGATCGACCTCCAGGTGCAGATCCACGTGCCCGACACGCGCGCCCCCAAGGTGATCTCCATGGTGGGCACCATGCGCAACCTCGTCAGCGAGGTGCTGCAGTCGGCGGTCGGCAACCACTTCCGCAACACGTTGCAGGCCCTGGAGGCGGTGAAGTTCATCGAGACGCGGCGCGAGGTGCAGGCCGCGGCCCTCGAGGCGATCACGCGATACCTCGTGCAGTACGAGGTGGAGACGAAGGGCGTCTACATCCAGGACGTCGTCTTCCCACCCGAGCTCGTGGTCGTGCTCACCCAGCGCGAGATCGCCAACCAGGAGAAGGCGACGTTCGAGGAGCAGCAGCGCGCGCAGACGTCGCGCATCGAGATGGAGAAGGCCAAGGGGACGGCCGACATGCAGGCCCAGCTCGCCAGCGCGCAGGTGGGCGTGCAGATCAAGGCCAACGAGGCCGAGGCGCGCCAGAACGAGGGCAAGGGCGAGGCGGCCTTCGTCGAGCTGACCGGCCGCGCCGAGGCCACGAAGGTCGAGGCGATCGGGCTCGCCGAGGCCAAGGCCACCGAGGCCCTGGGGCTCGCCCGCGCCACCGGGTTCGAGGCCCAGAAGGAGGCGCTCGGCAGCGGGGCCACCGCGTTGGTCGCCGTGGCGAACGCGGTCGCCGAGGGCCACATCACCGTCGTGCCCGACGTGCTCGTGGCCGGGGGCGGCGGGGGGCCGATCGACGGGCTCGCCGCCAGCCTCATGCGCTACCTCACCGACGGCCGTAGCCCCAACGGAGCGTCCCCGCCGCCGCCCCCGGCCGCGCCGGGCCCCGTGGCCATCGACGCCTCCGAGCGGGCGTCCGAGTCGGTGCCCCAGTCGGTGCCGGAGCCGGTGCCCGAGCCGCCGTCGGGCCTCGACGAGCCGCCGGTCAAGGAGTAGCCCGCCCCGTCCCGTTCCCGGGCCCGTTCCCGTTCCGGGCCCGTTCCCGTTCATCCGTCAGAACGCGCGGCTATGGCGCGCGGTTCTGACGGATGAAGGAGCCGAGGTCCTCCTCGAGGACGCTCGACGCACGCCCTCCGGGCGCAGGGCCAACCGCGCAGTGCGCTAGGATGAGCACTATATCGTGTCACGATACAAGCCCGGATCCCACAACCAGGGCCTGCGCGTGCTCGCGCGCGTGAAGATCGCCGTCCCGGCCACCGCGCGCCGATCCATCTTCCTCTCCCTGCTCGCGGCAGGGCTCGGCATCGTCGCCGGCGGCGCTGCTTACGTGCTGGTCCACCTCATCGGCCTCATCACGAACGTGATGCTCCTGCACCAGTGGGGCTGGGACCTCCCGTCCCTCCGCAACTTCCATCCGGACGCGACCCTTGTGCTCGCGGCCGTCGCCGGCGGCCTGGTCGTCGCGTTGCTCGCGAAGTGGGCGCCCGTCATCCGAGGTCACGGCATCCCCGAGGCCATGGAGGCGATCCTGTCGAAGCAGAGCCGCATCCAGCCCCGCGCTGCCGCGGCCAAGCCGGTGTCCGCCGCGGTCGCGATCGGCACCGGCGGACCGTTCGGCGCCGAGGGCCCGATCATCGTCACCGGCGGCGCCCTCGGCTCGCTCGTCGGCCAGTGGGTCAGCGTGTCACCGTCGGAGCGCAAGATCCTGCTCGCGAGCGGCGCCGCCGCGGGCATGGCCGCGATCTTCGGTACGCCGCTCGCCGCCGTGATCCTCGCGATCGAGCTGCTCCTCTTCGAGTTCTCCACTCGCGCGCTCGTCCCGCTCGTCGTCGCGTCGAGCCTCGGCGCGGGAATGCACGTGCTGATCTTCGGCAGCGGCCCGTTGTTCACGGTGCCGCCGCACAGCTACTCGGGGATCGAGAACGTGCCGGTGTTCGTCGTCCTCGGTATCGCGTGTGGGCTGCTCGCCGTGGTGGTCTGCAAGGGCCTCTATCTCATCGAAGGCGGCTTCCGCCGCTTGCCGCTGAGCGGGTTCTGGCACCCGATCATCGGCGCGGTGGGCTTCGCGCTGATCGGCCTGGCGGTGCCGCGCGCGCTCGGCGTCGGGTACGACGCGATCAACGACGTGTTGGCCGACAAGCTGGCCCTGGCGACCCTGGCAGTCCTCCTGCTCGGGAAGCTCGTCATGTGGTGGATCGCGCTGGCGTCCGGGACCTCGGGCGGCACCTTGGCACCGATCCTGCTCGTCGCCGGATGCTTCGGCTCACTGTTCGGTGCATTGGTCAACGAGGTCGCTCCGGGTCTGCATCTCTCGGCGGGCGCGATCGCACTGGTCGCGATGGCGGCGACCTTCGGCGCGGCCGCGCGAGCGACCTTCACGGCGATCGTCTTCGCGTTCGAGCTCACGCGCGACTACAACTCGATCCTCCCGCTGATGCTCGCGGCGGTGATCGCCGACCTCGTCGCGGCCGCGCTGCTCGACCACGGCCTGATGACCGAGAAGCTCGCCCGGCGTGGACTCCGCGTGCCCCGCCACTACGAGCCCGACGTGCTGCGCTCGACGGTCGCCGCCCAGGTCATGACGACCGAGGTGGAGACCATCGGTGTCGGCGCCGGCGTCGGTGACACGAGGCGGCGTCTTGCCGAAGGGCGCCACAGCGCGTATCCGCTCGTCGACGAGGAGGGCCGGTGCGTCGGGATCGTGACGCGGGGGGATCTGCTCGAAGAGGTGCCGGATCAGGAGGGAGTGACCGCGGTGGCCAGCGCGCGCGTCGTGACGGTGTCGCCCGATACGACGCTCCTCGACGTCCTGGCGCGCCTCCTCGACGAGGACATCGAGCACGTGCCGGTCGTCGACGGCCAGGGCGCGCTGGTCGGCATCTGCACACGTACGGACATCCTGCGCGGCCGGGCCGCGAATCTCGAACACGAGCGGCAGCAGCCGGGCTGGCACGAGCGGCGCGCACGAAGCTTCGTCCCACCGGTCGGACGCCGCCGTCACGTCGACGTCGCGCTCCAGCCCAGTCCGAACGGGAGCGACGACCACGCGCCCGAACCGAAGCCCCGCGTCGGCGGCGGCGGTCGAGGAACGGCGACGACCGGCCGGTCGCCGTGACGCACGAGGGGCGCGACCGCGCCGCCGAGCAGATGCCACCGTCGCCGCCGCGACGTACCGACGACCACGACGTCGGCGTGGTACTGGCGCGAAACGGCGCGCAATTCGCGAGCGACGTGGCCGGTCCGCCGGATCAACACCCACGACCCCGGCGCGGCCCCGAGGACGTTCTCGACCCGACCCTCCAGTTCCGACGGACGAGAACCGTCACGGAAGGCCGCGACGGATCGAGCCAGATGGGAGAGCCGACGTAGGGATCGATCGGGTAGACCGCGAGTGAGGCGAGTACGGGGCAGACCCATGACGATCGATCGATCTCCACGACGACGAGCCGAACGCCGGTCCGCCGAGCGAGTCCATTGGCATGGCCGGCGCGCGCTCACTCGGCGGGTACCGTCGAACCCGACGACCACGGTCGCGGGCCTCGCGTCGTCGTGCACACCGCCTGGCACGGCCGAAGCAATCTCGTGCGGCCTGCTCCGAAGGCCCATACGCAGCGGTCTATCGCTTCACGATATACTGTTCGGCGTGCTCCACACCCGCGCACTGTCGGACCGTGACTACCGGGCATTGGCACGCTTTCGCTACGCGCTCCGGGTCTTCCAACGATTCTCCGAGCAGGCCGCGCGGGAGGCGGGAGTCACGCCCGCACAACACCAGCTGTTGCTGGCGATACGGGGCCATGCAGGAAGCGATCCGCCCGTGATCGCCGAACTCGCGGAGGCGCTCCAACTTCGTCACCACTCGGTCGTCGAGCTCATCGACCGCGCCGACGCGGCGGGCCTCGTCCGGCGTACGCCTGATCGTCACGACCAGCGTCGGCAACGGGTGCAATTGACAGCAGCAGGACGTGACGTGCTCGAGAGACTCTCGTTGGTGCACCGCGACGAATTGCGGCGCTTCCGACAGCAGATGGTCGACGTCCTCCGCGAGCTCGACTGAGGTCACGCGGGAACTCGGAGCTGCGCGCGTCAGATCGCCGTGTGCAGCCGATGGCGCCACGAGGCATCGCTCGTCACGAAGCCCGAGTGCCCGGTGGTGCTCGTTCCCGCCCCCCGCGTACGAGGAGGATCCGGCCGGTGCCGGCGACCCATGGGCTTTGCGCCGCATCCCTGAGCATGCGCTCACCGATCAGGCACGACGCCTGACCCCGGCGCTCGCCGAGGGCCGTCCTTCCCCCGTCGTTACTGTCTCACCCCGGCGCGATGGTGTCCGAGTGAGCACCCAGACCCTCGGGAGGCACGTCATGGACACCACGATCCCCGTCGGCGCCCTGCGCTTCGAGGCCTGTGCGGAATACCGCCCGTCCGCCGACGACGTCCCCGTCTGCGGCTGCGGCTGGCTGGAGGACGACCACGGCGAGCTGGCCGCGCGGCGAGTCATCCGGGCAGGGCGGTTCCGCGTGGCCCGCCCGGCCGCCGTGCCGGCGCGGCGGGCCTCGTAGGCGCGCCGTGAGCAGCCGCTCAGGACGCTGGCGGCGACGGTGCGAGCGCGGTCAC
>Ga0187777_10002672_pt1 | contig 11353 bp, 12 predicted proteins | sample 1015_Q2_SP5_10_M_FD_132416 | JGI IMG/M metagenome (GOLD analysis project Ga0187777, IMG submission 132416) | Tropical peat soil microbial communities from peatlands in Department of Meta, Colombia - 1015_Q2_SP5_10_MG | ecosystem: Environmental > Terrestrial > Soil > Wetlands > Peat | place...
ACCGGCGCCGCCGCGGGGGTCGCGACCGGGTTGGCCGCCGTCGGATCGGCCGCGTTCGGCGGGGGTGCGATGGGTGCGGCCGGCGTTCCCGGCGTCGGTGCCGCCGGTTTGGCGCCGCCGGACGGTGTCGCGGTCGCGTTGACGAGCTCCGCGAGCGCGGGGTTCATGGCGACGGCCGGTCGCGGCGCCGACGGCATCGTCGGCGGCACCAGGATCGCCGCGATCGCGGGCGCGCCGACGATCGTGGCGAGGTCGGGCGGCAATGGGTCCTTGTCGGCGTCCGCGGTCGTTCCCGGGTCGGTGCCGGCGGCCGGCGTCGGAGTCGCCGGCTTCGCATCGTTGGCGACGAGCGTCGTGATCGCGGCGAGCAGCGACGCGACGGTCGCGTCCGGCAACGGCGTCGGCGTGACCGCGCCCGACTTCGCCGTGCCCCCCGACGCGGACTGCGACGACGTCGACTGCGAGGAGTCCTTGCCGCCCTTGCCCTGCACGCCTGCGAGCACCTTCGCGAAGCGCGCCGCGCCGGGGTCGGCGTTGCCGGCGCTGTCGGCCGGGCCGGTGCTCGGCGCCACCCCTTCGGGTGCGGCCGGTTCGACCGGTGCCGCCGGCATGGGTGCGGGTACTGCAGTCATTGCGATGCTCCTCGCGTCCGTGCGCCGACCGTCGTGGCATAGCGCGCCATGACGAGGTCGTCGACGAGTCGGTCTTCGGCGCGGCGCGTCTCGAGCTCGTGCTCGGCGCGCCGGCGATCTTCCAGGCGTTCGAGTGCGTCGACGCGCCGGCGCGCGCCGTACCAGTCGGCGCGGCGGGCGTACACGACGTCCATCGCGTCGAGGTGCGCCTGGCGCGCGACACCCACCGCGCCGGCCGCGGTGTCGGCGAAGAACAGCGCGGTCTCGAATTCTTGGTAGCTGCGGATCGCGGCGGTGGGCACGCGCGTCTGGTACTCGGCGATGCTCTGCCGCACGCGTTCGGCCGCGTCGTGCGCGGAGCGGTTCGCGTTCATCACTTCGGCGCGCGCCATGTCTTCTTGCACGCGGCGCACGTGCAGCACTTGTTCGAGACGGAAGCGGAACTTTCTCATTCGGACGGCCCTGCGACAAGACGTTCGAGCCACGCCCACGCATCCGTTGCGGGAGTGACCTCGTGCATGTCCTGGCGGAGGAAGCCGTCCATTGCTTCTTTGAGTACGACCGCGCGGTCGACGAGCGGGTTCGTACCCTCGACGTACGCGCCGATCTCGATCAGGTCTTTGGCCTCGCGGTACGCCGCGAGGAGTTGTCGCATCATGGTCGACGCGGATCGTTGTTCGGGCGTCGTGACTGCGGGTCCGACACGGGAGATGGATTCGAGCACGTCGATCGCGGGGAAGTGACCCGAGGTCGCGAGCGCGCGCGAGAGCACGATGTGACCGTCGAGGATGGCGCGTGACGCGTCACCGATCGGGTCGAGCAGATCATCGCCCTCGACGAGCACGGTGTAGAGACCGGTGATGCTGCCGCGGTCGGATGCGCCGGCCCGTTCGAGAAGACGCGGCAACAGCGCAAACACCGACGGCGGGTACCCGCGCGTCGCGGGCGGCTCGCCGGCCGACAGCCCCACTTCGCGCTGCGCCATCGCGAAGCGGGTGAGGCTGTCCATGAGCAACAGCACGTCCTGACCTTCGTCGCGGAAGAACTCGGCGATGCGCGTGGCCGTGAACGCGGCCCGCAGGCGAACCAGCGCAGGCTCGTCCGAGGTCGCCACGACCACGACGGCGCGGCCGAGGCCCTCGGGCCCGAGGTCGTTCTCGATGAACTCGCGCACCTCTCGACCACGCTCGCCGACGAGCGCGAGCACCGTGACGGGCGCTTCGGTGCCGCGAGTGATCATCGACAGCAGCGTCGACTTCCCGACACCCGAGCCCGCGAAGATGCCCATTCTCTGACCGCGGCCGCACGGGATGAGCGTGTCGAGCGCGCGCACACCGAGCGGAAGCGCTTCGTCGATCATCCGTCGTGTGAGCGGATGTGGTGCACGGTGGTCGACGCTGACGTGCGGAAGATGATGCAGCGACGCGCCACCGTCGATCGGGCGGCCGAGGCCGTCGAGGATGCGACCGAGCAGCTGGCGTCCGACCGGGACGGATGTCGAACCGGCCGCGGTCTCGGCCCGGTCGCCGGCCCGCACGCCGCGCAGCTCGCCGAGCGGCATGCACACGAGCCCTTCGCCTTCGACCGCGACGACTTCGGCAACCACGTCGCCGTACTCGCCGGCGACGCGCACCGCCGCACCGATCGGCAGCTGCAAGCCGTCGATCTCGAGGTTGAGCCCGACGACGCGCGCGACCCGGCCGAGCACGCGCGGCCGCGCCGCTTCGAGCACGGTGTCGAGCAGCGCGCTCACGAAGTCACCTCACGCAAGCGTTCGAGCGCAGGCTCGATGCGGGCGTCGACCCGGCACGCGTTCACTTCCACGATGCAGTCGCCGGGCGCGAGCGATGAATCCGCGACGAGCTCGAGCGTGCGGCCGAGCTGCAACTGCGCGGGATCACCGAGCACCGCGATATCGGCCGGATGCAGGCGCGCGGTCACGAAGCCGCGTTCGGGCGCAAGCGCCAGCGCGCGCGCGATCGCGTCACGGCCGCGACCGTCGACTGTCTCGAGCTCGCGGCCCACGACGGTTTCCGCGATCACGACCGCGGTCGCGACCACTTGATCCTCGATCTGCTCGCGCGCGGTCGTCTCGCGGGTCGCAAGGCCTTCGGCCTCGCGACCCAGCTTCTCGATGAGCTGGCCCAACAGCTGGATGTGCGTCTGCGCGTCGCCGATGCCCTGCGTGTACCCGGCCGCGTAGCCCTCCTCGAAGCCGGCCGCGTACCCCTCTTGCCTGGCCGACTCGACGAGCTCGCCGCTCACCACCAGCGAGCGCGCGGCCCGCGACGACACCACGCCGAGATCGGCGCGCGTCGGGCCGACTTCGCCCACCTCGGTGCTGCGCAGCACGCGGCCACGGGAGCGGATGTCAGACGACCAGTTCATCGCTGCCTCGCGACATGTCGATCTGGCCGGCTTCTTCGAGCGTTCTGATCACGCGCACGATGCCGGCCTGGGCCTCTTCGACCGTCTTCAACTTGATGGGGCCGAGCAGCTGGATCTCCTCGGAGAGGTTCGCGGCCGCACGCTCCGACATGTTCTTCATGATCTTGTTGCGCACCTTCTGGTCCACACCCTTGAGCGCAACTGCGAGCTCCTTGGCGTCGACCGAGCGCAGCACGAGCTGGATAGAACGGTCGTCGAGACCCACGACGTCTTCGAACACGAACATGCGGTTGCGCACTTCGTCGGCGAGCTCGCCGTCTTCTTGTTCGAGCCCTTCGAGGATCAAACGCTCGGTGGTGCGGTCCGACGAGTTCAAGATGTCGACGAGCGTCTGCAGGCCGCCGGCCTGCGCGAAGTCCGACTGTTGGATGACGGTCGAGAGCTTGCGTTCGAGGATCGCCTCGACCTGCTCGATGACCTCGGGTGATGTGCGGTCCATCTTGGCGACGCGCAACGCGACGTCGCGCTGCAGCTCTTCGGGCAGCGAGCTCAACACCATGGCCGCGGCGTCGGGGTGCATGTGCGCGAGTACGAGCGCGATCGTCTGCGGGTGCTCGTCCTGCAAGTAGGAGAGCACCTGGCGGGTGTCGGCGCGGCGCAGGAACTCGAACGGCGCCGCCACCATCGTCACGCCGAGGTTGTCGAGGATCTCGTCGGCCTTGCTGCCGCCGAAGCTCGCTTCGAGCAGCTCACGAGCGGTCGAGTACCCGCCCTGTGCGACGTGCGAGCGCGCGGTGTGGATCTCCTGGAACTCGTTGAGCACCTCTTCGATCTCGTTGACCTCGAGGTGGTGCAACCGCGCGACCTCGGCCATGATCTCGGCGACTTCTTGTTCGCGCAGCGAGCGCAGCACTGTGGCCGCGAGATCCTTGCCCGCTTGCATGAGCAGGATCGCAGCCTTCTGGGTGCCGGTGAACTTCTGCGCCATTTAAGTCATGACCGCCGATCCGCCAGCCACGAGCGCAAGGTCTGCGCGACTTCTTCGGGCTGGCGTTCGATGAGCTCGGTGATCTCGCCCTCGATCGACTGCTTGGGTGGTTCGATCGGTTTCCGGGCGGCGGTCGGCGCGACGGGCACGGGCGCTTCGATGGGCGCGAACGCCGGCGCTTCGAGCTCGCGCAGGTCGATGGGCACGCGCAACGGCACGCGGTTGTTCTCGGCGCGCTTGATCGCACGCCAGGCGAAGAACAGCACCAGCCCGATCATCATCAGCACGAGCAAGTGCTTCAGCAGATCCATCATGGGGTTCGCGGCGGCACCGGATGCGCCGCTGCCACCGCCCGCGGCCGCGTTCTTCGCCGCGGTGCTGAACGGCACCGTCTGCACGACGAGCGCGTTCTTCCCGTCGCGTGTCGCGTCGATGCCGGCCGCCGCAGTGATCGCGGGGATCCACTTGGTCGTGACGTCGGCTGGCTGCGTTACCGCGTTGCTGTCGAGCAGTACCGACACCGAGAGTCGTTTCAGCGTGCCGGCCGGCTGCGTCGAGTCGGTCGTCGTGCTGTTGACCGCGAGGTTGTCTGTGTTCGTCGTCTTCTTGTAGGTCGTCGTTCCGCCGCCGGCGACCGGCGTCGCGCCGTTGCCGCCGACGCCGATCACGCCTTGCGTCGACGCCGCGTTGGGCTGCGAAAGGTTCTCGCCCGTATCGTTCTTCTGTATCGCGACGTCCTTGCCCTTCACGGGCTGCGTGTACGTCGTCGCGTGCGACGTGCTGGCGGCGCTGTCGAGGTCGGCCGACACCGTCACGGTGGCGTGACCGGGCCCGAGCGACGACGCGATCATCGCCGCGACCTTCTGCTGGATCGACGACTCGACCGCTTGCTGCTGCTCGACGACTTGACTGCCGGCGAGCGAGCTCTGCATCCCCGGTGCGTGCAGCACGTTGCCGCTCGTGTCGGCGACGGTCACGTCTTCGGGCGCCATGTTCGGGATGCTCGACGCCACCAGGTTGACGATCGCGGTGACAGCCGAGCTCGGCAGCGTGCCGCTCGACTTCACGAGCACCGCCGCGGTCGGCTTGTCCTGGTTGCCGCCGACGAACACCGTGTCCTGCGGGATGGTGAGCGTCACGGTGGCCGACGACACGGTGTCGATGTTCTGGATCGTGTTCGCGAGCTCGCCCTGCAACGCACGCTGGTAGTCGACGTTGCGCGTGAACTGATCGGTGGTGATACCCGCCTTGTCGAGCAGGGAGAACGAGTCGCCGCCGCTCGGAATGCTCTTGGCGGCAAGGTTGATGCGTTCCTTGTAGACGTCTTGCTGCGGCACGAGGATCGTGCCGCCACCACCGGTGATCTTGAACTTGACGCCCGCCGAGGTCAGCTGGTTCGTGACCGCGCCGGCGTCCGCGGAGCTCAAGCCCGTGTACAACGGCGCGTAGTTCGGTGTCGACGCCCACTTCATGAACACCGAACCCGCGAGCACGACCGCGATGACGCCGAGGATCGTCATCGCCTTCTGTCCCGGCGTGAAGCCGTCGACGAACCGCCGGCCCTGCTCCTTCAGACGATCAACGTCGACGATCGGCATCAGACCTGCATCCTCATGATCTCTTGGAAGGCCTCAACGGCTCGGTCGCGCACGGCAACAGTGAGCTCGGTCGTGAGCGACGTCTCCGTCGCCGCGATCGTGTAGTTGTGAATGTCGGTGAGGTTTCCGGTTGCGGCGGCTTGCGCGAGCGAGTCGGTCGAGTTCTGCGACTGCTGGAGCGAGTCGAGCGCGTCGGTGAACGCGTTCCCGACACCACCCGTAGAGTTCGCGGTGTCGGTCGCCTCGGTGGTCGTAGGCGTGGTGGGCGCGATCGAACCGACGCCCGCGGCGTTCAACAAGTTGCCGATCGGGGTGACTGCCATGGCTACCGCCCGTTGATCTGGATCGCTTGCTGGTACGACGTCTGCGCGCGCGAGATCACCGCGAGATTCAGCTGGTACGCGCGCTGCGCGATGATCAGGTTCGTCATCTGGTCGCCCAGGTTCTCGGACGGCCGGCGCACGAGCCCGTTCTTGTCGGCGAGCGGATTCGTCGGGTCGTAGGTGACCATGCCCTTGGCGTCGCCGTACTCGACCGCGACCGGCGCGACACCGCCGCCCACACCGACGGGTTCGCCCGGCTCGCTCGGGATCTCCTGCGCGACGATGAACCGTTCCTGGAACGCGGGCTGACTCATCGGGCGAACCGTGTTGATGTTCGCCAGGTTGTCGGCGATCGCGTTCATGAAGATCTGATGCGTCGTGAGCGCCGAGCCCACGGTGTCGAAGATCGGGAACATCGAAGTCATGGCGCCGGCTCCCTGGTCACAACGTGTTGCTCATCGAGTCGTGCAGGAGGCGGAACTTGTTGTTCATCGACTCGGTCGCGAGCTGGTAACGCAGCCCGGTGTCGACGAGCGCGAGCGTCTCTTTGTCCACGGCGACGTTGTTGCCGTTGAGGTTCACGGGATCGGATGTGACGCCTGTGGTGATCGCGGTCTGCGTCGGGTCGCCGTTCGCGATCGCGCTTTGCAGGCTGTCCTCGAAGTTCACCGTTTGCGCGATGTACCCCGGGGTCTCGGAGTTCGCGAGGTTCTGAGCGATGATTCGCTGTCGCGCGGCGAGACCGTCGAGGCTGGCCTGGATGGCCTGCATCGTGAGGTCCAGCATGTTGCTGACCTTCCGCCTGGCAACCATCCTGGCCCGCGACGGCGAGGCGTCCTGCTCCGCCCGTGGTAACGAAGTCGGAATCGGCGACGCTGCGTGGAACTTGAGTCAACGCACCTATTTCTGACAGAGCCTCCGCGCGCTTACCGTGGTGGCGTGCAGCTGGACGCGCCGCCCCAGTCCGCCGGTGGCTACCGGCCCGGGCTCGACGGCATCCGCGCGCTCGCGCTCTGCGCGGTCCTGCTCTTCCACGACAACCGGCTGCCCGGCGGCTTCTTGGCGGTCTCGACCTTCTTCACGCTCTCGGGCTTCCTGATCACCGGGCTGCTGCTGCGCGAGTACGAGCGCCGGCACACGATCTCGCTCGGCAGCTTCTTCACGCGGCGCGTGCGCCGGCTGCTGCCCGCCGCGCTCTGTGGCGTCGTGGTCGCCGGCGTCGTCACGATGCTCGTGGCCGACCCGCACTCGGTGCACGGCTTCCGCGGCGACGGGCTGGCCTCGGTCCTCGACGTGGCGAACTGGCGGTTCGTGCTCTCGGGCCGGTCCTACGTCAGCATCTTCTCGGCGTCGTCGGCGCTGCAGCACTACTGGTCGCTGTCGGTCGAGGAGCAGTTCTATCTCGTGCTCGCGCCGCTCGTCGCCGGGCTGCTCTGGGTGCTGCGCGGTCGCCGGGCACTCCTCGCGGGCGCGCTCACCGCCCTCGCAGCCGCGTCGTTTGCCGAAGGATGGCTGCTCGTCGGCAACGGCTACGACCGCGCCTACTACGGCACCGACACCCGTGCGCTCGAGTTCCTCGTCGGTGCAGTCCTCGCGGTTGCGCTGTTCGATGCCACCCTCGGCCGGCGGGCGTCGCGGGCCGCGGCCGGGCTCGGTGTCGTGGGTCTCGCCGTCGTGGCCTGGGATCTCACGCACATCCAGAGCGGAGACGCGGGACTGTTCCGCGGCGGGCTCCTCGTGTTCGCGCTCGCGAGCGGCGCGGTCATCGTTGCCGCGTGCGAGCCCGGACCGGTGCGCGCACTCTGCTCCGTCGCGCCGCTGCGCGCGCTCGGCCGCGTCTCGTACGGCGCGTACGTCTTCCACTGGCCGGTGTTCCTGTGGCTCACCGCGGCGCGCGTCGGCTTCGGTGGATTGCCGTTGTTCGCGGCGAGGTGTGCGGTCACGTTCGCGCTGGCCGCGGTGTCGTACACGCTGATCGAGTGCCCGATCCGCGAAGGCCGCCGGGTCATCGGCCGGCGGGCATGGGTCTTCGCGCCTGCAAGTGCGGCACTCGTGGGAGTCACGGCGGTGATCGTCGCGGCCGCGCCCGTCGTCGCGCCCGCGGTCGACTTCGCGCCGGTGATCAGCCGGGCCGCCGCGCTCGAACCGCCGTCGGTTCTGCACGTGCATGCGAAGCTGACGACGACGACGGCATCCGCGCCGCGTGCGCCGCGCCGCATCATGGTCGTGGGCGACTCGGTCGCGCTGACCCTCGGGCGCGGCATCGAACGGTGGGGCGCGCAGCACGGCATGATCGTGTTGAACGACGGCAAGCTCGGCTGCGCGCTGCTCGACGGTGCGAAAGTGCGCGGGTATTGGGGTGTCGAGACGCGCCCACCCGACTCGTGCCACATCCGTGATCAGTGGCAGCACGACATCCAGCTCTTCCGGCCCGATCTCGTCGTCGTGCTCTTCGGGGCCTGGGACGTATACGACGCGTCATGGGACGGCGGGGGCTCGTGGTCGTCGCCCGGCACCGTCACCTGGGATGCGCATTACGCCTCACTCGTCGCGGGCGCGATGCAGCGCCTGCACATCGACGGCACGCATGTGCTGTGGCTGGACACGCCGTGTTACGCGGCGGTCGCCGGCAGCGGCAATCCGAACGCGCCGTGGTACGACCCGCACCGCGTCGACGCGGTGAACGCCATCTACGAGATGGTGGCGCGCTCGCAGCACACGGCGATCACGCCGATCGTGCACACGTACGGTTGCCCGGTCGATCTCGCGACCCGCCCCGACGGCGTGCACTTCAGCGACCCGGGCGCCGACGCGATGACGGCACGCCTCGCGCCCGTCATGCTGCACGCGTTCAAGGGCTGATCCGACCGGCAGGTTGAGATCCGTCGCTCGGACGCGCGACGGAGCGCGCGGACCCCGCCGAAATCTCACGCCGCGTGGCGGGACCTTGATTCCGGTCCGGCGATGCCGATCGGGAATCGCATGACCGCACACGGCCACGACGAACCCTCGGGCAACGAGGCGTTCGACCGCGCCCGCGAATACCTCGGTCGCTTCCGCGAGGACGAGGCGCTCGACTGGTTCGAGATCGCCGCGACCGAGAGCGACGACCCGCAGATCCGCGCGTCCGCGGCCGCGTTCGTCGCGGGGTTGCTCTGCAACCGCGGCCGGCCGTGGGAGGTCGTGATCTGGGCCGATGTCGTGCGCGACCACAGCGCCCGCCCCGACCTCGGCAACCTGCTCGAGGCAGCCGCGCATCTCCAGCTCGGCGAGCTCGACGAAGCGCGGGCGCTGCTCGCGGACGTCGAAGATCCGACCGACGCCTGGTTCCCGGCGACCGTGACCACCGCGCGCATCACCCGCGCGCACATGGCGTATCTCGACGGTGACGTCGAGCGCGCGACTGCCGAAGTCGTCGCCGCGCTCGAGGCGGACCCGCTTGCGCCCGACGTATGGGACGCGGTCGCCCGGTTGTGCGCCGACACCGACTTCGACCCCGCGTCCGCGCTCGCGCGCGTTCCGGAGGACAAGCTCATCGACGTCATCGCCGCGCTGCCGCGTTCGGCACCGACCGGCGTCGAGCGCATCGTGGAGAACATCTGGGAGCGAAACCCGGGCGACGCGCGGGTGCTCGCGCTCGTCCCGTCGTTCGCGGCGAAGCTCGACAGCCTCCGCGCGATGGAGTGGTCGGCGCGCATGCGGGCGGCCGGGATGGGCCGCCTGTGCCCGCTGCTGCAGCGCGCCGAGGACCCGTATGTCGACCCGCCGGAGCGCGCCCGGGCCGCGGCGCTCGCGCATGCATCGTTCGGCGACCGTCGTGCCCGCGAAGCGCTCGAACGAGCCGTAGCGTTCGTCAGCGACGCCGATCTGGTCGCGACGCTGCGCGAGGTGTGGGTCATCGCGCGCATGCTGACCGACACGGTGGTTGTTGCCGGCGCGACGACGGCCGAGAGGGCATTGATGATCGCGGCGGCACTCTTCGAAGGGGGCGCGCGGGAAGAGGCCTACGCCGTCCTCGTGCACGGGCTGTCGCTCGAATCGGCCGACGCGCTGACCACCGAGGTCGTCGTGTCGCTGCTCTCGCTGCCCGTGCTGCAGGGCTTGGCCGCGGTTGCGGAAGAACGCGGCGACGAGGAGGTCGCCGGAATCCTCGAGGCCGTCTCGATCGTCGTCCTGGAGCAGTGACGTGGAGCCGGCGTACGTCTACCTCGGCTGCCGGCCGTGGCATGCCGACGCGTTCACGGCGATCCAGCGAGACCTTCCCGGCCGTTGGTGCTTCATGTCGACGCGTAACGAGCTGACCCTCGACGCGTTGCGAACGCTGAAACCGCGCTACGTGTTCTTCGCGCACTGGTCGTGGATCGTTCCGGCCGAGATCGTCGGCGAGTTCGAGTGCATCAACTTCCACATGACCGACCTTCCGTTCGGGCGGGGCGGGAGCCCGCTGCAGAACCTCATCCTGCGGGGCTACGACCGTACGAAGCTCACCGCGCACCGCATGACCGCGGAGCTCGATGCCGGACCGATATACGCGCAGCGCGACCTTTCGCTCGACGGCACCGCCGAAGCGGTATACCTACGAGCTACGCAGCTCACGCACGAGATCATCGGCTGGATCGTCGCGCACGAGCCGGAGCCGCACGCCCAGGCCGGCGACATCGTCGAGTTCGCGCGCCGGCGACCGGGCGAGAGCGAGATCGGCGAGAAACTCGACGATCTCGACCAGCTCTACGACTTCATTCGCATGCTCGACGCCGACGACTACCCGCACGCGTTCATCGAGCACGGCCCGTTGCGGTACGAGTTCCGGCGGGCCGCGCGCTACGACGGCCGGGTCGAGGCCAATGTCGTGATCACCCGGGCGGGAGGCGCGTCGTGAACGTGCTCGTGGTCGCGGCGCACCCGGACGACGAGGTCCTCGGGTGCGGCGCGACCATCGCGCGCCATGCCGACCGCGGCGACGCGGTGCGCGTGCTGATCCTCGGGGAGGGCATCACGTCGCGCCACGACCGGCCGGGCCAGGCCGATCCCGAGGAGATTCGCGCGCTGCACCGCGCCGCGGCGCGCGCGTCCGACGTGCTGGGCGCCAAGGACTGCGAGCTCTCGAGCCTGCCGGACAACCGCTTCGACACGGTCGCGCTGCTCGACGTGGTGAAGATCGTCGAGCGCGCGGTCGCCGCATGGCAGCCGGACGTCGTGTACACGCATCACGGTGGCGACCTGAACATCGATCATGCGATCACCTTCCGTGCCGTGCTCACCGCGACGCGCCCGACCCCGGGCTGCGGGGTGCGGTCGCTGCTTGCGTTCGAGGTGCCCTCGTCGACGGAATGGGCGTTCGGGCAGCTGGAGCCGCGGTTCACGCCCGACACGTTCATCGAGGTCGCGGCGACGCTCGACCGGAAGATCGCGGCACTGCGCGAG
>Ga0187777_10002674_pt1 | contig 11351 bp, 9 predicted proteins | sample 1015_Q2_SP5_10_M_FD_132416 | JGI IMG/M metagenome (GOLD analysis project Ga0187777, IMG submission 132416) | Tropical peat soil microbial communities from peatlands in Department of Meta, Colombia - 1015_Q2_SP5_10_MG | ecosystem: Environmental > Terrestrial > Soil > Wetlands > Peat | place...
CCGAGCACGCGGCGCTGCACGAAGAACGCGGCGAGGGCAAACGCGAGCAACAGCAGCCCCAGAGCCGCCGCACGCCCCTGGTCGAGCTGCGCGCCGACGACGGAAAAATAAACTTCGGTCGAGAGCACGCCAAAGCTGCCGCCGAGGACGATCGGGTTGCCGAAATCGGCGATCGACTCGATGAAGCTCACGAGAAACGCGTTGGCGAGCCCCGGCTTCATGAGCGGCAGCGCAATGTCGGCGAAGCTCCGCCAGCGGCCTGCGCGCAGCGTCTGCGCCGCTTCCTCCATGGTCGGCGATACGCCCTCGACCACGCCGGTCAGCACCAGGAAGGCGATCGGCGTGAACGCGAGCAACTGGGCCGCGAGCAACCCCGGAAGGCCGTAGAACCAGCGCGTTGGCTCGATGCCGAACGCCCGCTCGAGGACGTGGTTGACAAGGCCGGAGCGGCCGAAGATGAGGATCATCCCCAGCCCGATGACGAACGGCGGCGTGATGATCGGCAGGATGGACAGCGCGCGCAGCGAGCGCTTGAAGCGAAAGCCACTGCGCGCGGCGAGAAGCGCCAGGGCGAGCCCGAGCACCGTGCACCCGACGCCGCAGAGTAGCGCCAGCGCGAGCGTGTTCCACGCCACGCCGCAGCGCAGGCTACTCCGGACGCAGTCGAGGCCCCACACTTTGGTCGTGAGCACGCGCCCGGCGAAAGCGGACGCCGACAGCGCGCCGCGGCCGTCCTCGAATGCGCTCGCGAGGACGCGCAGCACCGGGTAGAACGTGAAGGTCGCCGTGAGCAACCCGACGGCGATCACGCCGCCCGCGACCAGGCGGTCGCCCACGAAGGCTCCGCGTTCGGCGAGGCCGATCGCCAGGAGCATCGCAAACGAAGTCGCGACGAGGAGGGCGCCGACGCCCATGCCGCGCTGACCGACCGGCAACGCGCCCAGCGCGGCGCCGAGCATCTCGGATTGCCAGCCGTGGGCGCCAATGCCGAAGCCCTGGATCGCGAAGATCATGAGCCCGGTCGCTCCAACCGCGACCAGCCCGCGTGCGCGCGCAAGGGCATCGAGCCTTGGCAACAGCAGGGCGGCGCTGGCGAGCAGGAGCGCTCCCAGCGGCATGAGCCAGGCGCGTCCATAGCGCGCCGCCTGCAAGAGCGCGGGGGCGGTCGGCTCGGCACCGATGCCCGCCAGCCACGAGGGAGACAGCAGCGAGCCCTCGCGCACGTACCAGGGCAGCAGCAGAAAGCCCACGGCGCCGAGGGCGAGCCAGCAAGCGATCGCTCTGCGTCCAGGGCTCATGGGGCGGCGTGGCCGCTTGCGCGGCGGTGGCGCGCGATCAGCGGGCCGTCGCGTTGATCTCCCGCTCCCAGCGCTCGAGCAGGCGCTTGCGCTCCGCGGCCGAGCCGTACTTCGCGCTGTCGTAATCGATGATCTTGATGTCCTTGAGGTTGGGCACCTGCGGCGGCAGCGGCACGCTCTTGTTGGTCGGGATCGCGTATTCCTTGACGTCGAGGCCGATCTGCTGCGCCGGTACGGTGAGCGCCCAGTCGAAAAACTTCTTCGCGTTGTCGAGGTTGCGCGCGCCCTTGATGATCGCCATCGAGCCGACTTCGTACCCGACGCCTTCGCAGGGCAGGATCGGCTTGACCGGAAAACCGCGCATGATCTCGTTGACCACCCCGTGCAGCACCGTGCTGCCGATGCCGGTCTCGCCGCGCGTCACCGCCGCCATCGGTCCGATGCCGGAGCGAGCGTACTGGTTCACGTTGGCATTGAGCGCCTTCATGTAGCGGAAGGCGTCGTCCTCGCCGAACACCTGCACCAGGGTGGCCAGCATCATGTACGCGGTGCCGGAGGAGTTCGGGTTGGAAAGCATCACCTCGCCCTTGTACACGGGATCGATCAGATCCTTCCAGCATTTCGGTACGGGGAGCTTCCTGCGCTCGAAGATCTCCGTGTTGTAGCCGAGCGCGAGTATGCCTCCGTAGACACCCGCGACGCGGTACTTCGAAATCTCGGCTTCGCGCCGCGCCCAGTCGTGAAGTTGATCCAGGTTGGGTGAGCGGTAGGTTTCCAGCAGCCCCTCTTCGGCAGCCTGCAGAAACGCATCGCCGGGGCCCGCCCACCAGATGTCGGCTTTCGGATTGCCTGCTTCGGCCTTGATCTGGGCGAAGAGCTCGCCGGTCGCCTTCTGCGTAACGGCGACCTTCACGCCGGCGAACCTCTCGAAGCCGGTCGCTATGCCCTGGCACCATGCAGTGTTGGGCGAGCTGCAGTACATCGCCAGCGTGCCCTGACACCAGGCGCTCTCCGCGCAGACGAGCGCTCCGAGCAGGAAGGCGAGGCGAAGCCGAGCGGCGCTCATGCGGGATCCTCCGTGATGGGGGCGAGATGGAGTTGTCCCGGCGGATTCTACGCCCGGCCGCGACGCAACCGCGGTCGCTGACCACCCGAGGCGCGGCGCCGTGCTTTGCGCTATGCTTGCTGGCAGGTTCGGGAATTCAACAACAGGCACCACTGAGGAGGAATCCATGCGCTTACGTCACTGGCTCGCGGGCATCGCTGCGGGGCTCGCGCTCACGGCGCCGCTCAGCGCCGCCGCGGACGGCGAGCTCGTCGTCTACTGCACGGTGCAGGAGGAGTGGTGCCGCCCGATGGTAGCGGCGTTCGAGAAGGCAACCGGGATCAAGGTGCTGATGACCCGCAAGAGCTCGGGCGAGTTCTACGCGCAGATCAAAGCCGAGGCGGCGAATCCGCGCGGCGACATCTGGTGGGGCGGCACGGGCGACCCGCACCTGCAGGCCGCCGAGGAGGGATTGACTGAGCCGTATAAGTCGCCGCGGATGGTCGAGCTGCAGGACTGGGCGGTGCGGCAATGGGAGCAGTCCAAGGGCCGCACCGTAGGCGTCTACGCCGGCGCGCTCGGCTACAGCTACAACATCGACGAGGCCAAGAAGAAGGGCATCCCCGATCTCAAATGCTGGGCCGACCTGCTCAACCCGAAGCTCAAGGACGAGATCCAGGTCGCGAATCCGAACTCGTCGGGCACGTCGTACACGATGCTGGCGACGATGGTGCAGATCATGGGCGAGGACAAGGCCTTCGACTACCTGAAGGCGTTGCACAAGAACGTGAGCCAGTACACCAAGTCGGGCGCCGCACCGGCACGCGCCGCGGCGACCGGCGAGAGCGTGGTCGGCATCACCTTCCAGCACGACGCCGTCGTGCAGGCGGTCAACGGGGCCAACGTGAAGATCGTGTCTCCCTGCGAAGGCACCGGCTACGAAATCGGCAGCATGAGCATCATCAAGGGCGCGAAGAACATGGAGAACGCGAAGAAGTGGTACGACTGGGCGCTTACCGCCGAGGCGCAGAGCATCGGCGCACAGGCAAAGGTCTCCTACCAGGTTCCATCGAACAAGAATGCCAGCGCGCCGCCGCAGGCGCCCAAGTTCAGCGAGATCAAGCTCATCAACTATGACTTCGCGAAGTACGGGTCCTCGGCGGAACGCACGCGGCTGCTCACGAAATGGGACAAGGAGATCTCCACCCTGCCGAAGTGAAGCCGCGTCCCCGGGCGTGAGGCGCGCCGTCTAGGTGGCCTCGATCGCTCCTGCGCTCGCGCCGGCCGGGCTCGCGGCACCCCGGCGCGACCTGACGACGGTGGTCGTCGGCGCGGGCGCCCTCCTGGCGCTGCTGCTCGCGCCATGGGGCGCCGGAGGCGGCGCATCCGCTGCGGCGCGCGCCGTTGCGGGCACGGCTTCGATGTGGCCGCTGCTCGCTGCCGCCGCCGCGGTTCCGGTTCTCGCATGGTGGGGCCGCGTCACGGGAACCGCGCTGGCCGCCGCGGCAGCGGTGCTGTGGGCATTCGGCACGGCGCTCGCCGCAGGGGCGAGCGGGCCGGCCTTCGGCATCGGCGCGGCGCTCGCGCTTACCGCGCTCACCGTCTGCTTCTCGCGCGCGCTTGCCCGGCACGGAGTCTTCGGCGGCGACGCGACAATCGCCTCGCTGGTCGTGGTCATCGCCGCGCTGCTCGCGATCTTCATCTTCTATCCGGTCGGCAGGTCGCTGATCGCGGCGATTCAGGACTCGCAGGGCCGCTTCGCGCCGGCGCTGGCGGCCGGCCGGCTCCTGACGGCGGACATCTGGGGCATGGGCTGCCTCGGCGGCGGGACGCGCTGTGGCGTCGCCGTCAACTCGGCGCTGCTCGCGGTCGTGGTGGGTCTCCTTTCGACGCTGCTCGGGCTCGCGCTGGCGCTGCTCGCGCAGCGCGGCGGGCAGCGCTACGCAGCGCTCTTCAAGCTCATGTCGATGCTGCCGATCATCACGCCGCCCTTCGTCATCGCGCTGGCGCTGATCGTGCTCTTCGGGCGCACGGGTCTCGTCACTGGGTGGCTCGAAACCTGGCTTGGCATACCGCGCTCGCGCTGGCTCTACGGCCTGCCCGGCGTAACCCTCGCGCAGCTGCTGTCGTTCGCGCCGATCGCATTCATGATCCTGCACGGAGCGCTCGCCGCGGTGAGCCCGGCGCTCGAGGAAGCGGCGCAGACGCTGCGCGCCTCGCACGCACGCGTGTTTCGAACGGTCACGCTTCCGCTGCTGAGGCCTGCGCTCGCCAACGCGTTCCTGCTGTGCTTCGTCGAGAGCCTCGCCGACTTCGCCAACCCGATCGTCCTGTCGGGCAACTTCGAGGTGCTATCGACGAAGATCTTCTTCGCCGTCGCCGGGGCCCAGTTCGACCCGGGACGCGCCGCGGTGCTGGCGATCGTCCTACTCGGGTTCACGCTCGTTGCGTTCTGGCTGCAGCAGCGCTGGCTCGGCCGGCTCTCTTATGTGACCGTAAGCGGCAAGGGCGATGGCGGCATGGCCGCTCGCTTGCCGCGAAGCGTGCACGCGGGCTGCACGGCAACGGCAGTGCTGTGGGTCGCGTTCACGCTGGTGTGCTACGCGGTGATCCTCGTCGGCGGGTTCGTGAAAGACATCGGACGCGGCGACATGACCCCGGCGCTTGCGCATTTTGCCGCCGGCTTCGGCGTCGAATGGGGCCCCCGCGGGCTCTTCTTCGGCGGCTCGGCGTGGGACAGCTTCTTTACCACGATCGAGGTCGCGGCCGTGTCGGCGCCGCTCACCGCGCTGATCGGCCTGCTGGCGGCGTACGTGATCACGCGCCATCGCTTCGCGGGCAGGCGCGCGTTCGAATTCCTCACGATGGTAAGCTTCGCGGTTCCCGGCACGGTGATCGGCGTGTCGTACATCGTCGCCTTCAACGTGCCGCCTCTCGAGCTGACCGGAGGCATGGCGATCCTCGTGCTGTGCTTCGTGTTCCGCAATATGCCCGTCGGCGTGCGCGCCGGCGTGGCCGCGCTGGCGCAGATCGACAAGACGCTCGACGAGGCCTCGGCGACGCTGCGCGCCTCCACGCTGCGCACGCTGCGCGAGATCATCCTGCCGCTGCTCAGGCCGGCGATCCTGGCCACGCTCGTGTTTAGCTTCACCCACGCGATGACGGCTGTGAGCGCGGTGATCTTTCTCGCCACCGCGAAATACAACCTCGCCACGGTCTACATCATCAACCGCGTGGAGGCCGGAGAATACCCGCTCGCCATCGCGTATTCCACGGTGCTCATCTTCTTCATGCTGGCCGCGCTCCTCGGGGTGCAGAAAGCGATCGGCGAGGCGCGGCTCGGACGCCGCGCGGCCGGGATGCTCGTGACAGGGAATTGAGGATCTCTCCATGAACGCGAATGCCGGCGGTGTCGTCTTCGACCACGTGACCAAGCGCTACGGGGAGGTGATTGCGGTCGACGACATCTCGTTTCGCGTCGCGCACGGCGAGCTCGCCACGCTGCTCGGGCCCTCGGGCTGCGGCAAGACGACCACCTTGCGCATGGTGGCGGGCCTGGAGCCCGTGACGAGCGGGCGGGTTCTCATTGGCGACGTCGATGTCACGCGGCGCGCGGCGAACGAGCGCAACGTGAGCATGGTCTTCCAGTCGTACGCGCTGTTCCCGCACATGAGTGTCCTGGAGAACGTTTGCTACGGGCCGCTGGCCATGCACGTCGACAAAGCGAAGGCGCGCGAGCTCGCCCGCGCGAAGCTCGCGATGCTCGGGCTTTCCGGCCTGGAGGAGCGGCTTCCTTCGGAGCTTTCTGGCGGACAGCAGCAGCGCGTGGCCGTGGCGCGCTCGCTGGTGCTCGAGCCCGCGGTGCTGCTCTTCGACGAGCCACTGTCGAACCTCGACGCGAAGCTGCGGCGCCGGGTCCGGCAGGAGATCCGCGAGCTCCAGCAGTCGCTCGCCCTCACGGTGATCTACGTGACGCACGACCAGGAGGAGGCGCTCGCGGTCTCCGACCACATCATCGTCATGGAGAGCGGCCGCATCGCGCAGCAGGGCACGCCCCACGAGCTCTACGAGGCGCCGGCGAGCCGCTTCCTCGCCGACTTCATCGGCGATGCCAATCTGGTGGACGGCGAGCTGAGCGCCGGCGGCGCGAGCTTCACCGCCGGCGGCGCGAGCTTCACCGCCGGCGGAGTCAGCGCGCCGGTGCGGGCCGACGGCGTGCGCCCCGGTCCCGCGACGCTCGCCTTGCGGCCGCACCGGCTGCGCATCGTCGAGCCGGAGAACGGCGTTTTGTCGGGGACCTGCAAGAGGGCTGCCTACCTCGGAAGCCGGGTCGAGTACGTCGTCGGCACCGCATGGGGTGAGTTGCTCGTGTTCGATGCGGAAGGGCGCCGCAGCTTCGCACGCGGGGATGCGGTCGGGATCGGATTCGACCCCGAAGCGGTGATCGTGCTGTCGCGCTGAGGGGAACGTCGCTTCCGATGCAAGCCGTGGATGACGCGATCATCGTCGGTGCGGGCATCGGCGGGCTCGCGCTCGCGCTGGCGATGCATCGCGTCGGCCGCACCGCACGCGTCTATGAACAGGCGCCGGAGATCAAGCCGATCGGGGTGGGCATCAACCTGCTGCCGCACGCGACGCGCGAGCTCGCAGCGCTCGGGCTGGAGGGTGAGCTCGCTCGCGTCGCGGTCGCGACGCGCGAGGCTGCGTTCTTCAATCGCTTCGGGCAGCTCATCTACCGCGAGCCGCTCGGCCGCAGTGCCGGCTATGGCTGGCCGCAGTTCTCGATCCACCGCAGCGACCTGCAGCAGGTCCTGCTCGCCGCGGTACGCGAGCGCATGGGAGAGGACAGACTAAAAACGGGATGGCGCTGCACGGGCTGGAGCCAGGATGACTCGGGCGTGACGGTGAATTTCCGCGCCGCGAGCGACGACCGCGAGCTCCCGCCGCAGGACGGAAGCATCCTCGTCGCCTGCGATGGATTGCACTCGGAGATCCGCGCGCGGCTGCACCCGGGCGAAGGCGAGCCTCGCTACTCCGGGGTGACGATGTGGCGCGGCGTTACCCGCTGGCCTCGCATCCTCGATGGCGCGACGATGATTCGCGCCGGCTGGCTCGCTGGAGGAAAGATGGTGATCTACCCGATCCGCGATCGCATCGACGCGGACGCCCGCCAGCTCGTCAACTGGGTGGCCGAGGTCGAAACGCCGCGGCGGCCCGGGCACGACTGGAACCGCGCGGGCGCGGTTGACGACTTCATCGCCGCGTTCGAGAAATGGACCTTCAACTGGCTGGATGTGCCGCGCTTCGTGCGCGCGGCGGACACGATTCTCGAGTTCCCGATGGTCGATCACGATCCCTTGCCGTGGTGGAGCGAGGGACGAGTCACGCTCCTCGGCGACGCCGCGCACCCGATGGTGCCACGCGGGTCGAACGGCGCCGGCCAGGCGATCCTCGACGCGCGCGCTTTGGCCGATTGTCTTGCCGAAAGCGACCATCCGCGGGAAGCACTGAAGGCCTACGAGCGCAGGCGTCTCGATCCCACGGCGGAGGTCGTGAGGATGAGCCGCACCGATCCGCCCGACGCCATCCTGCGCGAGGTATTTCGCCGCACGGGCGATCGGCCGTTCACCCGCATCGAGGACGTGATCAGCTTGCAGGAGCTCGCGAGGCTCTCCGACAACTACAAGCGGGTTGCCGGTTATGATCTCGAATCGCTCAGAGGAGAAGCGCGATGAACGCCCGTACGTCCATAGCAGGGATCGCCTGGCTCGCGGCGGCGCTGTTGCTGCCGGCGTCGATGCCTGCATCGTCGCAGAGCTATCCGAGCAGGCCGATACGGTTCATCGTGCCGTTCACTCCGGGCACCGGCCCGGATATCCTTGCCCGCACGTTGAGCGAGCCGATGGCGAAGCGGCTCGGCCAGCCGGTCGTGGTCGAGAACAAGGCGGGGGCGAGCGGCAACATCGGCACCGAGCAGGTGGCGAAGGCGGCGCCCGACGGATACACGATCCTCTTCACGGTCAACACGTTCACCATGACGCCAGCGCTCTACAAGCCGCTGCCTTTCGATCCGGTGAACGACTTCTCGCCGGTCGGCGAGGTCGCCGTCGGCAATCTCGCGCTCGTCGTCAATCCGGCGCTCGGAGTGAACAGCGTGGCCGAGCTCGTCGCGCTCGCGAAGAGCAAGCCGGGCGCGCTGAACTACGCCTCGCCGGGCAACGGAACGCCGCACCACTTCGCGATGGAGCTCTTCAAGCAGCAGATGGGCGTGGACATCGTGCACGTGCCGTACAAGGGGTCTGCGGGCGCGGTCACCGACCTCATCGCCAACCAGGTGCCGATGATGATCCTGCCCGTGCACGTCGCGCTGCCCTACGCTGCGGCGGGCAAGCTGCGGATTCTCGCGGTCTCGGGCGACAGGCGTTCCCCGCTGGCGCCCGATCTGCCCACGTTCAGGGAAGCCGGAATGCCGGGGTTCGACGTCGACCTCTGGTACGCGCTGCTTGCGCCGGCGCACACGCCGTCACCCGTCATCGACCGACTGAATGAGGAGATCGCGGCGGCCCTGGCACAGAACGATGTTCGGGACGTGCTGCTCAAGCAGGGGCTGATCCCCGCCACCGGCACGCCCGAGGCGCTGGGCACGCTGATCCGGGCCGACCTCGTGCGCTGGGACAGCGTGGTCGTTCAGGCCAGGATCAAGGCCGACTAACGGGGAGTGCACATCGCGTGGCAGATGCACCCGCGGAATAGCAGCCTCGGCCCGGATGTTGGCCACTCGATGAGCTTCCCGTTTCGGGCTATGCCGGTTTCGTTGCAGACGCGGGGCGTTGGAGCATGATCGCCTGCAGAGGCCGGGCGCGGGAGTCCGCCGTGACGCCACACCAAGGTCGGACCCCGGGACGAATAAGTGCATGCGCCGCGCTCGCTCTGACTCTCGTGCCGGCGTACGCGGCGTGGCCCGCCGCGAGCGGCGAGACTGCACCGGCATGCTCGGCGCCGCTGCTTGACGGCGGCCGGCCCGTCAGCCTCGCCGACTACCGCGGCAAGGTCGTCTACGTCGACTTCTGGGCATCCTGGTGCGCGCCGTGCCGCGAGTCGTTCCCGTTCATGAACGAGCTGCAGCGCGACCTGAGCGCCAAAGGTCTGGAGATCGTCGCCGTGAGCGTAGACAAGACTGCCGAGGAAGCGCGGCGCTTCCTTGACCGCTATCCTGCGCAGTTCACCGTGATCCTGGACGCCGCCGCGAAATGCCCGGCGGCCTTCCGTCTCGAAGGCATGCCGAGCTCGTACGTGATCGACCGCGGCGGCATCGTGCGTGCCGTCCACGTCGGGTTTCGAAGCGGCGATCGCGACGAGATCCGGCAACAGCTCGTCGAAATGCTGGCGGCCGGCAAGTAGATGTTCTCGCGCGTTCTCATCGTCGCAGCTCTCCTCGTCGCAGCGCTCTCCGGATGCACGACCGTGCCGCCGTGGGAGCGCGGCACGCTCGCCAAGCCAGTGATGTCCGTCGACCCGCCGCCGCAGGAGAAGACGCAGAAACTGCGCACCTACGGCGCGAAGGAGGGCGGCGCCGCCGCGACCGGCGTCGGCGGAGGCGGGTGTGGGTGTAATTAGCGGGCCGAGCAGCGAGAGGGGAACCCGCGAGCGCAGCGCGTGGGGGTCGAGCGTCCGCGAGTGCCCGCAACGGCCGACGTGCGACGTCACACATGTCGAACGGCTATTCAAGGAGGCCGCCAGCGCGAGCCGCAGTCGCGTAAGCGCACGTTTGGCCGCCCTCACCGCGGCCGCGATGGCCCTTCCCGGAGTGCATGCGCGCGCCGCCGATGTCATCCCGGGAGCGAACCCGTTCTCGCTCGAAGCATCGCACCTTGAGTACTTCGAGAGCGGAAATCGCATGCGCGTGCGCGTCAATCAGGCGACGGGCACCGTGCCGGTCTCGGACAGCATCCTTCTCGTTGGCGACTACATCCAGGACGTGATGAGCGGCGCCTCGCCCATCTTCAACGTCCCGGGCCCGGGTGGGCAGCCGCAGCAGGTCCTCACCGGCGCGTCGGTGTTCGACCGGCGCGAGGCCGAGGACATCGGTGGCACGCTCTTCTCCGGCAACAACCAACTCACCCTGCGGCAAGGCTGGTCGCTCGAGAACGACTACAAGTCGACCTGGACCAGCGTCGAGGCTCGGCACTTCGCGAACCAGAAGGACACCGTCTTTGCCGTCGGCTTCGCTTTCAACGACGACGGGGTATCGACTCACGACGCGCCGCACGACTACCGCACGCGCATCAAGCGCGACTTCTTCGCCGGGGTGACGCAGATCATCGACGAGCGCTCGCTGATCGAGCTCTCGCTCGAGTATTCGTACAGCAACGGCTATCTGTCCGATCCGTACAAGCTGGTTTTCGTCCAGAGCACGGGGCTCCTGCCGGACGCGCGTCCCGGACAGCGCCGGCAGACCGCGCTCACCGGCAAGTATCTGGACTATGTCCCCGCGATCGATTCCGCTCTCCAGGTCGTCGGCAGCCTCAGCCACGACAACTGGGGCATCAACGCGGGCGCTCTGGAAGTGCAGCTGAAGAAGGAGCTGCCGGGCGAATGGCTCGTCAACGCCGGCGGCCGGATCTACAGCCAAACGAGCGCCAACTTCTATCAGGTGTACTTCCAGACTCCGCCGGCCGACGGTCTGCACACCAGCGACTACCGCATGGCCGGGTTCGGCTCCGCGAGCTGGATCCTCGGCGCGACGAAGCAACTGACGCCGAACTTCAGCGTCCAGTTCTCCGCCGAGCGGAGCTACCGGCGCTACTCGCTGCGCTGGGGCGGCGCCGGGTACGACGGCGACAATTACATCTGGAGTTTCTACCTGATCACGCTGCAGGCGCAGTTCTGATTCGCCGCCGCGACGATGACCGGCCTGTATCGCCATCCATTCCGGGCCATGGGCTCGCGCTGCGAGATCCGCCTCTACGCGCGCAGCGAGGAGGAGGCCGCCGCCGTCGCCCGTGACG
>Ga0187777_10002676_pt1 | contig 11350 bp, 8 predicted proteins | sample 1015_Q2_SP5_10_M_FD_132416 | JGI IMG/M metagenome (GOLD analysis project Ga0187777, IMG submission 132416) | Tropical peat soil microbial communities from peatlands in Department of Meta, Colombia - 1015_Q2_SP5_10_MG | ecosystem: Environmental > Terrestrial > Soil > Wetlands > Peat | place...
CACTGCTGGTCGTAGACGATCACGGTGACGCCGGGCACGCGCTGCAGCTCTTCCTGCACACCGGCGAGGCGATCGCGGCCGAAGACCTCGACGCCTCCTGCCCAGCGCGCGTGGCGGCCGTAGCGAGTGGGGTCGTCGGCGCAGACGACCGTCTTCCGGACCCCTTCCGCTTCGAGCGCGCGGGTCAGCGCGGGGACGTCCATCAGCCCCGTGACGGCTTGGCCGCCGGTCATGGCGACCGCGGCGTTGTACAGGATCTTGAAGGTGACGTCGACGCCCGCCGCCACGCTCGCGCGGATGGCGAGGGTTCCCGAGTGGCTCAGGGTGCCGTCGCCGATGTTCTGGAAGAGGTGGGGCTCGTCGACGAAGGGCGAGAGCCCGAGCCACGGGACACCCTCCGCGCCCATCGGCGTGGGGGGAAGGCTCTTCATGCCGCGATGCCGCGCCTCGAAGTACATGATCCCGTGACACCCGACGCCGCCGCCGACGAGCGCGCCGACGGGGAAGACCGTGGACCGGTTGTGGGGACAGCCGCTGCAGAAGGCCGGCGCCCGCGCCGGCAGCGCACCGACCGGTCGTGGCACCGTCGCCGCGCGCGGTGCCCGGAGCGTGGGTAGGACCCGCGTGAGGATCGCCCCGACCGCCGCGGGGTCGAGCTCGCCGACCGACGACGCCAGCGGGTTCCCGCCGCGGTCGCGCTTCCCGACGACCGGAACCGGGCTCCCGGCCTCGTGCAGGATGCTCCGCAGTTGCATCTCGACGAAGGGACGCTTCTCCTCGACGACGAGCACCTCGTCGACCGACTCGCCGAATTCGACGAGCGTCTCCTCGACGAGCGGGTAGGTCATCGCGAGCTTCAGCACGCGCACGCCGACATCACCGAGCTCGTCCGCGCCGACGCCGAGGTCGGCGAACGCCTGCATCAGGTCGAAGTACGTGGTGCCGGCACACACGATGCCGAGCCGCGCGCCCGGGGGCGCGCCCACGACACGATCGAGCGCGTGGTGCCGTGCGTAGGCCTGCGCGGCGCGCACGCGGTGTTCCACCACGAGCAGTTCTTGATCCGGTACCTGGTGCGGCCCCAGCGTCGGCAGCGGTTCGTGGCGCCACGGCTTGCCGTCGACCACGAGGTCGGCCGGGCCGCCGGGCGGCTGGCGGCCGGGGTCGAGGTCGACGGTCCCGATGCCGTCGGCGACCGCGGTGACGATCTTCAATCCAACCCACGCGCCCGAGTACCTCGAGAGGCGGAAGGCGTGCACACCGAGGTCGACGACGTCCTGCTGGTCGCCCGGGTACAGCACGGGCATGCACGCGTCCGCGAACGTGTACTGGCTGTCGCACGTGAGGGTGGACGACTTGGCGGTGGGGTCGTCACCGCAGAACATCACGACGCCGCCGTTCGGCCCGGACCCCATGGCGTTGGCGTGCTTCATCACGTCGCCCGAGCGATCGAGGCCCGGCCCCTTGCCGTACCACGCGCCGGCGACCCCGTCGACGCCGGCGTACTCGATCGCGGCCCCCATCTGGCTGCCCCACACCGTGGCGGCGGCGAGCTCCTCGTTGAGCCCCGGGCGATGGACGATCCGGTGCGCGGCGAGCACGTCGGCCATCTGCTCCAGCGCGAGGTCGAACCCGCCCAACGGGGACCCCGGGTAACCCGAGACCATCGTGGCGGTCGTCAAACCGTCGCGAACGTCCAGCTGGTGGCGGAGGACGAGCAGGCGCGCCAGCGCCTCGACGCCGGACAGCAGCGTCCCGGTACCGGGCGCGTCGCCCGGCGGCTCGCGCGCGCCGGTCACGGATAGATCCGCGGGTTCACGTACGCGAACACGCCGTCCTTGACTACGGCCCGGCGGCACTCGGGCCGCTGCAACACCGTGATGTCGGCCGTGGGGTCGCCGTCGACCACGAGGAGATCGGCGAGCGCGCCCTCGCGGACCTCGCCGACGTCGAGCCCGACGAGCGGTCCCGCGTTGCGGGTCGCGGTGTGGATCGCCTCGGTGGGCGTCATCCCGACGAGCTCGACGTAGCGTTGCAGCTCGGCCGCGTACGTACCGTGGTGGGTCCACTGGTGGCCGAAGTCACCGCCCGCCACGATGCGGATCCCCGACGCCCGCAGCCGGCGCAGGCCGTCGACCTGGGCGTCGAGCTCCTGCCGGTAGCCCGACGCGTCGACCTGCTCCGACGTGACGCCCCAGGGCGACGCGTCGCCGTGCACCACTGCGTAGAGGTAGTGCAACCCCGGGCACACCCACACCTCGTCGCGACGAGCAACGAGTGCGCCCACGGCGTCGTCGTCGAGGAAGCACGCATGGTGGACGAGCCGGACACCGGTGCGCGCTGCCATCGCGACGCTCGCCGCGCCGCGTGCGTGCACCGTCACGAAGGCGCCGTGCCGGTCGGCTTCCTCGACCGCCGCCTGCAACATGCCATCGTTCATGTACACGTCGCCCGAGGGGAACCCAGGCACGATGCCGTCGCCCGAGATGAACAGCTTGAGCGCGCGCACCCCGTCGTCGCACTGGCGAGCGACGACAGCGCGCAACTCCGCCGCATCGGCGGCGACGTCCATCAAGCCGTCGTCGGCGCCGAGCGCTCCCGGTGACGTGATCATCCGACCGCTGGGGACGATGCGCGGGCCGCTGATCAACCCTCGCTCGATCGCGTCCTTCGCCAGGACGTCGTCGTGCGGCTGGAGGACACCGGCGCCGACGACGAGGCTGTAGCCGCTCTCGAGGAAGGTCCGGGCCACCGCGGCCACGTCGAGGGCGTGCTCCGCGACCGGCGACGCGGCGACACCCGCGTGGTCGAACACGAAATCGAGCGGCCAGCTGATGTGCGTGTGCGCGTCGCACAGAGCAGGGAGCACCGTCGCCCCCTGCACGTCGACGACGCGTGCGTCGTCCGCGCCGACATCGAGACGACCGGTCGAGACCTTGGCGATGCGGCTGCCGTCGACGAGGACGTCGCCGTCGACCGGGCGCTCGGCCGGGTCCCCGGAGCAGGTGAGCACCTGCGCGTTCCTGAGCAGCATGCGCTCGCCCATCTCCGAAGTCCTACACGATCACGGTGCGGACGCCCTCGGCTCGGTTGAGCGCGTCGATCCCGTCGTTGACCTCGTCGAGCCCGATCCGCCGCGACACCAGTGCACCGAGATCCAGCTTGCCCGACTCGGCGAGTTGGATGAAGCGCGGGAAGTCGCGCAGGATCTGGGCGCCGCCGACCACCGATCCGGCGAGCCGCTTGCCGGAGAAGACCGCGCCCACCGCCGGCAACGTGAACGTCGTGCCCGCCGCCGGCATGCCCACGAGCGTCACCGTGCCCTCGACGCGCGCCAGGTCGAAGGCCTGCACGATCAGTTCGGGCCGGCCGACGACCTCGAAGCTGTAATCCGCCCCGCGCCCGCCGGTGAGCGCGCGGACCTCCTCCACCGGGTCCGTCGTGGAGGGGTCGACCGCGTGCGTGGCGCCCACGCGGAGGCTCGCCTCGCGCCGCCCCCGCGCGGGGTCGATGGCGACGATCGTGACCGCGCCGGCGATGCGCGCGCCCTGCACGACGGATTGGCCGACACCCCCGCAGCCGATCACCGCGACGCTCGAGCCCGGCGCGACCCCGGCCGTGTTGAGCGCAGCCCCCAACCCGGTGGTCACGCCGCAGCCGAGCAGGGCGAGCTCCTCGTCGGGGAGGTCGGTGTGCACGGGGACCACCGACGCCTCGTCGACGACCATGACGTCGGCGAACGTGCCGCAGCCGCAGAGCGCGGGAGCGGGTCGACCGTTCGGGAGCCGGAACCGCGGCGTCGACATCACCACCGAGTTGAGCTCGCAGTGGTTGGACATCGAGTTGACGCACCACCAGCACGTGCCGCACGCGGGCGTCACCGACGCGAGCACGCGGTCGCCCATGCGGACGCGGCGGACGTCGGGCCCGACCTCCTCCACCACGCCACAGCCCTCGTGGCCCGGCACGAGCGGGAGCGGCAACGCCGAGAGCCCGCTGATCACGTTCACGTCGGTATGGCAGATGCCGCTCGCGGAGAGGCGCACCAGCACGTCACGAGGTCCGATCGCCGGTTGCTCGAGATCCTCCACGACGAGCGGGTGTCCCGCCTCGTACGCGACCGCAGCCCTCACCGCCGTTCCTCTCGGTCTCGTGGGAAGTGTTTCACCTACTAATTGCCGCGCGTGCGGTGACACACGTGAGCGAGCGTTCGCTCATGATACGCAGACCACCGGGCGGCGTGTCGAAGCCTCGCGAAGTGATCAAACGCTCGCTCACCAGACCGATCCCGTTATTGTGGCCCGGATGGACGCGACCGACACCGTCGCCGCGCCGCCACGGGCCCGCCGGCTCACCGCGGAGGCGCGGCGCAAATCGATCCTCAAGGCCGCTCGGCGCGCGTTCAGCGAGACCGGCGACATGAACGGCACCACCATCAAGGCGATCGCCGAGTACGGCGGCATCAGCGAAGGTGTCATCTACCGGCACTTCGAGAGCAAGGACCAGTTGTTCTACGAAGCCGTCGTCGAACCGCTCCGCGAGGCGGTCGACGAGCTGGTGGCGGCGTCGGAGGTCGTCGACCGCGACGAGCCCCTCACCCCCGAGCGCCAGCTCCAGACCCTGAACGGCCTCTACCGCCAGCTGGTCTCGACACTCGAGGAGGTGCTCCCGCTGCTCGGGCTCGTGCTCTTCGGCGACCCGCGCGTGGCGCAGCGGTTCTACGAGGAGAGCTTCGCGGTGGCAATGGACCGGCTCGCGGAGGCATGGAAGAAGGTCGAAGACCGCTACGGGTCCACGTTCGCGCCGGACATCTCGGCTCGCGCGGTGATGGGCGTCGCGCTCCTCGTCGCCCTCGAGAGCCACCACAACGCCGGGTTCGACCGCGACCGGGCGCTCGGCCTCGTGAGCGAGGGCACGATCAAGGGGTTCTTCCCCGCCATCGAGCCCGACCACCGCCGCCACTGAAGCTTCGGCCGGCCGCCGCTTCCGGCCCTCCCGGCCGTCGGGTCTCTGCTCCGGGGTGGTGGGCAACCTGCACCCCGATGTGGTAAGTAAGTGCTCATGCACATTGGGCTCGGTCTGCAGTTCGCGAACCTCGACGGCGGGGTCACCGACGCCGAGGCGTACCACCGGGAGCTGGGCCTCGCCGCTCGTGCCGAGGACGCCGGCTTCGACTCGGTGTTCGTCTCGGAGCACCACTTCTCCGACTACCAGCTCACGTCCGAGCAGATGATGGTGCTGGCGTGGGTGGCGGCGCGCACCACCCGGGTCAAGCTGGGGACGTTCGTGACGGTCCTGCCCTGGCACGACCCGGTGCGGGTGGCGGAGAGCTTCGCGGTGCTCGACCACCTCTCGGACGGGCGCGCCATCCTCGGGCTGGGCCGGGGCCTCGGGCGCGTCGAGTTCGACGGTTTCCGCTTGGAGATGGGCGAGTCGCGCCGCCGGTTCACCGAGTACACGGAGGCGATCCTCGAGGCACTCGAGAGCGGCTACATCGAGTACGACGGCGAGCTCTACCAGCAGCCGCGCGTCCCGATCCGGCCGCGGCCGTTCGCCACGTTCAAGGGCCGCACGTTCGCGTCGGCGGTCTCGCCCCAGTCGATGGAGCTGATGGCGCGCCTCGGTGTCGGGATCATGGTCATCGCGCAGAAGCCGTGGGACACCACCGAGGCGGAGCTGGCCGAGTACCGCGAGCGCTACCGCGAGCTCAACGGCGACGAGGCGCCCAAGCCGATCCTGGTCGTCGTCGCCGGTGTCCACCGCGACCCGGCCGCGGCCCAGCGGCTGCGCGACGTCTACCTGCAGCGCTGGGCGCGCTCGACCGTCGAGCACTACGAGTTCGACAACGTCGGGTTCGCGCAGGTCGAGGGCTACGAGTACTACGGCGCGCTCGCCAACAACATCGCCAAACACGGGCTCGACCAGTTCAACGGCTTCCTCGCCGACCTGCAGGTGTGGGGCACACCCGAGCAGGTCACCGAGAAACTGCTCGACTACGTCCGGCGGTGCGACGCCGGCGCCCTCGTGGTCCCGCTGTCCTTCGGCGGCATGACGGCGGAGGAGGCGCACGCCTGCTTCGACCTGTTCGCCACCGAGGTGCTCCCCGAGCTCCGGCGCCACGACGTCGGCGGAGACCTCGGGGTGCGGTACGGCGCGCTCGACGCGGTGGGCACCGGCGCGTAGCGGGAGCGCGCGGCTACGCGCGGTCGAGCGTGGCGAGCAGCAGGTGGGTGTCTTGTTGGAACACCCGCACCTCGGACACGAGCCCGTCGGTGAACGAGAACAGCTCGACGACGTCGACGGTTGCCGATCGGCCGGTGTCCTTGGCGGTCCAGGTCTGCTCCGTGACCATCACGAGCGACTCGCCGCAGCCCAGGACGCGCGGCGCGGTGATCGTGCGGTCCCAGTAGCGGCGGAACGTCGCGCCCATCGCGTCGACGGCCGCCCGTCCGTCGTGCCAACCGCCGTGCGGCAACGACGCGGGTTGCTGGATGCGCACCTCCGGGTGGAACAGCTCGAGCGCGCCCGCGAAGTCACCGGCGCGGAATCGGCGCGCCAACTCGTCGACCCCCTCGGCTTCCGTCACGCTTCCCGCTCTCGGCGGTTCACGCTCTCGGCTGGTCCTCGAGCTGCAGCGCGTTCACGAAGAGCGTGGTGATCTGCTCGACGCCTTCGTCGAACGTGCACTCGATCAAACCCTCGACCAGCCACATCTCGGCGAACCGCCAGGTCATCGACCCGAGGCCGGCGGCGGCGATGGTCGGGTCGAGGGTGGGGTCGGCGAGGCCGCGCCGCTGCAGGTGGCGGATGGAACCCGCGACCTGCTCCCGGTGCTCCTGGTGACGCGCTCGCCGCATCGCGTTCACGTGCTCGTCGTAGCGCGAGACCTGCTCGATCACGCCCATGATCCGCGCCTCGTCGCGGTAGCTCTCGAAGTGACGGCGCATGCCTTCCCGGATGCGTTCGCGCGGCGTGGCGCTCGACGTCGGGTCGAGGATCACGTTGCCGAGTGGGGCGCTCAGCTCGTCGTCGACGGCCGCCGCGACCTCCCGGAAGATCTCTTCCTTCGAGTCGAAGTAGTGGTAGAAGGACCCGTGCGACAGCCCGGCACGCTCGGAGATGTCCGAGATCCGGGCGTCGAGGAAACCGTTCTCCTCGAAGATCTCCTTCGCCGCTTCGAGCAGGCGCGCGCGCGTCAGCGCGCCCTTGCGGGAACGGGGCCCGTTCGGCTTCTCGCTCTCGACCGGTGCGGTCGCGGCCACCGACGACTCCCTCCGTCAGGCGGCGTACTTGCCGACGCCCATCGCCTTCTCGAGCGCGCCACCCATGATCAGCGCCTGCTGCTCGATGGGCAGATCGGCGACGACCTCGGAGTACGCCAGCGGATCGGCCATGCCCTCCGGGTGCGGGAAGTCGGAGCCGAACATGATGTGGTCCACGGGGAGGCCGAGGTCGATGAGCCCTTTGGGGTCGGGCTCGTGGAAGGCGTGGACCCACACGTTGCGGTTGAACACCTCGACCGGGTCCTCGTCGAAGAGCACCGACTGCCGCTCGGACGCGCGCTGGAGCTTGGCGTAGAACGGCCGGATCCACTTGCTGCCGAACTCGACGGGCATGAACTTGAGCTCCGGGAACCTGGTCGCGAGCCCGTGCCCGATGATCGAGGCCATGGCGTCGACGAGGTTGTCCTTCTCCGACGCGAGGGTGAGGAACCCCGGAGCGGCGCGGCGCGCGTGACGGTCGATGCTCATCTCGTTGTCGCCCAGGCCCTCCCACTCGTTGATGTAGCGGTGGTAACCGGGGTCACCACTGTGCATGCCGACGACGATGTCGAGCTCCTGGACGCGCTCCCAGAACGGGTCGAACTCGGGGAGGGCGAACGACCGCCTGCCGCGCCACGTGGGGACGGGCGCCACCCGGATCAGGAAGATCTTGGCGCCGCGCTCGTAGACGAACTCGAGCTCCTCGAGCGCGCGGTCGAGCACCGAGAGCGAGATGATCGGAGTGGCGTAGATCGCGTCCGAGTACACGTAGCTCCAGTGCTCGTGCATCCACTCGTTGAGCGCGTGGATGACGACGCAGACCGCCTCGGGATCGTCGGCCATGCGCTCCTCGAGCGCGCTCGCGAGCGTGGGCCAGAGGAGCGTCCGGTCGATGCCCATCTCCTTCATGAGCTCGAGGCGCGGCTCGGGGTCGAAGAACGCGTCGAGACTCGGCATCGCCACCATCTTCTTGCCGCCGGCGAGGGCCTGTGACTCGCCGAACCCGGCGCCGCCCTTCGTGATGTCGTAGCCCGCGCCACCCGGGACGGCCACCTTCCCGAAGGTGGGATTGGGGATGTAGTTGGTGATCTTGTCGCGGATCGCCAGCTTCGTCCGCCCCTCGATGTCGACGTACTTGATGATTCCCGCGTACTCCGGGGGCAGGAACTTCGTGAGCGCGTCGCGGTTCTCGTAGAGGTGGTTGTCGGCGTCGAAGGTGCTGTATGGCAGGTCGCGGTGGACGACTTCGATGAACTCGGTGCTGGTCATGCGCGTCACTCTACCTCACTTTTGACTGCGACGTCAATATCAGAGCCCGGGTCCTTCGGGACGGACCCGGTCAGGTCGGCGGCTCGGGCGGGGTGGTCGTCGGGAACCCGAGGTCGATGGCGCTCGCGGCGGGCTCGGGCCAGCGGGACGTCACGACCTTCGGGCGGGTGTAGAAGCGGATCCCGTCGGGCCCGTACACGGCGCTGTCGCCGAAGAGCGACGCCTTCCAACCGCCGAAGGAGTACGAGGCGACCGGCACCGGGATGGGGACGTTCACGCCCACCATGCCGATCTCGACATCGCGCTCGAACCTCCGGGCCGCGCCGCCGTCGCGCGTGAACAGCGCCACCCCGTTGCCGTAGGGGTTCGCGTTGACGAGCGCGACCGCCTCGTCGAAGGTGGGCACGCGTACGACGCTCAACACCGGGCCGAAGATCTCGTCGTCGTAGACGCGCATCCCCGGCTCCACGTGGTCGACCAGCGTGCACCCGACGAAGAAGCCGTCACCGGCGACGTCGTCGGATCCGTCGACCACGACCCGCGCGCCTTCGTCGGGCGCGCGCTCGACGTAGGACCGCACGCGGTCGCGGTGCTGGGGCGTGACGAGCGGCCCCATCATCGACGTCTCCTGGTCTCCGGGCCCCACGACGACGGCGGGGATGCGCGCGGCGATGGCGTCGACGAGCGGGTCGGCGACCGACCCCACCGCGACGACGACCGAGATGGCCATGCACCGCTCCCCCGCCGAGCCGTAGGCGGCCGACACCGCGGCGTCGGCGGCGGCGCCGACGTCGGCGTCGGGAAGGACGACCATGTGGTTCTTGGCACCGCCGAGGGCCTGGACTCGCTTGCCGTGGCTGGTGCCGGTCTCGTACACGTGCCGAGCGACCGCGGTGCTCCCCACGAACGACACCGCGTCGACGTCGGGGTGCGTCAACACCGCGTCGACCGCTTCCGCGTCTCCCTGGACCACGTTGAAGACACCGTCCGGGAAGCCCGCCTGCCGGACCAACCCGGCGAGCAGGAGCGACGCGGACGGATCCTTCTCCGACGGTTTCAACACGAACGCGTTCCCGCAGGCGAGTGCGTTCGACAGCATCCACAGCGGCACCATCACCGGGAAGTTGAACGGCGTGATGCCCGCGACCACACCAACGGGCTGCAACAGGGTGTGCACGTCGATCCCCGAGGAGACCTCCGACGTGTGCGCTCCCTTCAGCAGGTGCGGGATGCCGCACGCGAACTCGACGCACTCGAGGCCGCGGTCGACCTCTCCACGCGCATCGGCGATCGTCTTGCCGTGCTCGCGCGTGACGGTGGCCGCCAGGTCCTCGCGGTGGGCATCGAGCAACTCGCGCAGCCGGAAGAGGGCGGTGACCCGCCGGCTCAGGGGTGACACACCCCAGGTGCGCGCGGCGTCGGCCGCGGTCTTGACCGCGTCGTCGACCTCCGCGGCGGACGCGAACGCGACGCGCGCGACCTCGCGGCCGAGCGCGGGGTCGTAGACGGGTCCGGAACGGCCCGACCTGCCCTCGACGGGCCGACCCCCGATCCAGTGGCCGATCGCGTTCATAGGCAGCTTCGCCTCAGAGCCGGTAGAGCTTCCGCGCGTTCTCGCCGTAGATCTTGCGCTGGGTCTCCGGCGGGAGCGTGGCCATCTTGGCGGCGATCGTGTCCAACGGCTTCGGGTACAGGCAGGTGGGGTGCGGGAAGTCGGTCTCGAACAGGATGCTGTCCTCGCCGACCGCCTCGATCAGCTCCGGGAGCTTGTTACGGTTGTTCTCGAACCAGAACGTCGCGTAGAGGTTGCTGCGGAAGTACTCCGACGGGAGCTTCTTCAGCTTCGCGAACTCGTCGGGCGCGTTCTCCGCCATCTCGTAGTCGAGCGCCTCGAGGATGAAGGGGATCCATCCCACGCCGCTCTCCACCGACACCATCTTCAGGTCGGGGTGGCGGTCGAACACACCGGAGACGATCGCGTTCGCGACCACACGCGCGTTCCCGACGAAGAGCAGCGTGCCGCTGAGCGCGAGCTGGGTGTTCAGCGCCTGCGAGGGCCAGTGGTACTTGCCGCGGAAGGTCTCTGCCGTGACGCTCGCACCGATGTGGAAGTGCACGGGCAGCTGCAGCTCGGTGCAGACCTCCCAGAACGGGTCCCACTCGGTGCTCGCGAGGTCGGGCGCCCCGAGGTCCTGCGGGTCGGACGTCATGTTCACCCCGCGCGCGCCCATCGCCGCGACGCGCTCGGCCTCGACGACCGAGGCGTCGACGTCCCACGCCGGCATCAGCGGCAACGGCAGCAGTCGCTCGTTCGACTCGGCCTGGATCTCCGCTTGCGCGTCGTTGTAGAGGTGGATCGCCAGCAGTGACAGCTCGGCATCGGCGGCTTGGGCGAGGTGCTGGCCACCCAGGCCGATCGTGCTCGGGAAGATCACCTGCGCGTCGATCCCGGAGTCGTCCATCACCTCGAGGCGAACCTTCGGGTCGTACGCGCCGACGTGGATCTTCTCGAACTCCCAGTGGTTCAGCGCGATGTCGGCGGATTCCTTCTTGCCGTCGCGCCCGATCACCCCGGCCGCGCTGAAGACTCCGACCGGGTGGCCGTTGAACACCCACATCGGCCGGCCCTCGACCTCCTCGACGCGGGGCACGCGGTCGCGGTACTCGGGGGGCGCCAGCTTGGTGAACAGGTCGGCCGGCTCGCTCCAGTGGCAGTCGCAGTCGACGACGAGCATCCCGTCGTTTGACATCGACGTCGAGATTAGACTGCGCCCATGCCGGGTGCACCCGTGGACGGCGTCACGCTCTCGTACGAGGTC
>Ga0187777_10002677_pt1 | contig 11350 bp, 7 predicted proteins | sample 1015_Q2_SP5_10_M_FD_132416 | JGI IMG/M metagenome (GOLD analysis project Ga0187777, IMG submission 132416) | Tropical peat soil microbial communities from peatlands in Department of Meta, Colombia - 1015_Q2_SP5_10_MG | ecosystem: Environmental > Terrestrial > Soil > Wetlands > Peat | place...
GCGGGTTGACCATCGATCATCCTGTTCGCTTGGGACAGCTCTGTGCCCGAACTTACGTATAACGCGCGCGCTTTCGCGTGAAGATCGGCAACGTTGCAGCTAATCAATCCGAAGCTGTCGGATGCGCCTGCCGCCACTTTTCTCAGTCGCGGCATCGTGAAATCGGCTGCACTTGGAATTGAATAAACGCCGAGACCGGCGATTCGCCCTGGCTCGGTCAAATCGAAGGTGAGTCGCAAATATTTGGCGTCGCCCGGCCCGACTTTGGACTGCGTGAAATCGGACGAAATTTCGTTGCGCGCCACTTCATGCCATTGGGCGTTTTCGGCTGGTAATTTCGCGCTTGAAGTCGCAATCGTTAGCTTGCCTTTCGCGCCGTTATTCAGAAACGACACGGTGTCAATATTCTCGATCTTCGAAAGCGAAATCAGCAAGGTGGTTTTCCCGTTCGTTAAGGCATATCCAACCGTTGGATCGTCGCAGAGCAAGGCCGCCTCCGCGACGTTGTCGTCTTGGGAATTCACGCTCAGCTTTAAACGGGCGATCGGGTTGCTCCGGGGCACCGCTTCCACTTGTGCTCCAAAATGGTAGCGAGCGAGGTTTTCTGGATACGCCGGTGCCTGTTCAACCGTGAGTGGAGGCACCTTTTGGAAAACCAAATCAGAGGCCGACAACCCGGCGACGCCAAACGAAGCAAGAGAGCAAATCAGAGCTGAGACATGAGAAAAGCGAAAAGAGCGCGCGCTCATAATTTCCATAGCCACAAAAACGATAATAGCGAACCGTCTTTCCCTTGGCAATACAAATCTTCGCCTGCCTCGGCATTTTTGCGAGACGTTCGTTCCCTCTTTGGCCCGGCCCAGCTCAGCCGGTAACAACGGTCGTCTGAAATACCGGTGTCGAAACTACCCTTTCTCGACCTAACAAGTTAGCGCGCGGCCGGCGCACTTAGCCTGTTCCATCGAGAGTGCGTGGCACTGTTCGCGGCGATTAGCGTCGATGCGGCAGCGCGGTATTTATGGCTTCCAGAATAGGCATAAAGGGGAATGTAGGAAGTTCGTTCAGCCCGCTCAGCCGACCAGTTGATTGTGGGATCGAGAACATATGTGCCGCTATCGGTGGTCCACTCGAGCCAGGCGTGCGTCTTGCGGCTCGCCCATGAGCGCTTACCGATCACCAGTCGAACGTTGCCCGCACCATGCAGGTGCATAAGATCATACAGCGCAACCGCCTTGCCCTTGCAATCCGCAACCTGCCCGGACTCGACTTCAGCAGGCGTCTTCCAGTCCATCGAGAATTCATATGGAATGGCGCGCAGATCTTGAATCCAGTGATTGACCAGCGACACGGATACCGTCCCATGTAACGAAGCCGGCTTGCTGCAAAGGACCGGCCGTATCCGGCCCATTTGGTGATCGTACGGGGTACTCGTTACAGTCGTGAAAGAACTGCTGGCAAAACAGGAGACTGCGATAACAGAAGCGACAAGAGCTAGGAAAACGAATGTTTTTCGGAACCGATAAGGAGCGATGCTTATCGTAATCATATTGCTAAGAATTATTAGAAGCACGGGACATGCCACGCCCATTGCTCGAGGAAAGGGGGCGCGTATCTGATTTCTCCATCCCAATGGCGCCGGGATAGCGCTTCGCCTCACCCCGCCAAAGAAATCAGCCGCTAAATGCCGGGGCTTTGGACGCGGTTCACTCTAGGCCCGCAAAGAGATTAAGAACCACACGGACAGATTGCGCCAACCACTTCGCCGTAAGGAAGAGGTTACTTCGCAGCTCGCGAGACGCGACGAGCCTCGATTTTGATTAAAACCGAATTCTCCGCAGCCGAGCTCGTCTCAGGAGGCCAGGTCACTCACTGGCCGATAGACTATTGGCTACCTGTTGGACGACCGCGATGTACCGTGAGCGATGGGTCCTGCGCGAGAACGTCTTCGGTCGTGACTCGTCCCGTTTGTTCAATTTCTCTCCGGTCATAAACACGAAGCGGAAAAGCCGACTTCGTTCCGATAGAATGGATCCTGACCTTCTGAGGAAGGAGCGATCCAGTCACCATCACGTAGGCATATTGATTTCCATTTTCAGGGGAAGAGCCTAAAGCAGTTCCGCCGGAGAACACAAACGGGGCCAGTAATATTGCCAGCTTTGCCAAATTCGACGCTTTCATAAGTTCACATTAGTTTTTTTCTGCATCCCTTCAAGTAATTCAACAACGGAAAACATTGTGCGTTTCGCACAATGTGCCTTTTTTTTAAACGCCGCGACAAAGGATCCAGCAAAAGCAAAAAAGGCAGCCTCAAGTGTTGAGGCTGCCTTTTGTAAGCTTAAGTGCGTTGGCCTAGAATTTCTTCTTCAACTCGACGTAAACGAAGCGCCCTAAGTTGTCATAGAGAAACCCAGGGAAGTTCGTCGAATCGCCAAATTCGAATCCGAATTCCTTCGGCGGATCCTGGCCAAAGACGTTGTCGCATCCAATGGTCAGCGTGCTGTTGTTCAAGATTGTCTTCCAGCACGGCATCGCATAGGCGGCTGCGCTTTCAATGGCTTTACCGTCTTTGCCGGTCATGACTTCTTTACCGCCTTTGGAGTAGCCAGCCACCGGCTGCGACTCTACTGGCGGCGTGAAGATCAGATCGTAACTGGCCTGGCAATCAAAGAACCAAGTCCCGTGAACGAAGTGTTCATGTGCCTGCGTGTTGCCATCCGCGTCGGTGTAATAGGTGATGACTTCCTTGAATCCATCGTAGTAGTGAACGGTCCAGTTCACGTCGAAGTTATGCCAATTCCAATCGATTCTCGAAACGGCCTTCCACTTGAGGAATCCATCACCACCGGTAGCCGGGCCAAGGCCGATGAACGGATCGTTGTTGGCACGTCCGCTGACTTCGCGACCAGGCGTGTCGGCGGTGGTCTGATAGATAAAGGACTCAAGGTAGGTTGCCTGCGTCAACCAAGCGAAAGTTCCCCAATTGGCCGTCTGATAGGTAAACAACAAACTGAAGTCGGCGCCTTTTGATTCCTCTCGGCCGAAGTTGCCGTAGAAGCTTTTGACAAACTCCACGCTGTCGGAAACAGGATCGACAATCACTTGTTCACCCGGTGCCAAATCACCCCTGAGGAACCGGCCAACCACCTCCTGAGCGTTTGGCAAGATCGTGACACCAGTGCGCTCGATATCGTAAAGATCGATCGTTGCCGTCATCGTAAGATTCGGAATGAGGTTTTCGACCCATTTCGGGGTGTAAACAAAACCACCGGTCCATGCCCGCGAATCTTCCGGCGTCAGATTCTTATTGCCCGAAAATTCGTAAGTTGTTTCTGGCTCGGCGTGACCTTGATAGTTGGTTGGCGCCAAAGTAAACAACGCACTCGAATACAACTGGAACAGCGCTGGCTCAAGGAATCCTTCACTCCAGGTGCTGCGAATGGTTAGCTCTTCATTGAAGGGCTGCCAGCGCAGTTCTACTTTGGGCACTAGAACGTTGGTATCGTTGTTCCGGAATTGTTCAAATCGGCCGGAAGCACTGAACTCCAGGGTATGGAAGCCCCAGATACCCATGCTTGGACTGAAGATCGGGATCAGCGTCTCAGCATCGAAGGCATAGTCTTTGCGACCCCCACGCGAAGCGGGGGCTTTGGCCACGCCAGCTTCCTCGCCCAAACGCGCCTGGTCGTCCGGGTTGAACTCGAAGTTCTCCCGGCGCCATTCAGCACCGAACGCCAGCCCAACTCCGCCAGCCGGCAGGTCGAACAGATCGGTCGTGTAAACGTTGGCATTTAATTCAGCTAATTTTGAGGTAGTCAGATTTCGAATATTCAACCTGGCAAATTGGATCGTCGCTTTATTGCCCGGGGGCAGAGTGCCCTTGTACGAGTCGAATGGATCGAATGGAACCGTTGTGCCGATATAGGCCGATGAAGCAGGATCGAAGATATCACTGTTCGCATTCATCGCCTCATTGAAGCGGTTGACGTTGACATCTTGAATCTGCGAAATGCTCAAGATCTGGCTGTAGCGGAATCCGGCATCATAACCCCAATTGCCGTCAAACAGCTTGTCTCCTTTTACTCCCAGGGTAGTGGCCCAAGCCTCATTTTCGTTGTCCACGAAGCGGTTGCCAAAGTCAATCAACCGCGCACGGGTGCCAGCTGAAATAATCTGGTCGAACGGATTGAATGGGTTGAACGCGTGAGGATCCACTCCCGTTTGCGTATAGGTGGGGGTGTTAGGCGGCGCCACGCCGGCCAAATCGTCGTGAGGCGGGATGGCAATCGTGGATTGGCCCGGAGTGATGAACGAACCGGTCGCGCCGGGCGCCAGTTCGTCGTGTTGCTTCACGTCGTCATAGTAAAAGTCCCCGTAGAGCTGAACCTGATCGTCACAGATCTTATCGTTGAACGCGGCATAACCGCCCCAGCGTTCCTGTTCCGGAAACGAACTGGAGAAGAGGTTAAAGTTGAAAGTCTGGCTGCGGCCGGCCGAGTAAGTATAGGCCGAGGCCGGTGCCAAACCGTTGGTGTTTTGGGGAGCAGCCGCGAACTCAATCGGATTGGTCCCGCCGACCGCAATACCGCCAGCCGCTACCGCTACTGCCTTACTAACCTGCAAGTTATACGGACTCGCGTTCGAACTCAGGAACGGCGGTTGGGCCGAATTACCGCGGTCTCTGTTGAACATGTCATTGTGGTGAAAGAAAAAGATATCGCCGACCACGCTTACTTTATCGTCACCCGTTCCAAAGAGAACATCGCCCTGCATAATCCCGGCGTCTTTGTCCAACGTATCGCCGTAATACAAATCGATCTGCGCGCCACGGTAGTCCTTATACATCTTGAAGTTCACCACACCCGCAACCGCGTCCGCGCCGTAGGTCGCGGAAGCGCCATCTTTCAGGATCTCAATATTTTCCACCGCCGCCAGCGGGATGGTATTGATGTCGAAGAAAACGCTGCCCGGGAAAGGAGCAATCCGCCGACCATCGATTAAAACCAGCGTCGCGCTCGGATCGAAGGCCCGCAGTGATACTGAACTCGCTCCGGCCGGTCCGCCCTGGCTGGTGGCGTTATTGGCAACAGGAATACTGTTTGCGTTCGCCACAGGCAAATCTTTGAGGAGTTGCTCAGCCGTGCGCTCCGACGACTTGTTAATGAAGTCGCGGTTCAGGTTCAGAACCGGGTTCGGTCCAACTTCTTCGGCAGTCGGAATGTTCGAACCGGTCACGATCACGCGCTCGGCTTCAGCTGCACCGCCAGCTGGCGCTGCACCTGCGGCAGGTGCCGGCGCTGGGTTGGCCGCCGGGGCCTGTGCGTTGACGCTCGTCGCGATGATCAAAGGGAATCCGACGGCCGCAACAAAGGCGACGCGAATCAATCCCAATTTTTTCAGTACGTTTCTACTCATTGGTTTCTCCATGGGTGTGGTTAGGTTTGCGCTAGGCATTATTGAAGTTTCAGGGTGGTGGCAAGGTTTTTTTTCACTTTTTTTGAAATTTTTTTGAACGGTCAAACCGGGGCATTGTCCGCCGGTGTTTGCCTTTTATCGGATTCGGGGGCTTCTGCCTAGAAAAAAGTGAAAGAAATTTTAACCCGTTTTTCGGGGGTCTTCCGACGAAGAAACGCCCGTATGAGGAGCAGATTCTCACCGCTCGCGGGAAAATTGAAGCTCGTTAGGCAACAATTTCCCATGCGGCTCGCCTCTCGGCTGCGGGTCGGCTTCCGCGCTCGCGGCTCAGCCCTGTTGGTTCGTTCGCTTTCTCACTTGCATGTGAATTAATTCCCGCACTAAGACTGTCCCCGATGTTTACCGGATTAATCGAAGAAGTTGGCCAGATGCTTTGGATTCGAGCGAACGAACGCGGCACGGAACTGCAAATCGGTGCGCCCCGTCTCGCCAATCGGGTTTCGATCGGTGACAGCGTCGCCGTAAATGGCTGTTGCTTGACCGTAACGTCGCAGCGCCCCGATCAACTCACCTTCGATTTACTCGATGAAACGCTCGACCGGACAAATTTGAAAGGCCTGCGACGCGACAGCCGGATTAATCTCGAACGTGCTCTGGCCGCGAACGGGCGTATTGGCGGACATTTTGTTCAAGGCCACGTCGACTGCACGGCGCGTGTTATCGCGTTCGAGCAAAGCGGCACGGATCATCGGCTCGAGATCGGGCTTCCCGCAGACTTCGCGCACTACGCAGCCTACAAGGGATCAATCGCGGTCAATGGGATCAGCCTGACGATCGCTGAAACTTTGCCCGAAAGTCTTGCCGTTTGGATCATTCCGCACACTAAACGAAACACGAACATCGACACGGTGAAGCCGGGTGACTTGGTCAACGTTGAATTCGACATCTTGGCCAAATACGTCGAGCGGATGCTGGCGCGCTTTATTCCGCAGAGTTAGAATCTCTTCTAATTATATAGAGTGCTGCTCACTTTGCGCCCAATCCAAGAATAACCGCCGGTACGGTCCGGAGCAGAATCTTGAAGTCGAGAGCCAGCGACCATTGGTCGATGTAATCCAAATCCAACCGGACCCAATCGCGAAAGTCGCGCACTTGATTGCGCCCGCTGATTTGCCACAGGCAGGTCAGACCTGGCTTCACGCTCAAACGTCGCCGCTGCGCCGTATTCTCGAATTTCTCGACTTCATAGAGCGGAAGAGGGCGAGGCCCGACCAGACTCATATCGCCCATTAAAACATTCAGCAGTTGCGGGAGCTCGTCGACACTGGTCCGTCGCAACCATCGCCCGAATGCCGTGATGCGAGGGTCCGATTCGACTTTGAAAACTGGACCTTGCATTTGATTAAACGGCTCCAGCTCGGCGCGGCGCATTTCCGCGTCGTCCGTCATCGAACGAAATTTGTACATCACAAATGGTTTGCCAAAGCGCCCGGCCCGCCGTTGCCGAAAAACCACCGGACCCGGCGAACTCAGTTTGATGATTAAGGCAACGATCGCCATCGGGATGCACAAGATCGCTAGAGCAATGAAAGCGAGGACGCGGTCGATCAATCCCTTCACCAAAAGCGCCCATGAAACCTCCGGGGTCGATCGAAACACCAGCATTGGCCGTCCCGCGAATGCGTCAAAGTCTGGCTTGGCGATCGACGTCTGAATAAAATCGGCGACCAACCACGCCGGCACTCCCTCGATTTCGCAAGCGCCGATTGCCTGCTCAACCCGGTTCAATTGGCTGTGACCGGCCGCGAAAATCACCCGAGCCACTGCGTGCCGATGCATTGCCTCGATTAAATCTGAAACCGGCTGCCGTTCGATGTCGATTCTGGCTACAACATTGAGCAATAGCTGCTGCTCCGGCGTAAACGATTGTTCGAGCGCGGCGATATCCTGGGGCAATCCTGCGAGCAGAACCGGTTCGCGCAATTCACCGCGCATCGCTTTCCGCCGCAAATGCGCAACGATCAACCGCTCCTTCAACAACAACACCAGCGTGCCGATCAGGACGAACAGCAGCGGCACCGAACGATTTGAAAGCGGCAGGCGCAGAAAAATCACGCACCCGCTGACCACGATGCTCAAGCCGATCATTGCCCGAATAATTTGAACAATCGACTTCCATTGCGTTTTGTTGAGCGGCGATTGGTAGAATCCTTGCAGATCGAGCAGGATCGGGCCGAATGGCATGATCACCACCAGCAGCCATGCATAATTTCGTTGCGGGTCGACCGTCTTGCTTAAATCAAACCAGAATGTGCTGTAGTAACGAAGCGCGTAAGCCGCCCAAAGCGAAAACGCGAGCAGGAACGCGTCGATAAGAACCTGCAGCTGCGTGTTTAATTCCTGTCGTCTCGCGAGCATGCTACAAAGGAACCGATTTCCCGAGCCACCAATTATATGACAACGCGCCAAAGGGTCAAAGCACGGTCTTTGCGCCCACTTCTGGTAGGAGTGATCGCGTCGTTAGCTGATCTCCGCACGGCTAGACGTCTGCGAAACCCGCCCGACTTGTTCGAAATTCGGCTTGATTACCTCCACCGCGATCTGAACGAATTGGAAAACTCATTATCAGTCCTGGCCGCCCGGTCGCCGCTAATAATTACCGCTCGACATCCAAGCGAAGGCGGCGCAACCAAGCTCTCGAACAGCCAGCGACGAGAGTTGCTGCTGCGGTTTCTGCCGCTCGCGAGCTACATCGATGTCGAGTTGCGTTCGGTTCGGCCGTTTGCGCCAATTCTCTCGCAGGCACGCCAACGACGGATACGCTGCATCATTTCGGTTCACGATTTTCAATCGACGCCAACCGTTCGGAACCTCGGAAACAAAGCGCACAAGGCAAAGAAGCGCGGGGCAGACATTTTTAAAATTGCGACCCGCACTGATTCGAAAGATCAGCTGGCCCGGCTGCTCGAATTTTTCGAGAGGCACAAAATTGATCTCGCGATTAGCGCGATGGGAATTGGAAAACTTGGTCGCCGATCTCGCCGCGCACTCCTCCGGATGGGCTCGGCCTTAAATTACGCCGGTCTGCGTTCGTTCAGAATCAGCGGCCAGCCCTCTTTGGCTGAAATTCGGCGCTGGCCAAAGTGCTCGGCCGGTCGCAGCCCGAAGTTGGGTTGAGCGTTGAACATTTTCTGCTTGGTTGAAAACAAAGAATGGAATTGCCACCTCACATCCCGGTCATGCCGCTCCCTGGAACAGTGCTTTTTCCGCATGCGCTTTTGCCGCTCCACATTTTCGAGCCCCGCTATCGGCAGATGCTCGAACAGGTTCTTGGGCAGCACCGGCTGTTTTCCGTCACGTTGATTAAACCAAGCTGTCCCGACTGGCGCGAGGCCGAGGATTTTTTTCACCTTGCTGCCGTTGGTTTAATCCGTGCCTGCGTCGGCCGCAGTGACGGAACCTCCGACTTGATTTTACAAGGTCTGCAACGCGTCCGCTTCACCGGTTTTGAGCAGGAATCGCCTTTCCCAATTGCGAAAATCGACATCGTCGAATCGAGTGACGAAACAACGGTAAAAACGGAGGCTCTGGCCGAAAAGGTTCTTGAACTGTATTCGCAGTTGAAACGAAACGGCCGGCGTCTTCCTGACAAAGTCGATCGTTATTTGTCGCAACTAAATAATGTCGCGATGCTGGCGGATTTGGTCGCATCCACATTCGTGACCGATCCTCTCCGCCGCCAGCGCGTGCTCGAGGAAGTGTCGCTCGATCAACGTCTGCGGCTGGTCATTACTTATCTACGCGACGAGATCGGCAGCGCCGCCGCGTAGGCCGTGCATTGCTCTTGCAGCGCTGAATCCGGCGTTGCACGTTGCGACCCGTGCGTCTCGCTCTCGTCTCCGGCATTCTCTTCTTGTCAGGAGCGAGCGCATTGCTGTTTGAAACGCTCTGGCTACGACTCAGCGGACTCGCGTTCGGCAATTCGGTTTGGTCTGCGGCCCTGATCCTTTCGAGCTTCATGGCTGGTCTCGCGCTTGGAAGCGCTCTCGCCGCAACCTCGAGCCTTCCACACTGGCGACCGCTGAGAATTTATGCCGCTCTGGAAATCGCGGTCGCAATTTGCGGTTGCACCGTGGTATTTGCCCTGCCCTCGCTCGGAGAATGGCTGCAGCCAATTTTCCACGCGCTCTTGAGTTTTCAGCAGTTGCTAAATGCTCTTCGTTTTTCGATCTCGTTTGTTATTTTGCTGATCCCAACCACCGCAATGGGTTTGAGCCTTCCGGTTTTGCTCGAGGACCCGGTTCTAAAGCGGTTGGAATTCGGCAAAACGATCGGTGCCTTGTACGGATTCAATACTTTGGGCGCAGTAACCGGCGCGCTGCTTGGCGAGATTTTTCTGATTCACGCGTTCGGGCTCTTCGGAACGGCTTTGGCCGCTGCCGGAATCAGCTCGGTTGCAGCAGTGTTTGCAGCGTCGTTATCGATCTCTTCAGCTTCCACCGAAAAAAGCAAGAGAGAGAATTTTCAGCTTCGATGGTGGCCGGACCAAAGGCCACCGTGGAGTTTGCTTTTTGTTAGCGCTGGCTCCGGTGCGATTCTACTTGGCTTGGAGGTGATCTGGTTCCGCTTCCTTCGTTTGTATGTTGCTTCCAGATCGATCGCCTTCTGCGTGATGCTCGCCGTTGTCTTGTTCGGTATCGGATTGGGCGGAGCGATATCGAGTTTGTGGCGTCTGGCCTCGCCGCGGAAATTGCTTCCCCCGCTGCTGCTGCTCGCCGCAATTGCAACGATTCTTTCTTACGTTTTCTTTCCCGTCCCGTCCGCCTCTTCAGACACCAACAGCTTCTTCATCGAAGACTGGCAACAGATTGTCTGGCTCTCGTTAACGTTGATGTTTCCGGTTGCATTCATTGCCGGAATTCTTTTTCCAACCGTGCTCTCGGCAGTGCAGCGCGAAGTCCCAAATCGGATGAACAGCGCCGGCGGAACAATCTTGTGCAACACGGTCGGAGCGGCGTTTGGCCCAATGCTGGCGGCTTTTATCCTGCTGCCACGGTTTGGATTCCAGACGAGCTTGGTCATCGCTGCCGTTGCCTACGCGGCACTCGCCATCTTTGTTGCCGACGCAAAAACATGGTCGTTGCGTCAGTCCTCCGGAAAAGGCCTGGTCGTATTGGCAATGGCGTTTGTCCTGGTGATCGCCGTTTTTCCGTTTCATCGAGCGGACACGCATTTCGAAAATGCTCGTCGCCCGTATGAGGCGGACGGTTCGCGTTTGCTCAAGCGAATCGAAGGCAATGCCGATACATTTCAACTGTTGCGGCGGGATCTGTTCGGTCAGCCCTACTACTACCGGCTGGTGACCAACGGTTACTCTATGTCAGGAACACTGCCTCGCACTCAGCGCTACATGCGACTGTTTGCTTATTTGCCGCTCGCAGTCCGGCCCGAGAGCGAGAAGGCATTGCTGATCTGTTACGGCGTCGGTGTGACCGCCGACGCATTCACGCGCGACGCGCGTCTCAGGCGTCTCGACGTTGTTGATATCGCAAAGGAGGTTTTTGCTCTGGCCGATTGCTATTCCGGGCCGGGCTATTCAAACCCGCTCCACGATTCGCGCGTCACGACTTTTGTTCAGGATGGCCGGTTCTTCTTGCAAGCCAGTCGCGAAAAATACGACATCATCACGGGGGAACCGCCGCCATTAAAAGTCATGGGGACGGTGAATCTCTACACCCGGCAATTTTTCTCGCTCGTGCGCAATCGCCTGAAAGATGGCGGGATTGTAAGTTTTTGGCTTCCGCTTTACCAATTAAGGCCTGACGAAGCGAAAACGATTTTGCGCGCCTTCCACGACGTTTTCCCGAATACGACCGTTTGGGCGAGTTCGGACCTCGAATGGATCATGATGGGAATCAAAGACCCTCCGGCCAAACCC
>Ga0187777_10002678_pt1 | contig 11348 bp, 7 predicted proteins | sample 1015_Q2_SP5_10_M_FD_132416 | JGI IMG/M metagenome (GOLD analysis project Ga0187777, IMG submission 132416) | Tropical peat soil microbial communities from peatlands in Department of Meta, Colombia - 1015_Q2_SP5_10_MG | ecosystem: Environmental > Terrestrial > Soil > Wetlands > Peat | place...
AGTTCGTCGGTTCTCGTGCGGACCGCGTCCGCCTTCAACTGGCGGTCGAACCACTCGAGGATCACTTCGAAGCGCATGACCCGGTGAGCGGGCGATCCCGACCGGGAGAGCTCGTGGGACTCCGCCGGGAACCGGACGAGCTCGACGTCCTTGTGCGCCAGGCGGAGGGAGACGAACAGGTGCTCGGCCTGCTCGATCGCGCAGCGCAGGTCGTTCTCGGAGTGCATGACGAGGAGCGGCGTCTCGATATCGGCTGCATACGTCGAGGGCGAGCGCTCGACCCAAGCGTCGAAGTCGTCGTAGAGCGACGAGCCGAACTGACCCGCGAAGACCCAGAAGAGGTCCCCCGAGCCGAAGGCTGAGACGAGGTTGTTGACCGCTCGCTCCGAGCAGGCCGCACGGAAGCGGTCGGTATGGCCGACGATCCAGGAGGTCATGAAGCCGCCGTACGAGCCGCCGAGGACGCCGAGTCGGTCGCGGTCGACGAAGTCGTAGCGGTCGACCGCGGTGTCGATCGCGGCCATGACGTCCTCGTAGTCGACCGTCCCCCAGCCCGGGCCTTGGCCGTGCGCCGGGCCGCGAATTGCCCGCGCCCATGCCTCCGTCGACCCCGAGGAGCCGCGCGGGTTCGCGTAGACGACGGCGTAGCCCGCGCCCGCGAGCACCTGGAACTCGTCGAAGAAGCCCGTGTGGTACTGCGAGTACGGCCCGCCGTGGATCGACAGCAGCGTCGGGTAGCGGCTGCCCTCTTCGATACCCGCCGGCCGCACGATCCAGGCGTCGACCTCCGAGCCGTCGTCCGACACGGCCGTGAAGCGCTCGGGCTCGATCAACGTGCGCGCCGCAGTGAACGACTTGCCGTGCGTCGTCAACCGGCGATCGCCGACGAAGAGGTCCGCGAGGTCGGTGTGCGTCGAGGCCGTATGGACGACGACTTCCCCGGCGACGTCGAAGCCGGTGATGACCTGCTCGCCGCCGATCAGGAGCGTCGGCTCCGACGAGCCGTCGGCCGCGACCGCGTAGAGGTGGATGTTGCCGTGGTCCTCGAGCGGGAACGTGATCCGGTCCTCCTGCCACACCGGGTCTCGAACGGGTGGAAAAGGCGCGCACTGCCGGTCGAGGCCGCCGGTGAGGATGTCCAGCTCACCACCCTCGGCCGATACGAGCGCCACCTGACCGTGGTAGGGCCAGTCGAACGTTCCGTGCGTGTAGAGCGCGGCGATTTGCGAGCCGTCGGGCGACCAGACAGGAGACTCGAAGTTGCCCGTCGAGCTCGTCAGCTTCGTAGGAGGATCTGCTCCACCGAGCTTCAGGACGTAGAGGTCGGTCGCGAGCTCGGTATCCCAGTCCTCGTCCCGCGCGGAGATGAAGACGAGCCTCGTCCCATCCGGGGACCACCTCGGCGTCGAGTCCTCGAAGTCGCCGTCCGTCAGCTGCTCGGGCTCGCCGGACCCGTCCGCCGGCACGACGAACACGTGCTGGCGACGATCGCCGGTCCAGCCGACGTTGTCGAGCTTGTACCAGAGGCGCGTGAACCGACGCGGGCGGCGCTTGCGATCGTCCTCCTCCTCGTACGCCTCGTCGCGCACGCGCGAGCTGAAAGCGAGGCGCTCACCATCCGGAGACCATGTCGGGTCGGCGGCGTCCTCCTTGAGATCGGTCAGGCGAATCGCCTCGCCGCCCTCGAGCGAGAGGACGTACAGCTGCCCCGGCTCGGGGTCCTCCCCGCGCCGCCTGCTCGACGTGAAGGCCAGTCGCGTGCCGTCGGGCGACCAGCGGGGAGACATGTCCCGGCTCTCGCCCGTCGTCAGGCGCCGGGGCGGTGTCGATCCGTCCACCGCTGCCACCCAGATGTTGCTGCGGTACTCGTTCGCGTCCCGGTCGATCCACCACTGGACGTAGGCGACGCGGCCCCCGGCGGGATCGAGACGAGGGTCCGCGACCCACGTGAGCTCGTAGACGTCCTCCGGCACCAGCCCGCTCACGAAGTCGCAGCCTACGGGATCGAGCGGGACTGGAACGGCCGAGGCGTCGACTCGAGGTTTCCGGTGATTCCGGCCTCCTTGGTCGACCGGAGGGTTGACCCGCGGCCCGTTGCCTGAGAGTGTCGGTCGCGAGGGTTGAGGTGGGGGTTGTTTCGAACGATGAGGCGCCGGACGCTGGCGGGACGATGACGGTCGAGATCGAGAGCATCCTCCAGCACGAGGACATTCAGGTGCTGTTCGAGCAGGCGGAGTCGACCGGCTCAGTTCGGCACGTCGACCTCGCCGAGGTGATCGAACTCCACCAGCTCGACGCGCTCGAGACAGACGCGCTCACCTCCGAGCTCGAACGACGCGGAATCGAGGTCGCCGAGGACACGGAGAAGCCGGAGAGGGAACGGCCGGCCCCTCCCCCGCTCCAGACCTCCTACGAGACGACCACGGACGCGCTGCAGCTCTTCCTACGCGAGGCGGGACGACACTCGCTGCTGACCGCAGCACAGGAGGTCGAGCTGGCCAAGAAGATCGAGCGGGGCGACATGGACGCGAAGCAGCGGATGATCCAGTCCAATCTCCGCCTCGTCGTCTCGATTGCGAAGAACTATCGCAACCAGGGGTTGCCGTTTCTCGACCTGATCCAGGAGGGAACGCTGGGACTGATCCGCGCCGTCGAGAAGTTCGACTGGCGCCGCGGTTACAAGTTTTCGACGTACGCGACGTGGTGGATCCGCCAGGCGGTGGCGCGCGCGCTCGCCGACAAGGCGCGCACGATCAGGATGCCGGTGCACATCGTGGAGCGCCTGCAGAAGATGAACCGCGCCGAGCGCACACTCTGGACGCAACTCGGCCGCGAGCCGACGCTTGCCGAGATCGCAGAGGAGGCATCGCTGCCCCTTCAGCAGGCGCTCGAGGTGCGCGCCGCAGCGCGGGCCTCGACGTCGCTCGACCAGCCCGTGGGGGAACAGGACGACGCCGTCTTCGGCGACTTCGTCGCGGGCGACGATCCGCTGCCCGAGGAGGAGGTCGAGGTCTCGCTTCGCTCTCAGGCGCTGTCGCAGGCGCTCTCCTCGCTCCCGGAACGGGAGCGACAGGTGCTCGTCCTCCGATACGGCCTCGACGACTCGGAGCCGAAGACCCTCGAGGAGATCGGCCGTCGCCTCGGTCTCACGCGCGAGCGCGTGCGGCAGATCGAGCTCGAGTCGCTCAAGCGACTCGCGACGCTGCGCGAGATGCAGTCCGTCTCGGCCTAGAGACCGCGACGGCGGCTGCCGCTATTCCGCGCGGAGGTAGAGCTCGAGGTCCGGCGCGACCGAGCGGAGCTCGCGCAGCGCACGAGCCTCCAACTGACGGACGCGTTCACGCGTGATCCCGAGGCCGGCACCGACCTCCTCGAGCGTCTGGGGGTGCTCGCCGTTCAGCCCGAATCGGAGGGAGACGACACGCCGCATCCGCGGGTTTAGGCGAAGCAACGCCTCGGCCAGCTCCGTGCGACGGAGCTTGAGGGCCGTGGTGTCGTCGGGCCGATCGGAGTTGACGTCCTCGATCAGGTCCGCGTACATGCTCTCGCCGTCGCCGACCGGCGTCTCCAACGAGACGGGGTCCTCGACGAGATCGAGCAGCTCCTGGACGCGCTTCTCGGTGAAGCCGCTCTCCTTCGCCAGCTCCTGTTGAGTCGGCTCGCGGTTGAGCTTCTGGGCGAGCTGGCGGCGTGCGCGCATCAGCCGCCGCACCTGGTCCGCGACGTGGACCGGGAGACGGATCGTCCTTCCCTGGTCCGCGAGCGCGCGCGTGACGGCCTGTCGGATCCACCACGTCGCGTACGTGGAGAGCTTGTACCCCATCGTGTAGTCGAACTTCTCGACGGCGCGGATCAGGCCGAGGTTGCCCTCCTGGATGAGGTCGAGCAACGGAACGCCGGCCTTCGTGTAGTTGCGAGTGATCGACATCACGAGGCGCAGGTTCGACTCGATCAGCTTCTTCTTCGCCTCCTCGTCGCCCTCGTCCTTGCGGCGGGCGAGCTCACGCTCCTCGGCCGGCGTCAGCAACGGTCCGTCGCCGATCGCGCGGACGTACAGCTTCAGCGGATCCTGCGTTGGCTCCGCCTTGGCGACAGGTTTCGCGTCGTCGTCTGAGTCGTCCTCGCGCTCTGCCTCGTCGGCAGGCTCTTCCGCCTCCTCCGGCTCCGCCTCGTCGCTCGCGTCGGGAAGCAGCTCCAGGCGCGAATCGGCTGGATCGTCGAGCGGGAGATGTGGGAGCGGCCGCTGCTCCATTACTCGGGGTATCGGCGCGTGCTCCGGCCGCCTTGAGGATCGTTCGACCCCTCCCCGGAGGGATCGAGCGGCCTTCACAGAACCTTGACCTAACCGCGGTTCCAGCCGATGCGTCTAAGACACTGAAGCGACCGAGAGGTCGTTTCGCCTTTTCCACCATGTGCGGAATCGCCGGATACAGCCTCCCCGCCGACAGCCCGGTCGATCGGACGGTTGCGGCCAGGTCGCTGCTGGCCGGGATCGCCGAGCGCGGAGCGGACGCTGCCGGCTACGCCTACCGGGTCGAGCCCGGCTCGGTGATCGTGCACAAGCGCCGGACCGGCGCGAGCGCCCTCCTCGACCGCCTGGTCGTCCCGAGCACGGCGAGCCAGCTGCTGCTGCACGTGCGCGACTACACAAAGGGCCATCCCAAGATCGCCGCCAACAACCACCCCGTCCGCCACGGCGCCGTGGTCGGCATCCACAACGGGACCATCGTCAACGACGACGAGCTCTTCGCCAGGCACGGGATCGCGCGCGCAAAGCCGCAGATGACGGTGGACTCGGAGATCATCTTCGCGCTCGCGGAGCGGTCGCGCGGCCGAACCGCGAGGGCATTCGAGGAGCTTGTCGGTTCGATGGCCACCGCGTGGCTCGACGAGGAACGACCCGAGTTGATCCTCGCCCGCGGCGTCGGCCGGCCGCTCTGGATCGGCACGTCCAAGCGCGGCCTCTTCTTCGCGTCGACCCGTCACGCGCTCGAGCTCGTCGAGTGGTATGCGTCCGTGAAGCTTCGCAAGCGCGAGGCACGCGAGGGCACGGTGCTCGCGGTCGACGGAGGCAAGGTCGTCGCCCGCGCGTCGTTCCGGCCCGACATGTCGTTCGACGAAGAGCCGCTGCCGGCCGTCCGCGCGCCGCATGAGGGCTCGTCCTGCCTCGCGCGCCTCGCGGCGCTCCATGCGGCCTGATCGCGCTAGGCAAGCCGTCCGTCGTAGCCGACCTCGACGCCGTCCTCGCCGAGCCGCTCGCGAATGAGGAACTGGAACGTCGACCACGCGCCGCGGCGGGCGTCGAACATGCGATAGACCTGCCATTCGGTCAGGAGGGCGTCGTCCCGACGGCGCGCCTCCGACCAGTCTGCGAACTTCGGCAGGCGCCCGAGTCGCCGGGCGAGCTCGACTCCTTGCTGGATCGCGCGCTCGAGTCGCTCCTCCCCGACGGGGATGTCGAAGCCGGCTTCGCGCAGCGCGCTCGACAGGGAGCCGAACGTGTGCCAGTAGAGAGACTTCGACGGTAGCGAGCCGCGGCGCTCGTCGAGGTCCTTCGCCGTAGGCACGCGGCCGAGCTCATCCCCCAGCTCGCGGAGCACGCCGACGAGCTCCTCGCGCGTGGCGAATCTCCGGGGCACGAGGCCGGCCGCACGTTTCGCCTCGTTCCAGCTGCCGAAGTGCTCGATCACCGTCTGCGGATGGACGTTGGACTTCGGGTCCGACGCGAACTCGCGCATCGTCGGTGACCGCTTCAAACGCTCGGCCGACGTGCGCAGCTCTTCGAGGATCTGCTCGTCGGAGTAGCGCTTCCGAATGCCCGCCTGGAACGACGCGAGGGCGTCCTGGTCGATCCCTTCGAGCGCCCGGTACGGGTGCTTCCGGGCCATACAATAAGGATAGAGCGTTCTGGAAAAACCGCAACTCGGGGCGAGTGCGAGCTCCCCGCTAGGACGCCACCAGCAGCTCCGGCTCCTCGAGCGGCTCCGACTCGAGCGGCAGGATGCGGTCCAGGGCGCCGACGCAGCGCGGGCAGAATTGCGTCCCCGCCCCACGCCGCAGCTCCCCGAGCGCCTCGGCCGCCGACCGGGCGGCTCGGTAGATACGCGTCGTGAGCATCGAGTCGAGGGCGTCCGCGACGTGGATGATCCGGGCACCGAGGGGGATCTCCTCGCCGCGCAGTCGGTCAGGGTATCCGGTGCCGTCGTAGCGCTCGTGGTGATGGCGGATCGCAGGCACTGCGTCGTGCAGGAAACCGAGGCGGTCGATGATCCGCGCGCCCTCCTCGGCGTGGCACTGCATCAGCCCCCACTCGTCGGGTGTCAGGCTCGCGGGCTTGAGGAGGATCGCATCGGGGATCGCGAGCTTGCCGATGTCATGGAAGAGCGCCGCGTGGCCGAGGAGATCGAGCTCTGCCTGCGAGAGCCCGACCTCGCGGCCGATCGCGAGCGCGAGCTGCTGCACGCGTCGCGAGTGTCCGGCCGTGTACGAGTCGCGTGCGTCCACCGTGGCCGACAGGGACTCCATGGCGGCGGTCGACCGTTCCTTGAGCAGCTTGTTGGCGAGCTCGAGGGACACGTTCTGGTTCTGAATGGTCTCCGCCGCCTGTCTCAGCTTCTGTGCGCTGCGCTGCGTGTGCTTGAGATACGCCTCCTGCGTCTTGCGCATCAGCAGCAGCGGCATCGCGAACACAGCGAGCGCGAGCAGGTTCACGGCTTCGTACGCGAGCGCCATCACGCCGCCGATGAAGCCGTAGACGAGGTAGTGCGGCAGAAGCCAGGCGAAGCGCTCCCGGAAGACGCTCCACCACCGCTCCCGGCCTTCGAGCGCGACGACGAGCGACAGGAGCCCCATCACGACGGCGAAGTACGAACCACCTGCGACGATGCCCGCGCCCGCGAGCGCGATGCGATGGCCGGTGCCGGGCGGTTCCAGCTCGGCGAGCGCGAAGATGCCCGCCGCGCTGAGGGACGCGAGCGTCAGCGCCCCGATGTTGAAGAGCATCGTGTGAAGCGCCGAGCGCCGCGCGCTCCACTCGACTACGACGGTAGCGACGGCAAGAGCGAGCGCGGCACGCGGACCGAACAAGGCGGCACCGGCGAGACACCCGACCGCGCTGACGGAGATCGAGCCTGTGCCGTCGATCTCCAGGGAGAGCGACTGGCCGATGCCGACGAGCGCGATCATCGCGCACAGCCCAAGCAGGTCGTCGGTCGTCCACGTCAGGAGGAGGCCGAGGACTCCCGCGCCGATCCCGATCGCACTGACGAGCGCGACGACCATCGCCAGTTGGCGCGAGAGCGAGAGGAAGCGTGGTCCGTAGACCGCCTGCGGGCGTGCCGTGCGTGGCTCTGCCCGCAGCTCATCGTCGGGTTGTATTGGCGTGGTCGAGGCAATTGGCGCGTGATACTCGCCGTCCTCCCGCACCGCGACGAGCCGAGTCGGCCGCTCGCCGATCAGCAGCGGCTCCGCACTCGCGCCGAGGACGCGGTTGCGCCCCTGCAGCTTGGCGCGGTAGACCGCGAGGTCGGCCTGGTGGATCAGCTCGTTGGCGTCGGCGCCGTCCTTCGGGTAGCCCGCTACGCCGATCGACACGGTGACGTGGATCGGATCACTCGAGGTCTCGACGTCGAAGCTTCGTTGGGCGACTGCACGGCGGATGCGCTCTGCGATCTCGAACGCTTGGTCGGACGGCGTCTCGGGCAGGAAAATCGAGAACTCCTCCCCGCCGAACCGCGCCGGCACGTCGTAGTGGCGAAGCTCGGCACGGAACACCTCCGCGATTCCCTTCAACACGGCATCACCGGCGAGATGGCCGTAGGTGTTGTTGATGTCGCGGAGCAGGTCGAGGTCGGCCATGATCAGCGACAGCGGACGGGCGAAGCGCTGCGCACGTCCGAGCTCCTCCGCAAGCGTCGCCGCGAAGTGGCGTGCGTTGAAGAGGCCGGTCTTGGGGTCGACTCGCGCCTCGGCCTGGAGCGCGGGCACGCTGAGCGAACGGTGGATGAGGAAGAGCGGCGTCAGCGCGAACGGGATCAGCCACGGGTCGGTCAGCCACAGCGCGTAGACCGCGACGCCGAGCGCGGCGAGCACGAGGTCGGTCGCGAGGTACTCACCGTCGAAGAGACCGGTCTCGCGAAACGTGAATCCTCGTGCCAGCCTGAGCATGATCGCGAGCAGGATGTGGTTCACAGCGACGAAGACGACGCATGCCGCGACGCCCGCCACCGTGAGCCGCAGTGTCTCGCTGTTCACGGGCAAGCGCTCGAGGACGAGCTCGCGCCCAACGGCCCAGGCGGCCATCGTCGCCAGCAGGTAGTCGAGGATGTTGAACGTCTGCAGGTACCAGCGGTACCGCATCTTCAGCCACTCCGGGATCATCATCGCGATCGCCACCAGCACGATCAGCTCGGGCGGCAGGATCAGTGCGGCCGGAATGAGGAAGACGATGTCCGTGTGGTACGCCTGGTCCGCCGGTGTCCGCACGACGAAGAGTCGTGCGATCGCCGCGCACGAGCCGAGGATGAAGAACGCCGCCCACTGATGGGCCGCCTGCAGCCGGTCGAGGAACGGGACCGTCACCGCGAGGGCCGCGACCGCAACGAGGAAGAAGTAGATCCTCGCCCCCGGCGGGAGCTTGTCGTCGCCGCGCCCATGACCGCGCTCCGTCCCGAGGGGGATGCCGGTTGGCACTGCGCTCATCCTCGCTCCTCTTCCTCGCGTGTCGCCGCAGACGCAGAACGAGACGACGACTCGCCGAGCCGCGCCTCGCGCACGACGGAAGCTAGGTCTTCCCCCGGAGGCGGGCATCCCCCTTTCCGGCATCCCTCGATCGATTCACTCGAACGGGTGAGACAGCCGGTCGGAACCCGCGGTCCACCAGGCGCGCCGACCTCCTCGGATAGCCTCTGCCCGTGCGGTTCCCGCTGCCCCTGAGCGCCGAGATCGCCGCCGCACGGGTCGCGGGCAGACTGTCCCGCCTCGCGGGCACCGGCGGTGGGACCACCGTTCCCGGCAAGCTCCTCTGGAAGCTCGATCCGGACGCCGTCGATCGCCTCGCGGAACGACTGCCGCTCGGCTCGGCGCTCGTCTCGGCGACCAACGGGAAGACGACGACGACCGCGATGGCCGCGGAGATCCTCGGGACCCGGCTACGGCTCGCCCACAACACGTCGGGAGCCAACCTCGTCTCCGGCGTCGCGTCGACCTTGCTCGAGGCACGGGCAGCGGAGCTCGGGCTCTTCGAGGTCGACGAAGCAGCATTGCCAGAGGTGGCCGCACGCGTGCAGCCGAAGGCGCTCTGCCTCGGGAACCTCTTCCGCGACCAGCTCGACCGGTACGGCGAGCTCGAGCACGTCGCCGAGCGATGGCGCGCGGCCGTCCAGGTGCTTGCGCCGGACGCAACACTCGTCGTCAACGTCGACGATCCGCAGCTCGGCGACCTTGCCCGTGACCGCGACGGAGCGGTGGCGTTCGGCCTCGACGACCCGCGCCACGCCCGACCGTCGCTCCAGCACGCGGCCGACTCGACGCACTGTGTGCGCTGCGGCGCGCCGTACACGTACGCGGCCGCGTACGTCGGGCACCTCGGCGACTACCGCTGTCCGAGCTGCAACCACGCACGACCCACGCTGGACGTCTCGGCACGCGACATCCAGCTGCACGGCCTCGACGGAACGTCGTTCGCGCTCGTCACGCCCGAGGGATCGCAGGCGATCGACCTACGGCTACCCGGGCTCTACAACGTCTACAACGCGATCGCAGCCGGCTCGCTTGCCCGCGCGCTCGGAGCGTCGCTCGAGGAGATCGCCAGCGGCCTTGCGGGCTTCGGTGCCGCATTCGGCCGGTTCGAGCGCATCGAGATCGGCACACGACGCCTGCTGATGCTGCTGATCAAGAATCCGGCCGGTGCCAACGAGGCCGTCCGCACGATCGTCGACGGCGGCTGTCCTCCACATGCCGTCCTCGCATTGAACGACGCGATCGCGGACGGCCGTGACGTCTCGTGGATCTGGGACGTGGACTTCGAGCCGCTCGCCGCAGGCCTCGAGACGCTCGTCGTCAGCGGCGACCGGGCAGCCGAGCTCGCGCTCCGTTTCAAGTACGGCGGGCTCGATCCCGACAGGATCGAGGTCGTCGGCTCGCTCGAGCGAGCGCTCGACCGCGGTCTCCAGCTGACGCCCTCCGGCGAGGAGCTCGTCGTCCTGCCGACGTACACGGCGATGCTGGCCCTGCGGAAGATCGTCGCCGCCCGCGGGTTCGTGCGACCGTATTGGGAGCGGGCTGCGTGAGGATCCGAACGGCGCACCTCTACCCGGACTACCTGAACATCTACGCCGACCGCGGGAACATCGCCGTGCTCGCCCGACGCGCCGCGTGGCGCGGCCACGAGCTCGACGTCACCGCCGTAAGCGTCGGCGACGGGCTCGACATCATGGGCTACGACTTTCTGTACGTCGGAGGAGGACAGGACCGCGAGCAACTGCTCGTCGCGTCCGATCTCGTCGCCAGGCGCGAGCAGTTGCTCTCCGCAGTCGACGCCGGGACCGCGCTACTCGCAGTCTGTGGCGGCTACCAGCTCCTCGGCCGCTCGTACCGCGACCTCGGCGGAACCGAGCTGCCCGGCATCGGCCTCTTCCCCCTCGAGACGGTCGCGGGAAGGCGGCGCATGATCGGCGATGTCCTGCTCGAGTGCGAGCTCGAGCCTGGCGTGCCGCGCACCCTCGCCGGCTTCGAGAACCACGCCGGCCGGACGACGCTGGACGACGGCGCGGAGCCGCTCGGCCGCGTGGTCGCCGGCTTCGGCAACGACGGCGAGAGCGGCTACGAGGGCTGTCGGCTCGGACGCGCCGTCGGAACGTACCTCCATGGCCCTCTCCTCCCCCGGAACCCATGGTTCGCCGACTGGCTCCTCGCCCAGGCGCTCGCACACGCGGCGGGAACCGCCGCGCCGGAGCCGCTCGAGCCGCTCGACGACTCGTTCGAGGCCGAGGCGCACTCCGTCTCGGCGCGCCGGGCCGAGCGCCGCGGCGGGCGACTCTAGCTCTGCTCGCGCCTCAAGGAACCCAGAGCGCGCCGAGGTAGGCGACCGGGTCTCCGGGCTGCCAGCGCGCGAGGAAGCGCTGAATCGGCGGATGGAGGACGACGCCGTCGAGGTCCCCGACCGCGAACAGCCGGTGGCCGCGTACTGCGGCGTCGTTGGATGTGACCGCTTCGAGCGAGCGACCGCCGAGATCGCCGGCGAAGATGATGTGGACGACGTGCTTCGTCGCCGAGCTGCCGGCCGGCGCGATCGAGTCGACGATCGCGACCGGCCCTTCGACCGGCAGCTCGTCGTCGATCCCGATCTC
>Ga0187777_10002679_pt1 | contig 11348 bp, 7 predicted proteins | sample 1015_Q2_SP5_10_M_FD_132416 | JGI IMG/M metagenome (GOLD analysis project Ga0187777, IMG submission 132416) | Tropical peat soil microbial communities from peatlands in Department of Meta, Colombia - 1015_Q2_SP5_10_MG | ecosystem: Environmental > Terrestrial > Soil > Wetlands > Peat | place...
AAAGGAAATCGTTCGTGAACTCAAAAGCACTAAATCAAAATGCCGTGTCCTTCGCCGCGTTGCTCGCGGCGTTTTTTTTGACCGAATCAACGCCAGGTTCATTTGCACAGCCAACGCAACCGAAGCCGGAAGGCGCGGCGTTTAGCTCTCGTGGCTAAATTCCTTGCTAGCTTCAAAGATTATCCACCGAGCCAGCGACCATCAAGTTTCAGCATCGACCAAATCGTTGAGAAAATGCAGAAGAACTTTAATCAAACTGGCGGCGGCGACTAACGCGCGCATCAGATGAAAGCGTTTCCGGTCGGGATCGTCTGCACATTGACGTTTGCGCCAGCGTCATTCGTGCCCAGGATCCATTGGCATCCTGGAACGACACCCCCTGTCGAGAAAGTGAAATGAACCTTCCGCCAGGCATTGAATTCCACGAAGATGTTCGCTTGCTCGTTTATCGTCCACGGGGCCTAATCGACGAAGCTTCGGTCAACAAGATCATTTCGGTTCTGGCGGATCTCGAAGCCAACATGAAGGAACCGTTCGATCGGTTCTCCGATACGCTGGAGGCTGACGAAGTTGACCTTAACTTTAGGTACGTCATTCACATTTCATTGTATCGTCGTCTGACTTACAAAGGTAAGCTGCCCATCAAGTCGGCAATTCTCGCAACAGATTCTACGATGATTCATTATGCCAAATTGCATGCCTTGATGACCCAAGGCTCGCCGATCAATGTTCAGCTTTTTCAAGAACGAGAAGCTGCTGCGCAGTGGCTTGGCGTTCCGATCAAGAAACTCACTGCGAAACATTCAGGCGAACCGAAATGAAAATCGCGGTCTGTCGTGCAATCGGAACGTTGGCCTTTCTCTCGTTAAGCGCCACGACGTTTGCGGTTGAAGGCGGGCTCGGGCGGCCAATTTCGGGTGCAGCCATTAACGAGTATGCCGGGCTCGTACCGCCTGAGCCGGGTTTCGCCGTCGCCGTCGGCGAGGCCTATTATAGCGGTTCGATTAGCGGGCCGATTCCAATCGGCAATTTCAACCTCCAACTCGGAGTCAATACCAATGTATCTTTCACGCCGATTGCGGCGGTCTACATCTGGCCGACTGATTGCAAACAATGGAATTTTGCGTCAAGCATCAGCCTCCCAATCGCCTACGTGGAGGCCGAAGCGGATCTCACCCTCGGTCGTTTCAAACAGCAAATTACGGATCACAACTTTGGCCTTTTCGATATTGTTTTCACTCCCATTGTCGCCAGTTACCACATTACTCAAACGGACCACATCGCATTCAGTTTCACCATTTGGGCGCCGAGCGGAGACTATGATCCAAATCGTTTGGCCAATCTCAGCCTCAATAACTGGACATTCATTCCAGGCGTCGCTTACACCAAGATTTTTCCGAAAGAGAACGTTGAGCTGAGTGGAATCTGGCAACTCCAGTTCTACACCGAGAACCCGGCGACGCACTATCAAAACGGAGTCCTTTCGGACATGGAGGCAATGGGAGTCAAGCGCTTCAAAAATGGGCTCGGCATCGGGGTGATTTTTTCCTGGATCGACCAGTTTTCGGATGACAGTGGCGCGACAGCCGACCGTTTCAATGGTTTTAGCGGACACGCGTTCGGGATTGGCCCGATCATCGCCTACGGAGCGAAGATTGGGAAAAGCCATCTCGACCTGAATGCGCGCTTCATTCCCGAGTTCGGGAACGAAAGGCGAATTGAAGGCAATCTGTTCCAATTCAACGGAAGCCTGAAGTTTTAGGCCGGGTATGTGCAGAATGACGTTTGCCTAAAAAAAGCGCGTTCACTGCGGCGGTTCGTTTCTTTGCAACGATCAATACTGTTCTCGCTACATCGTCGGCACCCGCGGCAAAGGCGAAGTTAACACCGGCACGAATCATCTCGGTTTTCGCTGCGTGAAATTGGCCGACGATGTCGCCTCGAAATATACTTGTTACTTGTTAGGGCAGCTCCGCCTGCCGAACGTTCATTCTCATCTTGGCGGTGAGCTCTGTCCGACAAATTTTGTCTTGAGCGGACGGTAGGACTTAAGTCGTATAGACGGCTTCGGTCGCAGAGCTGACCGTAGCACTTCGTGCGCTACGCATTTCTTCGGCTTACAACTCTGAAAGGGAAATCATCCATGACATACAAACCAAGCACTCCAAACGTTGTCTCAATCGTTGCCGCGTTGGTCGCGGCGATTTTTTTGACTAGCTCCGCCGCAACTTCGTTTGCCCAAGCAAAGTCATCCGGCGCAGACAAGAAACCCAACATCATTTTCATCATGGGCGACGATATCGGCGTCTGGAACATCGGCGCCTATAACCGAGGAATGATGGCAGGGAGAACACCTAACCTAGACAAACTGGCCAAGGAAGGCATGCTCTTTACCGATTACTACGCGGAGGCAAGTTGTACCGCCGGACGCGCGAATTTTATTACCGGTGAGATTCCGTTTCGAACTGGCTTGACCACGGTGGGTCAGGCGGGGTCTCCGTTAGGGATGCCGGACGCAGCGCCGACTATTGCCACCGTGCTCAAGTCGATGGGCTACGCGACCGGCCAGTTCGGCAAAAATCACCTCGGCGACCTCAATAGGTTTTTACCCACGCTCCACGGTTTCGATGAATTCTTCGGTTATCTTTATCACCTGGATGCGATGGAGGACCCGTGTCATCCCAATTACCCTCAGAATCTTCGGGACCAGGTCGGGCCAAGGAACATGCTCCACAGCTGGGCGACCGCGACGGACGATCCGACGGACCAACCTCGCTGGGGTAAAGTAGGCAAGCAGAAGATCGAGGATGCCGGGCCTCTCTGTCCGGACCGAATGAAAACTGTCGACGACGAGATTCTCGCTGCTTCTCTCAAGTTCCTCGACAAAGCCAGGGCCGATAACAAGCCCTTTTTTCTCTGGCTCAACCCGACTCGCATGCACGTCGTCACTCATCTGTCCGATAAGTACGAGAAGATGCGCACGCCGGAGAACGGCTGGACCATCCAAGAGGCCGGCATGGCCCAGCTCGACGACGTTGTTGGCTCGGTCATGAAATATCTGAAAGACAACGGACTCGATGATAACACCATCGTTGCGTTCTCAACTGATAACGGAGCAGAAAACTTCACCTGGCCCGACGGTGGCCAGACTCCGTTCGCCGGCGGCAAAGGAACAGTCCTGGAAGGAGGCTTCCGCGTTCCATGCATGATCCGCTGGCCAGGTCACATCCCGGCGGACAAAGTGGAGAACGGTATCGTTTCAGGACTCGACTGGTTCCCGACCTTCGTGGCCGCGGCGGGCGATCCGAATATTGTTGAAGAGCTTAAGAAAGGAAAAGCGATCGGCGGCACCAACTACAAGGTCCATCTCGACGGCTACGATCAGACCGCGATGATTACGGGCCAGGGTCCGTCGAAGCGTCACGAGATCTTCTACTTCGCCGAGACCACCCTCGGCGCGGTCCGGATAGACGACTTCAAGTACCGTTTTCTTGATCAGCCTAACGGCTGGCTGGGTGGCAGTGTGAAACCGGATTGGCCGATTCTGGTTAACCTCCGTCTCGACCCGTTCGAGAGAACCGGGCTGACCGGCTCGCTGGCATTCTACAACTGGTACGCATATGAGTTTTGGCGCTTTGTTTTTGTAAAACAGGAAATCGCCAAGGCTGCTCAGACTCTACTCGAGTTCCCGCCAATGCAGAAGGGCGCGAGCTTCAATCTTGAAGCGCTCAAGGGTGAGCTCGAAAAGAAGATGGAGGCGGCAGCGAAGAGCCAGACGAGCGATTGACAACGCCTAACCTTGAAGATTACCAAGGCAGGAAATCGTTGCACCGATTACTACGGGGAGGCAAGTTGTCTCGTCAGTCGGGCAAACTAAGAACCCTAACGGTAGCAGCAATTAGAGGTACGGTTTAAGAGGTACCATGAGCTCGACTCGCCAGGAGCGCCGGGCCGCGGGCAAAGCGTTACGCGACAAGTGCGCCAGAGATGCGCACGCAAGTTGGAAGCCGCAACCAAAGCGGAGAGATCCGGTTGATCTGCTGATCGAGTCGAGTCGTGGGCGAATGCCACAACTCCTGCCCATTCGTTATGGACGCATGATGCAATCCCCCTTTGCGTTCTATCGCGGCGCGGCCGCGATCATGGCTGCCGATCTGGCGCACACTCCTGTTTCCGGCATTCGTGTCCAGGCGTGCGGGGATTGCCACTTGTTAAACTTCGGCGGCTTCGCCACGCCGGAACGAAACATCGCTTTCGACATTAATGATTTCGACGAAACACTTCCCGCGCCGTGGGAATGGGACCTGAAACGGCTGGCGACAAGCTGCGTCGTCGCAGGGCAGCACAACGGTTACAACAAGACGGACGCATCCGAAATGGCGCGACGTTGTGTTGAGAGTTACCGCGAGCACATCGACAACTTCTCTCGCATGAACGTGTTAGAGCGCTGGTATGAGCACATCGATGCCGACGATATCCTGAGGGCGATTGGCTCGAGAAAGTGGCGGCGAGAAGTCCAGGCGCAGATTGAGAAAGCTATCACGCGGACAGTTCTTGAGGATGATTTTCCGAAGCTGGCGACTGTCGAAAAGGGTCAGCCGCGCATCAAAGACAATCCGCCGCTCATCTTTCACGAAGGGAACGTCAGTGCGAACGACAGATACGGGCGCGCGGTCAAAGCCGCGTTTCGCGAGTATCGCGCGACTCTTAGCGATGAACGCCGGGAGCTATTGGACCGGTTCGCCCTAACGGACGTTGCCATCAAGGTCGTGGGCGTAGGCAGCGTCGGCACCATCTGCGGGATCCTCTTGATGATGGCTGACCGCAGTGATGCGCTGTTTCTCCAGGTGAAGGAGGCGCGCGAGAGTGTTCTCGAACCTTATGCCGGAAAGAGCCGTTACCGGAATCGCGGTGAGCGCATCGTAGCCGGTCAACGGTTGATGCAGGCGGCGAGCGACCTCTTCCTCGGATGGACCGAATTCGAAGGGCGCCATTTTTACATTCGTCAGCTTCGCGACACCAAAATCAAGCCGATGATAGAAGGGATCAGCGCCAGTCGAATGAGACGCTACTCGGGCTGGTGTGGCTGGGCCCTCGCCCGCGCGCATGCCAAATCCGGCGATGCCGTCAAAATCAGCGGTTATCTCGGGTCGAACTCGCAATTTGATAAAGCGGTCACCAAATTTGCTCTAGCCTATGCGGAGCAAAACGAGCGCGACTACAAGGCGCTGCTGAAGGCGATCCGTGATGGACGGCTGCCGGCCCTTGAAGAATGAAGGAGCACTTAATGAAGAGTCCCGGCTCGCCGGATCGGTCAGTTGCCTGACGCTCGCGCAACTGGGTGAGCCGCGGATTATTATCAAACGCTCGCGAACGAGAACGGAGTCGCCGTAAATCCGCAGGGCCCGGATTCGTCATACGATCCGGCGGAGCCTAACGAAAAGAAACGCGTCCACCGCGGCAGTTCGTTCCTTTGCAACGACCAGTATTGCTTCCGCTACATCGTTGGCACTCGTGGCAAAGGCGAAGTCAATACCGGAACAAATCATCTCGGGTTTCGTTGAGTGAAATCCGCCGAGCAAATCGTAAGCAGATAGCGATCGCAACGTAGGGCCAAAGTCCAATACTCCGCATTTTTTCGGCTTTTTTGCTTCCAGTGCAGGATTGCGACTTATAGGATTACAAATCCAACCGCGTATGAAGGTTAGCGCCTCTCTGCAATTCTTCGGCGCTCAATCAATGCACTCAAACCGAGGGAAAGGAATCGACTTATGAGATCCAAAGTTAACTATTCGGCTGTCACGACGTTCGTCGCACTTGTCGCGGCGATTTTTTTAGGCGCCTCAACTGCAACTTCGATCGCCCAGACAACTCAATCAGGCCCATCAGGGACGACGAACCTGCCTAAACCTGAACCGCCATTCAACGGCAAGATCGACCGCCTCGTAAAAAACTCTAAGCCGGATTTTCCGAAAGAAGTGCAGCCGCCGGCAGGAGCGCCTAACGTATTGTTAATCCTCACGGATGACGTCGGCTTCGGTGCGTCGTCCGTTTTTGGTGGACCGATCCAGACGCCGAATTTTCAAAGGCTCGCGGACAGCGGTCTTCGCTACAACATGTTTCACACTACCGCGCTGTGCTCGCCAACACGGGCCGCGCTCATCACGGGACGGAATCACCACAGTGTTGCCAGCGGGGTTATCACAGAGATGGCAACCGGATATCCCGGATACAACTCACTCGTTCCAAAAAGCGCAGGCTCAGTCGGCGAGGTGCTGAGAGAAAACGGCTACAACACATCCTGGTTTGGCAAGATGCACAACGTTCCGGATTGGATGTCTAGCCAGGCTGGACCATTCGATTTGTGGCCGAGCGGACTCGGGTTTGAGTATTTTTATGGTTTCATTGGGGGCGATTCAGACCAATGGCATCCGGCTCTGTATGAAAACACCAGGCCTATTGAGCCATACTTGGGAAAGCCCAACTACATTCTCGATCATGATCTGGCGGACCAGGCGATCAGATACATGCGGATGCAACATGCGCTGGCGCCTAACAAGCCATGGTTTGTCTACTACGCGACCGGCACAGCGCACGCGCCGCATCATGCCCCGAAAGAATGGATTGCGAAATATAAGGGGCAGTTCGATCAGGGCTGGGATAAGGTCCGGGAAGAAACCCTTGCCCGGCAAAAGAAGCTAGGCGTTGTTCCTGCCAACACTGACCTGTCCAAGCGCCCAGAACAGATTCCGGCGTGGGATTCTCTTAGCGCTGATCAGAAGCGTCTGTACGCGCGCATGATGGAGGTATATGCAGGCGCACTTTCCTACGCCGACAACCAAATCGGCCGGTTACTGGACGAAGTAGAACAGTCAGGCCAGCGAGACAACACGCTGATTTTTTACCAGATGGGCGACAACGGGGCGAGTGCAGAGGGATCGTTACAGGGAACGACTAACGAAGTCGCGACGGCGGGCAATGGGGTCAAGGAAGACCTGCCGTTTCTGCTTTCTCAGATCGACAATCTTGGCGGCCCGTTGACCTATAACCACTATCCTGTCGGCTGGGCTCACGCGATGGACGCTCCAATGCAGTGGACCAAGCAGGTCGCATCGCATTTTGGAGGGACGCGCAATGGCTTGGTAGTCTCATGGCCGGCGAAGATCAAAGACAAGGGCGGTCTGCGTTCACAGTTCTGCCACGTCATCGACATTGTACCGACAATTTATGAAGCAGCCGGAATCACACCGCCTGATGTCTTGGACGGCGTTAAGCAACAGCCGATCGACGGCGTAAGCTTTGTTTACACCTTCGATCAGGCAGACGCTCCTACGCATCACCCGTCGCAGTATTTCGAGCTTGTTGGCAATCGAGCAATGTACAAAGACGGCTGGATAGCCAGCACTACACCGATGCGTCTGCCCTGGATCACGGCAGCAGGAGTAGCGGAGCCAAACCCGGACGATTTCAAATGGGAGCTGTACAACGTCAGCGAAGACTTCAGCCAGGCGCATAATCTCGCGGACAAGAATCCGGATAAGTTAAAAGAACTTCAGGACGCGTTCGATGTAGAAGCAAAGAAATACAATGTTTATCCGCTCGATTCGAGCTTTGCTTCGCGTGTCGATCCAGCAATTCGTCCAAGCCTCACCCGCGGGCGCAACGAGTTTATCTATTATCCCGGGATGGTTCGTATTCCTGAAGGCTCGGCTCCGGACTTCAAGAACAAATCATGGACTGCGGCAGCGGAAGTTGAGCTTCCGAAGACAGGGGCGAGCGGTGTGCTCGCTACGATCGGCGGACGTTTTGGAGGGTGGGCTCTTTGGCTGGACAACAGCAAGCCAAGGTTTGCGTATGCACTCTCTAATCAGCCCGCGCATAAATTCCGTATTACTTCCAATCAGATGCTGCCTCCCGGCAATCATGTCGTGCGGATCCGATTCGCGTATGCCGGCGGAGGGATCGGCAAAGCGGCTACTGCCACTCTATTCGTTGACGAAAAACAAGTAGGGCAGGTTTCCATTCCGCAATCGGTTGCCGCGCGGTTTTCGCTCGATGAAACGTTTGACGTGGGCGAAGACACTGGGACTCCCGTAGTAGACGATTACGCCGCCAAGATGCCCTATGAGTTTACTGGAACGCTCAAGAAGTTAGGCGTTGTCTTGGAACCCGAGAAGCTTAGCGACGAGGAGCGGAAAAAGCTTCTGGAAGAGGTAGCCAAAGCAGTCATGGGAAGCCAATAAATGCGCATTTCATGCACTGACGAAAAATGATATCTCGAATTCACACGTTACCGTGACTGACCCAACCTAAAGAAAAGCAGCAGCAGCTAAGGAAGAGATGGATATTCGTCCTTGGACGCGTTTACGAGGATTTCATCGCGGAATATCCGCGTTTGCTTTTACAGCGCTGGCATTAGCTACGAGCTTCGCGCGGGCCCAGGATCCGTTGCAATTGTGGAACGACACTGCTCCGAAGAAAGCGATCATCACCTTTGTCGAGAAAGTGACCAGGGAGGGTTCGCCGGATTTTGTGCCGCCTAACGAACGTATCGCCACTTTCGACAACGACGGGACGCTCTGGGCGGAACAGCCGATGTACTTTCAAATGATGTTCGCGCTCGACCGGGTGAAGGCGCTCGCGCCGCAACATCCGGAATGGAAAACCAAGGAACCATTCGCCTCTCTGTTAAGAGGTGATCTCAAAACAGCCCTGGCAGGGGGCGACCATGCCATCATGGAGATCGTCATGGCCACGCATTCTGGCATCACGGCCGAAGAATTCGAAAAGATCGTCAAGGATTGGATCGCGACCGCAAAGCACCCGAAAACTGGTCGCTATTACAACGAGATGATTTATCAACCGATGGCCGAATTGCTTGCTTATCTGCGCGCGAACGGGTTCAAGACCTTCATCGTTTCCGGTGGCGGCATCGAGTTCATGCGCCCGTGGGTGGAGAAGGCCTACGGCATTCCACCGGAACAGGTCGTTGGCAGCAGCATCGAAACAAAATTTGAAATGCGCGACGGTAAACCGGTGCTCGTTCGCCTGCCGAAGATCGATTTCATCGACGACAAGGAAGGCAAACCGGTCGGGATTAACTCGCACATCGGCCGTCGTCCAATTGCTGCGTTTGGAAATTCCGATGGCGACCAGCAGATGCTTGAGTGGACAATGGCGGGGAAGGGAGCCCGCTTTGCGCTCCTGGTTCATCACGACGATGCCGAACGCGAATGGGCTTACGATCGAAAATCGAATGTCGGCCGGCTCGATAAAGCGTGGGACGAAGCTTTGGTGAAGGGCTGGACTGTCGTTAGCATGAAGGACGATTGGAAAACCATTTTCCCAAAATGATCCGTTTACTGAAAAGCGATCCTGTTCATCTCACCAGCGACGATTCCGGCGGTACAACCTGAAAATGAAACATCTAATCCTTACCTCAGCTTTACTAAGTGCCTTTTCTATTTCGGCCCTCACTCAGGAACAGAAAGGCAAAGACGCGACCACATCCAGCGACGAGGAGCTAGCCATCGTGCAGGAGGCTTACATCTATTTATATCCGCTCATCACCATGGATGTGACGCGGAAGGTAACTACGAACTATCCGCCGGGAAAACAGGACGGTATGGGTCCGATGAACAGCGTCTCGAACTTCAAGACATTTCCCGCCGCAAACTTTCGCGAAGTAGTTCGACCGAACTTCGACACCCTTTACAGCAGCGGATGGCTCGACTTAACCAAAGAGCCCATGATTGTGTCAGTGCCGGACACGAGCGGGCGCTACTACCTCATGCCGATGCTCGATATGTGGACCGATGTCTTTGCCGCGCCCGGCAAGCGCACGAGCGGAACAACCGCTGCTAACTATGCCATTGTGCCACCAAATTGGAACGGCACTTTGCCGTCAGGTGTTGAGCGGATCAATTCGCCCACTGCATATGTCTGGATCATTGGACGCACCCAGACCAATGGCCCGAAAGACTACGATGCAGTTCACAAGGTCCAACAGGGCTACAAGATCACGCCGCTATCGCAGTGGGGAGAGAAGACTGAGCCGGTCAGTGAGAATATTGATTCGAGCGTGGATATGAAAACGCCACCGATGCGACAGGTAAACGACATGCCCGCGGACAAGTATTTCGCCTATGGCGCGGAGCTGATGAAAGTGAACCCGCCCCATGTGACTGATTGGTCCACTTTAGCGCGCTTGAAACGAATTGGTATCGAGCCCGGTCATTTCGATGCGAGTAAAATTGATTCTTCCGTGCTTACGCGCGGTGCGGCTGCGGGATTAAAGCTCATGCAGGAAAAGATGCCCACGCTCGCGCGCGTCACTAACGGTTGGCAGATGAACACCGACACCATGGGTGTCTATGGCAACTACTACCTGAAGCGCGCAATCGTCGCCATGGTCGGCTTGGGCGCCAATCAGGTTGATGACGCGGTCTATCCACTCAGTTCCGTTGACGGAGATGGCAAGCCCTTAACCGCAGAAAACAGCTACGTCCTCTCCTTCAAGAAGGATGAGATTCCGCCGGTGGATGCCTTCTGGTCGCTGACCTTATATGACGCGCAAGGTTTTCAGGTAGCGAATTCAATGAACCGATTCGCCATTGGGGATCGTGATTTACTAAAGTTTAATCCAGATGGCTCACTCGCCCTATATATCCAACGCGACAGTCCCGGCGCCGAGAAGGAATCGAATTGGCTGCCCGCGCCTAAAAGCGGTTCGTTCAACCTTACTCTTCGGCTCTATGCTCCAAAGCCACAGGTCGCGGATGGGCGTTGGAATCCCCCACCAATTAAGAAGGTGAAATGAGGCCTTTACCTGAACTCAAAGCCAAGGAAATCATATGTCCAAATTGTTGACCAAGCTGAAGGAAGAGTTCCTTGAACTGCTTCCACCAACCATTTTCTTCTTCATCGCCCTGCATATCGTCGCGTTTGTTCGCGTGTTGATGCTGAAGGGTACCGGGATCTCGCCATTCTCTTCGTTGTCGGTGACGATTGTGGCGCTGATCCTTGGCAAAGCGGTGTTGGTCGCCGACCTACTGCCAATCATTAATCGATTCCCGCACAAACCGCTGATCTACAACATCGGTTGGAAAACCGTGATCTATCTGCTGATTGCAACATTGCTTCATTACCTGGAACATGTGATCGAATTCTGGCGGAAAACGGGGAGTTTTGTAGAGGGCAACAAAAAGTTGCTGGTCGAAATCGTCTGGCCGCACTTCTGGGCGATCGAAATCATCCTCTTCGTTCTGGTAACCATGTATGTCACGATGCACGAGCTGGTGCGCTTGATCGGAAAAGAAAAGACGCTGCGGATCCTGTTCGGGCCGACG
>Ga0187777_10002680_pt1 | contig 11348 bp, 12 predicted proteins | sample 1015_Q2_SP5_10_M_FD_132416 | JGI IMG/M metagenome (GOLD analysis project Ga0187777, IMG submission 132416) | Tropical peat soil microbial communities from peatlands in Department of Meta, Colombia - 1015_Q2_SP5_10_MG | ecosystem: Environmental > Terrestrial > Soil > Wetlands > Peat | place...
GACGAAGCGCCAATGCTGTTCATTGGCGAGAGAGTAGGGACCAAAGCCGGACCGAAAGTCGACATCGCTGTCGATCCGCTGGAAGGTACAACCCTATGCGCGAAGAACATGCCGGGGGCTATTGCAACGCTGGCAATGGCTGATAGTGGCACGCTGCTGCACGCGCCCGACTGCTATATGGACAAGATCGCGATCGGCCCTGGCTATCCGAAGGGGACGATCGACCTCGACGCACCGCCGGAAGAAAACATCCGCAATCTCGCCAAGGCCAAGGGCGTGAAACCGAGTGAAATCACGGCGATCCTGCTCGACCGGCCGCGGCACGCCGACATCATTGCAGCGGTTCGCAAGACCGGAGCAGCCGTCAGCCTCATTAGCGATGGCGACGTCGCCGGGGTCATCCATTGCGCCGAGCCCAAGACTGGCATCGATATCTATCTTGGCATTGGCGGGGCGCCGGAGGGCGTGCTGGCGGCAGCCGCACTTCGGTGTATCGGCGGGCAAATGCAGACGCGGCTGATCATTGACACCGAGGAGCTGCGCGCGCGGACGTCCAAGATGGGCATCAAAGATCCGAAGAAGAAATATCAGATCGAGGACATGGTCAAAGGCGATTGTCTTTTTGCTGCCACGGGCGTCACGACTGGCCCCATGCTCAGCGGCGTGAAATTCGGCAAGGAAGTGATCGAGACCGAAACTGTTGTGATGCGTTCGGTCACCGGTACGGTACGGCGCGTGCTGGCAGAGCATCGTCAATTCGATAAATTTTATCTCGACTGACATTAGTATGCGCCATGTCCACCTCGTTGGCAGCGTGCCGCTTCGTGACGCGCGTGAGGTGTTCACGACGGTGAGCCGCGCCCTTGGGCAACGCCTCAAGCGTATTCCAGACGGCGAAACAGGAGAACGATCGGACTGGATTACGTGGCTGGAGCCCGTGTTTGGCGGCAATCCCTCTCTCGAAAAATCCGATGAGCTTTTCCGTGTTCACTCAACTGGCACCGCACGCGTCCGCTACAAATTGCGACCCGGCAAAGAAGTGTACGACGTCCATTTCAATAATCTGTTCTATGCCGAAATTGCCAAGGCTTCTTATGACGATTTCTCCGTACTCAAAAGAGAGGGCGTGATCCCCAGCGATGTGCGATTTCAGATCGACTTGGTGCCCGCTCACTCGGTGATCTGGTTGTTCCTGCAGGACGATCTGCATCAGCCGCTTGATCCGGTCTACAACGTGGCGCTCAAGCGCGAGATCGACAAGATTGCGGCGGCATTGCCGCAAGACCAGATTGCCATTCAGTTTGACGTGGCATCCGCCGTATTTGCGCGTCTCCAGCGCGGCGAGCCGAACGCCTATGGCGCCAATCGCGAAGAAATGCTGGTCACATTTTCGCGTATCCTGACTGACCTGGCCAATCACGTGCCTCCAAGCGTCGAACTCTTGTTTCACTTTTGCTACGGCGATTCCAACCACAAGCATGTAGTCGAACCGGTGGACATGCGCGACATGGTCGGTGTGGCCAACCGGCTCTCTGCGGACATCAGGCGAACGATCGAGCTTATCCACATGCCAGTACCGCGCGATCGCAGCGACAATGCCTATTTTTCGCCGCTTACGCAGCTCCGGCTCAAGCCAGAAACCGAATTATGCCTCGGTCTGGTGCACTACACCGATGGCGTCAGCGGCACGCGCCAGCGGTTGGCAGCCGCCAAGAAGTATGTCAGAGACTTTTCCATTGCAACCGAATGCGGTTTCGGCCGGCGGGATCCAGCAACGATCCCCGAATTGCTCCGCATTCACGCCGAGGTTGCCGATTGATGCGGGCTGGAGTGCAGTCGTAGCGTTAGTCACTATATTGGTCCTCCGACAACCGATTCTCGTCCCGTCTGACGTTGTGGCTTATAACGATGGCATTGCCGGCATTTCAGCTCAATTCCCGGGACCGTTTTTTCCTTGGCGTCGAACAATCGATGACCGGGCGGGCTTGGCGTGACCGCCTCGACGAGCGTGGATCGGCGCGCGCACTGGCGATTGCGCAGCGCCATGGCATCGATGAGTTGCTCGCGCGAATCCTGGCAGGTCGCAACGTCGAAATCGATGAGGTCGATAGCTTCCTCGACCCGACCATCAAGCGGCTGATGCCGGACCCGCATACGTTGACCGACATGGCGGCGGCTTCCACGCGCATGGCCGACGCCATAGTTACCGGGGAAAGCATAGCTATTTTTGGCGACTATGATGTTGACGGTGCGACCGCATCTGCGTTGCTCTGCCGCTATCTGCGCCATTGCGGGCTGGACCCGATTGTCCATATTCCGGATCGCATCTTCGAAGGCTATGGCCCCAATGTGGACGCGATCCGCTCGTTTGCCGAGCGCGGCGTAGCCTTGCTGGTGACGGTCGATTGCGGTGTCACCAGCCTCGATACGCTTGCCGAAGCGAAAAAGCTTGGGATCGATACTATCGTCATCGACCATCATCAGGCCGATGAAAAACTTCCGGAAGCGGCAGCTGTCATCGATCCGAACCGCGCTGACGATCTTTCCGGCCTGGGGCATCTTGCCGCTGTTGGCCTCGTGTTCCTGTCGCTGGTTTCGTTCACGCGTGAACTACGCCAGCGCAATTTCTGGACGGGCGGACGCAGTGAGCCCGATTTGTTGTCGCTATTGCATTTGGTCGCGCTCGGTACTGTTGCCGACGTGGTACCACTCAAGGGCCTCAACCGTGCTTTTGTTGCCAAGGGTCTGATTGCGCTGCGCCGTCGTGAACATCTCGGAACGACTGCGTTGATGGATGCAGCGCGCCTGAATGGCCTGCCCGAGCCTTGGCACCTCGGATTTCTGCTCGGCCCGCGCATCAATGCTGGCGGTCGGATCGGGCGGGCCGATCTCGGCGTTCGTCTTCTGCTGGAGGAGGATCCGGCAGAAGCGGCGCGCATCGCTGCTGAACTCGACCGGCTGAATCGAGAGCGTCAGCAGATTGAACAGGCGACCCTGGCGCAGGCCGAGGCAGAGGCAATCGCGGCGCTTGGTCTGGAGGAGAAGGGCTCCGTGGTTGTCACCGCTGCGGAAGGCTGGCATCCGGGTGTTGTGGGCCTGGTGGCGGCACGCCTAAAAGAGCGTTACGGCCGCCCCGCGTTTGCAATTGCCTTGGAGCCGGCGGGCGTCGGTACCGGTTCCGGCCGCTCTATTGCGGGCGTTGATCTTGGCCGTGTGGTGCGGCGCGCTGTGCAGGAAGGCCTTTTGCTCAAAGGCGGCGGTCACGCCATGGCCGCCGGCGTAACTTTGAAAAAGGATGCGCTCGGAACATTTCGTGCCTTTCTCGAAGACACTTTGGCGACGTCAGTCGAGGTCGCAAGGCGCGAGAGCGCGCTGTTGATTGATGGCGCGATAGCGGCCGGCGCGTTTAATCCTTCGCTCGCAGACCTGCTTTCGCGCGCGGGGCCATACGGTGCAGGCAATCCGGAGCCGTTGCTGGCGCTGCCGGCGCACACGCTTGTCTATGCAGATCCTGTTGGTGAAGACCACATCCGCGCGCGGCTTCGGTCGGGCGACGGTAAATTTCTGAATGCAATTGCTTTCCGCGCAATGGGCCAGCCGCTCGGCAAGGCGCTCCTGGAGAACCGTGGTCGCTCCATCCATGCTGCCGGCAATCTTGCTGTCGATCGCTGGCAAGGTGAGGAGCGCGTACAACTGAGGCTTGCCGATTTGGCAGCGAGTTAAGCGAACCAGCATCGCAAAACGCGGGAACGGGAAAACAATGTTATTCTTGCCGGCTAGGGCGATTCGTGCGCCCGAGTTCGCGTTTGCGTGCTCGCGCACCATCGAGACGATGCCATTTAGGGGAGAGCCCATGTCACTCGATCTTTTCCCGTCATCGCCGGCAGAGTCGGCCAGTTATCAGGAAATGCGGCGGCGAATTGATCGGCGAGAGAGGCTCGTTGCCATGCTCGCAACCTCGCTGGGTGTGCTAGTCGTGGTTGCCATCGCTATCCTGATGGGAATGGCGTAACCGCGCACCTCCGGAAATTCAATCAGTCGAAATATAGCGATTATTTGCCGGAGCTCCGCGCACTTGAGCCGTACGGTCCGGTCTGCCACGGTACTGCCTTGCCAGGAGGACCTATGCCGCAGACCATCACCACCGGGTACAAAGCCCTGTGCGAAGCGGCCGAGCGAGAAATCGAAACCCTGCCGATCGACCAAGCGGTGAAAGTTGCTGGCCGCGACGATACGGTTCTGGTCGATATCCGCGACATCCGCGAACTGGAACGCGAGGGCCGAGTGCCGGGTGCCTTTCATTGTCCGCGAGGAATGCTGGAATTCTGGATCGATCCGCAAAGCCCTTATCACAAGCCGGTATTTGCGGCGGACAAGAAGTTTGTATTCTTCTGCGCGGGTGGTTTGCGTTCAGCATTGGCCGCGCAGACTGCGCAGCGGATGGGCCTCAAACCAGTGGCCCATATCAAGGGCGGCTTCGGCGCCTGGAAAAAGGCAGGCGGACCGGTCGACATGTCGACCAAGTCCAAAAAGTTGCGCTGGTTTCCATGGCGCTGAAACTGATTATCGGCAATAAAAACTATTCGTCCTGGTCCATGCGGCCGTGGATTGCCATGAAAGTGGCAAAAATCCCTTTCGAAGAGACAGTAATCTCGCTTGATGCGCCTGATTTCAAACAGGTCGTCGGCTCTGTGTCGGGCACGGGCAAGGTACCAGTGCTCATTGATGGTGACTGCCGCATCTGGGAATCGCTCGCGATCCTTGAATACCTGGCAGAGAAATTTCCCGACGCGAAACTATGGCCAAGCGAAGCGCACGCACGCGCGCATGCGCGTGTCGTAGCGACTGAAATGCATTCAGGGTTCCAGGCGCTCCGAAAGAATTGTCCGATGAACTTTTGGTTGCCAGTCAAGCCAAGACCGCAGCCGAGCGACGTCATGGACAATGTGCGAAGGATTGAGACGTTGTGGGGCGACTGCCGGAAACGCTTCGGGCAGGGAGGGCGCTTTTTGTTTGGCGATTTTACGGCGGCTGACGCGATGTACGCGCCAGTCGTGTCGCGCATGCATACCTATGGCGTCGACGTCGGCCAGATGACTCGCATCTATATGGATGCGATCATGACGCTGCAGGCTTGGAGCGAATGGCGGGCGGCCGCATTAAAGGAATCCTGGATATTGAAGGAAGATGAACCAGAGTGGCCGCTCGTGCGCGGAGTTGCGGTTCAATAAGCGATCCGCCGAAGCTTCGATCTACCAGGGCCGCTCGACCGAATTAGTGACATGCTCGCGGTCTGGTGCAGTGAAGCACACGCCGATACAGAGATAGGGCAGCTCGGGATGCGGATTATGACCGCGGTGAAATTTCGCTATCGGTTCGGAGTAGCACTCCCCGGCCTTTGCCTTCACCAAAATTCCTTCCTGGAAATGCGCCTCGAAAAGGCCCTGTAGGGCGACGAAAAACGCTGCGCCATTGTGGCAATGCCAGTTGGTGTAACCGCCCGGCACAATTTCAGCATTGTAAATCTGCACCTTGACCTGGGGATCGCGCGGCAGCGAATTGTAGAGCGCGTCAAAGAGCAAGTTGCGATGGAAGCCATGCCCGGGTGGCACAATGCCATCAAGCTTGAGTTTGAGATCCTTATAGTTGTCCAGCCGGGCTTCCATCGCCGCCTCCGTGATCAATACCTGGCAAGCCTAGTGGCTGAAGGCGGCAAGGTGAAGCATCACAAAAGCGAAAACCCGGCGTGAGGGCGAGGTTTGCGTCAACAGGCCCGCCATTGCGTTCCGAGTTCCGCCAAGGCACCTTTCCCCCGCACGGGAGGGAATCTTGGCGATTCTGTCGTCGTCAGTTGACAAAAACGCGGCTGAATTTCGCGCGAATGCTGAACGCATGCGCGAGCTTGTGCAGGAATTGCAGGCGCGGAGAGCCGAAGCAGCCCTTGGCGGCCCGGAACGGGCGCGGGAGCGTCATGTTGCGCGCGGCAAGCTGTTGCCACGCGATCGAGTCATGAACCTGATCGATCCGGGTTCTCCTTTCCTGGAGCTGTCGCCGCTCGCCGCCAACAATATGTACGATGAACCCATACACGGTGCGGGCCTCATCACTGGTATCGGCCGTATCGAAGGGCGCGAGTGCGTGGTGGTGTGCAATGATTCCACCATCAAGGGCGGTACCTATTTTCCGATGACGGTGAAGAAGCATCTCCGTGCGCAGGAGATTGCGCGCGAGAACCGTTTGCCCTGCATCTATCTTGTCGATAGTGGGGGAGCAAATTTGCCCCACCAGACCGAGGTTTTCCCCGACCGGGAGCACTTCGGCCGCATCTTCTATAATCAGGCGATTCTGTCTTCGCTCGGTATCCCGCAAATTGCGGTGGTCATGGGTTCTTGCACGGCAGGCGGCGCCTATGTACCGGCAATGTCCGATGAAACCATTATCGTGAAGAACCAGGGCACCATCTTCCTGGGTGGACCGCCGCTGGTGAAAGCCGCGACTGGCGAGGTGGTGAGTGCAGAGGAACTTGGCGGTGCCGACGTACATGCGCGCAAGTCCGGCGTTGCCGATCATTACGCGCAGGATGATCATCATGCATTGAGCATCGCGCGGCGCATCGTTGCCAATCTGAATACGAAAAAGAATATCGACATTCCATTGCTGAAATCGCGTGAGCCCGCTCTCGATGCGTCCGATCTGGACGGCATTGTTCCCACCGATCTCAAAAAACAATACGACGTACGCGAAGTCATCGCGCGAATCGTGGATGCTTCGGAATTCGACGAGTTCAAGGCCGTCTATGGCGCGACGCTGATTACCGGCTTCGCACACATCCACGGCATGCCGGTCGGTATCCTTGGCAACAACGGTATTCTATTTTCCGAAAGCGCGCTGAAGGCCGCACATTTCGTCGAGCTTTGCTGCCAGCGCCGCATCCCGTTGCTGTTCCTGCAGAACATCGTCGGTTTCATGGTCGGACGCGACTACGAAGCCGGTGGCATTGCCAAGGATGGCGCCAAAATGGTGACGGCGGTTGCCTGCGCGCTGGTACCAAAAATCACAGTCATCGTAGGCGGGTCCTACGGCGCCGGAAATTATGGCATGTGCGGGCGCGCCTACGGCCCGCGCTTTTTGTTCATGTGGCCAAACGCGCGCATCTCGGTCATGGGCGGCGAGCAGGCCGCGAGCGTTCTGGCGACCGTCAAGCGCGACAACATAGAAGCAGACGGCGGCAAATGGTCGGAAGTGGAAGAAGAAGAATTCAAACAACCGTTGCGCGATCAATTCGAAACCGAAGGCAATCCATATTATGCCACCGCGAGGCTGTGGGACGACGGCATCATCTCGCCGTCGGAAACGCGTCGCGTGCTTGCGCTGGCGTTTGCTGCGACCCTCAACGCGCCGGTGCCGGAAACGAAGTTCGGAGTGTTTAGAATGTAAGCTCCTCGAGCGTATGGAATATTACCGCCCCAGCATCCCGATAACGGTATCCCAATTCACGAAAGGCTGTTGCGGACCGGCGCGCACGACGCCAGTGTCGTGCAGGTAGGCGCTCCCAAGCATGAGGGCCGCGCCGACAAAAACCCCGAGAATAAATTTCATGAGCTGGTCTCCCGAACGAATCGCCGTGCAACATTAGCCTCGCATATACAGATCATGATCCTATATGGTTTAACGCTGTGCTTGGCCGCGGCAATACCAGCCGCTCGTTTTGCGAGGGTGAGTCCATCGGTGACACGGGCTTTTGCCGCGGCCAAGTGTCGAATTAGACAAATTCCAATACGGTGTGTCCGTAGCTTGCCTCTGGTGCCGCACAGTGACAAGGATTTCGACACTTTCTGACAGAATGGGCTCGCTGATGTACCGTCGACTATTTGGAATTGCATTCGTCGCCGCCACGCTGTTGCCGGGCATTGTCGGTGCGCAGACCACGCAGCCCTTAGCAAAGGAAGCGGCAAAGGACGCACCGAAGGCCTACGTTCCCGGCCTCGAGCAGTTCATGAATCTGATCCTGGTCGAGCATAACAAGCTTTGGTTTGCGGCCAGCGCGCGCAATTGGCCGCTCGCAGCGTATGAGCTCGGGGAGATCAAGGAAGTGATGTCGGACGTTCAGGATCACGTGCCGACCTTCAGGAGTCTACCGCTGGCCGACATGATCGATGCCGTCATCACAAGGGAAATTGCCGACCTGGAAAAGGCGATCGAAGCAAAGAATTTCAAGACATTCGCTGTCCGCTACGACAAGCTCACTGCTGCCTGCAATGCCTGTCATCAGGGCACTGAAAACGGCTTCATAGTGATCCAGCGGCCGAGCCGCCCTGCCTTCACCAATCAGGTTTACAGCCCGCTCAAATAATGATTGCGCAGCAACGGGACCATCACATCCCTGTGATGGCCGTTTTCACCGATGGTTTACCAGTGTCGCCTAGCGTTCCTCGCACAGGGGAGCGTACGTGATGATTTCCCTCGTCAACGGCTACGTTTGCACCTCGTCATGCGACGTGGCGCGCGCCAAACAAGGCAAGGATGCAAGTGCACCGCCAGGATCGCCTCAAGGCGTCCCGGGCAAAGATAATAAAACATCAGCATTTGGCGGCCAGCCGGTAACTATGCTCGATGGGTCGTATAAGGATTTCGCCGGCACGAACACTGTCAACGCAATAGATAGCACGCAGCGGCAGCGCCTAGATCGTATGGCCTAACATCGTAGCCCACCCCAGTCCGCGCGTGCTAAACGCAGGCGGGATGACCAAGCCGGAAGACCTCAAGCAATTTGCACCGACGGGCCAGCTGCGTGGTGGCGTAGTAACTGCGCCGGCAGCGTCAGCGTTTTTCGCCATTAAAGATAAGGGTGAAGTAAAGGGCGTGACCGTGGATTTGATCCGCAGCTTTGCTACCGCCCTCAAACTGCCACTTGCGCTCCAGATCTTCGACAATTCCGGGCAGGTCACCGACGCGGTGGCCAAGGGCGATTGCGATATTGCCTTCATGCCGCAAGATGCGGAACGGGCGAAAAAGGTGGACTTCGGTCCGGCCTACTATTTCATCGAAAGCACGTACCTGGTGCCCGCCGGCTCGAGCATTAAAACGATCGACGAAGTCAATCGGACCGGCCGCCGCATTGTTGCCATCGCTAACACGACGACCGCCCGCAGTGCGCGGCGAACGGCGCCCAATGCCGTGGTCGAAGAAGTGCCAAGTGTCGACCAGATGACCGAAATGGTACGGCAAAGGCAGGGTGATGCCTTCGCGCTGTCGCACGACTCATTCGCCGGACTGCTGCCCAAATTGCCCGGCGCGCGCATTCTGCCCGGAAATTTTCAGCAGACCGGTATCGCGGTGGCGGTCCCGAAGGGACGTCCGGTCGCCCTGCAAATCGCGACCGAGTTGATCGAGGTCGCCAAAAAATCCGGCCTCGTGCGGCGCGCGCTTGATGCCGCCGGTTTCCCCGACGCCGCCGTCGCTCCCTAGCGCTCGATCCAGCGTTTCACGCGGATTGCCGCCAGATAAAGCAGCGTTACGCCGGCAACCGTCCAGCATAGTGTCGGCACCCATTGCAGCACGGCTTTGAATGAGGGGTCGGCATTGAATCCGGTCGCGATTGTCGCCATGCGCGCGAGCGTGGCTATAGCCAGCGCGGAAAACAGCAGTCCGGACATCTGGCCCTCGCCACCATTTTCGCCAATCGCAAATGCGACAGTGAAGGCACTCATCAGGATCGCGCCCCAGGCGGCTCCGGCGGCAAATTGCGCGATCACCATTTGCTCAAGCCCGTGTGCGAGGTGCGCCGCGAGAATGCCAAGCGCGCCGATCAGAGCAGCACCGCCCATGACTTTATAGCCTCCAAGGCGGTTGGTGATGATGCCAGCCGGAAACATTGAAAGGTTAAACCCGATCCAGAAAACCGGCATCAGCCACTGCAGTTGATCTGCCTTGGTGAAACGCAGGAATAGCGGTGCGCTGTCGATTGCAAAATGGATCTGATAGCCGAGCGCAAGCGTGATCATGACGAGCGCAAAAGCGATAGCCGGCCTCGTCATGCTGCCAAAGGAGCGAACGGGAGGTTTGGTGGGGGACCGATGCGGCGCCTCTGCCAGCATGCGCTCGGCTTTGATCATGCCGAGCGTGACCAGCATGAGGACGACACTCGCGACCGCAAATGGAATGCGTGGATCAATGTCGCGCAACGCGGTGGTCAGGTAAGGGCCCATCGCGCCGGCGATGCCGGTACCCAACATGGCGAGTGCGGAAAGGTAGGGTATCGAAGGCTTGCGCGCATATTTGCCGAGCAGCATCAACGGCGGCGCGCGCAAGGCGGATGAAGTCACGGTCCACACGACAATGATGGCGATGAATATCGGTGCCCCCGAGCTTGCAATCAGAGGCATCACTAGGAATGCCGCGCAGGAGAGCGCTGTCGCCGCAGTCACCCAGATACCGAGGCGCCCAAGCACGCGCGTAACCTTGTCAGCGGCTATTCCGGTTGCGAAATCGCAGACCGTAAAGATCGCCTGGTCGAGCATGAGCACCAGGATCACAGCCTTTGGCGCAATACCCGCGGCTGCCCCGAGTTTTGGCAAATAGATGACGTAGATCGTCCAGCACAACGCGAAGAACAGCTGAAGGACCGCCAGATACCAGCCAAACCGATACGGGGCCGTGCCCATGACATGCTTTCAGATGGTTACGACGACATTGCCGATAGAACCCTGCTCGACCGCCTCATGAGCGGCGACCATATGTGCCAATGAATGGGCCCGCTGGGCCACCCGGTTGAGTAGCACTCCCCGCTCGAGAGCGCTGCTGATAGCGGCAACAGCGCGTTCACGCTCGCCTTTGTCGAGCTCATAGACCAGGAAGAATTGCAACCGGATCGAATTGACCAGGCAGAAGGCGGCGGGCAGGGTGGCTTCCGGCCCGGTTCCGTAAATGATCACGCTGCCCTTGGGGCGAAGTACGCTCGGGATGAGTTTGGAATTAGCCGAAAGATCCATCTCAATCATGGCTTCGATGCCGCGTTTGCCGGTAATCTCCATCACCCGGTCACCGATGCTTTCCCGTTTATAGTCAATCGTGTGGTCGGCGCCCGCTTCACGCGCAACCTTGGCTTTTTCCGCCGACGAAACGGTAGCGATGATGTTTGCGCCTTTCATCTTCGCAAATTGAATGACGTATTGACTTACTGCGCCAGCGCCGCCCGAGACCAGCAGGGTTGTGCCTTTGACCGCGTCTGCAAGGGCAACGGCGTGAACAGCAGTCATCGCAGGAATTCCGAGGCATGCGCCGGCATCGAAACTCACATTTTTTGGCAGAGCTACTGCCTGCGCGGTCGGGAGCACAATAAACTCGGC
>Ga0187777_10002681_pt1 | contig 11345 bp, 10 predicted proteins | sample 1015_Q2_SP5_10_M_FD_132416 | JGI IMG/M metagenome (GOLD analysis project Ga0187777, IMG submission 132416) | Tropical peat soil microbial communities from peatlands in Department of Meta, Colombia - 1015_Q2_SP5_10_MG | ecosystem: Environmental > Terrestrial > Soil > Wetlands > Peat | place...
ACGTCACCAATGTGAACGCCGATTCGGACTTGGATTTGCCGTTGCGCCGGAGCATCGGCATTGCGGTGCGCTAAGGCCCGCTGAATTTCGATAGCGCATTGAGCCGCTGCCAACGCGCTGTTGAACTCGACCAGGAACGCGTCGCCGATGGTCTTAATCTCAGTGCCGTGAAAGCGCGGGAAAATCTCGCGCAGCAATCGCCGATGTTCTTCGAGCAACTCAAGAGCCAGCTTGTCATCGCGCTGTGAGAGTGCGCTGTAGCCGACCATGTCGGTGAACATGATCGCGGCCAGCTTGCGTTGTTCAGTGTCGCTGCTCATAAAACAGTTACGGTCGGTATATAACATCGCCGCCAACCTGGCTTGCCAGAGATTTTTCGCTCGTCACTTCCCCCGCCAGCCGCGTGAGACCAGTCACGACACCCTTGATCAACTTGCTAAAGCGGCTTTCGTATCCGGGAGCGCCGGCATAGCTCAGTTGGTTTAGAGCGGCTGATTTGTAATCAGCAGGTCGTCGGTTCGAATCCGTCTGCCGGCTCCATTAATTGGGCCGCTTGGTTGGTCGGTTAAAACGATGGTGGCGAGCTTACTGAGGCGGGGGGGACGAGGACATCCAGGGCAGACCTTCGCGGATCAATTTTGAAAAATCGGGCGCATCGTTGGCGGCACGGGCGCGGGAGTCAATCAGCGAACGCGCTTTCAGTTCGGCAAAGGGCAGCCCGCCGGTGACGATGAGATTGCGCTCATACAGCATTTCGTCGCCTTTTCCGTTGAGCAGAATCCGCCAGTCCCACGGTATGCGCTCACCGGGCGGGTGCTGTGTGCGGATGCTCGTCGTGCAGTTGGTGGTGACAGCGTTATACCAGCGCGGTTTGTCTCGGAGCGCGTTGAGCGAATAAATGTATTCGCGAAAACGTTCGCGCGCGCGAGCCGGAGGAATGGTTGTGCGGTAAAGGTAGATATCTTCCTTACGGTAGTTCGTTCGCAGGCGAATTACGTCGCGCTCGTCGGCCACGATGTAGATGAGTTCGAACTGTCGATAGAGTCCGCCGATGGTCGAGTAGGATTGGCCCAGCTTTTTGCGCGTCTCGATGGAAAAACAAAGCGGTGGCGCATCGGCCATTTGGAAGCTGACGATGGGATGCGCGATCCAGGGCGAGCCCCAGTAATCGACTGCCAGGTCAATGCCGGTGATCTGTGAGATATGCACGGTGCGCGTTTCCCAGTGCGGCGTGTAGTCGGTCTCGGTTCTATAGTCGCAGTTGCGGACGTTGTGGAACGTTACTTCGTCGCCTTGAGTATCGGCCCACGCTGTCTGTGCGACATCTGGTTGCCAATCACTATTATTGGTCGGGGAAAGCGTTCGCCACCAGATGAGCACGCCAGCAAAGAACACGGCGAAGATAGTCAGCCTTCGCCAGAATGGCCTAACGAAGAAAAGCACTGCTGCAAACGCGAGCCCGAGCAGCGCGGCCGCGATCTTGTTGCCGGATCCGAACGGACCATCGAACCAGACGGCGCCAAAGGCCCAGGCCGCGGCGATGAAACCGACGAGGCCGAAGAGTAGCCCACCAAGGCAGCGCCCAATGCGCTTCATTCTAGCGCAAAGGACCCGGGACGACCCGGGTAGCCAAATCGATATTGGCCTCTTTCAGCTGCTGTTGACCGAGCGATGAGGCGTCGCCACTGATAACAACCGACAGGCCTGCATTTTTTTTGCCGAAATCCGACGCCTTGAGAAGTCTGATGAAGTTTGCAGCCTTATCTGTCCAGGCGGCATAGTCCCATTGTATCGCCACGACGGCGCGGCCGTCCTTTCGAACGCCCACCGGAATGCGGCCCACTTGTTGAAGGCGGGCAAACGGTTTCTTGGCATGAAGTTCCGCCAGGACGCGCGAAGTGCCCATATAAAAGAGGGCGTCTCCCTCAACAGTAGTTTGGGACCCGGCCAGATCAATTAGGGCCGCACGATTCGCCACTCCATTCATCGATTCGAGATCCATGACAATGGCGGTTTGCACGCTCGGAGAGATTGCGGGGTTATTGTTAAAACGGTTGGCCATCTCGCGATTACAACCCATGGCCAGCATCGATTTGAGATTGCGCAGCCGCAGGTCAGACGGTGCTTGATCGAGCAGCGCCTGGTTTAAAGTATTGGTAACACCAGCCGCAGAAAGGGCCAGGCCGGCTGCGCCGCCAATCGGCAAAGTGGCGACGCTAAATGTCATTTTTCCAGCGAAGGTGGCCCAGGCAATTCCGTTAAGCTCGCGCTGCAGCGTTTCATTACTGGAATACGGATCCACTCCGAGCTGGATTGCTACGGTGCGCTTGGCCTTGGAAAAGCCAACCAAGCTGGCCGCACTCGAGTCTTCATACTGGCTGCGTTCGCGTCCCTGGGTTCTCTCTTTTAGGCTTTGTCCCGCACGGTTGACCATTCCGAACAAACCTTTCGGGATTCCACTGATCGTGCCGACCGGGTTGGTAACGACATCTTTGGCGACGACGACTGGGCTGGCCACAGCGGTTTTAAGCGCCTTTTTATATTCGTCGGTGCGCGAGACCTCCTTCAGCTTGCGAATGGCGGCAACCTCTGCAATGCGACGCTCGAGCATGATGTTGCCATCCGCCTCAAATTCGCCGTAATCGGATTGAATCAGGTAACGGTTGCGCCCGGTGGAAGTCGGGACGTCGTCGTTCACTCTGAAGCCGTCACCGGATAGGAATTCGGGTTTCAGAATCTCTTTTGCGCTAAGTGTGGGCGGTTCTTCGGTATTGGCGGGTGCGGAGCCGGATTGTCCGAATAAAGAGAACGGGGCGAGTAGTAATAGAACGATGTGCTTTTTCATAAGGAAATGGGTTAGTGGTTTCGGCGGAAAGGCTGAACACTGGGGTAGATTGCAGAGCTAAAGCAATGAGATTTTTGCAAAGAATATGGTTTTAGGCACAGGGAGATGCTCCACGCTGCTTCACAGCGGAGGCTGCGTGAATTTGGTAGTCAGTTTCACGGAAGATTGGGCCTGTTTAAGTCTAACTTTGTTGAGGTGGCAGGAGATAAAGCGCAGTAGCGAACATCAGGTAGACCATGATGACGAGCACGCCGACAAACCAGGCGGAGCGTCCCGAGTTCGTCACAAGTGCCGCCGTTAGTGTGGCCAGCAATATCATTGCGACAGCGCCGGGCCAGAAATTTAGATCCATCGGCACTGGACCAACGAAATGACTGAGCAAAACAAGGACCGGCGCAACAAACAGCGCAATCTGGGCAGCACTGCCTAATGCAAATCCCACACTCAGATCGAGGTGATTTTTGCGCGCGGCCGAAAACGCAGCGGCCATTTCCGCAGCCGCGCCTACGAGTGCTACAACAATAAAGCCTACGAATGCGGGAGTCATTCCGAAAGCGATAGCCGCTTCTTGAACCGATCCGACGAATACTTCGCTCACCAGCGCAACCAGGATTGTGACGCCGACGAGAGTGCCGAGAGCGAGGGGCATTGACCATGCACTTTCCGTCTCTTCTCCTGCTCCAGCGAACAATTCGCGATGGGTTTTGAGTGAAAATAACAAGCCCAAGCCATATGCGAGCAAAAGCAAAACCGACAGTGCCACGCTCAGGCCTTGGTTGAATAGTGTTCCGCTCGACGGGCTGCGTGCGGCCATAGTCGATGGGATCAGGAGTGCCACCGTGGCGAGAAAAAGGAGGCCAGCCTGAAGACGCGCGCCCATGCGATTGAATTCCTGAAGGTGATACCGGAGTCCACCGAGAAGAAAAGAAACGCCGAGCATGAATAAAGTATTGGTGACGATCGCGCCGGCGATGGATGCTTTTACGAGCGTGTATTGTCCCGCCTGCAAGGCGGCGATGGCGATAACGAGTTCGGTCAGATTTCCGAGCGTGGAATTAAGCAGGCCGCCAACCGAGTCTCCGGTCTTCGCTGCGACAGATTCCGTCGCGTGACTTAGCAAAACGGCCAACGGGAGAATCGCGAGCACAGAGAGGACGAAGCAAAGAGTATAGGCATGCGGCTTGAGTTTTTCCGCGGCCAGCACAACCGGGACGAACGCGAGCAGCCAAAGCAGAGGATTGCGACGAATTTCCCGAAGGAGCGGAGACATGCGTTCCCGTATTTTCCACAAGTTGTTGCGGCCACGAATAGGACCAAAGTCGGATAGGTCGACTGACGTGCCGATGATAGAAATAATGGGTATGCCATTTGAAAAATTCGATTTCGATAACCTCAACAAGGAACGGCGCAAAGCCATCGCGAAGACGATTCATACGATCAGCAGTGAAGAGCTTAAGAAGATGGGCGAAGAACTTTTCCACTACGCCGATGATCCGTGGCGGGATGCGTTCTTCCGTTTCATCGCCGAGAATAGCAGCGCCGCTTTTCATCACGCGACCACCAGCGACGGCGTCAATCTCGTTTATTGCAGTGACAAAGATAAAGGCATGTGGTTTTTACCGGGAAGCGGAATGGGACCGTTGCAGCAGAGGGGCCGCCAGATCATGAAAGAAATGATCCAGGGAGGAAGTTGAGGGTAGCGGAGGAGCCCAAGTTCGATTTCAGAACTCAAGAGGTGGAAGAATCGAAGGCACACGGTGTTCAAACTTTCGGGCAATCGGACATCGTCCGCTTGAGCGACGAAGATGCGACCATCGCATTGCTCGAACGCGCGGTCACCGGCCTTTGGGATGTGGTCAATGAGCTGACCCGTCTTCGCCGAACCACTCGGCAGAATTATCGCGTGACAATTTTCGGCTCGGCGCGGATTCAGCCCGGGTCATTCGCATATGAAAGTGTAAAGCAGCTCGCGAGCGAACTGACGAGGATGGGTTGCGATATCATGACTGGCGGCGGCCCCGGGTTGATGCAGGCGGCGAATGAGGGCGCCCTCGCGGTCGATCCTCAAGCACTGCATCGCTCCGTCGGCATTCGCGTCGCGCTGCCATTCGAGCAGCAAATCAATCCCTTTGTCGGCGAGGCTTACGAGCATCGCACTTTTTTTTCGCGGCTGCATCATTTCATGATTATCTCCGATGCCTTCGTGGTGGTGCCGGGCGGCATCGGAACGTTGTTGGAGCTGTCGCTGGCATGGCAGCTTCTGCAGGTGCGCAAGCTTTACAACACGCCGCTTATTTTCGTCGGGAAAATGTGGGCCGAGCTGGTCGAGTGGGGCCGGCGCACCATGCTGAAAGAGGGAAGTGAACTTGCCGGAACAATCGATTTCACGATTCCGCATTGCGTGAACACGATTGAGGAAACGATCACGCTCATTCGAGAAAATCGCAGTGCGTGGCTGGCGGCGGAGGCGGCGAAGCAAAAGGGATAACGTCTGCGGTTATCGACAATGCCCGTCCGCTCATTCCCGCTCTCAAGAGTTCTTGAGATGTAATTTTAGAATACGGTCGAGCTCGGTGATTGTTTGCGGCAACTCGCAGGATCCATGCGGACCTGGGACAATGCATTCTGACTTCGCTCCATCCAGATGCGAGCTCCAGTACGGCACGACACCGTCGGTACTGTTGGGCGAATCGCCTTTTCCCCGATCGCCAATAATCGAATGATAAGGAACCGTAATCGGTGCGCTGTTAAGTACCGGCAACGCTGGATTTGACGGCTTCAGCCCCCAGACGCTATTCGGAAGACGCTTGGCGCTTCCGGTCAAACCGGCGAGTTCAGTATTCGTCAGTGAGTCCCTCAAGGCGGTAGTGAGCGTCGCCGGGAGTGCAATCAGACTAATTCCCAGTTTTCCTATGCCACCGCTGGCCATTTCGCTCCCACGATGTGGAGTGCAAACGAAGACAACGCGCTTGATCCTGGGATTCGCGTGAAATGTAGTCGCGCGGACAATCAGGCTGTTGCTGGATTCGCCGCTGAAGATCACCCTGGCCTGTTCCCCCATTCGTTTCTCCCACATTGCACGAGTGACGGTGATCACCTGATCATGAGTCAGCATCCCGCCCATGCTGTGGCCGACGACAACATAAGGCCGATGGTTCGGATAGAGTTTGTCCACTTTGTCCAGTTCTTCGCGCAATCGGAGTGCGGAATAAAGAATCGGATTCCCGGTGGGATAACCGAAAACCCAAAACTGGTAATGTTTACGTATCTCTGGGTCGGCCTGAAGTCCGTTGATCGTCTGGACCCAGGTAAACGGCGTTGACAACAGACCGTGGACAAACACGATCGGGATACGCTCGGCATCGTAAGGCTGAAGAAAGTAAAGCCCTGTCTTGTCCATCACATTATTTCCGCGAAACATTCCCATTAATCCGAACAACAACAGATTGGCTGGCGGCTTGTAATAACTGATGGGAGCGGAAAAATCGGCGGCGAGCGGTCTGATTTTTCCTTCGATCAGAGCCGTCGGTTGCTTCCTGGGACGACGCAATGCGAGACTCGCATCGTTTCCTTTAAAATCGAGAGTCGCGGTGATCGGCGAGGTGACGCCTTTAAATGGCGCGAAGTTTTCGCGAGGAATTGTCTGTCGCACTCCGACGAGCGATCCGCCGACGCCGTTCTGATGGTTCTCCTTTTTGATCAATGTCTCCTTGATTTGAGCCGACGGCACGAACGACGTGAAGTAATTGGGAGACCAAACAGTCTCACTGGCGGGCTGGAGCCGGAAGTGATAGGTCGTGTTGTTGGCTGTCAGCGAAAGCGGATGGTTCCACAAATGGCCGCCTTCAGCCGATCGCAAGAGAACCGTCAACTCAGCCGACGCTGCGTTGTAAGTTTCGCGCGCCGGCGTTGGTTGAACTCCCGTGCCCAGCTCCGGAGCAGTTAGGGCTGCCGCCTGCAGATAGTCTGCCGCCCGGGTTTCGGCCGGGAGCTGTTGTGATCGAGCGTCGCGCAAGCTTTTCTCAGCTGCGATAACGTTCGGCGAGCCAGCCGGTTGTGTCGCGCAACTCGTTAGGAATGCAACGCAGGTTAACGCTGCGCCGAACCGCACTAGCTTTGGGGTCTTGATCGATTCAGGAGGCATTGGATTTCTGCGGGCGATCAGGGCGACAATCGCGGGAACGGTTTTTGAAGTCGGATCAATCGTCTTGAGATTCGATTTTGGTGCTGCCTGGATAAAATTCAGAAGATTGATGCGCATCCAATCGCATCCGCAATGGCTTCGCCTATTCCTCCGCTTCGGATCCCTGATCTTCCGTCGGCTTCCAGCTCTTATCCGGATTGTAACGATCGAGGGCCTGGAACGTCTTCATCGTGTCCTTGCCGAGATCCTTTTCGTAGACAACTCCGTTCGGCCCAACGATGAACGTTTTCACCCCGGTCACCCGATATTGCGCCGGAGCCGCGGCCAGTGCGAATCCGCCGATCATTGCTCCATCGACCACAAAATCCAATTGCCCCAATGGCGCCGCCGGCCCCTGTCCTTTCAAAATCTTGAAATAATAGCCGTGAAACGGTTGATTTTGAGAATAGCCTTGTTCCAGCGCCCTGGCGACACCTTCGCCAACTGGGCCTCCCCACGTTCCATCGTCATTTTGCCAGGCCAGTCCATCATGTTTGCCAGGCGTGCTGATTACTCGCTGAGCGTATTGGTTTACCTTTGAATCATCATGCTTTTTCGCGGCGTATTCCTGTTGCGCCTCGACAAATCCGCGACAGATCGAGATCACATCAAGCTCGTTCCGGCCGACACGCCGATTTAGAATCTCCTGACGCCCAATCTTGGTATCGAATATCCACTTTCCCTTATTTTTCACGATTGGAATCGGGAGAGGGAAATTATCGTTACCGACAGTGACAATCGCCATGTTGTGATTCTTCGAATCGGCGCCAACAGAGGTCTTTTCCTTCGCCTTGGCGGCAAACGCGAGCGCGAGATTCTTATCACCGACCGGATCATCGGAACTAACGATATCGGCGGAATCAGGACCCAGGATTTCCTTCAAGGCAGCGACGTCGAATGACGCAGCCGCCTGAATCAAACTGTCCGCCGCCTCCTTCGGCGTATTAAATTGCTTCTGTTGTGGCTGCGAGGTTGGACTCGCGGCTTGTTTCGGCTCCGGCGCCGCTTGCAAGCCGAGACCCAGAAAACAGGAAGTGCAAATCGCAAGAGCGATCGGGAAGTTTTTCGACGAAGTCATATTATTTAGTTTTGTTCTCATTTGTTTTCCTCATCGATAGTTCGCTTACCTGCGGCGCCCGCCGCCGCCACGCCCTCCCCGCCGCGTCCGCCTCCGCCGCGACCACCACCGCTGAAGCCGCCGCCACCCATGCTGCTGCCTCCGCGACTGCTGGCGGATCGCGCGGAATTTCCGCCGAATCCTCCGCCACCGCCAAATGCGTTGCTCGAGCCAGATCCTCCGCCGGACGAAACGCTGCGGTTACCAATACTATTGGCGCCACCGCCGCCACGATTGGCGGGCATCGTGCTCGGCCGATTGCCTGCGCCACTGCCCGCGCCTGCTCCGCCACCAGGACGGTTGCCCGCGCCAACGTTCCCAGACCCACCGCCTGGGCGATTACCCGCTCCAACATTTCCCGCGCCCGCACCGCCACCGGGCCGATTGCCTCCACCTGCTCCGCCCGCAGGTTGTTGGCGAGCTCTTCCGCCGTACTTGTTAGCCGTACCTCGATCGCCATACGGAGCGCCGCCACGATGTGACGGATTGTGTTGCCAATTACCGCCGCCTTGGCCGGGCCGGTTACCCTGACCTCTGTTAATATTGTTGATGTTGTTTCGGTTGAAGTTGTTGTTGTTATTGATCGTCACGTTACCGCCGCCGTGCCAATCGCAATTGCCCCAGCACCCTCCCCAAGCGGCTCCAATCGCAATTCCAGTTCCGAAGGCAAGCAGTCCATAACCGGGCGGGTATGCATAGGGATATGGATAAACGGGCGGGCCGTAGACTGCCGTCGCGCTGTACTGTGGAACATAAATGACCTGTGGGTCTGCCGGTTCGATCACAATCACTTGTTTATTATCGAGCGTCTGGGTTTCGACCTTTTGGTGCGCACTCGTTTTCAGATTTCCATTGCCCTGCGCTTTCGCGCGCATGCGCTGGATCGAATCCATCACATCAGCCTGCTGCGCCAGGAACGCGTTGCCCAGGTCCGACGTCCAGGCAACGTTCTCGCTCAGTTGTTTGACTATATCTGGAAAGGCGGCCAGCGACTGGACGCTGGGATCCCAAGGCTGCTTCGCCACCGCTTGCTCGAGTGCTTTGTCCTTTAAGGTCGGATTATTCCTCATCCATTGCTCGAGCTGGACGATTTCCAAAGGATAGGTGGAGGCAGCGAGAACCTGGGCAACCAGCGGGTCCGGATAAAGAGCAATTGGCGCGACTAGCGAATCCAGTTGGTCATTCGGGATTTTCGGCGCTGGCTCCTCGGCTGGGGCATCGCTAGCCGTCGTCATGGTCTGCGATTGCGCTGGCGCCGGCGCTTGCTGCGCCCAAATGGCTGACGAGCCCACTGAGAGCGCGGTAGTGGAAAAAATGGCGATCAGAATTCGAAATTCTCGGTTACAAAATGTGCGTCGAACGTTGGTTAACTTCATAGTGTTTAATCTTTCGTTGGGATTCCGATCCGCTCGGATTGTTTGAAGCGGGACGGATTACCCGTCCGCCAGATATGGGACTTCGGATTTATATGATGAGAGCGACTCGCACGCGCGGGTTCAAGGATCAATCTGGCGAATCGTCTTCTTCGTCATCGTTCGTTTCCTGCCACGTCTTGTCCGGATCGTAACGGTCCATCGCCTGAAAGGTCTTGAGCGTGTCTTTTCCCAGATCTTTTTGGTAAACAACTCCGTCGGGGCCGACGATGAAAGTTTGGACGCCGGTCACCCGGTATTCAGCCGGCGCGGCTGCCAACGCGAATCCTCCGATCATCGCGCCGCCGATCATAAAATCCATTTGACCCATCGGCGCGGCTGGTCCCTGGCCTTTCAAGACTTTGAAATAGTAGCCGTGGTAAGGCTTGCCCCGTTCTGTGGAATACCCTTCTTCCAGCGCTTTCGCTACTACATCTCCAACCGGGCCTCCCCATGTGCCGTCCGGATTCTGCCACGCCAAACCATCATGTTTTCCTGGCGTGCTAAGAATGTGCTGCGCGTATTGGTTCACCTTCGCGTCGTCATGTTTGTCTGCCGCATACTCATGCTGTGCTTCGACATAACCCCGACAAAGCTCGATGGTGTTGAGTTCGTTCGCGCCGACACGACGATTCAAGATTTCTTCGCGTCCGACTTTCGTATCGAACGTCCACTTACCCTTTTGCTTTACAATTGGAATCGGCAACGGGAAATCATCGTTTCCGACCACCAAGACTGCACGACTGGGATCTTTTTTGTCGATCTCGACGGATTTTTTCTCCTTGGCCCGGTTCGCAAAAGCCAGGGCGTTGTTCTTATCCATCACCGGATCTTCCGAACTGATGAGGTCTTCGCTGTCCGGTCCAAGAATTTCCTTCGCGCTGGCAGAGTCGGAATTTGCCGCCGCTTGAATCAGCGCGTCGGCCGCCTGGTCCGGTGAGTCGAATTGTTTTCCTGCGGGTTGCGAAGACGTTGTCGCTGCGCTGGCCGGTTTTTTTTCCGCTGCGTTGGCCGCCATAGTGAGAACGGCGCAACTAAGAATCGCCGGGATGATCACGAAGAGTTTCGACGAAGTTATGATATCTAGTTTTGTTTTCATTGGTTTTCTCCTCATCGAATGATTTAGCGCCGACGTCCTCCGCCTCCACGGCCGCCACCGCCGCGACCTCCCCCCCCGCCGCGACCTCCACCGCCGCCGCGACTAAATCCACCACCGCCCATGCTGCGTCCGCCTCGCGAACTGCTTGCGCGCGCGTAGTTTCCACTGCTGCGGCCGCCGTATCCACCGCCGCGATTTCCGTAACTCCCTCTCGAGGCACTGTGATTACCAACTCGATTTCCGCCACCACCGCCCGATGGTCGTGTGGACGGACGCGCTCCAGCAGTACCGCCGCCGCCTGGACGATTTCCACCAGATGGACGATTGCCCGCGCCTGCGCCACCACCGGGACGATTGCCACCCGATGGCAAAGTCGATGGTCGATTACCGGCACCAGCGCCCGGTCGATTGCCTTGACCACGGTTGCCTTGCCCAAATCGGTCGCTCGTCCCTCGATCGCCGTACGGAGCGTTGCCACGATGCGATGGATTGTGTCCCCATTTTCCATTGGCGGGCATTTGGGAAGGTCGATTGCCAGCGCCTGGTCGATTACCCGGACGATTTCCTGGCCGGTTACCACCCTGCCCCGGTCGGTTGTTATTGTTCCAATTGTTCCGGTTAAAATTATTATTGTTATTAATGTTCACGTCGCCGCCGTGCCAATCGCAATCACCCCAGTGACCGCCCCA
>Ga0187777_10002683_pt1 | contig 11337 bp, 9 predicted proteins | sample 1015_Q2_SP5_10_M_FD_132416 | JGI IMG/M metagenome (GOLD analysis project Ga0187777, IMG submission 132416) | Tropical peat soil microbial communities from peatlands in Department of Meta, Colombia - 1015_Q2_SP5_10_MG | ecosystem: Environmental > Terrestrial > Soil > Wetlands > Peat | place...
ACGTCGACACGCGCTCGCTCGTGCTGAAGCTGCGCGAGTCAGGCGCCATGCGCGCGGTGGTGCTGTCCGACGAGTTGTCGATCGACGACGCGGTCGAGCTCGCACGGGAGACGGAGTCGATGAGCGGGCGCGCGCTCGCGCACGGCGTCTCGACGCGCGAGCCGCTCATCTACTCGGAGCTCGGCCGCGTGAAGGTCGCCGTGGTCGACTACGGCTGCAAGCGCTCGATCCTGCGCCGGCTCGCCGGTGCGGGCGCAGCCGTGAGGGTGTTCCCGCACGACGTCGATGCCGAGGAGCTCGTCGGCTTCGACGGCGTGCTCCTGTCGAACGGGCCTGGCGATCCCGAGCCGCTGCGAGACGAGGTCGCGACCGTTCGCGAGCTCGTCGGGCGGGTGCCGGTGCTGGGCATCTGCCTCGGTCACCAGCTGCTCGCGCTCGCCACCGGACACCGCACGTACAAGCTCCGCTTCGGTCACCGCGGCGCAAACCATCCCGTGCTCGAGCGAAGCACGGGACGCGTGCTCGTCACCGCCCAGAACCACGGCTTCGCCGTCGAGCCGTCCGAGTCGCGCGAGGCGACGCACGTCTCGCTGTACGACGGGACGGTCGAGGGCCTCGACTTCCGCCGCGAGCGCGCGCGTTCCGTCCAGTTCCACCCGGAGGCCGGGCCCGGCCCGCACGATGCGTGGCCGATTCTCGAGCGCTGGGTCGAGGAGGTGTGCGGCTTTGCCGCGGCGGCCTGACCTGCGCTCCATCTGCCTGATCGGCTCGGGGCCGATCGTGATCGGCCAGGCGTGCGAGTTCGACTACGCGGGCTGCCAGGCGCTGAAGGTCCTGCGCGAGGACGGCTTTCGCACGATCGTCGTCAACTCGAATCCCGCGACGATCATGACCGACCCCGGATTCGCGGACCGCACGTACCTCGAGCCGCTCGACCTCGAAGGCGTGAGCGCGGTGCTCGAACGCGAACGTCCCGAGGGAGTGCTGCCGACGATGGGCGGGCAGACCGCGCTCAACCTCGCGCGCGAGCTCGCGCAGTCCGGCGTCTTGAAGGAGCTGGGGATCGAGCTCATCGGCGCACCACTCGACGTGATCGAGCGCGCCGAGGACCGACAGCTCTTCCGGGAGGCGGTGCGATCCGTCGGTCTGCGCGTTCCACAGTCGCGCATCGTCACGGCGGTAGACGAGCTCGCGGGTGTCGCGCTGCCGGCGATCGTCCGGCCCGCATTCACGCTCGGCGGTCACGGCGGAGGTTTCGTCGAAACGGCGACGGCGCTGCGACGTCAGGTGCAGCTCGGTCTCTTCGAGAGCCCGATCGGCCAGGTGCTCGTGGAGGAGTCGGTGCGCGGCTGGGACGAGTTCGAGCTGGAGGTCGTGCGCGACCGTAAGGACAACGTCGTGATCGTCTGCTCGATCGAGAACATCGACCCGATGGGTGTGCACACGGGCGACAGCGTGACGGTCGCACCCCAAATGACGCTCTCGGATCATGCGTACCAGGAGCTACGCGACGCGGCGATCGCCGTCATCCGCGCCGTAGGTGTCGAATGCGGCGGCTCGAACATCCAGTTCGCGCGCGATCGAGAGACCGGCGAACTGCGTGTGATCGAGATGAACCCGCGCGTGTCGCGCTCGTCCGCGCTCGCGTCGAAGGCGACGGGCTACCCGATCGCGAAGGTGGCGGCGAAGCTCGCAGTCGGCTACACGCTCGACGAGATCCCCAACGACCTGACGCGGACGACACCGGCGAGCTTCGAGCCGACGCTCGACTACGTCGTCGTCAAGTTCCCGCGCTTCGCGTTCGAGAAGTTTCCCGGTGCCGACACGACGCTCGGCACGCAGATGAAGTCGGTCGGCGAGGCGATGGGCATCGGGCGCACGTTCGCCGAGGCGTTCTTGAAGGCGGAGCGCTCACGCGAGCTGGACAACGCCGAGCGGTGGCACCTCCCGGACGCCGCGCACCCGTGGTTCCACGAGGAGCTCCGGCGCGTGCACGCGGCACTCGACGCTGCGGTCGCCGCCGGCCAGTTCTCCGCCGCGGACCTGCTGAAGCTGAAGCGCCTCGGCTGTCCGGACGCGGAGCTCGCCGAGCGGACCGGTTCGACCGAGGAGCGCGTGCGCGCGCTGCGCTCCTCCTGGGGCGTGCGTCCGTCGTACCGTCGCGTCGACTCGTGCGCGGGCGAGGTCGAGGCGGCCTCGTCCTACTACTACTCCACGTGGGGCGAGGCAGACGAGGCCCCCCCGCCAGATGACTCGCCGCGCGTCCTGATCCTCGGCTCGGGTCCGAACCGGATCGGCCAGGGGATCGAGTTCGACTACTGCTGCGTCCACGCGGCGCAGTCGTTTCGCCGGCTGGGCTTCGAGTCGGTGCTGCTGAACTGCAACCCGGAGACGGTCTCGACCGACTACGACACCTCCGACCGGCTGTACTTCGAGCCGCTCGACCTGGAGTCGGTGATCGCGGTCTGCGAGCGCGAGCGGCCCGCCGGCGTCGCGATCCAGTTCGGCGGCCAGACGCCCCTCAAGCTCGCATGCGGCATCGAAGCCGCCGGATTCTCGATCATGGGCACGCCGTTCGCGGCGGTCGACCTGGCCGAGGACCGGGAGCGTTTCGCCGCCTTGCTCGACGAGCTCGAGATTCGCTGCCCGGAGTGGGGGATCGCCGCCAGCGCCGCCGAGGCGCGCGCGGTCGCGGCCCGGATCGGCTATCCGGTGCTCGTCCGCCCGTCGTACGTTCTCGGCGGGCGCGCGATGCGTATCTGTTACTCCGGCGACGAGATCGGGGAGATCCACGGCCCGGTACTGATCGACCGATTCATCGAGAGCGCGCTCGAGATCGACGTCGATGCCGTCTCGGACGGGGAGGAGACGTACGTCGGCGCAGTCATGCAGCACGTCGAGGAGGCCGGCGTCCACTCCGGCGACTCCGCGTGCGTGCTGCCCGCGCCGTCGGTCGCTCCTGCCGAGGACGCCGTGATCCGCACGATCACGCGGAGGCTCGCGAGGGCGCTCGGCGTGATCGGGCTGATCAACGTGCAGCTCGCGATCGCGGACGGGGAGGTGTTCGTGCTCGAGGCGAACCCGCGCGCGTCGCGCACCGTGCCGTTCGCGTCGAAGGCGACCGGCGTGAACCTGGTGATGGCCGCGTGCAAGCTGATGGCGGGCGCGCGGCTCGCAGAGCTCGGCCTCGACGAGCAGCGCGACCTGAAGCACGTCTCGGTGAAGGCGGCGGTCCTCCCGTTTGCGCGCTTCCCGGGCGCCGACCCGGTGCTCGGCCCCGAGATGCGCTCCACGGGCGAGGTGATGGCGAGCGCCGCGGACCTCCCGACCGCGTTTGCGAAAGCGGAGCGCGCCGCAGGAAGACCGCTGCCGACCGAAGGGACGGCGTTCCTCTCTGTACGCGACGCGGACAAGTGCGCGCTCGAGCCCGTCGCGGCCGAGCTAGCGAGGCTCGGCTTCCGCTTGCTCGCGACGGCGGGAACGGCGTCGACACTTGCCGCGGCGGGACTCGAGGTGGAACGCGTGCGCAAGGTGACGGAGGACGGCGAGGGTGCGAGCGTCGTCGACCTGATCCGCCGCGGCCGTTGCGATCTCGTCATCAACACGCCGTTCGGCTCTGGTGCGCGCAGTGACGGGTACCTAATCCGAGAGGCCGCATTGGTAGCGCGTGTCCCGTGCATCACGACGATGTCCGGGGCTGCCGCGGCCGTGCACGCGATTGCGAACGCACGAACGGAGACATCACTGTCGCTGCAAGAGAGGATCGATGCGCAGACGCGCGCTGCGTGACGCGGTGGTCGAACAATGATGCGCCGCGAGCAGCGGCCTGTGCTCGCGAACGAGCAGGTCGGTCCGTACACGATGCTGCGCGTCGACCGAGGCGGTCTCGACCCGGGCGGGCCCGGACAGTTCTTCATGCTCGAGGCCCCGGGACGTCTCCTCCCGCGTCCCATGTCGCTCTGTCTCGCGCCGTCGCACGAGCTCGCGTTCCTTGTCGACCCGATCGGACCAGGGACGAGAGCGCTCTGCGCCCTCGAGCCGGGCGAGACGTTGACGATCCTCGGGCCGCTCGGCAACGGCTTCCGGCTCGACGTCGACCGGCCGGTGCTCGTCGGCGGCGGCATCGGCATCGCGCCGCTCCCGTATCTCGCTGCCGCACTCGGCGATGTTCCGGTCGTGCTCGGCTTCCGCAGCGACTGGCACGCGGAGGCCGCGGCTTTGCTGCCGCGCGCAGAGGTCTGCGTCGAGCCGCGACTCGTCACGGAGCTCGTCCCGCCCGACCGGGACGTGCTCGCGTGCGGGCCCGAGCCGATGCTCGCCGCGGTCCGGCAGCTCGCGCCGACGGCGCAGCTCGCATGCGAGGCGCCGATGGCGTGCGGATACGGCGCGTGCTACGGGTGTGCCGTCGAGATCGACGGGGAGCTGCGGCGGCTCTGCGTCGAAGGGCCGGTGCTGAGTGGGACGGAGCCTTCGTGATCCTCAACGCCAGCGGTTGCCTCGACGCGCTGACGGCGCCGGACGTCGCCCGCGCGCTCGACGTCTTCGTTACGAAGACCGTGACACCGCTCCCACGCGAGGGAAACGCGCCGGTGCGCATCGCCGAGACAGATCTTGGGATGCTGAACTCGATCGGGCTCGCGAATCCCGGGATCGACCGCTTCATCACCCGACACCTGCCGAAGCTCGCGAGGCTCGGCGTGCCGTTGTGGGTCTCGGTGGGCGGCTCCTCGGCGGAGGACTACTCGGACATCTGCTCTCGCCTCGACGACCACGTCGAGGTGGCGGCGATCGAGCTGAACGTCTCCTGCCCGAACGTCGAGTCCCCAACCGCAGCCACCGCCCAGATCGTGGCGGCTGCGCGGCTCGCGACCCGCAAGCCGATCTGGACGAAGCTCTCGGCCGCGGTACCCGATATCGCGGAGGTCGCGCGGGCTGCGGACGAGGCGGGAGCGGACGGTCTGTCACTCGTCAACACGATCCGAGGCATCGCCCTCGACGAGCGGACGCTTCGCCCGGTACTCGGTTCCGTCGTGGGCGGGTTGTCGGGTCCCGCGCTGCGGCCGGTCGCGCTCGCGGCGGTCTATGCGTGCCGCGCGGCGACCGAGCTCGCGATCGTCGGCATGGGCGGTGTGCGGTCCGGTCTCGACGCGCTCGAGCTGATCGCCGCGGGAGCGAATCACGTTGCGCTCGGCACCGTGCTGTTCGCGGATCCCGATGCACCGAGTCGCGTGCGCGCGGAACTTGCGAGTGAGCTTGCGACGCGCGGTTACGCGGACAGCGATGCAGCAACTGCGAGCGCACACGCCGCATCGTTGTCCACAACGACAACGTAGCGTCGAAAACTCCTGCTCAAACACTGAAAACCCTCTCGCTTGACCGCGTTTTGCGAGTTGTTAGACTCCTGCGCTCATGGTGTCGCCCAAGACTCAAGCCCAGGCACCCGTGCGGTCGCTCGATCAGCGCATGGAGGCACTCAAACGCGCGAACGACATTCGGGTTCGGCGAGCGAAGTTGAAGAAGGATCTGAAGAACGGGCGCGTGTCGATCGAGCAGATCCTCAGCAACCCGCCGGAGTACGTCTCGACCGCGAAGGTGTTCGACATGTTGATGGCGGTGCCGAAGTTCGGGCGGGTGAAAGCTGCGCGCTTCCTGAACACGTGCCGCATCAGTCAGTCGAAGACGGTCGGTGGGCTTTCGGATCGACAGCGCACTGAGCTGATTGGCCTCTTCAACCGTTAGCCACTCCTCACTCCCGGTCATCGTCGTCACCGGTACCTCTGGTGCTGGCAAAGGCACGCTCGAGCGGGCGATCCTGCCGCACTTGCCCGAGGTGGAGCTGGCGGTCTCGGCGACGACCCGTGAGCGCCGGGCCGGCGAGGAGCACGGACGCGAGTACTACTTCGTGTCCGAGGAGGAGTTCGAGCGGATGCTGGAGGAGGGGCGCTTCCTCGAGCACGTCGACTTCCCGTGGGGCCAGCATGTCGGCACGCTCTGGTCCGAGATCGAGCGGATCCGGGCGGCCGGCAAGGCGCCGCTGCTGGATCTCGAGACCGACGGTGCGATCGCGGTCCGGGACTCGATCGAGCGGAGCGTCACCGTGTTCGTCCGGGCGCCGACCTTCGCCGAGCTCGAGCGTCGGCTGCGCGCGCGGGCGACAGAGAGCGGCGGCGAGATCGAGAAGCGACTCGAGCGCGCGAAGGAACAACTCGCCCAGGCGGACGAGTTCGACCACGTGATCGTCAACGACGACGCCGTGCGGGCTGCGGACGAGCTCCTGGCGATCGTTCGCGCGGCGTTGCGCGACGTAGGTACCATTCGCCGCCGTGATCCATCCACGCATCGATGAGCTGCTCCAGAACGTCGACTCGCGCTACGCACTCGTGATCGTCGCCGCGAAGCGAGCCCGCCAGATCAACGACTACCACCACCAGCTCGGCGAGGGGATCGGGTTCGAGCAGGCCCCGCCACCGCTGATCGAGTCGCGTTCCAAGAACTACTTGACGATGGCCCTCGAAGAGGCAGCCGAGGGCAAGCTCCGCTACGAGTACATTCGCTAGCGACACTGGCTGAATGCCCCGGAAATCCCCGCTCCTGCGGGGAAACGGGCAGTATTCGACCGTGGCGCGAGTTCTCGTCGGCGTAACGGGAGGCATCGCCGCCTACAAGGCGTGCGAGTTGATCCGCCTCTTCGTCCGGGGCGGCCACGAGGTGGTGCCGCTCGTGACCCCGTCGGCGGAGCAGTTCGTCACGTCCCGGACCTTCGCAGCTCTGGCCCGCAGGTCGGCGAGTGACGATCCGTATCCGCACCTGACGCGCGCGGACCTGCTCGTCGTTGCGCCGGCGACCGCCAACACGCTCGCAAAGCTCGCCCACGGGCTCGCCGACAATCTCGTCACCGAGGCCGCGCTTGCGCACGAAGGCCCGACCGTCGTCGCCCCCGCCATGAACCCGCGGATGTGGTCACATCCCGCGACGCGCGCGAACGTGGGCGCGCTGCGTGAGCGAGGAGTTCACGTGGTCGGGCCGGCCGAGGGCGACACGGCGGAGGGAGAGTGGGGTGTCGGCCGCCTCGCCGAGCCTGCCGAGATCTTCGCTCGCTGTCGCGAGCTCCTCGGCGAGTCGGACGCGCTGCAGGGGAAGAGAGTGCTCGTCTCCGCGGGAGGGACGCGCGAGCCGCTCGACGCGGTTCGCTTCCTCGGGAACCGCTCGTCGGGCCGGATGGGCGTCGCGCTCGCCGAGGCCGCCCGCGGGTCCGGCGCCGACGTGACACTGCTGGCGGCGAATCTCGCCGTGCCGACGCCCCGGGGTGTCCGGATCGTCGCCGTGACGACCGCCGCGGAGATGCTGGAGGCGGCGCGCGCTCACGCGGACGCCGACATCGTGCTGATGGCCGCCGCGGTGGCCGACTATCGGCCGGTCGCCGCGGTCGACGGAAAGCGTAGGAAGGACGACCGGTCGTGGCAGGTCGAACTCGAGCCGACCGTCGACATCCTCGGTGAGCTTGGAGCCCGCCGGACGAACGGGCAGGTCCTCGTCGGCTTTGCGGCAGACGAGGGCGAGCGCGGTCTCGAGCGTGCTCGCGAGAAGCTCGTCCGCAAGGGCGTCGACCTCGTCGTCTACAACGACGTCTCGCAGCCCGGCATCGGCTTCGACGCCCCCGACAACGAGGTCGTCCTGATCTCGGCCGACGGCGAGCGGCGCCTCGAGCGTGCGCCGAAAGACCAAATCGCCGCGGCGATCGTAGAGACGGCGAAGGAGCTCCTGCGTGAGCGAGGCTGAGAAACAGGGAAGCGAGCGCGCCGCGTCGCTCGAAGCAGCGCGCACGATCAACGCGATCGTGGACAACCTCGCGCGTGTCATCCATGCGCCGGCCGAGACGTTGCGGCTGTGCGTGCTCGGACTCGTCGCCGAGGGTCACCTGATCCTGGAGGACTTCCCCGGCGTCGGGAAGACAATGCTGGCGAAGGCGCTCGCCCGCTCGCTCGACACGTCGTTTTCGCGGATTCAGTTCACTCCGGACCTCCTTCCCTCCGACGTCACCGGCGTCAACGTCTTCGACCAGCGCTCGAACGAGTTCGAGTTCCGGCCTGGGCCGGTGTTCGCGAACCTCCTGCTCGTCGACGAGATCAATCGCGCGTCGCCGAAGACCCAGGCCGCGCTGCTCGAGTGCATGCAGGAGCAGCAGGTGACGATCGACGGCGTCACCTACCGGCTCGCGAAGCCGTTCATGGTGGTGGCGACGCAGAACCCGATCGAGTACGAGGGGACCTATCCGCTGCCGGAGGCACAGCTCGACCGTTTCACGATGCGCCTCTCGATCGGCTACCCGTCCCTGTCCGAGGAGGCGCGCATGCTGACCGAGCAGACGGAGGATCCACCGCTCGAGTCGCTCGAGCCCGTCGCAAACGGAGGCGATGCGACCGCGCTCGCGGAGGAGGCGAAGCGGGTCTTCGTCGAGGAGAGCGTGAACCGATACGTCGTGGCGTTGCTGCGGGCGACCCGCGCGGACACACGGCTCTATCTCGGCGCGAGCCCGAGGGCGGGGATCGCGCTCTTGCGTGTCGCGAAGGCGTACGCGCTCGTCGACGGACGCGACTACCTCTCGCCCAACGACGTGAAGGCCGTGGCGGTGCCCGTGCTCGCCCATCGGCTCATCGTCGCGCCTGATGCCCGGTCGAGCGGGCTGACGGGCGAGACGATCGTCGACGAGACCATCGAGAAGACACCCGTTCCCGTGTGAGATGACCACGCGCGGCCGCTCCGTCCTCGCGCTCGGCCTCGTGGTGTACGTCGCAGCCTGGGCGTTCGGCTCGAAGCCGCTCTATCCGGTCGCAGCGGGGTTGATCCTCGTCTCGGTCTGCGCGTGGCTCTGGCTGCGCGTCGTCAACCGGCCGTTCGTCGCGCAGCGCCGAGTCGGGCCGCACGAGCAGGTCGAAGGCGACGACGTGTCGGTGCGGCTGGAGCTCGACTACGCCAGACGACTCGTGCCGCCCGTGGCGACGCTGGTCGAGCGTCTCGGTCGACTCGGCGAACAGCGACAGCCGTTCCGCCGTTACGGCCGCCGCCTGCGCGTGGAGTACACGTTGAAGAGCGTGCCTCGCGGTCGCTACGTGTTCGCGGAAGCGCGGATCGAGTTGTCGGATCCGTTCGGCCTGCAGCAGGCGACGGTGCCGCTCCCCGCGCCCGGCGCATTGCTCGTCTTCCCACGGCTCGTCCGGCTCGACCGCCTGTTCTCGGAATCGGGCGCGCATGCGCTCGAGGGACGGCGGCTGCTGTTGCGGCGACCGACCGGATTCGACCTGCACAGCGTTCGCGAGCACGAGCCTGGCGAGTCGCTGCGGATGATCCACTGGCGCTCGACTGCCCGCCGCGGGCAGTTGATGGTCAAGGAGCTCGAGGACGCACCGCGCGACGAGATCGCGGTCCTGCTCGACGCGGCCGCCGATGCCGTGGCCGGGAGCAGCTTCGACGTGCAGGTCCGGGCAGCGGGATCGATCCTCGATGCGTATCTCCGTCGTGGACGTCGCGCGGTGCTCGTCGTCAACTCCGATCGACACGAGTCGTGCCACGCGGCGTCGCCGGCGGACCGAACGCGCGCGCTCGAGCTCCTCGCCGCGGTCGAGCCGAACGGCCGCGGTCCGCTCGAGGCACTGCTCGGGGAGGAAGCAAGCCCGGCCTCGCGCGCGCTCGAGCTCGTCGTCGTCACGGCCCGGCTCGACCGCCGGCTCGTCGACAGGCTCGTGCAACGCGCGCTGTCACGGCGGCCCGTCTCGCTCGTCCACGTCTCGGCGCCGACCTTCGCGGGGCACGATCATCGTCTCGAGCCGGAGTTGCTGCGCCTCCAGTCAGGAGGCGTTCCCGTCACGATCGTCCGCGCAGGCGACGAACTGAAAGACCGGCTCGAAGGAGCGCCGGTCACGGCGTCGATGCATGCGTAGGACCATCGTGCTTGGCGCGATCGCCGCGGCGGTGATCGCCGTGAACTGGCTGAGGCTCGAGCAGCCGAGCGAGCGCGGATCGCGTGTGCTCGTGCTCATCGTCGTCGCGATCGCGCCCGCGTTGTTGCGACCACGACGACTGCGGATCGCCGGTTGCGTCGTCGCCGTCTTCATGGGTACCGCGACGGCGTTCTCGCTCTCCCCGCTCGACGCCCTCCCGGGCGGCAAGCCGTTCTTCCATCCGCTCGGCTCGCGCTTCTCCGGGGCCGTCGCCGACTTCTACGCGGTCCGCCTGCCGGTCGACCCGGTCGTCCACGCGCGGATGCAGATGCTCCTCCTGTTCGCGATCTTCGGCTTCACGATGGCAGTCGCGCTCGCGGTGGCCGCCCGGCAGACCGTGCTCGCAGTGGTGCTCTTCCTCGTCGGCGCCGGGTGGCCGGCGACGTTACTGGGAGGCGGGAACGAGCTGCTGCGGGGCGGGGTCATCCTCATTGGCGCGCTGGCGCTGCTCGCAGGCTTGACCGGACGTGCGATTCGCCTCGCCGTGCCGGCGGCCGGGCTGGTGGCGCTCGGCGCGCTTGCACTCTCGGCGTCCCCGGCCGTCGCGAAGCCCGGGTTTCTCGACTGGCAGCACTGGAACCCGTACCTGCACGAGCCGAAGTCCGTCAGCGTGAGCTACGTGTGGGACGGGTCGTACACCGGTGTCCGCTTCCCGACACGACGGACGACCGTGCTCACGATCGCTGCGCCGCCATCGATCGGCACGTACTGGCGCGCGACGGTGCTCGATGCCTACATCGGCGGGAGGTGGGTCGAGCGGCTCTGGCGTGCCATGCCGAGGGAAGAGTTGCAGCTCGCTCCGCCGGCCCATGGCCCCGCCAAGCTCGTCGAACAGCAGGTGACGGTCGACGCGCTGAGCGACAGGCATCTCGTCGGCGCCGATCTCCCGACCGCCTTCGACGTCGGCGAGCCGTACCTTCAGGTCGGACAGAACGTTGCAGTCACGGACGCACCGCTGGGTCGAGGTGATCGCTATCTCGTCTGGAGCTACGCGCCCGAGCCGACGCCGCAGCAGCTCGTCCGCAAGCCCTCGTCGTATCCCCGAGCGCTGACGCAGCCCGGTCGCGAGCTTGAGATCTCCCCGGGTGTCAACGCTCCCCCGTTCGGAACGGCCGACCGGACGCGAATCCTCGACGCCGAGCTGACCGGGCCGCTCGAGCCGTACCGGCGGTTGTTCGCACGCGCACGAGCGGTCGCGGGACGAACGGGGAGCCCATATGCGGCGGTCGTCGCGCTCGAGCGCTGGTTGCGAACGACGGGCGGCTTCACGTACTCGCAGGACCCGCCGCAGGCACCGGGCCTGCCACCCCTCGTCGGCTTCGTCCTCGTGACGAAGGCC
>Ga0187777_10002684_pt1 | contig 11336 bp, 8 predicted proteins | sample 1015_Q2_SP5_10_M_FD_132416 | JGI IMG/M metagenome (GOLD analysis project Ga0187777, IMG submission 132416) | Tropical peat soil microbial communities from peatlands in Department of Meta, Colombia - 1015_Q2_SP5_10_MG | ecosystem: Environmental > Terrestrial > Soil > Wetlands > Peat | place...
GACATTTTCGACAGTAACGGAAATTTCGCAAGTACTCTTGTGGCCGGCGGCAAACTCAATGCCCCCTGGGCCGTCGCCGCAACTCCATCTGGCTTCGGAGCATTCCCGAACGCAATTCTTATCGGAAACTTTGGCGATGGCACGATCAATGCGTTCGATAAGACTGGAAAATTTCTTGGACAGCTCAGTGACACGTCCGGCAAGGTCTTAGTTAATCCCGGACTATGGGAGTTGATATTCGGTGGTGGTGGGAGCTCCGGCGACGCAGGCACGCTCTATGTCACTGCCGGCGGCGGCAATCAGCCCAACTTTCCTGCAGGAGGTAGTACAAACGCTGTATTCGCGAGTATTGTTCCTGCGGCTGCGGTCGGCAGTCCGGATTTTTCTCTGGACATATCCTCTCAGAGTGCAACCGTGGCGCAGGGCGGTTCGGCCACTCTCATGATCAGCGCCAGCCCTGTGGGTGGTTTTAATGGCATGATCACGCTCTCCTGCTCCGCGCCGGCGGGATTGACCTGTGCTCTTAATCCAAACAGCATCTCTCCCGGATCCAGCGCTTCGGCATCCACATTGACGATCAGCGCAGCATCAACTCCGCCTGCAACCGGCTACGTGATGACTGCGATGACCACTCTTCTACCCAGCTTTGGGGTATTTGGTACCGTTCTCGTCACCCGTAGAAAAAAACTTCTCAGTCGAAAAAATGTTCTGTTGATCGGCCTCAGTCTTGTCATTCTGGCCTCTCTCTTCGCGCTGGGATGTGGCGGAGGTTCAAGCAACAAGTCAATGAATCCCTCTCCTTCTCAAGTGAACTTGATGGTGACTGGAACTTCCGGGGCGATCAGCCACTCCAGCGTTGTTTCCGTCACAATTCAGTGAACAAGCAACTCCGGCAGGGCGCACGGTTGTGTGCCCTGCCTTGTTTCACCTAAGGGACTCCCCGAGGCAAGGGGTCACGCGCTTCGGGTAGCTCCGACTCCATGTGGTGGGCAGAGCACGACTAACGGTATGCCGATAACTGTGAATAGAACCGTGCCCAGAAGATGATCCCGTGCGCCCACATCTCGCAATCCCATGATCGCCATAACAAAAGCGTGGGCGAAGCTCGACCATGCGGCAAAAGCGATCAGGCTGCGATGCGCCGATGGATTTCGCACCGCTAGCAACAAGAGAATTCCGAGGGTGATATACAGACTGCCCATCATTGCATCGGTGTATCCGGACTGATCCCGATTCCACAAAATGCTGGTCACCGGATAGATCGCGGCGGTGAACAGTAATCCCACCACGACTAGAACGATCTTTAGCGCTCGTTCTCGAAGCATTATGTCCTCCCCTTGCCGATTGCTTTAAAGACACACCTTTACGGGCAAGCGCATAGCTTTTGCTCTCGGCGCCGATCGCGGTGTCCGGTGCATTGATGAATGCAGATCACACCGGATCTCGATAGCGGCGCAGTTGCACGCAAGCGACGAGAAGCAAGGCCGCGACCGCCAAACCTATCCACAGTGCTGGTGAACCCAGGTATCTAACCGGCGTCAGATGTGTCATGGGACCTGTGGGGAGCATCTCTCCCGATGTGATGTCGGTCGGCGCTCCTCCTCCGATCAAGCGGGTGCCGATCATCGAAACGAAATGGGAAGTGTGGAGAACAAGCCTCTCAATGCCACCGATGGCAACTACCGGTAATGCCGCCCATAGCAAAGGCGCGCGGCGTGCCCATCCGGAGACCAGCATCAGCCAGCAATAGACAGGAAAAGGCCAGATCGCATGGACCAGAAAGATGTGGTACAGCAACATTCCCCACATTTGAAGGATCGACAACTCCCTCCAGACTGGGGCCCAACTCACGCCGCTCGCCGGCAGCACGATGCAGCTCATCAGTAGCATGATCACGTGCATGGCAATGGTGACGGCAATCGTGAGCAGCGGCAGAATCAGGAGCGGAATACTGGCCTTCGCGAGCACGACTGTGAGATCGGAAACCGGTAGTGACTTCCAGAACAGGATGCTGCGGTCGCGCCGCTCACCATACAGCGCATCCGCAGAATAGAAAAGCGCCATCAGAATCAGGGTTCCCATCATCACGCCGGCACCGATGTTGTATGGCATGGCAACTGTTTCCCAATACCCCGCCGCGTCAGTTGCCGATGAGCCGCGCATCTTCGCCAGCCAAACCGTCATGTTGATCGCAAACACCAAGAGAAAAACAACCGCGACCGCCAGCTGACCAACGTAGATCCATCGGTTTTCCCAAAGTTCACGTCGAATTGACCAATACAACGGACGCGTCGCTGACAAGGTGGCAGGCGCAACCCGCTGCGCTTCCAACGACTCGGACAGCGCGTTGGTTTGGGTATTCATCAAGCCGCTCCTTGTGCCGTATTTTGCTTGCCGATCACGGCCACGAATAGATCCGCGATGCTTGCGGTCCGCACTTCTCCAAGGCTCGCAAGTCGTTGACGATCGACCCGGTCAAACAGGAAAGTGCTACGCCCGAGCGCCTGGTGTTCGTGAATTGGCTTGAGATCTCGAGCGCTAGCGACCTTGTCAGGACTCACCGTTACTTCCAAATAGCGTGATTCGAACTCGTCCATGCTGCAGGCCAGCACGATCCGGCCACGGTCGATAAACATCAGATCCGTAATCACGTGCTGAATTTCCTCCACCTGATGCGTGGTCACAATAATCGTGCGGGTCTTATCGAAGTAATCATTCAGCAGCGAATCATAAAATTGTTTACGGTAGAGGATGTCAAGACCGAGGGTCGGCTCGTCCAGCACCAGCAGTCGGGCATCAATCGCCATCACAACGGCGAGATGGAGTTGTGCCACCATGCCCTTGGATAGTTCCCGCACTTTGTGAGCCGACTTTACCGTAGTTTTTGCGAGAAAACTCTCCGCCTTCTCACGATCGAATCGCGGATGCACGCCGGCCACATAGTCGAGCAAGTGGCAAACTCGTATCCAGCGCGGCAATACCGCGACGTCGGCGATGAAAGAAACATCACACATGAGCTTTTCCCGTTCGTTCCAGGGATTACGTCCCAGGACGTTCAGTTCCCCCTGATAGGGGGTCAAGCCGAGGATCGCGTTCAGCGCTGTGGTCTTTCCGGCACCGTTCGGACCGATGAGTCCGAGGATGCGCCCTTCGTCCACATGCAGATCAATGCCATCCAGGGCGATGGTTGAACCAAAATGTTTGCCCAATCCGCGTGCTTCAATCACCGCCATAAGTCAGCGCTCCTCTTTTGATGACCGGCGCTTTGTCCCATTCAGCAGGTCTTCCGGCGTGAGCCCAAGCCGCTGAATGGTGGCTTGAATCCGCGGCCATTCCTCCGCCAGAAATTTCTGGCGCTCGCCTCGCAGCAGTACATTGCGAGCGCCAGTCTTGATAAACATGCCGAGACCTCGCCGTTTTTCGACCAGTTCTTCCTCCACTAGTTCTTGATAACTCTTGAGGACCGTGAGTGGATTGACGCGGTATTCGGCAGCCACGTTGCGCACGGAAGGCAGGGGATCTCCCTCCTTGAGCACTCCCTCCAGGATCATCGCGATCACGCGATCGCGAAGCTGGCGGTAGATCGGCTGATTTTCATTCCACTCACGGTCCATGATTTGTTCTACCGTTACCGAATGTGTATCCGATCAAGGACTTCACGTATTCTGCTCGCTGTTGCCAGGAACTCGAGATTTTTATCATGAGAACCTGGAAAGTTCTGTGGGTGCAAACAATCGAGATTCATGGACACGCGGTCGGGCGAGTACGTTTGCATCACGGCTGGCCCATTTAGCGCGCTACGTTTCTGACCACACCGCAGGCGGCCTGACATCTGTCCTGCCAGACAACCGAAGACCTTGTCTGCCCGCAACCTCAGTTTCCCAATGGCGACAGTAGCATTCGGGAGGAAGCTCGTCGCCACCAATGTGAACAGCACGGAAACCGCGAGACGTGATTTCATGTTCGGTACTCCTTTCCGCAGGGCGCGTGGCGATGTCACTTCACCCGCTGCAAGTCCATGTGTGCGTGCATGGGTTTATCTCCCGGCATCATGTAGGTCCAGTCCTCGATGTGATGGTTCGCATCGATGAACGTAAACACCGCGTGGTACATGTGTCCGTATTGGTTTTCGCCGGAAAGATCCACGAAATCAAATTCCACTTTCTTGCCGTCCGGGGACAGCGTGCCGGCCATACGCGGTCGGTTACCTGCGTCGCAGTAGTGAATTAACGTCAGACGATCTCCATCCAGGTAAAACATCGTGACCGGATGATCGTATTTTGTGGCATCCAACGGCGTGCCGGATTCCTGCATTTCGTGAACGAGCGCATTCCCACGAGAGGTCACGCGCATTGATATTTCGCCCATCGTTCCGGGCTTAACATCTTGTCGTGGCGGATCGAGCGTAATAGGTCCTTGCCAGGTCCCGGCGAGAGCTTTCATTTGTTCAAAAGATTTTTGCGAGTCCGTCCCCGCGAACGCGACGGCGTAGAGCGAAAGCACAACCACGGGCAACATCAGCCGAAGGCATTTCATTTTGCACTCTCCTTTGTTCGAGCGCGTTCTTCGCTGGCTTGGTGGGCCCAACCACGCTTAGCATCATGCGCTGTACTGTTATACTTAACTATAACACTAGGGGAGTTGTCAAGCGTTTTTTAAGAATTATTTTTTGGCGGGGAGAACCAAGGATTTGCGCCACAGTCGGGCCGCGATTCCGCATATCGGCAGCTTCAAAAAAATCCATGCCACAAATCAAAATTCTCGATTGTACTTCGATCTCGTTCAGCCATTACAAAATGATCGATGACATCGGACTGGAGCTGTGTCGACCACGATGCTTGCGGAGTCGGCTTCGTCGCTCACCTGGGCCGCAACGGTTCACGGGAGGTGGTCGAGCGCGGCCTCGCAGCATTGCGCCGGTTGGGCCATCGCGGAGGCGTTGACGCGGACGGCCGTAGTGGCGACGGTTCGGGTTTGCTCACCGCAATCCCCGATCCATTTTTTCGCAGAGTTGCGAGAGAGGCCGGTTTGGCGTTGCCTCGCCAGTTTGCAGTAGGTATGGTGTTCTTTCCAGCCGACCGAGTCAGTGATGCCCAACAACTCATAGCCCAATCAGCCAAGACCCGGGGCTTGCAATTTCTCGGGTGGCGAGAGGTGCCCACCGACTCGAGCGTCATTGGTCCGCAGGCCTCGCGGACCTTGCCCGTAATTCGTCAGTGCTTTTTCGGATCTCAGCAACGTCCATCCAAGTTTGAATTCAGCCTGTTTGCTTTTCGCAAAGAAGTGGAGTCGCTGTCGCCCGCGGGGACATATTTTTGTTCACTCTCATCGCGGACCGTCGTTTACAAAGGACTGCTGACTCCCGAGCAGTTGTCCGCGTTCTACCCCGATTTAGCTGATCCGTCCTTTATGAGTCCGTTTGCCATTTTTCACCAGCGGTATTCCACCAACACGCGTCCCAGTTGGTCCCTGGCCCAGCCGTTCCGTTTCGTGGCTCACAATGGCGAAATTAATACCATCAGCGCCAATCGGCGATGGCTCCGGGCAAAGCACTCAGATTTACTTCGGAAACTGGGTCTTTCTGCGGACCTAAATTTGCTCGAACCCGGTGTCAGTGATTCTGCAAGCTTCGACAATGCGTTCGAAATTTACTTGCGACGCGGCTACGAAACGGCAGCGGCGATGTCCTGTATGGTGCCTCCGGCTTGGGAGCATAATCAGAGCCTCCCGCCGGAAACGCGATCCTTCTGTCAGGCACACGCCCGTGAACAGGAGCCGTGGGATGGCCCAGCCGCCTTGATCTTCACCGATGGTGTGAAGGTTGGCGCTAAACTCGACCGTAATGGCCTGCGTCCGCTGCGATATACGCGTAGTTCAGATGGATTCGTGATTGTTGGTTCCGAGACGGGCATTGTCGATGTACCCGAAAACCAGATCGTGGAACGGCAACGGCTTGGGCCCGGTGAAATGCTGATTGCCGATCCGGTCGCAGGAATCTTTGTCGGGCCGAAAGAAAGCCCGATAGCTCCTGGCTCGCGTCAGGCTGTTGCTTTGCCCTGCAGCGAGATCGCCGCGAAAGATAAAGCCTTCAGTGGTTCGCTTGCCTCTCCGCAAGCTATGACAGCTCTCGGCTGGAGCGAGGATCAGTATCGATTTCTTTTTCGTCCACTCGTCGAGTCCGGCCAGGAAACGGTCTGGAGCATGGGAGACGATGCCGCCCCGGCATTTATTTCAAATCTGCCGCGGTCGCTGTGGGACTACTGCAAGCAGCGATTCGCACAAGTGACTAATCCTCCGATTGATCCGTTGCGCGAACTGCACGTAATGTCGTTAAAGATCTATCTAAACCCGTCGACCACTCTGGCTTCTCCCATTGTTGATTTCGGGCAGTTGCAAGAAATCATCCGAAAACTCGCGCCCGTCGAGCGCCTGGATTTCACCTTTCCGATTGCGAATGGAATCGAAGGAGCGAATCAAGCGTTAGATCGGCTGGAAAACCAGGCCGCGAGTTTATCGGGACAAAAACCTGGCCTGGTTTTATTGAGTGATTCCGCTGTATGTGCCGAGCGTGCCGCGTTGCCCGCATTGCTCGCGGTGGGTGCGGTCTGGAAACGTATGGTCAGCACGGGCGCATGGAACCTGCCGCTCATTGTTGAGACAGGTCAAGTTATCGATACACACCATGTCGCCTTATTAATCGCTGCTGGTGCGAGCGGAGTCACGCCTTCCATCGCATTGCAGCAGGCGGCCATGTTGGCACCTGGTGGAATCGCGGCCTATCGCAAGGCAATTGAAAAGGGCTTGCTCAAGGTGATGGCGCGGATGGGCATTTCCAACATCACCAGCTATCGTAACAGCCAGCTCTTCGAGACCGTGGGTTTAGAGGCTGACTTCTGCGCTCGCTTCTTTGAGGATGCTGGACACGCGCTCGACGGCAAAGATCTCGACGAACTTTTGCGCGATTGCATCACCCGCCACCAGGCTGCATTTGCTCCCGAGAACAATGCGTTAACCGATCATGGCCTTTACCGCTTCCGCCACACTGGGGAACGTCACGCGGCATCTCCGGAGTTGGTGAGACGTATGCATCGTTTCATCAAATCCCCGACTCCGGCAAATTTCAAAACAATTGCTGACCTTGCCCAGCACAGGGAGCCGGTCGCAGTTCGCGATCTCATCGATATCGTGCCCGGAGAGCCGTTGCCGCTCCACAAAATCGAATCTGAGGCCTCGCTGCTCAGCCGCTTTAGCGCGCAAGCCATGTCTCTTGGAGCGATTTCTCCGGAGACGCATCGAACGCTGGCCGTCGCCATGAATCGCCTTGGCGCGCGCAGCAACACCGGCGAGGGCGGTGAGGATCCGGAGTCCTATTGCGGCACTGGCGAGGCTAACAACCGGGTCAAGCAAGTTGCGTCCGCAAGATTTGGCGTAACGCCGGAGTATCTGGTTCAGGCAGACGAACTGGAAATCAAGATCGCCCAAGGCGCCAAGCCAGGGGAAGGCGGCCAACTTCCTGCAGGGAAGGTGACGGCCTACATTGCGCGGCTGAGGCATGCATCGCCAAACATGTCGCTGATCTCGCCTCCTCCGCATCACGACATCTACAGCATCGAGGACTTGGCGCAACTCATCTATGATCTCCGGTCCATCAATCCGCGCGCCCGGATCGGAGTGAAGCTGGTTTCAAGCACCGGCGTCGGGATCATCGCTGCAGGCGTGGCCAAGGCGGGAGCGCATGTAATCACTATCAGCGGCCACGACGGTGGAACGGGAGCGTCTCCACTCACTTCCATCAAGAACACCGGGCTGCCGTGGGAAATTGGTCTACGCGATGCCCACTGCACTCTGTTGCGCTGTGGTCTGCGTCGGCGTGTTCGCTTGCGTGCAGACGGTGGTTTCAAATTCGCGCGTGATGTGGTTGTCGCGGCGTTGCTTGGAGCCGACGAATTCGGGTTCGGAACCGCTGCCCTGGTTGCTTTGGGCTGTGTGATGGCCAGACAATGCCATCTGAATACGTGCCCAGTCGGAATTGCTACGCAGGATGAGAAGCTCCGGGCCCGATTTACGGGCAAGCCGGAAATGCTCGAGCACTACTTCCGCGCTTTGGCGTTCGACATTCGAGAGATTCTAGCCTCAATGGGGGCGCACTCCATCGATGAGATCGTTGGCGCAGTTGAGAGACTTCGGCCAAGAAACGCGCAAGCGGCGAGGGCAGTTGGCTCCATTCTGCAACCGGTGCCAATCTCCGAGCAGATTGGCTTTGGCCACGAGCCGGAGAACAGTCTGCAGCGTGCATTGAGACGGAGCCTCGATGAACTCGATATGCCGATGCGCGGCTCACATCGTTTTCACATCACGACCGCAGACCGGGCTGTTGGCGCGCATTTAAGCGGAGAAATCCTGCGCCGAAGAAGACAATCTGAAGTCATCGGTCCAGTCGATTTCGAGTTCACCGGAGTCGCAGGCCAGAGTTTCGGCGCTTTCTTAATACCTGGAATAAATCTGCGGCTGGTCGGCGAAGCCAACGATTATGTGGCGAAAGGAATGGCGGGCGGAAGCATTGCCATTTCGTCCGGCATTGACGCCTGTGTTCGTGGCGACGTGCTGGCCGGCAATACCGTGCTTTATGGCGCGACCGGTGGAGAACTCTACATCGCCGGAGGTGTAGGCGAACGCTTTGCAGTTCGAAACAGCGGAGCCTTGGCGGTCGTCGAGGGGGCTGGACAACACGCGTGCGAATACATGACCGCCGGCATCGCACTAATTCTGGGCCCGGCGGGAGCCAACGTCGGGGCGGGCATGACCGGCGGTCTCGCATACGTACTCCAGGAATTCGCCGAGGATCACCTACTGAATGCGCAATCCGTGCGTGCGGCAGCCATCGAAGGCGAGGAACAAAGATGGCTACGCCGTGTACTGCATCGGCATTTTGGTCTCACTGGAAGTATCCGGGCTCAAGAGCTACTGAGGCAGACCCATGCACTACCGTTCCTTCGAATTCAGCCCCTGTCTCCACCTTGCTCGGTGTCGGAAAGCTGGGCTCCTGTACTTAGATATTTCCCGCGAAGGTCGAGGCCAAATTATTCGCCGGTGCCAATTTTTGTCCCTCCTCTTTACTATCGCCGGCAGAGGATTCGACTGTTCGATCAATAACCTCGATTTTTGTGGTGCTTACCGGTTGATTAGAACTGCGAGTAAAGAACTCCACCCCCGTGCAGACTGACTGCCACCCGCTCTTTTGGTCTAAATGAGAGGGATTTTACAAAAAAGTCGGCTATTCGAAAGTCCGGCCTCTACTACAATGTTCGCGTAGGTTATACGGGTGGGCTCGTTCATGCGGCGCAATTACGCTTCGTCGAACTTCCTGACTATTACTGCCTTCCTGCTTACCGGTGCAGCCGCAGCACAGATACCCGGTTCACCTGGGCAGGGGAACATCGAACTTCGCATGAACGACGTCAAGATCAATCCCTTCTGCGATGAACTGCATCGCCTGGTTGTCACGGTCATCGGCGAAGATAACACTCATCTCGATCGGCAAGCGATCGTAAAGCTCCATGACAAGAAGCGCGACATTACGACATGGGAAAGTACCTCGAACGAATCAGAGGTGACCTTTTGCAACATTGATTTCGGGGATTATGACCTCGAGGTAAGCGCTGTAGGCTATCTGACCACCAAAAAAGATTGGCATCTTGCCGGAACCGTGCAAGAACGAGAATTCAAGCTAGCATTATCCAGGGATCCCATGGCCGTCGATTTAGAAAGCAACGGCGATGACACTCCTCTCAGCGCACGCAAAGAAGTAAAGCGGGTCGTCTCTGCGCTGAAATCGGGAAATCTTAAAGACGCCCAGAAGCGTCTGGAGAAACTCTCCAAGGCTGCTGCCTCTAGTGCCGAGGTCAACTTCCTTTATGGATATCTCTACGTTCAACGCAAGGATTTTGAGAAAGCCGAGTCCTATCTGAGTCGTGCAGCTTCGTTGAATCCACGGAGAGTGCACCCTCTGGTTTTGCTCGGGCGCGTGCAGTTGCAGCGGCAAGAGTATGAGGCCGCACGGAAGACTCTCGATGCGGCCGTTCAAGCCGACAGCAACAGTTGGATGGCGCACAACCTGCTCGGAGACGCTTACCTGAAGAACAAGGAATATGAGAAAGCACGGGAGCAGGCGCAGATTGCAATTGACCAGGGCAGAAGATCAGCAAACGTCGCGCAGTTAGTGTTGGGTCAGGCATTGGCTAGTCTGGGGCGCGACGAAGAAGGCATTAAGGCGCTAAAGATCTTTGTTGACACTAATCCAGACAACCCGGTTACCCCGCAGGTGAAAATTTTGATCGGCGAAATTGAAAAGCGTGATGCCGGTCTGGCTGCATCGGCAGATTCGTCGTTGAACTCTGACCTGGCGCTGGCCGCCTCGGCACCTTCGCTGCCTGAAAGCGCCTGGGGACCGCCGGGCGTTGATGACGTAAAGCCGGCGGTCGTTGCTGGCGTAACCTGTCCTTCTCGGCAGGTGATCGAAGGTGCTGGCGACCGGGGGAAGCAGTTGGCCGATAACATCATGAAATTCGCCGCCGTCGAAGATATGCTGCACGAGCAACTGGACAAGTTCGGCAGGCCCATCAGCAAAGCAACTCGCAAGTTCAACTACGTTGCTTCGATCAGCGATGACCCGCCGGGCTTTTTGAAGACCGATGAATACCGCGACCTGCGTTACGGCCTTACAGATCTGCCGGATCACATCGCTACTACCGGTTTCGTAACCTTGGCGCTCATTTTTCATCCCAACATACGCGACAGTTTCGACATGGCCTGCGAAGGTCTGGGAGAATGGCACGGGCAGACGGCGTGGCTCGTGCACTTCCAGCAACGCGACGATAAACCCAACCGCTTTGCGGAATATGTTGTCGGCACTCAAAGATACCCTGTAAAGTTGAAAGGCCGTGCCTGGATTACCGCGGATAATCTTCAGATTGTGCGTATTGAATCGGATCTTGTAAAACCGCTGCCTCAGCTCTCCGTCGAACATCAGATCGCGGACTACGGTCCCGTAGAATTCAAACAACAGAACGTGCAGTTATGGCTGCCTCAGGCCGTGGATATCTACCTGGAACTGAACCGTCATTACTATTACCGGCGGCATAGCTTCGATCACTTCATGCTGTTCTCCGTGAACTCCATCGACAAAACAAAAATGTTCAAATCGCCCGACCAATCGCCCGTGATCAAAGACGTCCCGCCGGAATCGGTTCTGCCAACCCCGAATTAGAGGCCATTACGACCACGAGGTCTGGTGTCAGTAGCTATTGCTGCACGGGAAGATACGGAGTCAGTGAGCC